>Ga0233377_1000617_pt1 | contig 15263 bp, 14 predicted proteins | sample ElkDunMinimDraft_6_FD_191540 | JGI IMG/M metagenome (GOLD analysis project Ga0233377, IMG submission 191540) | Fecal eukaryotic communites from dung pellets of Tule Elk in California, USA - Elk Dung E36 | ecosystem: Host-associated > Mammals > Digestive system > Large intestine > Fecal | place...
TTGCTTGGCGTGCCGACCACGCTGAAGGCGGGCTATCGCATCCTGCACCAGGACTATCGCGATGGCGGCTTCCAGTGGAAGGTCACACAGCACGGGCCGATCGTCGGAGCCGCGATGCAGTTCTGAACCTCAGTGACGTTTGGCACTGAGTAATGTGGTCGTCCCATGTGGCGGGTCGGCAACCTTCGCGCGCGCATGGCTGAATCTCGCTCCTGCACGATCTCGGTCGCGCCGGAGCGAAGCGCCTTACGCATCGTGCACGCCTACCGGCCGCATACGAGCCTTGGCGGCCTCACCCCGAACGAGTTTGCAACCCGGTCCAGAACGGACCACAGCGAGAACAGAGTCCAGTTATGAACGAGGACAAATAGGGGGCAACGTCACACGCTGTTCTCTGACTGGCGGAATTAACAGACCGCGGCCCAAAACAAGCCTAGGTGACAATTTGAATGCGCCACAGTGACAAATTTCGGCCTTAGGCGACAAACGTTCCAGGCATCGAGACCTCATAAACTGTCAAAAACGGTTGAGATTGTCACTTCGGGTCTAATAAAATCAGTGACTTGGACGACCTGGTGCTTTCGGCGGTGTCACCGTAGCGCAACCAAGTTGTCACCAGTTACTCTGGCCGCCGGCACACAAAAAACCCTGGCAGCATGGCTGCCAGGGCGATGGAATCGACGCATTTGTCGAGCTAAACGAGGCTCAAGTCAGCTGCTATTGGTGGCGGGAGCGAACCCGGTGGGAGTCCTACTCGGGCGATGTTCACCGAAGTGCTTCGCGGGATAGCAGCGGAAAACATCCGGCCTCAACGAGCTTCGCCGCTGTTGGCTGTGCGTTCAAATGTTCGATGCCGACAACAATGCGATCTGGGCCGAGATCCTCCTGGGCCAAAGCATGGAATACGAGATCGAAGACGCCACGGCGACTACCCTTCACAAAGCGACTATAGAGACCCACGCCCCCATATTCGTCCGCATAAGACCAACGCAGGCCTTGCTTCATGACGTGCAGGATCCCGCTGACTGCTCTCCAGTCTGCTTCCCGATAACGCTTGGGGAAAAAAGGGGCGATCCGTGCAATCTGCGCTTCATTCAGAAGAAACGAATCGAGCGAATTTGCATCTTCCCCCACGGCATCCTTCAGAAACCGCCCCTCGGCAAACGGGCCCGATTCCAGTGCCGAACGAAGATAAAATGGGGGGAGGCCGCCGTCGCGTGAAAATGCTGGGCTTAATCCGTTACTGGTGAGGATATTTTCCGCGCGGGCAGAGCTTAAATTCGCATATTGAGCAATTTCGTTCAGCGAACAGTACTTTTTATGAAACTCTCCTAGATCCGATTTACAGGCGATATGCTTATGTCGGCGGCTCGACCCCTCATTATCCCATTCAACTTTTAGAATACCAGCTTTAATCAGCCGCCTAGCGTCCTCCTTGCTCACTTTCAGCGTTTTGCATACCTCCTTTCGGGGGATCAGGTCATATTCATTGCGGGCTAAAGTCCGTAGCTCTTGAAGGTTGATCAGCAGTGCGCGGACTTTAAGTAGGCCAGGGCCGCGGCGGGGTTTCAGTCGGCCACTCAGTATCCAATCGAGAACCTTCCACAACGGAGCATGAGCCCGATGTGCCGCATCCATTACATCAAGCAAAGGTTCTTCAGAGGCTTCGTTGACTGAAATCGCGTGCTCGAACAATCGATCGAGAAATCCGTCAAGCTCGCGCGGCAAAAACAGATGCTGTTGCAGCTGATGCTCTGCAGACGCGCGCACGAACGGTTTGATAAGGTCTTCCTTGATCAAGCACGATACCATCTGTCCGCTAGCCCCTATGTACTGGCCAACTCGAGCCCGATGGATGGCCTCGCCAATATCGCGTAGGAAGCCGGCATGACGTTGGGCATCGAAGAACGTCCATGCGTCTGGCTTTCCATCATCAGACGTAGCCAAGCACCCCTGAGCTCGTAAGAGACGCCGTAGCCGTTGAGGCTGGGCCTGGATTTCGACACTGGCTGTCCGAACAGAGTGAACCCTACGGACGGCCACCGTTTCCCCGAATAAGGTCTCCCCCGCACCGACAGGCATGCTTTGGACGATGTGATCGCGTGTTAAATCTCGGATCGGGTTGAATGATCGATCTGGGCGTCCGATAGAAAGCCATCTGTACAAGTGACCGAAGACGGCAGCGACGCCGTCTTTGCTGGTAGCAACGAGGGCGAAATTCCGTTGGAGCTCGGTCAGGGCTGATTTGTAACCGTCGGGCTCGTTTGCATAACTGAAGCCGAGTTCGCCTGCGGCGAGCCAATCGGAATTGGAAAGCGTCTCGAGCGTTTGTCTCCTCCCGAACATCAGGGTCACGCCGAGAATCTCACAGAGGCGCGCAGCCACGTGAAACTCCAGCTCGTCGAGAAACTTGCCCGTGGCGGCGGGCCGTTCGAGGCGCTGGCACAGGTAGTTCTGAAATTTGAGCGTTCCCTCAAAGTGTTTCAGAGGCATCGAGTCAGCTCCGAGATAAGGAGCCAGACGAGCTGTGAAATCATACTCGCTCACATTGCTCCGCAGCTCTAATGCCACCAGTTCCAGCCGATGTTCGGGACAGACCCGAATTGCGTCCAGAAGCCAGTGGCTTCGGCAGTAGGCCGAAGCCGGCGGTGGTAGATCGGAGGTTGCTACGTCTCGTGAAATGCAGGCCGGACAGACGTGGAGTCGCCGGCGCCGCAACGAGGACTGAAGCAGGCGCTGTCCCCTAAGCGAGAATGAGTGTCCATGCCGGCTTATAGTGCCAAGTTCAAAAGCGGAGTGCTCGACGCCTAGCAGATCAGCAAGCTTGGAAATCGCTGCTTCTTCACCGTGATGCAGGCCGTTGAAACTCAAACCCATGTCAGTGCAAAAGGCGCTTACTCCGTTCGTCTGATGATTGAGTGCTGCGTTCCGGCTCGCTGCGGAAAGCGGGGTCTCATGGGGCAAGGGGCCTGTGCTAGGCCAAAGACGAGGCATCACTTGGCCCGACCTTTCCGAGAGGAGTTGGCTTTGGTCGCCGGTTCCGGCATCTCGACGCTCCCAAGGACTTGCGTCGGATCGATGTCCCGCCAGTGGTCGGAGATGTAGGGATTTTGAGACCCGGGGTTCCCTGTTCGCTTTGCATAACCATTTGCAAAGTGATCAAGGCGAAGGTCTTTTGCTCCCGCCCTTAAAGAGGCTCGGATCGCAGCGTGTATTTCCTCGGCGGTAACCCCTAATTGATAGCAACCAGCATGTAGCATGCGTGGGACTACCCGGATGATCTCGTCATCAGCGATTGCAAGACCAGCGCGCTCACACAGCTGCTGGATGAAGGAAGCCAACATCCTTCTGTGAGACGCTAGTGTCAGAGCCTCGAATTCTATCCAGGTGCATCGACGAGCGAGTTGACGATCGGGTCGCATCAAATCAACAACGTTGGGCATACCAGACACGATCAGCGCGATCGGATGAACCGGATCAACAAGCATCCCTTTAATGTTGTTGCGTACCTTTTGTAGTTCAAATTTCGTGACCGTCTGAATGACATGCTGCATCTCATCGAGGTGTAAAAGTACAACTCCAAGAGATCGGATCCGCTCCCTTACCATTCGCCAAACGTCGGGCGCGCTGAGCTTCCCCCGAGCCAATGGGTATCCCAACGCAATCAAAATCTCGCGGCCGAGCTCGGCCACGTTGCAGGGCGAGGGCGCGGAAATCGAGAACAGTTTGCTGCCTGGCGCATTTAGCTCGTCGATTGTCAGAGGATGGTTCGCGATCAAGCGGCGTATTGAGGTGGACTTTCCAGCCCCGCTCTCGCCGAGAACCACCACTGCGTTCCCCTCGCTGACATTTGGAGAGGGGCGGGCCTCGGCCGGGCTTCGACGTTCGCCTAAATCCTCCAGGACTTCGCCGAACGCCTCGCTAAGCAGCCGTTCTCTAGGCAGAACAGCGAGAACGCTCTTAACCTCAACCATCAAGTCCGATCGACGGCGGGTTTCATCAGGTTGCAGCATTCGTATAGATCCCGTCGGATCGTCAATGTCGGTTGGGCGCGCTTTTTGGATCTTGATTGTCATCGAAATCATCCTTCGAAGCTGAAATCGGCAGCGCCGTCAGAGTCCGACTCGAGATCTGGCTCGACACCAAGAGTGGGCTGCGCCGGCGCTAGACCAATGCCACCAGTCGCGTACCCACCATCGAGGAAGTCGTCGCTGCCCGCCGCGACTTCGCTGGGGCTCTTCGGCATCACGAACCCGCGGAAAACCTCATCCTCGAGGCGTGCGAGATCCTCTGCGCTATACTCAGGGGTCGCGATATTCTCGCGAACTCGAGTCGCATTTGCCGCCTCCCGAATGCCTCGCATTGCCCGGCGTACGACCGGCGCCGTGATTTTGTTGTCGGCGGCAAACGTCTGTCTCAGATCGTGGACCGTTTTCGACCACTCGGCCAACGAAACTCCATCGAAACCAGGCTCGGTGCACCGAGCCTCCAGCCACGAATTCCCCACCCGGAAGCAGATCGTACCAACATCGTTAGGGTCGAACCGAACCTCAACCTTGCTGTCCTTCTCCTTTAACCAACGCCGCCCCATGGCCTCGGATGAATAGTGAAGGCCTACTACCGCCAGGCCTTCGCCGGAGAGTTTGCGTTCTGTCTTAATGCCGAACACCGCTCGCAATGTCCGGCGGTCCGGAACTGGCCGCATGCCAACTGTCTCGGTTAGCCTCTTCCAGGCTTGTGCTGGCGTTTCTCCCCCAAGGCCTTCCGACTCAGTATTGTGATAGACGTCGACGATCCAAAGAACGATCAATTCCGCGAGTTCGTCCGTCGTGAGATGTGCAAGGTCTTCAGACTTGTAGTTGAAAAGCTTTGCCGCGCTCCCAAACGTGCGACCGCTAAAACGCGATACTAGCTTCGTTTCAAACGTCCCAAAAAAGCGCTCCAGGGTCCCGCGCAACCAAGGCAATCCGCCGGGCGAAATTTCGTGACCCGACTTCAGACCATGGATTGCAAAGACAACATTCCTTTCGGTGTTCATTGTTCCGCCATCTGTCGCAACAGTGTCGGGCTTAACACGCTGATGCCACCCGCTTTCCGCCCCTGCGCTGGCAGCAAGCAGGGCTTTGTCCGAGACCGACATGCGAAGCACTCGAAGCGTGTCAGCTGCGGAGGGGGTTTCTGAGAGGCATGCTCCAAGCACGCAACCTGTCGCAACGTCCAGCGCAGCGCAAAGTTGCATACGCGCTACCCTAATTTGCTGCTCAGGATTTAGTGCCTGCCAAAGCCCCTGGCGCTTCAGGATCGTCATGAGATCGATCTCGTGATGATCAATCTCCACCCGCTGACCTGGCCGAACGATATCTGGACCTTGCCCAGTCCAGATGAAGCGCCTTTTCGCCTCCTCAGGTCCGTAACGTCCAACGCAAACGAAGAACTTGCTGAGCCCGGCGACAAACCGTTTCAAGCTGTCGATGGATGGACACGAAATTTTCTGATCGGGCGGAACCGTCTCGTTGAAATCTTCGACTGCATTGCCCATTTCTTCGTGGAGTTGTGCAAAGGAGGGGCGATCGGCAGTTGCGTACTTCGCGCCGTACTTCACGGTAAATTCGCGTTGCTTCGGGCACAGCCTTCTGCCTCCTCCCGACTTGCGTGCGTTGGACCTCAATGCCCATGGGACACCTCCCCCCTCCTTCAGCATCTTTTTCCATCGGAGCAGAGTCCGAGCCGATGGTCGCTCGAAAACGGAGCGCTCCGTCCCCGCAGGCAGCTTTTTAGCGTCCCCCTGGCGGGCGCTCTTTCCGCCAGATTTCAACTTCTTCCTGCGGATATTCCGCTCTGCAATCAGCCTGCAGCGGTCGTCTTGAATCAGTTCAAACTCAATTTTGGAGAGAAGGATGTCTAGTTTGTCTGCACTGAGATTCGCCTCACCCTTCGCAATATACTGAGTGACTCGCGTGACATACTGCCACCGAACAAACACGTCCATCGCTTCACCTTCGGCGAGTGCATGCAGGGCGCCGATGGCGCTCGATTGCTTAATCCGAACACTACTAGGGTCGAACTCGCCCGGCCGGTATTCCCAGTCGGGAGACTTTGACGCGTGCCAAATGGCGGCATGCGACAATTCCTTGGCGGCATCGCGACTATCGACTCGGCGAAGAATGTATCCGTCATCTGTCTCTTGCGCTTTGAAGTAATCGATTCCGCCTATCGAGATCTGATCATGGGGTGAGAGAAGAAGCTTAGGAAACCGCAGCGTGTGATCGATGTTGAGATTATTCATGAGCGGACGTCTCCAATGGCTGAAAAATTGATCAGCGAGGTTGGCGTAATGCGGGAACCCCGATGAGCGAGGTTAATCTCACCCGCGGCGATCAAACGGACCACGGACCGGAATGCAGAACCCCCGATCCCGCATCGCGTGGTCAGCTCATCGATCCGGAGAGGTTCCGGTACTGATGAGACTTGAGCGCGCACGACTTCATCAACGTCAGGCTCCGGGTCTAGCCGGGCGGAGTGGATAAGTTCAGCGTTGTAAACGATATTTCTCGGAAGGTTGCGCTCGGTTACCAATACGACCCGGTCTGCAAAATGCTTTGGAGTCTGAATGGCGATCAGCTGAAGCAACGTGCGAAAATCACCGCGTTCTGCGACGTCGTACGGTTTGACTGCAATCGCTATTACCTCTCTGCTGGTTGTCAGTAATAGGTCAAACCAGTGATGGGTATGGCGGCCGGATGCGTCGATGTATTCTAGGCGCTGCTGCTCTTCCGCGCGGACTGCGCCGGGGTACGCAAACGCGCAATGTTGGGCGCGCTTTTCGAGAGTACTTTCAAAGAACATCACGCGCGGCTCTCCGATCGAGCAGACGTGAGATCCTCGCGTCGAGGTCTTGGGAGCTCCGTTTCTGTTTGTGAGTGAAATGGCCCGACCAGAACTGGAGGGCGCGGGGTGCCTATGTACCGGGTACTCTTCGGGTATTTCGATCAGGTTCATTGGTCAAAGATCTTCGATTGGGGCGTGAGCCATCGATCCCGACCAAGTCATCTCTCTTGCGCGCGAGTAGAATCGCGGTTAGAGAAATACTTGTAGTCGAGTCACGGCGTAGGCCGTTTCAAGGCGCCGATCGGATGTCCGTGGTTTCCAGGCCACGAGCGGACGCCGACCGAATGGACCGTCAGAGGGGCATCACGCTTGGCGGCGTGATGCCCCTTTCCGTTTACTCATCATCGTTTCGCGTGATGAGGACGAGCGGGACGACCGGGCAGGGCGGCTTGGCAGCGAGTTCCGCTCGCTGCTCGGCAAGATCGAGCACGTAGCGCGCGACCGAGACCGAGGCAGCGTGCGAGGCCTGCTCGAATGCAACATCACCAAACTCAACCTTGATGTTAGCCAGTCTAAGCATGATCCCTGCGAGGTTCCTCATAAAGATATACCTCCATACGTTACTGCGGCCATGACAATGCCCCCTCGCGTGCTTATCGCGAGGCGTGCGCTCACAAGTAGATGCAGTTTTTCCTTCCAGAGTAATCCTCCGGCCGCTGGTTGTCCTGGGGTCCTTGCAGCTCCTTGGTTGCGATCTAATGGGCGGGGTAGCTCGGCACCGAGCTCGTTTGCTCGGCGTGCAAGAATCTGCAGGATTTCCGATTCCGTTGGCAAGGGGAGGAAATCGGAAAAAAATGATCGGAATTGCTGACCGAAATTCGAAATTGGCGATAAAATTGAGAAATGAGACGGGCGAACCCTCTCATTTTATCGCGAATTTCTCGCCCGTGGGCATGCGCTCATGCGTCATGCGCGCGCGGTTGCTGTCGAGTATCGCAATTTTTTTATCGGCGTTTTTTGGAACGCAGCCGCTCTTTCGTTGGCATGTAGAATTTCTTTTAAGAGGAATTCTTTTTAGCACTAGCGAATTATTTATTTTCCGTTTCGTTTGCGTATCTGCGACTCCCTGTCGCACCATTCGGAAGTAACAAGAGGCAAGAACGCGGACAATCTGTCGGTCCCGATTCAGGGATTTTAGCCGTCGTCAAATGCGGCTGCGGATCGGTCCACAGATCCTCATACCCATATATTCGATTTGTTCGTCTAGTGGCTATTTTGATTCACCCGAATCAACTCGAATTGCCATAGGGCGAATCATTTGGCGACCTCTGAGCGATGCCGGGCGGCAGCTCAGGAGGTACGCCGATCAAGATCCACCATGAAAAATCGCGCTCCATTGCCGAGGCGGCAAGGTCCCCGGCAAAGGAGCACAATGAACTCAGAGTTGACTGGCTAATCTGAGAACCATCGCGACTTCGCATCCAAACTCGTCGAACTCTGCGTCGAGGAACATAGGATCTTCGAGAGGATATCCGTCGGGCCATTGCCCTGCAAAAAGGGAGCGCCGATGTTGGGGCGCGGCGATCGGGGCTAAGCGCATCGTGGACTTAGTGGTCGTGGAGAGATGCGGCCGCATACTATCGATCATCTGAAAACCCTCGCGTTGGAACAAGCCAGGCAGCGGGTAGGCAGTGGCGGTCGTCCAGCTCGAGGTTGGCGATGGCCTCGACTGCTGAGCGGTTACGTATTATACAAAAATACTAAAACTTTCATCTAGCTCCTGGCGTTATGGTTAACGCAACCAGCTCAACGTGCCGCAGGTTTCGTAAACACAAAAACTCCGACGACAGATTCGCCGCTGACGAAATGAGCTCCTGCGCCCTCCAGCGTGGTTCGAAGGCGATTGTTCAATCCGATTTTCGGTTCGATATCCCCCGCTTCGAAGTCGAAGATGGTCTTTCTTGATACGTTTGATGCGTCAGAGAGCCACTCTTGAGTCTGGCCCAATAGCAGTCTAGCTGCCTTGCAGACGAAGCCAGGAATCGGGGCGTGCCCTGGCATGGGGGCGTACGCGGCGCTGGTGAGAAAAGCAGCGCCGCAATCTTTTGTGTGGAATAATTTTACGGAACTTGTATAATAACATGCGTCGCTGAACGGCTTGGCGGGGCCGGGCGGGCTTTTCACCAGAGACTTGGGCTGGAGCTTAGCGTCCGTTTTGTCCGCTCTATTCACATAATTCCCCAATCAAGCGCCGATACCGGATCACGCGATCACTCAAGCCAATCCGGTGCCGAGCGGGATTTGGCTGCATGTCGATGTCGGATTCGATCGGACGCCAAATCATACATATCCCCCAACTGCCGGTCGAGGGACGAGGGGACGGCTGCCATAGCGATGACGGGAAGGGACCGCGAGTTGGCCCGACCGAGCATGAGCGATCGACCTAGGTCGTTCACCGCTGGGAAGCCACGCTTCCATAAGGCCGTCGTTGACAACTGTTTAAGTAAAATGAATGGGGGCTCCGCATGTCCGAGCCGACTGCCGATGAACGTGCTCGTGTAAGCGCTCCAGTGCTTCGCACGTTCCTGAATGTCGCTGACCGCTGGGAGCTGTCCCGAGCCGACCGGCTCGCGCTCTTAGATGCCGATGAAAGGCAATTCGAGGAATGGTCGAGCGTCGCGCGCTCCCATGGTCCTCTCGCGCTGGAAACAGCTGTGCTCATGCGGATCTCCGCGGTCCTCGGCGTTTTTGCGGAACTGAAGCAACTCTTCGGCTCGGCGCATCAAGAGCGCGCTTGGTTGACCCGAGCACACAGGGCGGCCGCGTTCGGAGGGCGGGCACCGCTCGATCTCCTCCGCAGCTCGCTGGAGGAGCAGCTCGCCGTTCGCCTTTATGCCTTTGGCATCGGGCGCAGCGGAAGCCTGCCGGAGATTGATCCCGAACTGTTGCCGGTTAGGGCTCCGAATATCATCTGGGAAGTCGCTCGCCCGCTGATCCAAGCCGTTTGCTTTGACGGTTTCGGGACGCTCGTCGACATTCGAGACAAGCGCCGGCCTTTCAAGGCACTGCTGGGCGATGACCCCACGCCGGAACTCGTACACAGAACGCTGACTACGCCGACCAGTCTGCGGGGCTTGGTTCGCGACCTCTCACTCGCCGCCGACGAGGCAACCTTGTCCGCACTCGAGGCCTCTCTCGAAGCTGAGTTGTCATCGACGCGGCTAAGGTTCGGCGTGGAAGTACTGTGGGAGGCGCTACGCAATGTCGGGCTGCGTGTGGGCGTCTGCTCCAATCTGGCCACACCTTACGAACACGCATTGATCGGCTGCCTGCCGCGCGTCCCGGATGCAATGGTGTTGTCGTTTCGGGTCGGCTTGAGGAAGCCGCAACCCGAGATGTTTCAGCGTGTTTGCGTCGAGCTCAACCTCCAGCCTAGCCGGGTACTGTTCGTCGGCGACAACCTCGAGGCCGACGTGCTTGGCCCGCAGAGAGCCGGCCTCTTCGCCATGCATATCGACGAGTTCGAGACTGCGCTTGCACAGGGGCCTGCGCCAGGAACGCTGGGCGCACTTGCTGAGCTGATCGAGCGAATTGCCGAATTCAGCCGAGCGCCGCGCGCTCGTCTGCTGCATTCGCCCGAGGAGGCGCTCGACTCCGGGCTGTTGCACGTCAACGTCCGCGCAATGATCAAGCACGATCGGAACCAGCTGCTGCACGTCCTGCGGTCCCCATCTGCTGTCATGGCGGGTGACGATCCCGTGCTGAAGCACCTCCTCTGCATCTTTATCGACGAAACCGACGAGGCGCTCCTGATCCGGATTGCGGAAGGGACCGAGATTGGTTGGGCAGAACTCGTTCAGGCAGCTCATGCGGCACTGCCGTCTGGAAGCCCGAAGCTCGCCTGGATCGCCGCGCGCGAAGTCATGTCAGTCGCGTCGCGCCCCTGACGCCAGACTATCACTTGCCCCCATCTCACGAGGGAGGAAGCCCGTGCGCCTTCTGGTCATCTCCGATGTGCATCTTGAATTCGGCCCATTCCAGCTGTCTGAGCCGATGCCGGCGTTCGATGTTGCCGTCTTTGCAGGCGATATACACAAGCCGATCGCCGCTGCGATCAGCTGGATGTCGGAGCAGCGGGAGGCGGGGCCACTCGGCGGCCGGGAGATTGTCTACGTGGCTGGCAATCACGAATTCTACAACAGCGAGATGAAAGCCAACCTGGTCGCTGGGGCCGAGCAAGCCGAAGCGGCGGGAATCCATCTGCTGCACCGCCGAACGATAATCATCGAGGATGTTCGCTTCATCGGATGCACGCTTTGGACAGACTATCGCCTGCTCGGGACGCCCAAGCCCTCGATGGTCTTCGCCGGGCAGGAGCTCAACGATCATCGCCTCATTCGCTATCGCGAGGAGAGCGGCCATTACAGCCGCTTCATGCCCTGGCATGCGGCGGCCGAGCATCGGTTCGACCTCGCATACATACGACGCGACTTGGGCAAACCGCATGACGGGCCAACCGTCGTGGTCACGCATCATGCGCCACATCCCCAGTCGGTCCAGCCGCGGCATCAGGGCAGCCCGCTCTCGCCGGCATTTGTCTCCGACCTCAGTGCGCTGATCGAGGACTACCAGCCAGAACTCTGGATCCACGGTCACGATCACGGATCGCACGATTACCTTGTCGGGCGCACGCGCGTCGTGGCCAACCAGGCCGGCTATCCAAATCTGCGCGGCGATCGAGAGAATCCTCGGTTCGATCCCTTCTGCGTCGTCGAGGTTTGATCAAACGATGAGTGGATACGATCTGCTTTTTTACGAGATGCCTTTGCCGGCCGCCAGGCGCGGACCGGAAACCATCTTTTGCACCCGCGCCTTCGATGGGGCTTTTAACAATCTGTATCGGATCAAAGCCCCGTTCGAGCAAGTATTCGTATATGCTGATGCGATAGGAACGAGATAATGGCCAGCGTTCGGACAGCAGCCAGCGGTGCAGTCTAAACGGTAGGCCGTATGCTGACACAATTGTTGGCGCCGCCAGAGGTTGACGGGCCGAATATTGTTCGACCTGCCGTTGAGGAGACCGCTAGCCAAGGATTGCAAATCGGCTACGTTACTCGCGGGGCGGGCAGCGCCCCCCATCGGGATCAAGCGATGGGCGGATTGTGATCACTGCGGATTCTGGGGGGATTCTGTGGTCTATCTTCGGTCGCTTATGTCAGGCGACACGACAAACTGCCCCCCTGACGCCATGAGGATCTGACCCCTCTGGAGAGGAGGTCGGCATGGAAGCGCAGAGGGTAGAGATTTCACCGCGGTTGGGTTTGCCGCGGAGGGACGAGATGAAGACGCCGGACGACGTTTCGGCGATGGTGCGTCTGAAGGCTTTGGGCTGGGGCGCGAAGCGGATCGCGGCCGAGCTCGGCTGTTCGAAGAACACGGTGAAGCGCTGGCTGCGCTACGGCGACTGGCGGCCTTGCGTGACGCCGTCGCGGTCGAGGAAGCTCGAGGGCCTGTCGGATTGGCTGGCCGAGCGCTTCCGTCGCCATCGCGGCAACGCCGATGTGATCCGCCAGGAGCTGGCGCAGGAGAAGAACATCCATGTGAGCCTGCGCACGGTGGAGCGGACGGTGGCGCCGCTCCGGCGGGAGCTCGTGGCGGAGGCGCGCGCGACGGTCCGGTTCGAGACGCCGCCGGACGAGCAGTTGCAGATCGATTTCGGCGAGCGGCGGGTCGAGATCGACGGGATCGCGACCAAGGTGGTCTTTTTCGTGGCGACGCTACGCTATTCCCGGCGCCTGCATGTCCGCGCTTTCGGGCAGGAGAAGCAGGAGAGCTGGTTCGCCGGGATGGATAGCGCCTTCCTGGCGTTCGCGGGGTTCCCCGCGAGGTGCTGCTCGACAACGCCCGGGCGCTGGTGCTGCATCATGATCCGTCGAGCCGTGAGGTCGTGCTGCATCCGCGGCTGCACGCTTTCGCGAAGCACTGGGGTTTCCGGATCCGGGCCTGCGCACCGTATCGGGCTCGGACGAAGGGAAAGGACGAGCGCGGCGTCGGCTACGTGAAGCGCAACGCCATCGCCGGCCGGCGCTTCGGGAGCTGGGCCGCGCTGGAAGCCCATCTCGAAGCCTGGACCCGCGATATCGCCGATGTCCGCGTTCACGGCACGACCGGCGAAGCGCCGCGGGATCGCTTCCGGCGCGACGAGGCCCGGGCGCTCAGGCCGCTGAACGGCACGGCCCCCTTCACGACGCATCGCGACCTGGTTCGCAGCGTCGGCGCCGACTGCGCGGTGGCCGTCGACGGCAACGCCTATTCGGTGCCCTGGCGGCTGATCGGCGAGCGGGTCACTGCCATCGGGAGGGGCGCAGATCGGCTATTCTGGCTCCGTTGAGTGGCGAGGCCGGGAGGACATTGATGGAAAAGTCACCTGAGGAGCGGGCTCGCGTAAGCGCGGCGGTGCTCCGCACGTTCTTGAACATCGCGGACCGCTGGGAGTTGTCCTCGGCCGACCGGCTCGCACTTCTGCAGTGCGATGCGCGACAGTATGAGGAATGGTCGAGCGTCGCGCGGTCGAATGGTCCGCTCGCTCTCGAAATGCCTGTCCTCCTGCGTATCTCTGCGCTCCTCGGTGTCTTCATGGACGCGCAGCAGCTTTACGGAACACCGGAAAAAGAAAGAGCCTGGCTGCGCGGCGCCAACCTGTCTGCGCCATACCAGGGGCGAACTCCCATGGATCTCCTGAGAGGGACGTTCGACGATCAACTTGCTGTGCGGGCCGAGGTCGCTGCTATCAGGTGGGGTGGGGGTGTAGCGCCCAATGCGATCGACAAGAACTTCACGCCCTACACGGATGAGGATCTGATCTACCGATGAGCAGGACATACTCCGATCTATTGAGCGATCTTGCCGAGATCCGCGAGCGTCGGACAACGCGCCAACAGCACGGAGGCGGCGTCCTTTCCCTGGTCGATGGGATGCCAAAGCTCGCTGAAGGCTGTCTGTTGCCTGACGGCTCAACCACTGATGCCCGTTGCGTCGCCGGCCAACTCGACGATGCCGTGTGGTTCCGGAAGATACAAGGAACCCGGCTCGGCCGTCGCGGTCGACTTGTCATCGAAGACGGAACCGCGCTGCGCTTCGTCGACGAACCGGAAGCTGACGTCGCGCAGGGAGAGAAGCACAATGCGACCGACCTGGCTCTCGACCTAGCCGAATCTGAGCGCATCCGAGAGCAGGTGAAAGGCGATCTGTTCGCCGGGTTCCTCTATGCCGCCCTGTGCAACAACGATTGGCGCCACGATCGATCCAATGACACGTGGAGTTGCACTTGGCGTCGCGCTGGCGACGTCGTTGCCGATCTCCGCAGCGAAGGCAACTATCTCGATTGGTATTGCTGGGGTCACGAAGGGATGATCGACGAGGTCGTTCTGGCTGAGCTCGGTGTCCTTGGATGGCACCCCGCGACACTGGAATCCGAATAGGCCTAGACGCGCTGCGGGATCTTAGCGGACAAGCGGCACATTTACCTACCATGTGGAGTGCGCCCCTGTGGGTAGACAGGATCAGGCTGCGGTTTTGACCGTGAGCCGGGCGTATTGATCCTCGAACTGCTGCGTGATCCACCCCCGTTGAATTGGTCCACCCTGAAGTATGTCTTTTGGCAGACAGGAGGACCGCAATGCCGAAGAAGCGTCACAAGCCCGAAGAGATCGTCGCGAAGCTGCGCCAGGTCGATGTGCTGGTTTCGCAGGGACAGTCCGTTGCCGATGCGATCCGCTCGATCGGTGTGACGGAGGTGAGTTACTACCGCTGGCGCCGTGAGTTTGGCGGCCTGAAGACGGATCAGGTGCAGCGGATGACGGAGCTCGAGGCCGAGAACGTCCGGCTCCGCCGCGCCGTCGCCGACCTGACGCTCGACAAGCTGATCCTGAAGGAGGCAGCTTCGGGAAACTGGTAAGCCCCGCGCGTCGCCGCGCCTGCATCGAGCATGTTCGGCTCGTCCTGAAGGTGTCGGAGCGGCGGGTCTGCCGTGTGCTCGGACAACATCGCTCGACCCAATGTGATTCAGCACCGAAGCCTGACCCTACCTCAAATGGCATATAAGCCGTTCAATCAAAAAGGCTATCTGCGTTCGTAGAGGGGGCACGATAGGCGCCGACCGTGACCCCTCTACGAACGGAAAAATGCCATTCAAGTCAGCGGGTTAAAGGCAGAATTCGTGGGGTCAATCTTCGGCTCTGACTCAAATCTGCTGCATGTAGCGACTGATCTGGCGCTGGTTTCCACGAGGAATCAGCATGATGGATCAGCGATTTCGGCCAGCCAGCCTTGTTCCTGCTGGATTGATTGTCGACGACGTTGCGATCGAAAGCGATCTCGTCGTTGTTCGAGTCCGATCTCCCGTAGCGGCGTGCCGATGTCCTGATTGTGGGGCG
>Ga0233377_1000618_pt1 | contig 15261 bp, 25 predicted proteins | sample ElkDunMinimDraft_6_FD_191540 | JGI IMG/M metagenome (GOLD analysis project Ga0233377, IMG submission 191540) | Fecal eukaryotic communites from dung pellets of Tule Elk in California, USA - Elk Dung E36 | ecosystem: Host-associated > Mammals > Digestive system > Large intestine > Fecal | place...
GGTCCCGGCACCCCTCGCCGGAGCCGGGACACGATCCTGGGACGCCTCAGGAGCACCCCGCATGATCTCCGCCGCCCCCTCCTCGCTCCCGCCTGCGGCGAGGTGGAGCCGTGCCCGTGCGGCGTCCCGGTCGAGGCGGGTCAGAGCTGAGGTGAGGGCGCCGAGTTCAGGATCCATGCCGCCCATGCTCGCGCCCTCCGCTGATCGTCCGCAGGCAGACACAGCAACGCCCCCACCCGAGGGCGGGGGCGTTGCTGCGCGGGGTCAAAGTCCTTCGAGGACGTCCATCAGGACCGTGTACGGGTCGGGCTTCATATCCACCTGCACCCACTCAGCGACCTGCTCGCGGGGCAGATACTCAGCCTGCCGGACGTCATGGGCGTGCGGCGCGCACAAATCGATGAAGTCGCCCGGCTTCCAGTCTCGCCTGGCGAGGTGGCCGTGCTCGTTGGCCATGAATGCCTCGACCGCGCGGGTTCCGCATTCGGGCACCACGCAGTCGTGTACCTCGTCGTGGCGGCGGTGCTCGATCCGCTCGGCGTCGCTCCGCATCACTCCTCCTCGGGGTCGTGCGGTCAGGGTATAGCGCGGCTCGTAATCCGCGCCCAAGAACGACGACGCCCCCACCCCGAAGGGCAGGGGCGCCAGACGGTCATGCAGCCACCCCGTACCTCGCGGCCCTCGCGAGCATCCGGCGGCGCTGCCGCTCCGACTTACCGCCCCACACCCCATGACGAATCCGGTGCTCCAACGCATACGCCAAACACTGATCGCGCACCTCACAGGGACGACACACCTCTTTGGCCCCCTCGGTGGGTCCTCCCTTGTCGGGGAACCAAAGGTCAGGGTCGCCGATCTCAAGGCAGCGGCCGAGGTCCTGCCAGTCGGGAACCTGTAGCCGGTCGTCGTGTCGGCGGGGTGGCCAGAAGATCGCGGTCATGCGACCACGTCCGACAGGTGAGCCAGGGCGATGGCGATGACTGTCGCTCCCCCACCCACACAAACGATCATGACTGTGGGGGTCCACAGACTCCAGCCGCGGATCGAACGAACCGCGACGTCGAGGGCGGAGAGCTGGAAGACGACCAGTGCGACCCAGAACAAGGCTGGCGGTAAGGGTGGGGCGAGGCTCATCAGATCAGGGTGGAAGATCAACGCGATCAGGGCGGCGGTGATCGTGGTGATCGCGGTCGTGACCTCGGTTGCGCGGCTTGGACCTGCGAAGCGAGGGGGCTGCTGCTGGGCGGGCAAGGGGAGTTCGATGTCCTCGCCGGGGAGGGGAGTGGGGGTGTCGTCGGCCATGACTGCTCCGTTCGTGATCTTTCCTGGTTACTGTGCGTGCGCGGGCGCCGAGCCGTGCGCGGCGCCGGGCGGACTGTGACGGCGACTGTGACGTTCGGACTGTTCCGCCTCGTGTCCTTAAGAGGGGGAGGGGTCGGTGGCCGGTTCGCGGCCCCGTAACTGTGACGTGATCTTGCATCACAGTTGCAGCGTCACACCTCCAACATCAGCGACTCTGCGTAACCGTCGTCGCCGCGGCGGGTGTGCCGAACCTCGTACACGCCGTAACCCTCGGCGTCCTCGATGCACCCCCACTCCTGCAGCGTCTTCAGTTCCTTACGCACCCACGAGTCCCCCCGGCGAGCCCGCCGATCCAACGCGTCGTACAGGTCGCTCGGCCGGAAGGTGCCGCCCTCGCCGACGTCGACACGCAAAACATCAAGCAGAACGTCCAGCGCTTCGGACCGGTCAAGGACCGGCTCAAAATGAGCCTCATCAGGATCAGGCGGGAACTCGATGTCAGCGGCAGCGACCACCGGCCCCGCCATCTCGTCGTCGTTGTGGGCATACCGCTCAAGCCCGTCGACCGCCATGTCCAGCACAGAGCCCGCCTCGTCGTCGCCGTGCAGCATGGTCGCCATCTCGCCGACGACATCCTCGGCGGTCTCGGTCAGCTCAGCCTGCTCGTCCTCAGCGGTCGGCATGCTGTCGCCGGGGGTGCCGAGGTCGAACCCTTCAGCAGGTTCCGCGGAGAGCGGAGCAGCCGAGCTGGCCGCAGGCAGAGACACGGACGGGGCGGGCCGCTCGTCGAGCAGGACCGCGCCGGCGAAAGCGTGCTGCTGCGGCCTACGACCAAATATGGCCTCGACGTGCGCCCGGTACTGCTGGTAGGGCTCACCCCACGTTTTCGCCGTCCACGGATCACACGGAGACGCCAGATGCATGTACTCAGCCAGCGCCGCGGCGATGTCGGACCCGTCAGGGGCGTGGCGGGCGAACCTGGCCGGTATGGCCTGCCGCGACAAGGGCAGCTCGGGGAACACCACCAGGCAGGTGCCGGGCTGCTTGTTCTTCCACGCGCCGGGGTTCACCCCAAGCTCCAACAGTTCCGAGGGCACCACGAGGGCGGCGTCGTCGTAGTCGTAGGTGCCGAACACCAGCATCGCGGCCATGTTCGAGCGGGCGTTGGTGTCGACGCGGTCGTGGATGCCTTTCTGCGCCTCCAAGATGATCTCGATGCCGACGGAGGCGGCCCGTTCGGTCAGCTTGGTCATGTCCTGGTTGTTGTACAAGGCCGCGGCCTCGTAGACGTGCACGGCCACCCACGACAGGCCACATCCGGGCTCCCATTCGCGGCACACCTTGCCGAGGAGGTTGCGGCTAGGGTCGCCGAGTACCGCGGCCCGAGTGGGGATCGTGGAGTTCACCAGCCGATGAAAGAACGACCGGATCTTGGGGGCGGTGTCGAGCACATAGTCGGCGCCTTCCGCGATCGGGCCGAGCTGCTGGTCGGCCTTGACCGGGTCGCACACCACAAGGATCGCGTCGGAGCGGGTCGCGATGTTCACATCAAGCAACTCGCCCGCCGCGCCCTTACCTGCCCGGCTCATGCCGTAGATGCCAAGGTGAGACTGCATTTTGGGGTCGTCGTCAGGGGTTCGGGGCGCGACGTAGGGCAACGTCAGCGACAAGTCGAGCAGGTCCCGGTAGCGGCCGATGCCCTCGATCGGTTCGATCATCGACTCGCCTGGCGCGTTCGGCCCCTGCCAGTGCACTGGTGTCTTGAGCGGGTCACGGCGGGCGACCCGCACGATCACCTGGTCGAGGTAGTCGCCGACGATGACCGAGGCGCCTCCGGCGATGCCGCCGGCGAACCGGGTCATCCGCTCCAGCAGCGGACCCACGTCCGAGGGGATGCCCGCTTCGCCGAGGTCGAGGCCGACGGCGAGCTCGTCGGCGTCGTCTTTGAACACGGTCATCTGCGAGTCGACCAGCGACGGCGCGTGTTCGGCGGTGAACGCTTTCCACCGCTGCGGCAACCCTGTCGAGGTATCGCCTTGACGTTCGAGTTCACGCATCGCCGTGCTGGTGTGGCGACGGTTCCACACGATCGCCGACGTGATCCCGAAGATGCCGGACGCGATGAGCACATACTTGTCCGGGCCGTACGCCACGGTGTAGGCGATCACCCCAACCGGCGCTGAAACGTTGAACAGCTCATGTCCGCGGCCGAGCGTCATCCGGCCCCGCGTCAACGTCAGCGACACGTACAGCATCACCAGGCCGGCCACAGCGATACAGGCCGCGGTGAACGTCTGCACCTGCCCCCAGCGGGCCAGGAACCACGCTGCGGGGGCCAAGCCGAGCGCGGTCGCCAGCAGCGCCCACGGCGCTAGGACCCGCCACGCCTGCGACAGTTCGCCGCCGACGTCGCCGAGTGATTTGCGCAGGGTCTTTTCGCTGCGGCGGGTCTCTCGCAGCGCTTTGTTCGTCAGCGCCTGCTGTGACATCACACGTCCATCCGATCGTTGACGTCGGGCTTCCACCGGCCCTCGGTCTTGCCGTACTTCTTCTCACGCAGCCGGTCGATCTCGACTCCGGCGTGCTTCTCCAGGGCGGGGTAGAGGACCCGTACGCCGTGCCGGGCGACGCGCACGGCGACAGCGGCGGTGATGAGACCCCTGGTGGCTTGCAAGGCGCGAAGGTACTTGTCCTCGCCGGTGCCGAGCCCCTGCTTGTGGGCCTCTTTCAGCAGGGCGAACACGCGTTTGACGAGTTCCTTGCGGCGCATCTCGAACTCGGTCGCCAGGTCGCCGAGCAGCTCGTCGGCGGCTCGGCCGTACACCCGCACCTGTTCCGGGGTGCGGGTCGGGATCTTGCCGAGATCGGCCGATCGGCGTGCCACGGGTCAAACCTCCAAAGTCATCGGGTTGTCAGGGTCGTCGTCTCGGCTGGCCGGCAGGTTGCCGGGCGGCCAGATGACAGCGGGAGCCGGGCCGGCTGCGTCAGGAGCCTCGGGGGCGAGGTCGACGTCGTCGCGCTCGACCGGGTGGATCCGCGGAGTTGCGGCGCGGGCGCCGAGCCGCAGCCAATACCAGACCACCCCCGCCGCGGCGGCCACCACCAGAGCGGCGAGGACTGCGCCGGCCAGGATCAGCGCGGCGACGAACGCGCCGACCAGGCAGGTGGCGCCGACGACGGTCTTGGCTAGGCGGGCGAGAATGTGTACGGGGCGGCGGTGCTGGCGTTCTTGCGCCCACCAGACACGCACAGGGGTACCGGTGTAGCGGCTGCGCCGGACCCCCGCGAGCAGGGCGAGAACTCCCGCGGCTGTCAGCAGCCAGGACAGGGCGCTCATCGGGGCGTCTTGGGGTTGATCCACCGCGACAGGTTCGCGCGGAGACTGCGCCACAGCGGCCACAGGACACCGCCGGAGCAGACCCCGGAGACGAGTCCGGCGGCCACGAGAGCGACGTCTCGGTGCCAGCCGAAGACCTGGGCGACGAGGAAGTAAGCGCCGACACCAGCGACGATCATCACGACCAGCATGCCGATCGAGATCTCCGCCCCCCTCCTGCTTCGGGGGCGGTCGGCGGGTTTGGCCGCGGGCTTCTTACGGCGGACCGGCTGGAAGGTGGAGTCAGCCATCGGGGGACTTCCTTAAGGCGGGCGTGGCTAGGAGGACGGCTTGGAGCCGTTGACGGCCTTCTTCGCGTTGGCCTTGCGCTTCTCCCGCCAGGGGAGTTCCGAGACCCACTCGGTGCGCTTGCGGGAAGCGAGACTGTGGTGGGCTCCCGAGGCTTTAGCAAGCTCAACGACGTCGGGGTATCGCTTCTCTTCGTTGCGGATCTTGTCCCAGTAGGCGCGCATGATCACGGTCTTCGGCTGGTTGACCAGCCCTGTCTTCGGCTTGAATGTGATCCTCTTCGTGACCTTCCCCGCGACCGCAGGCGGGGTCACAGCGGGGGTCGCGAACTCAGTCACAGCAGGGGCGCCGAGCAGGTTCTGCTTGAGGTCATACATCGCCTTGTCCGTGACATCGAATGTGACCTGTTCGGTGACTCGCTCCGCGACCACAACGGGGGTCACGGCGGGAGTCGCGGATGAGGTCACGGTGGTCCACTCCTGGGGGACGAAAACCGGCGGCTCCGTGACCGTCTTCGTGACCGCGGATGTGACCTGTCCGTGAGTCGCGGAGCGGGGCACACCGCGGGTCACATCGGAGGCGAGCATGGAGACGTTGCTCTCCATCGCCCGCATCTCCTCCCGGACTTTCCGCATCTCCTTCAGAGCGGCGCGGGTCTCACCCAGAGCCGCGATGCCGTCGCTCATCCGCTGGGTCTCCTCAACCAGTTCGGCGAGGTCGCCCGGTTCGGCGGGCTTCGCCCACGCGGACGCGGCATGGAGGTTCACCAGCTCGCCGGCGGAGAACAGGGAACGGGTCTCGGCGGCGAGCAGCTCCTGCAGTTCCTCGCTGCGGCCGAGGCCGGTGTGGGCGTGCGCGGCGGCGTAGGCGCGCTCCAGCTTCTGCCTGGCGGTGGCGACCTTGCTGGGCTTGGCCTCCGACTCCATGAGGATCCGGACCTTCTTGGCGGCCAGGGCAACCCGGGTGAAGCGGCGCTGCTGGTCGACTTGTTCCGCGGTACGGTCCTGGCTTTCGGCTGCGCCGAGGCGGACGAGGATCCGCTCGGGGGTGATCCTCCAGTGGATGCGTTTACGGCCGGTGGCGCGGTGGCGTTCGATCGCCATGCCGCGCTCCCACAGCCAGGCGGCGACGAGGGGGGAGGCGAGGCGGAAGATGGTCTCGGGGAGGCTGCGGGCGTCCATGCTGGACAGCACCGCGGTGAGGCCGGTGAGCGCCCACACGGCGATGCCGTCGATGCCTGCGGAGAAGTTCTCTCGCATGTTGCGGCGCGCTCGGACGGCGCTGGTGATGATCGCGACTTCGATGAAGGCGAAGAGCAGCAGTCGCAGGGGGCCTTCGAAGCCGAGGACGTCGCCGGAGAAGCGCCACATGCCTTGGGCGGACACGCCGGTGGCGATGCTGGCGGCGACGATGGTGAGGACGTCCTCGGCGGGGCGGGCCGCCACGTAGCGTCTGATGCTGCTTGCTGTGGTTTTGGTGCCTCGCCAGGTGAGACGCAGGGCGACGAAACCGGCGACGGCGACGACGCCGATCAGGATGGCGGTCACGACGTCCGGCGCCCATGAGGGCACCCATGACGGGATCGGCGGGAGTGCGGGCCATTCGGGCATGGTCACCGGCCGCCCTTCTTCTGCCGGTCGAGCTCGTCGACGGCGGCGCGGACCTGAGGGTTTTCCCCGTTGGGCCAGTGGGCGGGCGCCTGCTTGAGGGTGCGGCTGTGCAGGAGGGGCAGGTTGTCCGGGTCCGGACCCGGAGGTGACGCGGGTGTGGCGGTACGGCTACGGTGCTTCATGTTCGGCGCTCCAAGAGTGAGTTGGGGCTTCGGGCCAGGTAGAAGCCCCGCTGGCGTTGGCGCGCTGGCGGGGTCTTCTGCGTTCAGGGGGTCGGAGGGGCGGCCTGGTTGTTCAGCCACTCCCGAAACTCGGCGATGAACTTCTCGACGTGGGCCGGCAGGAGGAGTTGCCACTCGCCGTCGCCTAGCCGGTAGACGGCGGCGGCGTCGACCGGGTTGCCGAACACCCGCTGTAGGGCGCGGACTCGGCGGGCTTTCCAGTGGGCGGTGGCGGCGTCGCGGCTGGGGAGGACGGTCGATTCCCTGCCGGGGCTGGATCTCCACTGCACCCCGTACGTGATCTGCGGGGTGGGGTCAGCGGTGCTCACTGCTGCTCCTGACGGGCTGGTGGGTGGAAGGGCGGCAGTGCAGGACCAGGTCCCCGCCGCGCTGCTCGGCGTCCGGGATGGACGAACACACCCCGGTGACGCTGGTGAGGTGCAGCTCCATGCCGGTGTGGCCGTGGACCCACCACATGTGGCCGGTGTCGGTCGAGACGACGACATCGCCGGGCTCAAAGACGGTCACGTGCTCTCCTCTGTGGTGGGTCGGGCAGGTGGTGGCCCCGCCGCGTGGGGATGACGGCGGGGCCGAACCGGCGAACCGGAGTCACCTCAGAAACCGGGTCGCCGGGGATTGTGGGTGGCCTCGCGCCCCTCCGCGCGAGGCCCCCACCCTCCACGGGGCAGGCGGGCTGCCCCGTGGAGGGGTCTTGCACCGGCCGCCACCACCTCAGGGCAGGGGCGGCCGGGCGATCAGGAGGACGGGGAGTGCGGTCCGTAGCCGAGCCCCCAGGGGCCGGTGGTCTCCGGGCACTCGCCGGGACCAAGGTCACCCTCCCGGGTGCCCCAGAACGCGCCGTAGAGCGTCGTCATCCAGACGAGCGGCAGCCCGCACGCCCGGCACGTGACGTCGGGACGGGGGGCTGTCACAGCGACGCCGCTTTCACGGCGCGGGCCTCCTGCTCGTCGAGCGTCCGGGACAGTTCGGCGGGGGTGTCGGCGTCGACCACACGGTGGACGCCGGCGTGTTCCTCAGCGGTGGTGACCGGCTGGTCGCGGGTGGCCCACCAGCGTCCGGTGTCGCTGCGCCAGATCGTCCAGTCGGGAAACTCGGCGGCGAGCAGGTCCAGGGCGGTGGGCTCGGGGTTGGCGGTCATGACGCCACCTGTCGTGGAAGCGCGGCGGCTGACCCTGTGGCGAGGGAGTGATGTGCCCAGCCGCCGCGCTCGCCGCGGACTCTACCCGAGTACTGCCCGGGCATGCCCGGGCATAGCCGGTCTTGAAAGGGCATGCCAGACCATGATCCTCTACGGTCCATTCCATGATCGAGTTCGACCCGGACCGGACCGTATGGGTACAGGTCTACGACCTTCTGCGTAAACGGATCGAAGAGGGCGTCTACAAGGAGCGCCACCCCATCCCGAGCATCACGCACCTGGAGCAGGAGCTCGGCGTTGCCCGGCAGACCGTGCGCAAGGTCGTCGGCAAGCTCGCAGACGACGGGCTGGTGCGGGTGATCGGCGGCAAGGGCACGTTCGTCCGCCCAAGGGAGGACTGGCGGCAGCCGGAGGAGTAGCATCACGCGACCTCCAGGCGGAGCTGCTCTTGGGCTGCGAGCTGCGCGGCGAGGTCTTCGAGCGTGTCCGCGTCGAGGCTGGCGGTGATGCCCGCCGCACGCTGGACGGGGCTGATGGTGCCGATGCGCAGCGCCCACCAGCGGCCGACTCCGGACTGCCAGATGTTCCAGGCGGGGTAGAGCGCGCGTAGCTCGTTTTCGGTTACGCGTACGCGGTCGTTCGTGAGGAGCATCATCTGAGTGCCTCACCTCGTGTGATCGGGTGTTCTCATCATGCAGCTTTCCCGAAAAACTTTCAAGGGCACAGTTTCAATGACACAATTGTCTGAATCGCACCATCAGAGAGCCGTATGATGCGCTCACTCAGCGCACACAGGAGGACAGATGACCGGCAGCCCCACCGTGAAACTGCGGCGACTTAGCGCTGAGCTCATCCGGCTCCGCAGGGCAGCAGGGTTGACCGTTGAGGAGGTGACGAGCCGTCTCGGCTGGTCCAAGGGGCGGTTAACGAAATGGGAGACCAACCAGTGGACCCGGCCTGACCTCACCCTCATCAAGGCGCTGCTGGACCTGTACGGCGTCACCGACGAGCAGGTCCGCGACGCGATCCTCGACCTCGCCCGCCAGTCCCGTGAGAAGGGATGGTGGGCCAAGTACAACGACGTCTTCAGGGGTTCGCTGCCGGGCTTTGAGACGGAGGCGACCCAAATCCGCACCTACGAGGCGCTGTTCATCCCTGGCCTGCTGCAGACCGCTGACTACGCTGCGGCTGTGTTCCGCGCCGGTCAGGTGCTGGACGATGTCTCGGTGAAAAGGCGGGTTGAGGTGCGGGTGGTCCGGCAGGAGGTCCTCAAGCGGCCCAAACCGCCGGAGCTTTACGCCCTGATCGATGAGGCGGCGCTACGCAAGATGGTCGGCGGGTCCGCGGTGATGGCGGAGCAGATACGGCATCTGATTGAGGCTGCTGCCGCTCCGAACGTAACGATTCAGATTCTTCGCGACGCGGCTGGTGCGCATGCGGCGATGACCGGATCGTTTACGATCTTGGACTTTGCTACCGAGCTCGACCCGTCGGTGGTCTACTTGGAGACTGCGACAGACTCACTCCACCTGGAGAAGCCGGAGGAGCTGCAGGCGTACGGTCTGATCTTCAACCGGACAGTGGCGATTTCGGAGTCTCCGGAGGAGTCTGTTAGGTATCTGGCAACGATGGTGGATCAACTGGAGAGAGGCGATGGAACTAACCCCAACTGAGCTCGCCGAGCTCACCTACCGCAAGGCCAGCTTCAGTGGCCCTCACGACAACTGTGTCGAGGTCGCCGAGCTGCCCGGCGGAGGTCGCGCGGTGCGCAACAGCAAGAGGCCGGAAGCGGCCACCGTGACCTTCACCACAGCCGAGTGGGACGCCTTCATCAAGGGCGCCAAGGCCGGAGAGTTCGACTAGTTCGACCTTGAGAACAGGTTCATAACAAATGCCCCCATCCTTCCGGGTGGGGGCATTTGCGTGGAACTAACCCGCCGCCAGTCTACGTGCAGACAAAGGGGCCGGGGCGAACCGACAGTGGGAGCGGAATGGGAGTCAGTCACTCCCAGCGAGACTCAGTCAGACTCAGTGATCCTCAGTCCGTCACACCCTTTGAGCTGCCCATACTTTCCCCACCTCGGGTCATTGCGGCGGAAAGACCTGCTTTGGGAGCAGGGGGCCGCAGGTTCAAATCCTGTCACCCCGACCGCAGGTCAGGGGCCGTTTCCCGCCAGGGAACGGCCCCTCCCAGCAAGATCGAAAGGCTGTTTTGGGAGCAGATTGGGAGCCGATCTTGGAAGTTGCTCCAACGGGTGCGACTGCTCACGACGTCGCCGCTGCTCGGCGGCCCGCCAACGGCTGAGGCCGTGACCGCAGCCGTAGCGGCCGAATAGCCGTCACCGGCGCCTCCCGGTACGGCTGCAGCAACTCGTTCAAGAGCGGCAGGGACGAGCCCGGCTCCCCACGCCCCAACTGCCACGGCCGCTCCATCGCCGCCCGCCCTGCCAGAGCGAGCTCCCACCGCTGCTGGAGATCCGCTACGAGCTTCTCCCGCATCGCATCTGTCGGATCCTCGTACCGCTCCCGAACATGCCCAGACCCCATGTGGCCGCTCCGGTCGTCACGCATCACCACAGGGACGCCGTCCTCGCTCATCCATGTCTCCTGCGAGTTCCGGCTCTCGTGCGGCACGAACCCCTTGAAGACCGGCAGCCACGCCGTCACCGGCGCCTCCGGATCGACATAGGCGCCGCGGACGTAGCGGTCCAGCAGCTCCTCGCGCTTCAGCCCTTCGACGTCCCGAGGATCAGCCCCCTGCGTGATCGCGTACGCCACCAGATCGGCCCGACTCGACCGGCTGTTGACCCCTGAAGCCCGAGCCCCGTGGGGCAGGAACCCGCGGAACGTCGGCACCTCGTAGACCCCATCAGGCCCAGGCAGGGCCTTCGGCAGAGGTGTGCCGGGCCAGCCGGCTGACAGGCTCGCCAGCACCGGCCGCGCTGGAACCCCCCGCCTTTGGCTCGGGTGGACGCCGTCGGCTGCGGGCCGCATGACGCGCCGAGACCAGCTCGATCGCCGGGTGTGACCGCCCTCGGGGCCCAAGAAGATGTACTCGCCGCCGTTGCAGTAGGGCTCCTCCGTTTTCTCGTCGCATTTGCAGCGCCGGGGCGGATCGTCCTTCAGGTGCCGATCCAGCAGTTGCTCCAGGAACGGCGGGACATCCACGGTACGGATGCTGCCGTCCTTGGGGTAGCCGCGGTAGAAACGGCCGTTCAGCTCGTAGAGCTTCTGGTCGATGTCGATCTGACTGCCTCGGTAGTAGGCCGGGGTGAACCCTTCCCCCTCAGACCAGCGAGCCCCCGTCCAGGCATGGAAGACCGTCCGGATGAACGCCGCCTGCCCGGCCAGCATGCCGGCCCGCTCGGCGATGAGCAGGATCTCCAATGGTGTGGCGGATACCCGGCGCCGCTCCAACACTCTGGCGATGCGCCGATCTGCCCGCTTACCCTTCGCCTTCGGGCGCGTTGCTGGATTCCGGCTGATCTTGGATGGGACGGCGCTCTCAAGTGCCGTGTGCAGGCGGGCCCGAGCGCCGCGGGCGGTGGAGGGGTAGTAGCCGTACACCTTGACCAGGTCCCGTTCCCAGGCGTTGACGTCCTCGGATGTCAGGCTCGCCAGCGTTCGCCCCTTGAAAAAGGGGCAGATGCAGGTTTCCAGGAACCACAGGTACTGGGCCTCGGTCGACAGTTCCAGGTCCAAGGAGCTGTACCAGATGGCGAGCCAGTCGTTGACGAGCATCTGACCAGCACGGGGGTCCACATATCGGCCAGCCCGGACGTCGGACTCCTGGTCCTTGGCATAGTTCGCGGCGGCTCGTTTGGTCGGGAAGCCGGACATGCTCTGGAGTTCGCCGGCTGCGTCGCGCCAGCGGGCACGGTAGCCCTTCCCGTGTTTTTCGCCGTAGCCCATCAGTTCCCCCTCGGAGGGGGAGATGCGGTGAGGGACATGGGTTAGTTCCTCCTGTGTGAAGTTGTGTCAGCTGATGGGGCACCCGATGGGGAGTAGCCCGCATACAGCGTCCACTACCGGATCCTCGTCGATCAGCGGAACGTCGATGTCGATCGTCGGAAGCAGCGGCAGCGCCGGTTTCGACGGCGGATCCGCCGCGGGCGACGTCTCCACTGTTTCCGGCGCGGATGGTTCGGGGGTCGGCGACGGAGAAGGGGCGGTTTGAGAGATCCGTGGCACGGTCTGGAGGGTTGGATCCAGTCCAGCCTCAGGGGTCAGGGTCGGCTGGTGACGTGCCGAAGGTCTGCGTGCCGAAGGTCTGTCTGAGGGGGTCGCGGCGGGGGCCACTGCGGGAGGCTCCGCTGAGGACGATGGGGCGGCAGGTGGGCGGATGACCTCGCTCGCCGTGACTGATGCCGTCCGAGACGGCTCCAGATACTCGCTCCCGATCGTCTGTCGGTGAGGAGGCGGTGGAGTCGCGACGACGACGACCGAGGCGGCAGTTACCGCCACAGCGGTGCCAGCGCTGACAGCCGCACCCAGCGGATACTCTTTGGCCAGGTCAAGGAGCGCTAGGAGCGGCAGGATTAGCCGGGCACGCCATGCTTTGAGCGCCTCTACCGCGCGGCTGTGGGGTTGCGCCCGGTTGACAACCACTACGGGTATCTCGCCGGTGGTGGGATCCATCTCTACGACGCCCACTTCGGGGGCGAACGTCGCATGTGCGAATTTGTGGATATCGGCGCTCATCCGGCCTCGTCCAGGCCGTGGCCGTGGAAGTAGGTGGCGAGGGACTCCCAGACTTCGGCTTCGCGAGCAGGGGAGGCTGCGCCGAGGGGATGGATCACCACCCGGGCGCGGTGAGGGAGGGCCAGGCGGACTAGGCAAGGGGTTCCGCGAGGGCTGCGGAGCGCGGCGACGATCTCTGGTGGCGGGGTCGCACACACGAGTTCGTGCTGGAGTGCGGCGTGTATCGCGTGGAGTGCTTGGCCGCGCCGTTCCAGCGCGGCGTGTATCGCGTTGAGGGCGCCCGTTGCGGCGCTGCTGACCGCTGCGGTCAGGGCGCGGTCTATGAGTCGGGTGAGGTCGGGGTCGGGGAATGGGAGTAGCACGGTCCACCTCCTGCCAATGTGCGCAGAAAGCGCAGTTCTACCCTCGCCACAAGGATCTTGCCTCCCCATAAAACGGGATATTTGAAATTTTCACCACCCATCTAAGCGCTTGTAACCGTGTTGTTACTGATGACTGATTAATGCGTCTCTGACCGCCTGAAATGCGATTCGGGCAGCATGTCAGGCGGACGCACGCTTGTCGCGATCGTGAAGATCCCGCTGGTCATGCGGCTGATGAAGATCGTCGATGCGTTGCTTGAGTCTTTTGATCTCCTCTACGAGCTCGGCCTGCTGGCGCGCCATCACCAGGATCGCGTCCCGTAGCGCTGCTTCGTTCGGAGATTCAGGGAGCGTTATGGCTGGTTGATAGATTACGGACTTATCGGCCACCGCTTCTGATGCAATTGTGGACGCATTGATAGGGGTGGGGTGTCCGCCGTCCAGGATCGCGGCGACACTGCCCGGCTCCCACTGGAGTGCCCGCTCCAAGCGGACGACGCTGATGCCGTCGTACGGGACAGGCTTCCTGCTCTCCACCTTGCTGACGAAGCTGACGGAGGGGCCGCCGGCGGCCTCCACCTGGGTTTGGGCCATCTCCAATTGCAGGCGGCGCTGTTTGACCTCGCGGGCGAGGCGCGCCCGGTCCTCGGGCGTGCGGGATCTCTCGTCCATGGTGGGTCTGCTCCTGTCGGCGGGGAGGTCGCTCTGCTCCCTGTCGCTGTCAGCCTTGACTGTAGACGCCGCAGCGTGGTTTTGACGAGTTTTCCGTTGCTTAGCGTTGCCCCACCTAGTCAAAACTAGTTTTAACTAGTTTTGCGTTGTCTTAACTAGTTAAAACTAGTAGCGTCGCTCACATGCACGAGGCACCTCACAGCGCTGAACCTCCGGCGGAGTCCGATCCGCTGCTCTACACGCCCGAACAGGCCGCAAAGATCGTCAACCTCTCGCGGTTCTGGCTTGTCAAACTGGCGCGTGAGGGGCAGATCAGCCACCACAGGATCGGAAAGCTCTACCGCTTCTCCCGCGAGAACCTCGACGAGTTCAAGGACGCAAGCGCTCAACCCGCACGCCGGGGCGCCTGATGTCCGAGATCATCTCCAAGCGCCAGCTCGCCGCCCGGCTCGGGCCGCTCGTCTCGGTGTCCTGGATCGAGGCCCAGTGTCGGGCGCGGAAGATCCCTCACCTGCTCATCGGCGGCCACTACGGGTTCACCGAAGAGCACGTCGCCGAGATCCTCGCGATGCACGAGCGCCGGCCCGAACCCGCGCAGCCCACACCCCCCGCGCCACCGGCTCCGGCGCCGCAACGCCGCACCCGAGCGGCCCGCACCCCGCAGCCGACGATTCCGGCTGGTAACGCGCCGCTGCGCGACCGGGGCCTCCCGCTGCACCGGCTCCGCCGCCCCGCTTCTTGACCACCGCACGCAAGAAAGGAGGCCGCCAATGACCCCGTTGACTCCCCGCGAGATGCAGGAGCACGGCGCCGCCTACATGGTCATCGGCCTGTTCGCCCGCGCCGGCGAGCTAGCCGCACTGGACCGTGAGGCCGACCGCGTCCCCTCGACCCCCTGAAATGCCGCGAGGCCCAGCCATGCAGGGCCGGACCTCGCTGACCCACCCGCTCAAGAGCACTTCACAGAGAGAGCAGGCAAGTCATGACCAGTATCACCCACTCCTCCGCCGCGGTCACCGCGGTCGGGGAGTTGCGCGACCTCGCCCTGAAGGTGAAGGGCATGCCGATCGCGGCGGACGACCGGGCGCAGGTGTTCGCCCTGCTCGCCGAGACGGTCGAGGCCATGGCCGCGACCATGCACGGCGTCAGCGCGGACGTGCACGAGGAGGCGCCGCCCCTGAGCTCGCTGGCCGCCCCGGACGGGTCGCTGCCGCCGCTGGGCCAGTTGGAGCAGGAGCTCGACGAGGCGCACCGGTGGGGGTGCCGTATGCGGGACGCCCTGAACGAGGCGGGCACCCTCGTGGAGGACATCGCGCAGGAGCGCCGGTTGCAGGACGGGGCGGACCAGTGACCGCCCCCGCCGTGGAGCGGCCCACCCCAACCCTGTCCGCCGCTGGCGCCGTGCTGATGGCCGCCGCGGACCTGATCGACAGCCTCCCGCACACCCGGATGGGTCGCGTGGACGTGCACCTGGCGCTGCGCGAGGCGGCGCCGTCGTACGAGGAGACGCAGGCCGCCCTCGACCGGCTGGCCGCGCACCTCCGCGCCTCCGGCGTCGATGACCGGTGGCTACACCGGTGGACGGCTCGCTGCGGGCGAGCCGACGTCG
>Ga0233377_1000620_pt1 | contig 15228 bp, 18 predicted proteins | sample ElkDunMinimDraft_6_FD_191540 | JGI IMG/M metagenome (GOLD analysis project Ga0233377, IMG submission 191540) | Fecal eukaryotic communites from dung pellets of Tule Elk in California, USA - Elk Dung E36 | ecosystem: Host-associated > Mammals > Digestive system > Large intestine > Fecal | place...
AGCACCGAGATAAACGTCATAAAGCCGTGCAAGGTTATAAGCGTTTGAATGCGCATGCAATTCGCCAGATTAAACCAGGAGGAATCATTTTTACGTTCTCTTGTTCACAAGTAATCGACAAATTGCTATTTACAAATACGGTGATCGCAGCAGCAATTGAAGCAGGAAGAAATGTACGTATATTAGAACAGTTGCATCAACCGGCTGATCACCCAATTTCAGCGGTGCATCCGGAAGGTGAATACTTAAAAGGACTGGTTATCTACGTTGATTAATGTTAGATTATAAGTATAAGACAATTCTAAAAGTTGCACTACCTATGATGGGAGCAAGTTTTATTCAATCAATAGTATTGATGACAGACTCTGCTCTCCTAACGAGGTACGATAACGATGCGTATGCCGCTGCAGGTAATGCTGGATTGATTTACGTAACCTTGTTTATGTTGGTGACAGGTATGAGTGATGGTGCTCAAATCTTGATATCACGAAAAATTGGTGAGAAAAATTTTGGTGCTTTAGGACGCGTGTTATCAAATGCGCAACTTTCATTGTTTGTGCTTGTAGCGATGCTATTTGTATTCACCTATTTCTACATGCCTGATTTTATCGCAAGTTATGCAGCGAATGAAAAAATTGGTGCAATGCAAGGTGAGTATTTGTCCATCCGTTCAATTGCTTTATTCTTTGCATTGGTTCAATTGCCACTTCAGGCGTATTATTTCGCGTGGGGTAGGTCAATGATTCCTTTCCTTGCAACGATGATGACAGCTGTAGGAAATGTTATTCTTGATTACGGAATGATATTTGGAAATCTCGGTTTTCCCGAAATGGGGTTGGCTGGTGCCGCTTGGGCATCAACAATTGCAGATGGATTGGGAGCTATTTTTTTGCTATCATACACGTTGATTTCTAAGGAACATATTCGAAACAAATTGTTTGAATCATGGAAACTAGAAAAGGAAAGTGTTAAAGAACTGTTTAAATTATCTGTTCCGATAATCTTGCAAGGAACACTTGCCTTGATGATTTGGGCCATTTACTTCGCTTGGTTGGAGCAAAGAGGTGTGTTTGAAGTTACTGTTTCACAAAACATTCGTAACCTTTATTTCCTAGCTTTTATCCCGGTATTTGGTTTTGCTGCCACGACGAAAACATATGTGAGTCAATATTACGGCGCAAAGAAAATAAAATTGATTCCAGTTATTCAAAAACGTTTAATTGGAATGAGTTTATTATTTATGGCTTTGGTGTTTCATGGTGGAATTCTCTATCCAGAAAAATTGGTGATGTTGATAAATCCCAACGAAACATTTCTTGCTAAAAGTGCAGAAACTTTAAGATTTGTTACCAGTTCAATGTTCCTGTTTTGCATCGGTTCCATCTACTTACAAAGTATCAATGGCATTGGTAGAACACATATCACTTTATTAATTGAAATCATTGTCACCGGAACTTATCTGGTTTACTCATACTTTACAATTCAAGTATGGATGTGGGATGTAAAATACATTTGGAGTGTTGAATACCTCTACTTCGGCTTGATGATGATCCTCTCATACAGTTATTTAAAATTTAGTAATTGGAAAAAAATAGCATGAAAGATTTAAGAATCGTATTTATGGGTACGCCAGAATTTGCTGTAACAATTTTGGACCGATTGGTTGAAAATGACGCGAATATTGTTGGAGTAATTACAGCGCCTGATAAACCAGCTGGTCGTGGACAAAAATTAGCTGAAAGCGATGTGAAAAAGTACGCAGTAGTAAAGCAATTGAACATTCTTCAACCAACTAATTTGAAGGATGAATCTTTCGTAGCAGATCTGCGTGCCTTAAATGCTGATTTGTTTGTTGTAGTTGCTTTTAGGATGTTGCCAGAAATTGTTTGGGCAATGCCACCAAAAGGCACGATAAATCTTCATGGTAGTATTTTACCCAATTACCGAGGCGCTGCTCCAATTAATTGGGCTGTTATGAATGGTGATGAAGTGACGGGGGTGACTACTTTTTTCATCGAAAAAGAAATCGATACTGGAAAAATCATAGAACGTTCTACTATTGAAATTGGTGAAAATGAAACGGTGGGAGAATTGCACGATCGTCTAATGGAATTGGGAGCGCAAACAACACTTTCAACCGTTCAGAAAATTGCTCAAGGTGATGTGCAAGGAATTCCGCAGTTGGATTTGGCTGAAGGAGACTTGAAACCTGCTCCTAAAATTTTCAAAAATGATTGTTTGGTCAATTTCAATCAACCTATGAATGTAGTTCACAACTTTATTCGTGGACTTTCACCTTATCCTGCAGCTTGGTGTACAATCGTAAATCAAGAGGGAGAAACACGTACTTTTAAATTGTTTCGATCTTTCAAGACCGATGAACCAACTTTAGGTTCAAAAGAATTAAAAATTTCCAAGGATGGAATCATGTTTCCATGCGCGGACAATTATATTTTGATTACTGAATTACAACCTGAAGGAAAACGCAGAATGGATTATAAATCTTACCTCGCAGGAAATTCTGTTGAAGGATGGAGTGTTGTAGTGCAATAATATTTAAACTAACTTTATTAAAAAATAATCAATGGCTCAAATAATTTCACCTTCGGTTTTATCGTGTGACTTTGCAAATATTCAACGCGATGTAGAAATGATTAATCAATCATCGGCAGATTGGTTTCATGTGGATGTAATGGATGGCGTTTTTGTACCTAATATTTCCTTCGGATTTCCTGTTGTAAGCGCAATTAAGAAACATGCTACAAAACCATTGGATGTTCACTTGATGATTGTTAATCCAGATCAATATTTGGAAGAATTTCAGAAAGCGGGCGCAGATTTATTAACGGTACATTATGAAGCATGTACGCATTTACATCGTACAATTCAAGAAATTAAGCGCTTGGGAATGAAAGCAGGTGTTGCGCTAAATCCTCACACGCCAGTTTCTGTGTTGGAAGATGTCATTGAAGAGTTGGATTTAGTTTTGATTATGTCTGTTAATCCTGGATTTGGTGGACAAAAATTTATTCAACATGCAACAACAAAAGTTAGCAAGTTGAAACAATTAATTCTTTCTTCTGGATCAAAAGCGTTGATAGAAGTGGATGGAGGTGTAAATCTAGAAACTGGAAAAATGTTATTAGATGCTGGAGCAGATGCACTAGTGGCTGGTAGTTTTGTATTCGGATCAGCTAATCCAACGCAAACAATTCAAGATTTGAAAAATCTGTAATGAAAGACTTTCTTGAGCAACTTTTCGAATTCGATTATGTGGCAAATCAAAAATGGATTGATGCCATTGAAGAACAAGATTTGACTAGTTTCTCTGAGATTCGAAGACAGATGTGCCACATCATTAACGTGAACCATTTGTGGGTGAATCGATTACATGAAAAGGTTGCAATATCCGAAGATTGGGATGATTTGCCGTTTTACAGTTGGCGTAAATTGACCGAAGAAAACTTCCAATTAACAATGGATTTTTTAGGAAACGAATCGTTGGATAAAATTGTCAATTACACAACTAGTGAAGGAGAAGACCAGCAAAAGCATGCAAAAACGATTCTTTATCACATGGTTCAACACGCCACACATCATCGTGCTATCATAAATAAGCTGTTATCTATCAATCAATTTAACCCAATTGAGCTGAATTTCATTCACTTGAATGATTAAAATCAATGGTCTAATTTTTGTGATTAGTAACAAATACGAACTTTAAACGTTATTTGCGATATGAAGTCTATTTTATCAAGTTTTATTGCTTTTTCAATGCTTGCTTTTCAAATCGTCTTTTCTCAATCATTGAGCGAGAATGAGTTGGAATTGAAAGCGAATTTAGAGCAACTAAGAGCAGCAAAGAACAATAGTGAAAAGAATAAATTCAATTCACTGTTTAAAGCCAAATTGGAAGAAACCATTCAACTTGAAGGAGCTTTTGATCACCCGTTTTCTTCACTTCAAACGGTTGGTTCCATAAAAAGTCCCGACAATGCATTTCGCTTTTTTAATTGGAATGTTGAACAAGATGATCTAACCCAAAAATACTACTGCTACATTCTACATTTCGATGCTCGAATGAAAAAATACAAAATTATTGAACTAAAGGATAATAGTTTTATGTTGCCGCACAGACCTTCTGAGATATTGGAAGCTGAGAATTGGTATGGCGCTTTGTATTACAAGATTATTCCAATCAATAGAAGTGGTAAAACGGTTTATACTTTACTTGGATGGGATGGAAATACGTCAATGAGTAATGTAAAAGTGATTGATGTTCTATCGTTTGGCGGAAATTCTGTAAAGCTCGGTAGTCCGATTTTTAAAAATGGAAAGGAAACAGTTAAGCGTGTGTTTTTTGAATATTCTAAGAAAACAACGATGTTCCTTAATTACGAAGAGCAATACAGTCGTATAATGTTCGATCATTTAGCACCTGAAACGGCTGCATTAACTGGGATGTATTCCACTTATGTACCCGATTTATCGTATGATGCATATGTATTGAAAGATGGAAAATGGATCCTTTCTGAGGATGTAATTGGTGTCAATAAATCTTCTTCGGAATCATTTGTGATTAGTTTTCCTGATGAGAATGGTGAAATCAAAGAAAAGAAAATCAAAAACAAATGGGAGGAACCATCCACGTCGCATGTTGCTACAACTCCTGAAGATCAACTAAAGGAGCAATCGGATTCCAAAGTTGTACAACCGAAAACCACAGAGCAGAAGGGGAGACAGCAACCTCAAAGTTATAATCCAGTTAATAGTAAAAAGAAGAAACGAAAATAGCTAATCATCAAATAATAAGCGAATTTATGAAAATTAAAACCATTGCGGGAGTCTGTTTTGCTTTAGCATTTAGTTGTCTTCTATTAATGCTTTTAGAAAATTATTTTAAATATATTCCTCGATTTTACCTAATCATTGGATTGTTTGGATTTGGTTTTACCGGTTTTACGTTAAACCTGCTTAATGTGAGTGAAAGTCCACATCGGGTATCTTACAGTATTATTTATTGGATATCAATGTTGCTGATATTGATTGGTTTACTTTTTAGATTGATGCATTGGCCTTTTGCTACAAATCTGCTGCTAATTGGTTGTGGTGCACTTGGTTTTTCGCTCTTAATGCCTAAAAAACGATCGAAAGAAACTAAATCAGACGACGATTTGATAGATAATTTTTAAGATTTAACAAAAGGAGGTTTAAATCTTTTGACTTAAAAACTAGTATCTATTCTTGTAGTTCGAAGAAATAATACTACATTTGAAGAAAAAAAATACAATGGCAAATAACGATAACTTCTTTGATAATTCTACAGTAGCATTAGGAACAATTTATTTGATTGTTTGTTTATCAATACTTGGAACGATTATTTTCTTTGGTTAATTCGTCCTACTGTTTTAACACAGAGATGATACATAGAAATTAGACCGGATTGTTCCGGTTTTTTTATGCCCTATTTTTTTCTGTAATTCGAGTAAAGAATTATAAGTATATTAGTGGAAAGAATCTAACAATTTATGCCATTTAATTCAATCTTTTCGTGGATCGTTAAAAAACGTATTCATCAAATTGAACTTTTTAAGAAATTTCCGCTAGAAGTTCAAAAAGAATTGTTCAGCAATCTTATTTCCACTGCCGCATTTACGGAGTATGGAATGATCCATAAATTCAACGAAATTTTAACGTACAAAGATTTTCAAGAAAAGGTACCACTAACGGAGTATACCGAATTAAAACCTTTTATTGATCGTATTATAGAGGGCGAACAAGATATATTGTGGCCTACTGAAACCAAGTGGTTTGCAAAATCAAGCGGTACAACAGCTGCGAGGAGTAAGTTGATTCCAGTGACAATAGAATCCCTAGAGGAATGTCATTACAAAGGTGGAAAAGATCTTCTTTCTCTTTATTATCACAATTATCCCGACAGAAAATTATACAATGGAAAGCATTTAATTGTCGGAGGAAGTGCGCAAGTCAACTACCTGTCTTATGATTCCTATTTTGGAGATTTGAGTGCTATCATTGTGAAAAATCTTCCTTGGTGGGCTGAAATTCGTAGAACACCAGCCAAAGAAATTGCTTTAATGAGCGAGTGGGAGGAGAAAATCGAAAAGATGGCACAATCCACGATTTTAGAAGATGTTTACATCATTGCTGGAGTTCCAAGTTGGACCTTGGTTCTAGCCAAAAGGGTGTTGGAAATAACAGGTAAGTCAACCTTAAAGGAAGTTTGGCCCAATCTAGAACTGTTTATGCATGGAGGTGTGAGTTTCGAACCATATCGTGATGAATTTAAACGCATCATTGGTTTTGATGACATGCATTACGTTGAAACATACAACGCCTCGGAAGGATTTTTTGGAATCCAAGATTTGGTTGACAATCCAGGGATGCTATTGATGCTCGATTATGGAATGTTTTTCGAATTTATTCCAATGGATTCCTACAACGGAACAGCGTCTACAACTGTGTTAACATTAGGAGAGGTAGAAGTTGGAAAACAATATGCTTTGGTAATATCTACTAATGGCGGACTTTGGCGTTACATCGTTGGGGATACAATCGTTTTTACAGAATTAAATCCTTACCGTTTTAGAGTTTCCGGTCGAACAAAGTCGTTCATTAATACATTTGGGGAAGAGGTGATTGTGGAAAATGCGGATAAAGCAATTTCAGCAGCTTTAAAGGCAAGTAATGCAAAATTGCGAGATTACCACGTTTGTCCGATTTATATGGAAAATGGTGAGAAAGGCGCACATCAATGGTTAATTGAGTTTATTGAAGAACCTGCTGATTTGGAACTTTTTCGCAAGGTTTTAGATGATACATTAAGAGAAATAAATTCGGATTATGACGCAAAGCGTTACAAAGGGATGATTTTAAATGAACCAGTTCTAACAGTAATTCCAAAAGGTGGATTTGACCAATGGTTAAAGTCAAACAATAAATTAGGAGGTCAAAATAAAATTCCACGTTTATTAAATGATCGATCAATTGCGGAACAAATTTTGAATGTACTTAATTTAAATTAAAATTATGTTGAAACAATTTTTGTTTGTATTTATTTGTTTTTTAATTATTAGAACGTCTTTATCTCAAGAGTTTGTTGAGTTAAATCGTTATCCTATTTCTGAAAGTTCAGTTTGGATTGTTGATGGATTAAACAATGTCATTATCTCTGATCGCGATCGAATTTCGAAGTTTGATCCACAAGGTAAATTGCTGTTTGAACAAAGTCAAAAGTCATTCGGTCGATTTGATCAACTGGGAATTGTCAATTCTTTAAAGTTGTTTGGATTTTCAGAAACACACCAACTCATTAGTTTTTTTGATAATTCATTGACTTCTCTAGAAAAGAATATCGATTTAAGTGAATATGAACTAATCAATGTTAGCGCAGTAGCAAGTTCAAGTCAATCAGATAAAATTTGGGTGTTCGATCAAGTTAATTCAAGTCTACACCTGTTATCCATGAAAGGCTTATTGCAAAACCAGCAGGTTAAAAATTTAAGTGGTGTACTTGATGCTGGAAATATCATTGAAATCCTTGAAGAAGACAATAAACTATTTGTTCTAGATAATAAAAAAGGTGTTTATGTTTTTGATGTATATGGAACCTTGATTAAATTCATAAAACTTGAGAATGCTAGCTGGATTCAAGTATATAGAGATTACATCATCGCTTTAAAAAGTGATGGTTTGAAAATAGTTTCCTTAAATGAAGATAAAGATGAGCTGCAATTACCATTTGAAGGGATAATCGTTCAGTCATTTTTCATTCATGATGATTTCATTTTTCTACGAACCAACAAGGAAATTATCAAAGGCCAATTTATCTTCAATGACTGATTATTTCTAATAATTGTCATAAATAAAAATTCTACTTTCTTCTCGCCAAAAAATGCACTAAATTTGCACTAAAATCAATATAAAATGTCGGAACATAAAGACTTGGAACAATTAGGAGAATTTGGACTAATTGACCACTTAAGCAAAGAATTTTCAACAAAAAATCAACATACATTAAAAGGAATTGGTGACGATGCAGCTGTCATCTCTATCTCAGAGACTGAAGCGATGCTTGTTTCAACTGATTTATTGGTAGAAGGTGTGCATTTCAATTTAATGTACACACCACTAAAACATTTAGGATACAAGGCGGTAGTAGTGAACTTGTCAGATATCTGTGCAATGAACGCAATTCCAGAGCAAATTACTGTTTCTTTAGCGTTTTCATCAAAGTTCCCCTTGGAAGCAATCGAAGAATTGTACAAAGGAATTCAAGCAGCTTGCGATCATTACAATGTTGATTTAGTTGGTGGCGATACAAGTACATCTCATGCTGGATTAACGATTAGTATCTCAGCAATGGGGCGTGCTCAAAAAGATAAAATTGTTTACCGTTCTGGAGCAAATGAATTTGATTTACTTGTTGTGACAGGTGACCTTGGTGCAGCGTACATGGGCTTACAAGTGTTGGAAAGAGAGAAAGAAGTGTTTAAGGCAAATCCAGAAATTCAACCTGATTTGGATGGGTTTGATTACATTATTCAGCGACAATTAAAACCGGAAGCACGAAAAGATGTGATTGGATTTTTAGCTGAATTGGACGTCGTTCCAACTTCAATGATCGATATTTCAGACGGTTTGGCTTCTGAAATTTTACACATTTGTAAAGCAAGTAATGTTGGATGTCATATCTACGATGAGAAAATTCCAATCGATAGTGCTACATCTTTGGCAGCCATTGATTTTAATTTAGATCCTGCAACAAGCGCTTTGAATGGAGGAGAGGATTACGAATTATTATTCACCGTAAAGCAAGCAGATTACGATAAAATCAAAGGAAATCCGCATATGACAGTGATCGGACACATCGCAAATGTGAATGATGGAAATTACTTCATTGATAAAAATGGTAGCGCAATCACGCTTCGTGCGCAAGGTTGGAATCATTTAGCATAAATGAAATTTGACTTAGAAATAGCATTTTGTCCGCAAGACCTAAAATCGTGGAGAAATTGGCTTTCTGATAATCATTTAACCCAAGCTTCGGTTTGGGTTATTTTTTATAAAAAAAATACAAAGGGACCTTATATTTCTTGGAGTGATGCTGTTGATCAAGCAATTTGCTTTGGATGGATCGATTCCACAAGGAAATCACTAGATGAAGAGCGATTTGCACAATTGTACACCAAACGGAAGGTGAAAAGCGCATGGTCGAAAGTCAATAAAGAAAAAGTGAATCGATTGGAAGCCTTAGGATTAATCACAGAAGCTGGAAAATCTTGCATCGAAGAAGCGAAACGAAACGGCGCTTGGAACGCCGCTGATGAAATTGAGAATTTAGTAATTCCTGATGAACTTAATCTTGCTTTTCAGAAAGACCAAACATTACAACAGCAATATGATTCCTACAGTAAATCGACACGCAAATACATTCTACATTGGTTGACAGCAGCGAAACGAGTAGAAACAAAAGCGAAAAGACTTCAAGTCATCGTAGAAACGTTAAAAAGTGGTGAAAAACCAACATTCTTTTAATTACGTCGCCCAATTAGAAGTAATATAATTGTTATTTTTGTCGTGAAAATGAGGATATTTATTTCATATCTATTTTTGGCAGCGATTGTTCTGAATTCATTTAGTCGATTATTTATTCATGTTGACTTTTTAGTGAATCAGGATTATATTGCAGAAAACTTGTGTGAGAATAAAGACAAGCCCATTATGCAATGTAATGGTTCTTGTCAACTTCAAATGGAACTCGAAAAAGATGATGAACGCAAAGAAACTTCAGCAAAGCATCAAGTAGAAATTATCCCTACACTAGTGGCACAAGAAGTTTTTGAGTTTCAAAATACTGCTCCAATTTGTCTGCTTGAGAAGCCCCATTTCTATACTCTTCAAAGTAACACTGTTGGGTTTGTATCCCCAATTTTTCATCCGCCTACGGCTTAATTTCCTTTCTTATTTTTGGATTTAATAGACTTTACGTGCTTAACGACTTAATGATATCGTTAGGTTCTTCTTTGCGCATGTCTATTTTTTACCAAATAGCCCCATAACGCAATATGACGATATGTAAATAAACAGGAAATTTAATTAACCGTATCAATTAATGAAGATAATTTTAATGGTTCTTGCGCTATTTATTGGCGTAAGTTATAGCCATGCATGCGATATTTGCGGCAGTGCATCGGGTGCTTTTTCACTCGGGTTGATGCCCAATAGTAAACAACATTTTGTTGGTTTAAGATCCACTTTACGATGGTTTGAAAGTCAGCCAGCACCTGACGGACATGGTTTCAGAGGTGTTTCTAATCAATTTTTCACATCTACAGAACTATTTGGTCGCTACAAAATAAGTAAGCGTTTTCAATTGCAAGGATTCATTCCGCTTGTGGTAAACCAAAAAACAGATAGTATAACGACAACCATCAAGGGACTTGGCGATGTAATGGTATTTGGAAATTTCGTATTTGTAGATAATATGGATTCGATCACAAAAAAAGTGCGTCATTCAGGAACAATTGGATTAGGTGTAAAAGCGCCAACTGGACAGTTTTTTAAGCTTGGTTTTGAAGAAATCAATATGTTGCCAGGTACAGGAGCAGTGGATTTCGTTGCCAATGTCAATTACCTATTCCAATTGCAAAACAACATCGGATTTCAAAATGAAACAAGTTTTACCTATAAGTTGACCAATAAGTATCACTATCGTTTTGGGAATGCGCTAGCGATCTCTCAATTGATATTTTATCGATGGAAATTAAATGAATCACTTTCGCTTGTTCCACAAATTGGGGTGCAATATATGCACAATTGGAAGGATTTGAAAAATGGTGAATTGTCAGAAGACACGTACAATGGCGGTGATTTATTGAATGGTCAGCTATCATTGTTTATAATGTGGAAAAAGTGGGGATTTACAATCCAAGGTCAATTACCAATCTACCAACGATTGAATAGAGGGTACGTTTCCCAACTGGGAACCTTAAGATGTGGAGTCAATTATTTTATAACTAGTAAAAAATAAATATGAGAGTATTATTTAGTTTGTTTATCTTGAGTGTGATAGCGATGTCATGTAAGAAAAACAATGAAGCAGCAAGTGCGATCGAAATTAGTTTTATAGAACCTGTGGTTGGAGATACGATTGCTTCGTGGAACCAAATTCACGTGGAAGGAACAATCGTCGCAAAGGGAGATATGACTGGTTATAAGATTTCGATTTTGAAACAATCGGACAACAGTATTTTATTTGAAAAAACGTATGACATTAAAGCACCTGCATACAATTTTCACGATCACTGGATGAACAATTTGTATGATACAACTAGCGTCATCGTAAAAGTTGATGCATTTTCAAGTAATGAAGCAAATAATTTAAGTAAGACGATTAATGTCGTTTGTTTACCATAAAAAATTAAAGAAATGAAAAAGTTTATAGCAATCACAATCTTAGGATGTTCAACATTATTAGTTTCGTGTAATAAAAGAGGGTGTACCGACGCAACAGCCATCAATTATGTACTAGAAGCAACAAAGGAGGATGGATCTTGTCAATATGCTGATCCAACTCAAACGGAAAGTGGAAAAGTTACTGTGGTATTGGAACATCAATGGGAAAATGAAACAACTCCTTTTCAATTGGACTCCGAATTAACGCATGCTCAAACTGGTGATCAATTAACATTTACAATGCTGAAATATTATGTGTCTAATATTCGATTAAAGAAGGAAGATGGGACGTGGTGGTCACAACCGGAAAGTTACTTTTTAGTCGATTTTTCTCAGCCAGCAACAACGCAATTGAACTTGGTAAATGTTCCAACGGGAAATTACACGGAGATTTCATACGTCATGGGAGTTGATAGCACGCGCAATGTGAGTGGAGCGCAAGCAGGAGCATTATCAACTACACACGGCATGTTTTGGAGTTGGAACACGGGATACATCCACTTAAAAGCAGAAGGGACTTCGCCTCAATCAACAAACGGAAATGCTTTTACTTATCATTTGGGAGGATTTTCTGGAGCAAATAACATCGTAACCTTGAAAAACGAAAATTTTGGAACAGAAAAACTGATTGTAAACACTTCAAGCAATGGAAAAGTGAAGTTGGGTGTTGATGTTGCAAAGTTGTTTACCAATACTGGATCGGTTTCCGTTTTAGCCAATATACACATGGCTGGAGCAAATGCTGTTTCCATGGCAAGCGGATTTTACAATGGTGGAGTGATTTTCAAAACAATTGAAAATTAAGTGGTATGCTGAACAAAACTTGGTTTGGATGTATACTAATTTTATTGTTATTCGTATCATCTTGCAAGAAAAAGGAAATTGAAGTGATTGATGCCACAGCGGAGGAAATCGTCTCGTTTCGTCAGCCGTTTGGGTTTCCTTCAACTGTTTATCCAATCAATGAGCGTCCAATTGAAACTGAAAAGTTCAAACTTGGAAGAGAATTGTTCTATAGTACCGAATTGTCTTCGAATAACACCGTTTCTTGTGCGAGTTGTCATGCACAAACACATGCTTTCGCTGATCACAACATCGCGTTGAGTTCGGGAGTGAACGGCGCTTTGGGAATTCGAAATTCTCCTGCAATTTTCAATTTAGCTTGGCAACCAACTTTTATGTGGGATGGAGGAGTGACGCATTTAGAGATGCTGTCCTTGGCACCAATCACAAATCCCTTGGAGATGAACGAAACGATGCCCAATTTGATGCAACGACTGAATCAATCGACATACTGGAAAAAACGTTTCAAGGAAGTTTATGGTGGAAATGAAATTACTGATCAACAATTATTCATTTCCTTAACGCAGTTTATGCTATTGATTATTTCAGATAATTCGCTTTACGACAAAATGATTAGGGGAGAGGCGACCTTTAATACAGAACAACAAGCTGGATACGCATTGTTTCAACAAAATTGTGCTTCTTGTCACGCCGAACCTATGATGACAGATTATTCGTATCGTAACAATGGATTGGATCTTAACTCGATGGATGAAGGGCGATTTGGAATTACACAGCTAGAATCAGATCGGGGAAAATTCAAAGTTCCAACCTTGAGAAATGTGCTTTTAACTTATCCCTACATGCACGATGGCCGATTTTTTACAATTGATCAAGTGCTCAATCATTATACTGATGGAATTCAGGCGCATGCCAATTTAGATGGATCATTGATAAATGGAATTTCTTTGACCACGGAGGAGAAAAAGCAGCTCAAACGCTTTTTAGAAACCCTGAATGATTATGAATTAATGGATTCTAAGTTATTAAGGGAACCATAAAAAAGCCGAGGATTGTATTTTTTCCTCGGCTTTCTATTATTTCTTTTCTTCGATTGTAAAATCTACTGATTTTGGTAGTTGATCAAACAACGGAATGGTATCCTCTGGTGCTTTAGCAATTTTGCGAAGTGTTAAATCCAATAAGGCTGTTTCAACTGTGACTTCAGCACATTTTGTTCCGTCTGATGCTCTGTAAATTGTACTTTTCACATGAAATCTCGAATAATCGGGACGGATTTTAATGATTTCAGCCGAAACCTTAACGTGTTCACTTAAACGTAATTCTCTCAAGTAAACCAACTCCTCTCTAAATAAAATCGGTCCAATTTTTTGCTTAAATAAAGCCTTCGTTAACCCAATTTGATCCATTGCACCTAATCGAGCTTGTGCAGCTAAATCTGCATATGCTGAGTGACGTAAATGTCCATTTGCATCCGTCATTGACCAAATTATCTGTCCCTCGTAGAAAATGTTTTCCATGTCCTTCTGTCCTTTGTTCTTAAAAATTGTACTGCAAAGGTAGTTGATATCAATTAAATGTTATGCATGCATTGTATTTTTTAAGACTTTTTTGTGATTTTTTAAAGGACTTGAATAAAAAAAGTCGAGTGTTAGCCCGACTTTTGATTGCAATTTAATTATGTTTTAATGTGATGAAACCGCTTTTAATCCGATAATTGATGCAATTAAAGTCACAATAAAAAAGATACGCATAAACGATGCTGGTTCTTTAAAAACAAAAATTCCGACCAGTACAGTTCCAACTGCGCCAATTCCTGTCCAAACGGCATAAGCTGTTCCTAATGGCAAGGTTTGTGTAGCACGCATCAAAAAGTACATACTCAAAACGAGGCATATTCCAAAAATGCTGTACCACATGTACATACTATTTCCAACAGTTTCTTTTGCTTTTCCTAGGCTGAATGTAAATCCAACTTCAAATAATCCTCCGATAATTAATAATAACCAGCTCATAATCTTAAATTTATGCCACAAAGTTAAGGAATGTATTCTTTGTGGTTTTTTACAAATGTTAAAATCGTTTTTAAAAATCCACTTCCGCTCGAATTCGACTTAAAGAAACTTGCGTAATTCCTAGATAAGATGCGATGTAACCCAAATTCACACGTTGCAGTAGTGAAGCATTGCTTTCGAAAAACAATTGATATCTTTTTGTAGCGTTATAAGATTGTTGAATAATCAACCGTTCTTCAGTTTTCAATAGTTCCAATTCCGCTAATTTTCTGCCCCAATTGGCAATGGCAATATCCTGCTCATATAATTTATGAAGTTCTCTGGCATCGAGACAGTAAAGTTCACAGTTTTCAAGCGTTTCGATTGTTTCATAGCCAGTTCCATTTCGTATATAACTGTTCAAAGAAATGACGGTGCTTCCTTCTTGACCAAACCAAAAAGTAATGTCTTGATCGGGCAGAGGCGAATAAGCTCGAACAACACCTTTTCGCACAAAATAAATGCGGTGATCAATAATGTCAGCCTGTATGATACAAGAATTGGAAGCGAATTCCTTCAATTGAATGTGCGCTTCCAAGGCTGCATAGGACGCTTGTGGTAAGGGGTAAATAGCATTTATAATTTCCGCGAGAGGTAGCTTCACACTCATTTTATTTTAACGGGTAGCTTGTTTAATTTGCTCTCTAACCGTTTCCTCGTCAACAAACCCTAATTGATCCCACAACAATTCTTTGTTTTTATACAGCTTCAACACTGGAAGTCCACTTACTTTTAATTGTTTACACAATTCTGGATTTTTATCAGCATCAATGCGAACAACAACGACCTTGTCTTTTGAATCTTCAGCAATGGCATTTAAATATGGTTCCATTTTTTTGCAAGGAGCACACCATTCAGCATAAAAGTCTACCAGTACAGCTTTGTCAGAAGT
>Ga0233377_1000621_pt1 | contig 15221 bp, 14 predicted proteins | sample ElkDunMinimDraft_6_FD_191540 | JGI IMG/M metagenome (GOLD analysis project Ga0233377, IMG submission 191540) | Fecal eukaryotic communites from dung pellets of Tule Elk in California, USA - Elk Dung E36 | ecosystem: Host-associated > Mammals > Digestive system > Large intestine > Fecal | place...
GTATCGAGATACTCTCACTTGCGGTCGTCGCCGACATGCGTGATCGCATCCTCGCGGCATTCAAGCGCCAGGCGGCAATCGATGCGTCGTCGGTGTCGGTTCAGACCGAGGGAAGCACGGTCAAGCTTAGCGGTACAGTGAAGAACTGGAACGAGCGTATGATCGCTGCCCGCGTGGTCGCGGCGGCGCCGGGTGTGACCAAGGTCAAGAACAAGATCGAAATCGCGCCCTGAAGGATGGTCGGCCGTGGCTCTCGAACACGGGCGCGGTTGGCGCTGATGCGCGGACGGCACCGCTCGCTTGCGGCACATCCCTGCGATCGGGCGGGCAATCGGTGAACGGGACACCGTTGCCAGGAACCGGCCGCGCGTCAGCCATGGCCTTCCGTGCTTGCGGGCTGCGCAAGACCTACCTGACTGGCGAAACCGAGGTTCATGCCTTGCGCGGCGTCGATCTGGCGATCCCCGCGGGAGAGATGCTCGTCATGCTCGGCCCATCGGGCAGCGGCAAATCGACCCTGCTGAACCTGCTCGGGGGGCTTGACCGGCCGACCTCGGGCGAGCTGTTCTACAGGGACACCGAACTTACGCGTTTGGACGATAAGGCGCTGACCCGGTTTCGTCGCTCCGAGGTCGGCTTCATCTTCCAATTCTACAATCTCATGCCGAGCCTGACGGCAGAGGAGAATGTGCGGCTCGTCACCGACATTGCCGAGCGGCCGATGGATCCGGCCGAGGCCCTGGCACTGGTGGGCCTTGCCGATCGCCGCGACCACTACCCCGCGCAGCTTTCGGGCGGCGAGCAGCAACGCGTCGCGGTAGCCCGGGCCATCGCCAAGCAACCCGGCGTGCTGCTGTGCGACGAGCCGACCGGGGCGCTTGATAGCGCGACCGGGATCCGCGTGTTGGAAACGCTGGCCCGAGCGAACGAGGAATTGGGGGCGACGGTGGTCGTCATCACCCATAACGTCGGCATTGCCGCCATGGCCGACCGGGTATTCCACTTCCTGGACGGGGCGATTGCTCGCACGGACGTGCATGAGCATCCTGTCGCAGCGTCGGAAATAAGCTGGTGAAGGCGCTCGATCGCAAGCTGGCGCGCGACCTGTGGCGTATGCGCGGCCAAGTGCTCGCGATCGCTCTCGTGCTGGCCGCCGCGACCGCGACGTTCGTGCTGTCGACGGGCGTGCATCGCTCGCTCACCGATATGCGGGACGCCTATTACGAACGGAATGGGTTCTCTGACGTTTTCGCCACCATGACCCGCGCCCCGCGCAGCATCGTCGGCGAGATCGCGGAAATCCCCGGGGTTCGCCGGGCAGAAGGGACGATTCAGCAGTTGGCGACGCTCGATTTTTCCAACCGGATCGAGCCGGTAAGAGCGGTGATCAATTCGGTCGATGAAGATGGCCGCACGCGGCTCAACCGGCTGATGCTGCGTCAGGGCCGCTTGCCGCAGCCGGGCGGGGTCGACGAAGCGGTCGCCGACGAGATGTTTGCCAAGGCCAATGACCTGGGAATCGGCAGCCGGATCGACGCGCTAATCTATGGCCGCAGGCAGTCGCTGCGGATCGTCGGGCTAGGACTGGCGCCCAACTACATTTACGCGATTGCCCCGGGGGATCTCATTCCGGACGACAGGCGCTTTGGCGTCCTGTGGATGGGGCAGGCGGCGCTCGAGGCGGTGACCGACCGCTCCGAGGCGATCAACGCGCTCTCGATCAAGCTGGAGCGCGGCGCATCGCAGGCGGAAGTCATCCGCGAGGTGGACACCCTGATCGAGCGCTACGGCGGCACCGGGGCTTACGGCCGGGAAGACCACCTTTCGCATGCCTTTCTCGACAACGAGCTTATGCAGCTCGATGCACTGACCCGGGTGATACCGCCAATCTTCCTGCTTGTTGCGACATTTCTGGTCTACATCGTCCTTGGCCGGATGATCCGAACCGAGCGGACGCAGATCGGACTGATAAAGGCGTTTGGCTATTCGAACTGGGCGATCGGCGCCCACTATATGAAGTTTGCGCTGGCGATCGCCTTGCTCGCGACGATCATCGGCTCCGCGGCTGGGATCTGGATGGGGCAAGGCATGACGCGGCTCTATGCCGAGTACTACCGCTTTCCCTTCCTCTACTATGTGATCGCCCCATCGGTGTTTCTGGGCGCCGCGGGACTTTCGGTCGGGGCGGCGGCGCTAGGCGCGCTGGGCGGCATGCAGGAAGCCGTCAGGCTCAATCCGGCGGTGGCGATGAGTCCGCCGCCACCGCCGATCTATCGTGCCGGCGGCGTCGAGCGGCTTGGCCGTATGGCGGGGTTCACGACGATCGGGCATATGATCGTGCGCCACATCGCGCGGTGGCCCTGGCGCGCGGCGGTCACCGTGTTCGGCGTGGCGTTGTCGATGGGATTGCTCTTCGCGACCATGCAGTTCGTCGATTCGAGCCGGACGATGCTCGATTCCTATTTCTACCGGGCGCAGCGACAGGATCTGACGGTAGCCTTCATCGAGCCGCGCAACGCGGATGTGCTCCACGCGCTCGCGGGGTTGCCGGGTGTTCTGCGGGTAGAGCCAATGCGGGCGATACCCGTGAAGCTGAGCCATGCGAACCGGACCGAACGGACCGCCATCGAAAGCGCGCCGGAGGGCTCGATGCTGTCGGCCAGGATCGACGGGGATGGTAATGCGATCGAGCTGCCGCCCGCCGGCCTGATGCTGAGCAAGCAGATGGCGGACAAGCTTTCGGTCCGGGCGGGCGACCGCGTGTTCGTGGAAATGCTGGGCGGCCGCCGGACCGCCGTCTTCCTGCCTGTCGCCGGGGTGATCGACGAATTCATCGGCGAACGGGTCTATGCTGCGGACGCGACGCTCGAGAGAATTGCCCGCGACGGCGCGCCTGTGGCTTCCGCGTTATTGCGTATCGATCCCGCTGAGCGGAAGCGCCTACTTGGCAAGCTCAAGGAAATGCCGGTCGTACTGGGGGTAACCGAACGGGACGCGGCCTTGCGCAAGTTCGAGGACATGATCGACGAGAACCTTTTCACCATGCTCGGCTTCTACATCGCCTTTGCCTCGGCGATCGCCGTGGGCGTCGTCTACAACAGCGCCCGCATTCTCTTTTCCGAGCGGGTGCACGAGCTCGCGACGCTTCGCGTGCTGGGCTATCATCGCAGCGAGGTTAGCGTGGTCCTGCTGGGCGAGTTGGCCCTGCTGGTGGCCGTGGCGGTGCCTTTTGGCTGCGTGATCGGTTACGGCCTCGCCCATATCATGACGGACATGTTCAGTTCGGATCTGTTTCGCCTGCCCTTCGCGCCGTCGCGCGCGAGCTATGGCTATTCGGCGCTGGTCGTCCTCGCCGCGGCTGGTTTGACCGCTCTGGTGGTGGTCCGGCGCGTGCTCGATCTCGATATGGTTCGCGTTCTCAAGGCGCGCGATTGATGTGGGACCGGATCAGACGTTGGCGCTGGGCCTTGCTGGTTGCGGCGTTGCTGCTTGCCGGCCTGGCAATCGCATTCTGGCCTGAGGCCGTGCCCGTCGATACCGGCAAGGTCACCCGCGGCGCTATGGCGGTGGGGGTGACCGACGACGGCGTCACGCGCGCCGAGGAATTCTACGTGGTCTCGGCGCCCGTCACCGGATACCTCACCCGCATAGAGCTGGAGGCCGGGGACACAGTTCTGCGCGGCGCGCTGATCACGAAGATGACCGGTCGGCCTTCGGCGCCGCTCGACCCGCGCAGCAGACAGGAGATGGGAGCGGCGCTGGCGGCGGCGCGGGCCGCGGCCAGCGGCGCGACCGCCTCGCTGGCGCAGGCGCGGCGCGATCTTGCCCGGGCCGAGCAACTGGCCGACCGCGGCTTCCTCCCACGGGCCCAGCTGGAGGCTGCGCGAACGCGGGTTGCCGGTGATGATGCTTCGCTGCGGCAGAGCCGCGCCGAAGTTCGCAGGATCGAGGCCATGCTCACCAGTCCCGCGGGCCCTGGCTTTGGAGCGCCGGTGCTTGTGCGTGCGCCAGCCGGTGGTTCCGTTTTGAGCGTGCGCACCGAAAGCGAGGGCGTGATCGCGGAGGGCACAGAACTCGTCACGATCGGCGATCCCGGCCGGATCGAGGCAGTGGTCGATCTGTTGTCGCGCGAGGCGGTGCGCGTGAAACCCGGGGATCCGGTCGAGATCGACCAGTGGGGAGGGCCAGGACCGCTGCCCGGCTACGTGAAGCGGATTGAACCCTTCGGCAGGTTGAAGGTCTCTGCGCTCGGAATCGAGGAGCAGCGGGTGAACGTGATCATCGGTTTCGCTCCCGCGGCGATGTCCCGGGCGGCGCGGCTCGGGCATGGCTATCAAATCGATGCGACGATCGAACTGTGGCGCCGGAACGATGCCTTGCGCGTTCCCATCGGCGCGCTTTTTCGCGGCGCCGATGGCGCATGGCAGGCCTTTGTTGTCGAAGGCGGGCGGGCCCGCGCGAGAAACCTGAAGATCGGCCAGCTCAACGATGAGTTCGGCGAAGTGCTCGGGGGCCTAGCCGAGCGCGACACGGTCATCCTCAATCCTGGCAATGGGCTCGCCGATGGGGTGCGCGTAGCCGCGCGGTAACGCGGGTGAGATTAGGAGTGGGTCTTCATCGCCGGTTCGGCAACATGCGCCGCAAGGTGTCGTCTTTGACGATATAGTGATGGAAGAGCGCAGCCAGCGCGTGCAAGCCGACCAGAAAATATCCGATTGAAGCGACCGTCTCGTGCAAGTCCTTTACCTGCCCTGCCAGACCCTTGCTCGGCCCTACCAGCGCGGGGAGCTCCAATCCGAAAAACGGAACGGTTTTGCCGGAGGCGCTCAGGATTACCCAGCCTGCGATGGGCATCGCCAGCATGAACGCGTAGAGCGCAAAATGGGTCGTCCGGGCCAGCAGCGCCTGCCAGGCCGGGGGTGCCGGCGTAATGGGCGGCTTGCTCCTGATGACGCGCACGACGATGCGGAGGATAACCAGAGCCAGTACGGTCAGTCCGAGCATGAAATGCCAGGATTTGAGACCCTCGCGCATATCCGTTCCCTTGGGGTAGTTCTCGCGCAGCAGGATGGTCGCGTAGACCGCTGAAATCAGAAGAACCATGACCCAGTGGAGAGCAATCGACAGTGTGGAAAAGCGCGGCTGGTCATCGTTGGAATTCATTGCAAGCCTCATGATTGCGTCGAACTTGGTAGCGTAGGACACAGCAAGCATTGTTTACGATCAAAGCGCAGGCGCGGCAATCGCCGCGCGCACCAGCCATTCATTCTTAACCAGCGCTACGATGGGCTTGGCCTTGGACGCTCGGTTATCCCTCTTGGCAATCCTGCACAGGGCCTGCAGCCTCCCCCAAAAACGGGCGGCTTCCAACAGCGGCGGCCTAAGGCAGGGCGGGGGCTAGCGCGTCTGCGAGCCCTGGAGGCACTATGAGCATGGATATATGATAATTGCACTTATCACATGTCCATATTTGAAGCCTCTTTATAAAGTGGCGTAAGCTCAGCACCGATGGAACATGCCGCGCCGATCGATCAAACCGCTTTGACAGCGGAGGAAAACTGTACGCCGGCGGTAGCAGCGGCGGCCGACGATCTCTTTTGGGCGGTGGTCAAGATGCGCGCCGGCGAGCGCATCGTCATCAACGAGGCGCTGTCTTCCTCCGCATGATGATGGAAGGGCTGGCCGCCGAGAGTGCCGAGCCGAAGACGCTCATGATCGACGCAACCTACCTGAAGGCGTACCGCACGAGCACTTCGGCCAGCGAAGGAGAAGGCGGCTATCTGGCTGATTGTCACGATCGTGTGCGTCGCTCTGGCTATCTACTTCCTTATTTTCTGATTGTTGGCGGCTGCGGCGACGAGCGGAGATCAATACGGCCGGCCATCGACCCGCGGGCCGAGCAATATCGGTCCGTAGGCGATGATGAACAAGAGGAACGCGCCTCCCCAGAGTATCGCTGAGATTTCCATGCCTGCAAGGTAAGGGGCCAGGCCGAGCGACGCACCGACCCGGAGCAGCGCGCCCGCATTGACCATGATGTAGATGACAATCGTTGCCGTGCTGGCCTTCAGCTCGCGCCCGGTGTGGCCAAGGGTGGCCCTGGTCATGACCGCCAGTATCATGGAAGCCATCGCCCCTGCGGTGAGGGCATGGATTGCCGCTGATTGGGCAATGGGCGCGCCGAGCAGGGATGCTCCCAGCAGCAACTGCCCCGCCGGGACCCAGGCGTATCCTGCATGAAGAACGAAGACGAGCGGGTCGCGCGCCGTCGATAGACCGCGCCAGCGCGAAAGCCGCGCCGCCTGCAGCACGCCTGCCCCGACGAGCAGAAGGCCGGGCAAATTCGCATCGGCCCAGAATATCCAGCTTAGGAATGCGGCGGCAGTAATTCCGATCATCAGCGCATCGAAATGCGTGTGCGCCGGTGGCGAGCGGCCGGACACCCCATGCTTCGAAAGCCAGTTGCGAGTGAACGCGGGTATGATCCGGCCACCGATGAGGGTGATCATCAGCATCACGAGCGAAATGCCCACACGGCTTCCCAGGTCCCCTGCCACTCTTCCCGTAACGGCGAGATGATCAAGAGTGCTGGCGATCCCGAACAGAAGCACGAGGGCGACGATCGGCAGGTTGCGGTTCTGCGCTGCAAGGACTTCGCGAGCGGCGATTCCTGCGAACAAAGCATAGAAGAGCACGTCGATCAGCCCTGCCATCAGCACACCGATTTGGACGGAGAACAGAACAGCGGCTCGCCCGGCAAGCCATAGGCCGAAGAGCGCCGCTATCGGCATGCCCGCAATCGGAGGGCGCGACGTCCAGTTGGGGATGGCGGCAAGGAGGAACCCCGCCACGATAGCTCCGACAAATCCGAACAGCATTTCATGTCGGTGCCAGGCGAGCGGATCGAATGCGGTCGGCAGTCCTGTTCCGCCGGCAAAAGCCAGGACCCACAGGAGGAGAGCGATGACCGCCCATGCGGCGCCGCCAAGAAAGAACAGGCGAAAGCCGCCACGCAAAAACGCGGGCGAACCCTCCAGTCGCTCTCGCCGGCGTTCAGTCACCCGATCAGATGCCATAGGTAACGTCCTCATCTGTGGGGCTCGTCCGGGAACAAGAGCGCCTGGGCGAGGCGGCTACCATTTCACCTTCGCTCATTCCGCATTGCCCTGGCAAACGAAACAGCAGGCCTGCCGCTTCAAGATCTGCTACTTCTCCCACGCCAACGCTGCACGATCACATGGTAGCCAATAGCCGAGCCTCGGAATGGGTTCCTCTTTGCGAGGCGGGGTAATCGGTGCTGGCGGGCCCCAGTTTGGATTGAAAGCGATCATGAACCATTGTCACGCTCGCGGGTTTCTTTCGCATGTTTTGTCCTGAATGTGGTCACCCCACTGATCCGGCGCCGTTCGATCCGCACCGGGAGCCCAGGGAGCAACGCAGCGTCCTTGTTGCAATGCGGCAGCTGTGGCGCGGGCCGACAAAATCGCTGCGGAAGGCGTTTGCCGGTTTGTTCGCGCGCCATTCTTCTCATCCATCCGCCTCATCATGCTCTCATCCGAAGAAAGGTGCCCCGATGGCCATGCATCATGCCGCTCCCGGCGAAATAACGAAGCTTCGTTCCATTTCTGACGCCGAGGCAAGAACGACGGCGATCGTGAAGACGGACAGCTTCGAGGCGATCCATCTGGTCGTGCGCGCCGGCGAGCAGATTCCCGATCACAAGGTCGCGGGAACCTTGTCGCTATACTGCATGGAGGGCGAGGCCGTTCTCGGCATGCCTGACGGGGAGCGCTCTCTTTGCACGGGAGACTGGCTGTACCTGGAGCCGGGCACGCCACATTCCGTTCGGGGCATTAAGGACGCAAGGCTCCTTGTGACAGTCCTGTTCGATCGCCCCACGCTGCACGCTCGCACACACCAGGAATAGCATCCGCCGCCTCCGTGGCGTCTCTTTGCCGATGCCGAGGAAGCCATCGCTGCACCGAGGATCACACGACATTAGGCCGCCGGGCGCACCTTCCGCACGACCAGATCGCTATATTACGGGTTCGTGATTGGCGGCGACGAACGTGTCGGTCTATACACACAGCCTGACCGCGATATGCGCGTGGTTTACCGGGCGACAGAGTAGGCGCTGATCAGATCCGCTTATCGCCGTCCAGGTCGTCATTCCGAACTCCGCCGCGAGTGACGGAGTTCAGGAATTCCCTGAGGTCCATCGGAAAGGGAAAGACGATCGTCGAGCTGCGCTCGTTGGCGATCACGTTGAGGGTCGATAGGTAGCGAAGCTGCATCGCCTCGGGCCGCTGGCCAAGAATTTCGGCTGCTTCGAGAAGCTTCTGCGCCGCCTGCTGCTCGCCTTCGGCATTGATGATCTTGGCGCGCCGCTCGCGCTCGGCTTCGGCCTGGCGCGCTATCGCGCGGACCATCGATTCGTCGATATCGACATGCTTGATCTCGACATTGGCGACTTTGATCCCCCAGGCGTCGGTCTGCGCGTCGAGGATCTTCTGGATGTCGGCGTTGAGCTTGTCGCGCTCGGCCAGCATGTCGTCCAGCTCATGCTTGCCGAGCACCGACCGCAGCGTGGTCTGGGCAAGCTCGCTGGTGGCCTGCATGAAGTTCTCGACCTGGATGGTCGCCCGTTCGGGATCGATCACGCGGAAATAGATCACCGCGCTGACGCGGACGGAGACGTTGTCGCGCGAGATCACGTCCTGCGTCGGCACGTCGAGCACCACTGTCCTCAGATCCATGCGGACCATCTGCTGGACATAGGGAACGAGCAGGATAAGGCCGGGACCCTTGACGGCAGTGAAGCGACCGAGGGTGAAGACGACACCGCGCTCATACTCGCGCAGGACCTTGATCGCCGCCGTCAGGAACAGGAGGATCAGGATGATGGCCGGAATATAATAAGCCAGACTGCCGAGCATGTTCATCTTAATTCTCCTCGGGTGGGGTGGAATTGTTGACGTGCGCGGCATCGAGGCGCGCCACGCCGAGCGTCAGGCCTTCAAGGCCTGTGACGCACACCGGGGTATCCGGAGCCACGTCATGGTCGCCCGCCGCCTGCCAGCGCTCGCCATGTACGAAGACATGGCCTCTGCCATTGTTCCAGTCCAGCACCGTTCCCGTCGCGCCGATCAGCTGTTCGCGGCCACTGACGACTTCTCGTCGCTGCGAAGTGAATGCCAGGCGCGCGAAGACGATGGTCATCGCCAGGCTTGCGACCGCCACAGTGCCGATTGCCGGCCAGCTGATCTGGAACTGCGGCACGTCGGTGTCGATCAGGATCGCTCCACCAAGCATGAAGGCGATGAGGCCGCCGATCCCCAGTATCCCGAACGATGGGGAGAAGGCTTCCGCCGCCATCAGCCCTATGCCGAGCAGGATGAGCGCAAACCCGGCATAGTTCACCGGCAGCGCGGCGAACGCATAGAATCCGGTGAGCAGGCAGATCGCGCCGATCGTTCCGGGATAGAGCGCGCCCGGATTCATGAATTCGAACATCAGGCCGTAAATGCCGATCATCATCAGAATGAGGGCAATGTTGGGATTGGTGATCGCGCTGAGAAATTGTGTCCGCCAGTTCGGCGGCGCATCGACCAGGGTGAGGCCGCGCGTCGCCAGCCTGACCTCACGTCCGCCGGCGACTACGGTGCGCCCCTCAATCTGGGCCAGGAGATCGGCGCGGTCGCGAGCGACGAAGTCGATGACATTTTGCGCATATGCGGCATTCGCGGACAGGTTGGCGGCGGTTTGCACGGCGGCTTCCGCCCAGTCCGCGTTGCGTCCCCTCAGTTCGGCGAGCGAACGGATGTAGGCGATGGCGTCGTTGCGCGCCTTCGCTGCGCTTGCATCTTCCGATTTCGGCGCTGCGTCCTGGCCCTTTTCCGCATCGTCCGGCGGCGCGGAAAATGGACTTCCACCACCTCCGATCTGAACGGGCGTGGCCGCGCCTAGATTGGTTCCGGGCGCCATCGCGGCGACGTGGCTGGCGTAGAGGATATAAGTGCCAGCGCTGGCCGCACGGCCTCCGCTCGGGCTTACATAAGTTACGACCGGGACCAGAGAGCTCAGGATCTCCCTGATGATGTCGCGCATTGCGCTGTCGAGACCGCCGGGCGTGTCCATTTCGATGACGACGATCGGCGCGCGTTCGGCTTCGGCGTGTTCGAGACCGCGCATGATGTAGTCCGAGGTCGCAGGGCCGATCGGCCCTTCGATGGACAGGACAGGCGCCGTTCTCTTGGGTTGTGCCGCGCCGGGCGGTGTCCACAGCAGCAATCCGCCAAGGATGATGCAGAGCAGCGCCTGGAGGGATCGCCACGATCGGAGGGGCGGTCCAGTAAGCGCGATGATGGCTCTCCTTTCCTGTGGCTAGCGCGCTCACACGCCATACCTGGACGTGCGCGGCGCATTTGTCGCTCAGCGCCTGGCCTCCGGCCGCGGCTTGATGACGCTGCAAAGCAGAACAGCGGACGTTTGCGCAGTGATGAACCATGCTAGCGCGAAAGTCTGCGCGGTCCTAATCCTCTCTCAATCACATATTCTTCAACGCTGTTGCGCGTGAAAAGTCGCTCGGCGCCGATTCTCGCTCCACGGCCATAGGTTTTTCGAAGCTGCAGGCCTCGATCTGGCTGAGGCGCGGGTTCAGCGGGATGCGGTTCTTACCTTGGAGGTGGCGTTCGATGGAATCAGCCGTCTTGATGGTTGAAGCCTAAGCCTTGCGTTATTAGGCTGGCCGCGCGTCACATTTCGTCGAGCCCATATCGGAGCCGAAGGTTGGCCGGCGCATGGCTTCGCGGGCCGCTCCATCAAGGGGGCAGCCGAGGACAAGCGTTGCTCAGTTCAGGGACTGACCTGCATTGGTTGCGAGGATCATCCCTCGCATGGACAGGATAGCAACTGAGTGTGGGGGCTTACCAGAAGGAGGTTTGCGTTGATCTACAAAGAAATCCTCGTGATCGTGGATCAGACCGATCTGAGCTTACGCCGGATCAACTTCGCGGCTCAGCTTGCGGCAATGACCGGTGCGAACTGCACGGCGTTTTTCCTGTAAGTCAGTTCCTTCGCTTTTTCGGGGAGGAGAGCGGCACTATTCCAGTGTTGGCGAACGACGATCTGCTTACGGCTCCTGAGGGGGAAAGAGTTCCCGCTCTCCACCGCGAAACCCAGCGCTTCTTTGATACTCAGGTGAGCGAGTTTAAGCTGCGCGGGAAGTGGATCGAGGTGGACGGAGACGAGAACGATCAGATTTTGGCGTTAGCTCGCATGTCGGATATCGTGATCACGCCCCGGGACATGGTCGTCCCCTATTCAGAGAACAGACAGACGGCAGCCCAGATCGGCCAGAGTTGCGGCGGACCCGTGATTGTTGTGCCGCCAGAGGCGGACGTCAGCAAGGCCGCCCGGCGGATCGTCGTCGCATGGGCGGACAAACGTGAGGCGGCGCGCGTCCTCAGGGATGCCTGGCCGCTGATCGAGAAGGCCGACGATGTTTCCCTGGTCACGGTCGGAGCTTCCCTGAAACCTTTCGAGGAGCCGCTGCGAGAACGGTTCGCTCGGCGCGGCCAATCCGTGAGGCTTGTCGAGATAGACGGAAAGGAGGCTGCCGCTCCAGATCTGATCCTGGATTATATTGCATCTTCAGGCGCCGACATGTTGGTTATGGGGTTTTGCGGACGCCTCCGTCTACAGCAATGGCTTCTGGGAGGCATGACCAGCGAGATGCTCGCACGCTGCCCGATCCCTCTGTTCGCGTCACGATAGTTGTCACGCACTCAGCGAGCGACAGTAACGCCAATCGATCTCTACGACGTCCGACAGTCCAACTCTTGAAGTCAAATTTCCGGTACGACTTACAAGCCGGGCAGGCGGCTTCATTATAGAGTATATAGGCTGATTGAGCAGCACAAAATATAGTAACCGGTGCAAATAAATCATCGGGAACCATGATCAGGAGCATATTCGCCTGTTCTTATTTCAAGAGCTTTTCGCTCGGAAGGCCCCGTGCCGGAGACCGTTAGCGGCCAAGATGAACATCTCGGTCCTACCGGGTTGACACCGGCGGCAGGGTGATCCCTGATAGAAACTGCTCTTATTTCGATGGTGAGAACTTCCGATGGCGGATCGCCGGCCGATCTTGATTGCGACGGACCTGAGTGCGCGGACGGACCGAGCCTTGGACAGGGCATGCTCGCTGGCCAGTCTGTGGGACGTCCCATTGCTCGTCTGCCACGTGTTGGAAGCTGAAGGGCCCAGTGCGGAAACACACGATCTCGTGGCCGCTGAGGTGGCGGCTACCCTGCCTGAGGTTGCCCCGAACACAGAAATCATAGTGCAGGAAGGCTCTGCTCCGGCGGTCATTCTCAGGCTGGCAAGCGAGCGTGACTGTCAGCTGATCGTAACCGGCGTAGCGCGCTTCAACCAGCTGGGGGATTTCTTCATCGGAACGGCGGTTGACCGCATCATCCGGGAGGCGACTTCAGCGGTGTTGGTCGTCAGGCAACGTCCTCGCGCAGAATACCGATCTATTTTGGCGACCACCGATTTCTTCACCTGTTCGCGCGACGCACTGGTCCGGGCGGCAACGATGTTCCCCGACGCCGCAATCCATGTCGTTCATGCCTTTCACGTCCCCTTCGAAGGATTACTGAGCGTAGAAGAGAATCTCGAAGAGTTTCGGAGCGAGGCGGAGGGGGAATTTGAAACCTTCATGAATGACGCAGCTATCCCGCCCTCCATAACCAAGAGGTGCACGACGCACCTCGTCTACGGCGAGACTGCGACCGTGGTCCAACAGGTGGCCAAAGAGGCCGGCACCGACCTGCTGGTTTTTGGAACTCACGGTCGCAGCGGGTTTTCCAAGGCGGTGTTCGGCAGCGTAGCCGAGGCGCTTCTTCGATGCGCTCAGATCGATACGCTGGTCGTTCGGGAGCCTGCTTGAGCAGCACGCCAGGGAAAGGCCGAAACCTGTCTTGCCCCGCCCGCGTTCAGCCGGAGCATTCCAATGGGAGAAGAAATGACCATGCGCGATATCCTGCTTCAGGCGAATTCATATCCAGAGCCAACGCCCGACTGGGCTATTGAGCGAAGCATCGAGCTGGCGAAATCGCTTGGAGCCGAGCTCACGCTGGGTGTGTGCCAGGTCCATCTCCCGCCGATGTCGAACTGGCTCGCGAACAAGCTGCTCGATATGGATGGTATGCTCGCAGGCGAGAACCACAAGAGCCATGAAAATCAAAAAGCTATCACAGAGCGTTTCTTATCCTTGGTTCCACCCGAGTGGCGGGGGGATTCCATGGTAATCCAGTGCCCGGGGACGGTCACCCATTGGCAGCTTGCGGTCACCGCGCGGACTCATGATCTCACGATCGTTCCGGCCTACGGCCACGCTCAGACAGCTTCCGTCGCAGAAGGTCTGGTATTCGAATCCGGCCGCCCGGTCCTACTCCTGCCTGAAACGGGCGGCTCAAGCCTGGGCTTCGATCGGATCGCCATCGCTTGGGACGGTAGCCGTGTTGCCGCGCGGGCAATCGCCGATGCCTTGCCGTTGTGCGCCCAGGCGCAGTCGGTGGCCCTGGTCCAGATCAGCGGAGAGAAAGATCTGTCCAATGCCGCGCCTCTTGCGGCAGCGATACGCAATCTGGCCCTCCATGGCATCGCGGCGGAACGGGTCGAGGTCGAACTCGAGGAGCGAGACGTAGCCAAGACCTTGCAGTCCTATTGTAGTCGCGATGGGCGGGAGCTGCTGGTGATGGGAGCCTTCGGCCATTCGCGCGCGCGCGAATTCGTTCTAGGCGGAGTAACCCGTTCGATCCTGGATGGGCCACTACTGCCTACCTTCATTTCGCATTGAGATAGGCTACGCCAGGTAAGTGTAACGGTCCTGACCCACGCCCACATTGAACATTGCGACGTGCAGCCTGTGCCGAGCCGCGGCTGACGAGCAGTTCCGCGCCGGCTATCAACGCGGCGAGCCGGCAAGGCCCCAGACAAGTGCAAGCGTCATTCCAGACTAGTCGGGCTTGCGCTTGTGAGGATCGGGAACCAAAAGGACGTCGCCCGGGACCGCGTCGATGATCTTGCGGGCGGTACTGCCGATCAGCGCCTCGAAGACGAGGCCGCCACCATGGGTTCCCACTACTGTCAGATGCCGCCGGGAGTTCTCGGCATAATCGCGTAGCAGGGCCTCGGGGACCCCATGCTCGATCATGCGGCTGACGTGGCCGACTTGGTCAGGGGCGAGCCCCGCTTCCTGCAGAAACTTGTCGGCGGCATCCCTTCCGTAATCCTTGAACTGCGTTTCGACCTCCGATCTGCCGAGATAGCCGGCGAACGGCACGTCATAAGCGTGAAAGAGCGAGATGCCGGCATCGGGGAAGAAGCGAATGGCGGTTTCGAGCGCGACGCGTGACGATTCGGAGAAATCGGTGGCGACGAGCATATGGCGATACGGGTCGAACGCCCTGTCCCGGACGATAAGGATCGGCATGCTTGATTTGCGGATGAGGCGGTCGACGGTGTCCCCCAGCAGCATCCGTGCGAGCAGTTCATCGCGGGCAACCCCGGTAATGATCAATCCTGCCTTGGCTTCACTGGCGGCTTTCAGCACGACCGCAGCCGGCGCCCCGGTTTCGACGTGGACCGCTACTTCCACCTCTGGGTCTTCCCGGACCAGATCCCGGTAGAGGCGGTCCCGTATCCTGCGGCCGGGATCGGGCGGGCGGCGCCATGACGGAACGTCGTAGACGCGGCCGAACAGACTGACCTCGTCATGTTCGGGAAGCGCGTGAATGACGGTCAATTCGGCCTGCCATTCTTTAGCGACGAGGACAGCCCGATCGAGGGCGCGGTCGCAGCGATGGCTGAGGTCGGTCGCCAGCGCGACGCGATCGGGGAAAGAATGCTGTGTCATTCGTCGAGTCCTCCTAGCCGTTGAGTTCCTTGAACCAGCCCAACGAATGTCCTGGATTGGTCCAGACTATCATCGTCGATGAACCACTCAGCGGGGGCAGATCAATGGTTCGAGCAACTTCGATGCCACGGCCCTGCTCCAGTGCATAGAAGAAGATACCAGTCCACTGGCAGCCAGCAGCACGGAAACCAGACCCGCCCGATCAGGGCTCCGAAAATCGCCGATGCTCTTCAGGCCGCAAGGTGGAATCGGGACGGCGCTTGCTCTCGATCCCGATGATGACAACCTGAACGGCCTG
>Ga0233377_1000622_pt1 | contig 15207 bp, 33 predicted proteins | sample ElkDunMinimDraft_6_FD_191540 | JGI IMG/M metagenome (GOLD analysis project Ga0233377, IMG submission 191540) | Fecal eukaryotic communites from dung pellets of Tule Elk in California, USA - Elk Dung E36 | ecosystem: Host-associated > Mammals > Digestive system > Large intestine > Fecal | place...
GCCAGCCGCACCATCCTCACCACCGCCGAACTCGCCGAGCTCGCCCAGGCCGCGACCGCGATCCTCGCCCGCCGCAACGGAACGGCGGTCGCCGCATGACCGCCGACCAGATCACCCAGACCATCGCCACCCTCACCCAGGCCATGACCGCCCAGCGGCCCACGATCTCCACCGGCGCCTGCACCACCCCCGGCTGCACCAGCTGCGGCAGGAAGGCGGCCACGCGATGAGCACCCCGCCGCCGCACACCCCGGCCAAGCCGCTCCACAGCCCCACCACCCGCGCCACCAACGCGCAGGACGGCCGCCGACCGATCCAGACCAGCAAGCCGAAAGGAGGCAAGTGATGCCCCGCTTCACCTTCAACACCCCCGCCGGGGACCGCACCATCCACGCGGCCACCGAGGACACCGCCCGCGCCTACCTGGAGAGCCAGCTGCACCACCCCGACCCCAACGGCACCGGCGGCCAGCCCTACACCTCCACCCAGCTCGCCCACCTCCGCCGGGAGCGGGACGCCCGCGCCGCCCTCCTCACCCTCAAGGAGCAGCAGTGACGCCCGCCGAGCGGCTCGCCGCCACCCTCACCGCCCTCAACGCCCTGGACTCCGCGATGGCGAAGCCCGAGCCCCGGCCCCGGCACGACGAGCCCGCCCGCACCAACCCGCCCAGGAAAGGAGCGGGATGAACACGATCACGGCGGAGACCGCCGCGAAACTCCTCACCGCCCGCTCCTACGCCGCCACCGGCGACACCGCCGCCCAGCTCCGCCACCAGGCCGCCAGCATCACGCCCGGCCAGACCATCCACCTCGGCACCACCCAGCTCACTGTCCGCTGATGTTGCGGATGCCGCCCGGCCTCACAGCCGGACGGCGTCCGGAGCGTCTGCTCCACCAAACCCACTCCGGGCGCAGAACGCCCCGGAACGAAACAGAACCAAGGAGAACCATGAACAAGACCGAGCTGATCGCCGCCCTCGCCGAGCACGCCGAGCTCCCCAAGACCGTCGTCGCCAAGGTGATCGACGCCGCCCTCGACGTCATCCCCCTCGCCGTCGCCGCTGGCGACCCCGTCGCCCTCATCGGCTTCGGCACCTTCAAGACCGTCGACCGCGAGGCCCGCACCGGCCGGAACCCGAACACCGGCGCGGACATCGAGATCCCCGCCTCCCGGGCGCCGAAGTTCGTCCCCGGTACGGCGTTCAAGGACCTCGTCAACCAGAGCCGCTCCCAGGCGCTCACCACCGCTTCGTAGCTGCCGTTGCGGATCGCGCCCAGCCCCGCGCTGGGCGCGCGTCCGGAGCACAGCTCCACCACCGACCACCACCACCGAAAAGGAGAGACGACATGGGCAAACGCGAAGACCTGCAGGACGCCGCCCGCACCGCCAAGGCGATGTCCGCGGACTTCAACCGCATCGCCGACGCGGGCGGCGAAGGGCCCTGGGACGCGGTGACCGCACGCGAGATGCGGGACCTGTCCTCGGCCTACGCGGACAAGTACACGCGCAAACTCGCCAACGGCAAGCGCTGAGGTTGCGGGTGAGCGCCCGGCTCACGTCGGGCGTGATCCCGGAGCAGCAGCTCCACCCCCCGTCCATCGAAAGGAACCGAGATGAGCGAGAACAAGCCCGAAGGTCACGTCGTCAAGTGCGCCTCCTGCAAGGGCAGCGGCCGTGACCCCCTCCTCCCCCTTACCAAGGCGTGCGGCGTGTGCAAAGGCGTCGGCAGCGTCCTCCTCAAGTAACACCCCAGCCCTGCCCCGGAGACCGCCGGGCACCGCGAGCGAGACGCGGCAGGGCACCACCCCGACCCCGCCTCACACCACCTGGAGTACACCGTGACCCACACCGCGCCAGAGCGCGCCAGCGAGCCAGGCCGACGCCTGTGGCGCTCCCGCGCCGAGCGCCGCGCCGACGCCGCCCGCGCCCTCATCGACGAGCAACGCGCCCGCCACCAGGCCGAGCGCGAGCGCCTCGAAACCGAAACCGAACACGCCCGCCTGCGCGCGCAACTCGACGAGCAGGCCACCACCGCCGCAGCCAAACGCCGCGACCAGCGCCGCACCCTGCGCCAGCGCATCAGCCTCGCAGTCGTCCTGGCCGCCGCCAACATCGGCGTCAACGCCGCCGCCGTCCTCGGCCAGATCCTCGCCCTCATGTACGGCCTGAACTGGGAATGGTGGCAGGCCGTCCCGCTGGCCGTCGTCGTCGAGTCGGTCGCGGTGAACGTCGGCTACCTCGCCCACGACAAGATGATCAAAGGGTTCAGCGCCTACGGCCTGCGCCTGCTGTCCTACGCCATCGGCGTCGGCGTCGGCGCCTTCAACTACAGCCACAACTCCGGCCTCACCGAAACCGCAGAGTTCGCCGGCGTGTTCGGCGCCGCCTCCATCCTGTCGCCGGTGCTGTGGCAGATCTACTCCCAGTGGCGCCACTGGGAAAGCATGCGAGAGCAGGGCCTGCTGGAGCAGCGCCCGCTGCGCTTCCCGCTGCTGCGCTGGGTCATCCCGTCCCTACGCTCCGAAACCTGGGCCGCCTTCAAGCACGGCGTCGCCGAGGGCCTGCGTTCCCCAGACGCCGCCCTGGCGGAGGTCCGCGCGGGAAACGCAACAGGAAACGCTGAGCGGGCGCTGCGCATCGCCCAGCAGCAGCTGATCGCCGTCCAGTCCGACGCGCTCCAACTCAGCCTCACCCACCTCACCGCGGTCGCCGTAACCCTGCCCGTCGAGGACCCGGCCAGGAAACGCTTCGCCCTCCTCGCGCAGCGCTTCCACCCGATCATTCCGCCGCTCCCGCCCGGCCAGCTGCTCGCCGATTCCGACCCCACTGACGACCCCGAGGAGGAAACGGAACCGGAAACGGGCGAGGAAACGCGTAGGCCCTCTGACCAGGACAATGACGCCGCCCGGGCCTGGGTGAAGCAGTCCATCACTCGCCGCAAGACCGTTCCCTCCGCCCAGGCCGTCGCCGACGAGTTCCGTTTCTCCAAGAAGTGGGGCTGGGAGCGCGTCAACGAGGCCAAGAAGGAACTCGCCGCGAAGGGGTGGACCTTCCCCGACGACGGCCCGCCCGTTTCCCCTGCCGTTTCCCGCAAGGTTTCCGTCCCGGTTCCCGCGGCGGCCGTCAACGGGTCGACCAACGGAAACGCGAAGGGGGGTGCGTGATGACCATCGAGACACTCGCCGCCCTCGCGACGTTCGCCGCGATGTTCGGCGCCCTCTTCGCCGCCCACTCGGTAGGCGACCACTGGATCCAGACCCACCACCAGGCGTGCGCCAAAGGCGCGCCGACCGCCGCCGGGCGCCTCGCCTGCGCCCGGCACGTTGTCACCCTCACCGGAACCAAGATGATCGCCCTCGGCCTGGTCATGCTCGTCACCGGGCTGCGCCTCGACGGGCCGTGGCTGTGCGCCGGGCTGCTCGTCGACGCGCTGAGCCACTACTGGGCCGACCGGGCCGCCAGTCACGAAGACCGCACCACGAAGGTCACCCTCGAACGCCTGGCCGAGCGGCTCAAGAAGAACGGCTTCTACGGGCTCGGCGACCGGCTCACGGCTCCAACCGGCACCGGCTCCTACGCCCTCGATCAGTCCTGGCACATCGGCTGGCTCTTCATCGCCGCCCTGATCATCGCCGGAGGCTCGTCATGACCCGCTGGGAGTACCTCATCCGCGGCGCCTGCAGCACCGCCGACCTCAACAAGCTCGGCGCGGACGGGTGGGAACTTACCGCCGCCGTCTACGACTCCGACCGCCCCGTCCGCATCTTGTACTTCAAGCGTCCGAAGGAGGCGTGATGTCCACCGCCCTGACCATCCTGCTCGCCGCGCTCGCCTGGGTGCTCGCCTCGACCCGGCCGATCGGCTCGCCCGCCGCCGCACGGGCCTGCACCTTCACCGAGATGCGCGCCGCCCGCCGCCGGGCGGGCTGGCCTCGGGTGGCCGCCCGCATCCTGCAAATCCTCGTCGTCGTGCCCCTGCTGCTGCTGGCCACGGCGTGCCACATCATCCGCCACACCTCCCACACCATCGGCACCGGAATCGCCCTGGTCGCCGTCGGCCTCGCCGCCCTCGACGGCGGCCCCGAGCTGATCGGAGGTGCGGCATGACCGAGGCGCCGCGCTACCACCTGCACGTCGTCCGCGACAGCGCCGACGCCCCCGCGCTCCCCATGCCGGCACCGGACGTCGAGCCGGACACCGAGGCCATCGAAGGCGAGGTCGTACCCCGCCCCGCAGACCCCGGCCGGCGACTCCCGGCCCGCCTCCCCGACAGCGTGCAGCCCTCCGAGCGCACCCTGCAGATCGCCCGCACCATCGCCGTCGCCACCGTCACCGTCGGCCAGGGGTGGCAATCCTGGCTGATCCGCGCCTGGGACGCCGCCACCCTCGGCGTGCACCGCCGCCAGATCCGCGCCGCCGAGGCCATGGGTGACCAGGTGATGCTGGCCGAGTGGGTCGAACGCAAGGAGCGGGAGACCGCCCGCCGGGCCGCACGGCTGTTGGACCTGCCGATCCTGGCGTGGGGCCTAGTCAAGCTCGCTGGCTTCACGGTGGCCGGGTTGGTGGGGATCCTTCTGCTGCTGAGCATTGCCGTGTGGGCCAGCGGAGTCGGTGAGATCGGCAGTGTCTTCCGAGGTGTCGGGACGGCGATCCGGTGGATTCTGACCGCCGCGTCGTGGGCGTGGACCCCGCTGCTGGTCGCGACGCCCGTCGTGGTGCTGATCGCTGCCTACCGGGAGGGTCGCCGACGTGGCATCACGCCCACCTGGCTGATCCCCTACGTGGATCGCGACATCACCGGCGACCCGATCACGCCGTCCGTCGTGGTCGTCGCCCTACGGGACCTGGGCTACGCCCCCCTACGCAAGGCCATCCAAGGGATGGATGACGCCGGGGCGGCCATGCTGGGCCCGATCCGCATCGCCGGATGCGGTGTCGAGGTCGACGTGCTCCTGCCCTCAGGGTCCTCCACGGACGAGGTCGAGAAGCGGCGGCGCAAGCTCGCCGAGAACCTCGGCCGACACGAGCACGAGGTGTTCATCACCGTCGCGCCGGTGGCTCGCACGGTGCGGTTGTGGATCGCCGACTCCGGCGCGCTAGACGAGCCGATCGGCCCGTCCCCGCTGGTCACCGACCCCGGCATGAAGGCCGACTACAAGACGGGCCGGGCGCCGTGGGGCCAGGACCTGCGAGGCGATGCCGCACTAATCAGCCTGCACCAGCGGCACCTGCTGATCACGGGCCTGTCCAACCAGGGCAAGACCGCCGCGATGCGGGCCCTGGCCCTGTGGCTGAGCTTCGACCCGAAGGTGGAGTTCCGCATCGCCGACCTCAAGGGCGTCGGCGACTGGGCGATGTTCAACGACCTGGCCACCGTGCTGATCCAGGGGCCGACGGACGAGCACGTCGTGGCCGCGACCCAGATGGTCGAGGCGGGCGTGGCGGAGATGGAGCGGCGGTTGACCTCTCCGCCCGGCTCGACGTTCGACCCGCTGATCCTGATGGTCGACGAGGCTCAGGTCGCATTCATGTGTCCGGAGAAGGACGACGCGGGCAACCCATACGGCGGCACAAAGGCCACAGCCCGTTATTTCCGGGCCGTCCGGAAGATCCACAACCAGGGGCGGGCCGTGGACGTGACTCTGTGGCAGGGCACGCAGGACCCCACTGACCAGAACCTGCCCAAGCTGGTGCGGGAGGGCGCTCACATCCGGGCGTCGCTGGTCGTGGGCACCGAGGCGCAGGCCCGCATGGCTCTGGGAGACAAAGCCATCGACGGTGGCGCCGCCCCGCACAAGCTGCGCCAGGGACTGGACAAGGGAACCGTGGTCGTGGCGGGCGACGGGGTGGAGCTGGCGCCGGGCCAGGCGTCCATCACGATCCGCACGCACTACGTCTCCACCGAGGAGGCCGACGAAGTTGCCGGCCGAGCCAAGGCCCGCCGCCAGGCGGTGACCACGCGAACGTCTGCGGCCGTCGAGGAAGGGCGGGATCTGCTGGCCGACCTGGACGAGGTGCTCGACGAGGGCGAAGAGCGGATCCGCCTGGCAGATGTCCCCGCTCTGTTGCGGGACCTCGTCCCGAACTGGCGGCCTTACCAGGGGCTGACCGGCATCGGACTGCGGGACATCCTCACGCGGGAGCACGGGGTGCGGGTGATCAACAAGAGCAACGTCTTGTTGATCGACCCGGCCGAGGTGCGGCGCGTCAGGGCGACCCGCGAAGCCGGTGAGTGAGGTGGCGGCCCTTTCCCTCGAAGCCCCGTCTGGAGGGGTTTGGGCGCCGGGACCTAACCGCCGCTCACCGGCTAACCGTCCTAACTTTCCGCAGGTCATCGCCGCGATCGCGGCGATCTAACCCTGCGGTGGGATCACTAACCGGTTAGGTCCGTCGGCCTCACCTTTTCACCCCCGGAGTGGGGGCTGCGGGTGCTCTCCCGGCATGGCCGGGACGGGTGCCCGGGGCGACCGCTCCACCACCACTCACCACGAACGGAGATCACCATGCCCAGCAGGATGACCGCCGCCCAGCTTGCCAAGGCCAAGGGATCGACCCGGAACGCCGACGAGCTGCGCCAGCTCGCGACCGCGGCGAACGGCCTCGGCGTCACCCGTGCCGACAAGGAGCGCGCTGCGGCCGAGCTTGAGCGGCAGGCCGGCAAGCGCGGCGCCGCTCGCCTCAAGGAAGACGCGCTCCGGTCCGCGGGCGCGCGGCCCAAGGGCCTGAGCCGGTTCTTCAGCTGACCACCACGAAGGAGATCACCATGTGTGCACCATCCCAGGGGGGCGGCGTGCTCGTCGGCATCCTCAGCTCCCCAGCCGCGGCCGTCGGGGTCACGGTCGTCGGGTCCGGCGCGGTCCTGGCCGCATGGGCGGGCGGCTCCACGCTCCTCGCCTGGGCCGTCATCGGCCTGACCGCGTGGGCGTCGATCGCGACGATCGTGCTCCTCGCGGTGTTGGCCCGCCCGGTCCAGTCGACCGCTCCGACCCCTGCCCCGGCTCCGGTGGCCGTGTCTGCGCAGCGGGTGAACGCCCGCATCCTGCACGCTCGGCCTGCGCAGACCATCACGCCCGCGACAGCCCCGGCGATCGAGGCCGCCCGCCCCCAGGCCGCGACCACCACGACGACGCGGGTCGGGAGGATCCGATGGAGCTGATCCGCCGCCTCCTCCGCCGCCTGACCCGCTGGATACGAAGCCTCGCGCGCCGCCTGTTCCGCCGCCTGCTCAAGGGCAAGACCAAGCGCAGCCGCGGCGGCAACACTCCCCTCAGCGCTGGCCAGCGCCTGCTGCTCGACACGCGCCTCGCCTTCGGGTCCCGCGCGCAGATGCCCGTCCCCGAACTGCTGGCGGCGCTGACCGAACGCCGCTACGTCTACGTCGCCTGGAGCCCCGCCGACCTGGTCGAGCGGCTGGCCGCGCACGGCGTCCCGGTGACCGGCCAGGGGCGACAGCAGACCATCCGCCGCGCCGCGGTCATCGCGGCCGGCAAGAAGTAACCACCTCGAGAGGAATGATCATGGGGATTTTCTTCGGCCGCAACACCGGCACCCGCAGCTACACCTACTCCTCGGAGCTCGCCCAGAAGGTGGAGCGCGCCGGCGGCAAGAACTCCACAGGCGCCGCGCAGCTGCTCGGGTTCATGCGCAACGGCAGCGACACGCGGCCTCTGTGTGGCGAGGAGGCCGAGCAGGCGGCCCGGTCCCTGCGCGAGGCCGCGCCGCGGCTCCGTCGCGGTGACCGGCGGATCGTCGAGCAGATTGCCCGGGACGCGCAGGAGGCCGCCGACTCCGGCCGCCCTTGGACCATCGGCTGACGCGGAGGTTGCGGGTGGTGACCGTCCTGCGCCGGTCACACGCCCGGAGCAGCCGCTCCACCCCGACGAGAGGACAGGCATGACCAGCAAGGACGAGAAGCCGAAGCCGAAGAAGCCAAAGAAGACGGTCGTCAACGTCTTCGACAGCCCCGTCCGGATCACCGGATCGACGGGCACGGACGAGTCCGGCCGCACGTTCCAGGTCGGCATCGACAACCGCCGCAAGAACAGCAAGAACTGACCCATCCGGCCCCGGCCGGTTGGCCGGGGCCACCCCCACACGAGAAGGAGAGAGCGATGACCGCGACCACCGGCGACCTGCCCGGGTTGGCGCAGCTCACCCACGAACTCGCCACCTGCGCCCGCGTCGGAACCGTCATGGTCCGCGTCGTCGACGCCGAAGGCAACGCCCTCGCCGGACGCGACCAGGGCATCCCGACCATCGAGGTCGGCGGCGAGCTGGTCAACACCCCGGCCCTCGACGGCGTGATCGCCCACGAGGTCGCCCACCTCGCCCTGCACCACACGGACGCGCGACTGCCGCAGGTGCTGGGGCGCCTGTCCTTCGCATGCCTCGCCGGGGCCGGGGTCGCCGCCCTGCTGTCTCTCGTCGACACGGCCAGCGAGCGGATGCTCTGGATCACCCTGGCCATCGCCGCCGCAGTCGCTGGGAAAGCCGTCGACCTGGTGGTGGCGTGGCTGGAGCGCCGCCAGGAGTACGAAGCCGACGCCTACGCCGTGCTGCTGCTGAACGCCGCCGATCGCCCCGGCCTGGCCTCCACCAGAGCCGCGCTCGCCGCGGCGGCTGAGAACGAGTCGCGCTGGTACCAGCTCGCCGGATGGGTCCTGACCACCCACCCGCCTGCCGCGGCCCGCCTGCGCCGCCTGCAGCCGGTCGAGGGCAAGGGCTGACGATCACATGGCCATCTACATCATGACCTGCGGCGCCTGCGGCCAGGAACTGCGCGTGCCGAGCGGGGTCACCCATGTGACCTGCCCAGGGTGCAGGAGTGACCGCCAGGTCAGCACTGACGGCAATCCCCTCCCGTAGCGGCGCTGGGGGTGCGCGACCGGCTGTGATGGTCGGCCGCGTGCCCGGAGCAGCCGCTCCACCACCCGAGGCGCGCAAGCGCCGCACCGAAGGAGGCCCCATGGGCAAGCACAACATCACCAGCGGCGGCTGGACCCCCTTCCAGGTCGGTCGGGTCGTCGACTCCGACGAGCAGCCCGAGAAGCCGGCGAAGAAGTCGGCCGCCGAGAAGGGCGGCGGCTCCGTGACCAACGTCCGGTCCGGCAACGCCCGCGTCGGTCTCCAGGCCGACGAGGTCCACGGTGACCTGAACATCCGGATGCCGCGGCGGTAACCCCCTTCGGCCCCCGGCCGCCCGGCCGGGGGCCACCCCCGACCTCACCCCTGTGACCGTCCCGAACGGAGACACCATGAACGAGACCGAGACCGTCCGCACCTACACGCACCCCGACGTGCTCACCCGAGGCATCGCCGAAGGATGGGCCGATCCGCAGACCGACCCGACCCGCATCGACTGGACGACCCGGCAGGCCAACGCGGCGATCCCGTTCCGCGTGGTCGACGGCCGCCCCGTCAACCCCGGCGCGCCGACCGGCATCCGCCACGGCCGCGGCGAGCTCGGCCACTGGGGCGAGAAGCAGGCCGCTGACGCCCTGGTCTTCGCCCGCACCTGCGGCGGCGGCCGACGGCTCCTCATGATCGAGCGCGAAGACGGCCACGGCTGGGCGATCCCCGGCGGCTGCCTCGACCCCGGCGAGGACCCGCTGACCGCCGCGATCCGTGAGCTCGCCGAGGAGACCGGCCTGCGCCTTCCCGACGCGTCCTGGACGGTGTACCCGGCCCGGGTTGTGCCGGACCCGCGCGCCTCGGATGAGGCGTGGATGGTGACCACGCCCGCCGTAGTCGAACTGGGCCTCGTCGACGAGCTTCCTGCGGTGACGGGCGCCGACGATGCCCGCCGTGCCGCGTGGGTGGCGGCTCACACCTACCCCATGCTGGTCGCTCACTTGGAGATGGCCTTCGACGGGCAGGTGTTCGCCGCCCATCAGCCCATGCTGCGCGACCTGCTGGACCTCTTCGATCCCTGGTCCGCGTCGACCCCTGGGCACTGACCCGCCCGGCCCCGGTGTCCCCCTCGGCGCCGGGGCCGCCCTGTTTCTGCACGTGTCGGAAAACGATCGTCTGCCGACACATGTGATCAACTTTCCGAACTCCCAGTACGCGGGCGTCGATAACTCGCGTCGAAAATCAACGTCGGCCAACGGTACGAAAGGAGGTTCCCGGCATGATCTTCGGCTACGCCCGCGTCTCGACCGCCGACCAGAACCCTGATCATCAAATCGACGCGCTCACCCGCGCCGGGGTCGCCCCAGAGAACATCCACCTCGACAAGATCAGCGGCTCCAAGGCGTCCCGCCCTCAGCTCGACCTTCTGCTCCGTTTGCTTCGCAAGGGCGACACACTAAAGGTCACCCGCCTCGACCGGCTGTCGCGATCCGTCCTCCACCTGGTGACCCTCGGAGCCGAGCTCCGGGAGCGCGAGATCGGCCTGCACGTGATCGAGCAGGGCATCGACACCGCGACCGCCGAAGGGCGGGCCATGTTCGGCATGCTCTCGGTCCTGGCCGAACTGCAGCGGGAGCTCATCATTGCCAACACCCGTGACGGCCTAGCCGCAGCACGAGCTCGCGGGCGAGTCGGCGGGCGTCGACCCCGCCTCACTCCCGAGCAGGCTGCGCTCGCGCAGGAGTTGTACGACAAGCGCGAGAAGACCGTTCAGCAGATCGCTGACCTATTCGGGGTGCCAAGGTCCACGGTGTACGGGCACCTGAACCGCGAAGGCCGTCCGCCTGCGGTCGATCATTCGCCCGGGTGAGCATGACCCCATGACCTCACCCGACCTGCCCCCGCCCGACGACCCCGTTCCTGACTGGGTGCTGCAGCGCACCCGGGAGCTGCTGGACCCGCACCGCGAGCAGCTGGAGCCGACCCTCCGAGCCGCGGCGGACGCCCTGGACGCCGAGTAGTCACGCACGAAGAAGCCCCGCCGCTCTCCTCCGGAGCGGCGGGGCTTCGTCATGGTTCAGCTGCAGCGGACGGAGAGAACTCCCAGGGCGGAGGCAAATCGGCTCGGCTGCGAGTGTTCGTTATACCGGTCCGTTATGGCAGGTAACTCGACGTACCCGCCAGCCGATCACCGATCATGGTCCCGCACCCGGCGAGGGGGTGCGGGACTCTTCAGCGCTGCCCCCCAGCGCGGGCCCGAACTCGCCGCACGATCCACGTGAAGAACGCCTCGCCTGGCCGACGGATCGGCGAGCCGCCCCCACTTAACACGGATTCCTGCTGATAGCGGGCGTACGCAGCCCGCGCACCCTCAAGCCTCTGCTCGTAGCGGGTGCGAGCCTCCTCGTGGAGTCGTTCGTACCGTTTCCGCTCGCGAGGGGAAAGCTTCGCCAGCATCGCCTCAAGCTGGGCTTCGTAGTCGGGGGCGTCCACCATGTCTACCTCCGGGGTAGGGGTGCGCTCACGCTACGCCTGAGACGAGGAGATGTCTCTACCTGGCGCCGCTTCGGGCCGCTTTCTGGAGCGCCATCCGCGCCTTATGCGGATCGTCCACCGTGGTGAACCACGGGTGCCGGTACAGCTCGTCAACGATGCGCAGCCGCTCCGCGCGGGCCGCCGCCAACTCCTCGCGTTGCCCCTCGCTGACCTCAGCTTCCCCGGCGAGCACCGCGACCGGCGACGGCATCGCATCCGCCACCTCCTGCACGCGGGCGTCCGCCTCGTAGAAGGCGCGCTGAAGGTCCAGCAGGTCAGCGGGAATCTCGTCGGACATGTTCTCCCCCGGGTCGTGCGATACCGGGGCGATCCTACGGGTGGACGTCGAGAACACAACGAACGCCCCGCCCTCCCGAAGGAGGACGGGGCGTCTCAAGGTCAGAAGGTGGGGTCCCAGTCGTACGGCCGCACGCCCAAGACCCCACCACCCCAGTATGAGGCCGGGAACGTGAAGAAGCCCCCGCCGCCCCGAAAGGCAGCGAGGGCTCCCCGTGCTCTCGACCGGATCCGAACCGGCGTTTACGCCAGGGAGGCCACTTGCCCCGAAGGGCGGGTCTCGATCCCTGCTCCTGGCGGTGTCCTAGGCCACTAGACGACGAGAACACCCCGCCGCTGTACCGCTTCTCAGCGGATGCCGCAGCGTCCTGCGGCAGAGGCGGAAGACCAGGCTACCGCTGCGACATCGGCAAGTCCGGGCGAGGCTCATGCCGCGCCTTGTACCCCGCCACCGCCGCGATCGCCGTCGGAATCAGCGGCGCCACCAGCGCCTGCACCCAGCCCGGCAGGAAATCGATCAGCGACAGATCGCCCTTGACCATCTCCAGAACCAGGAGCAGCGCCGCAGAGGCGAGGTAGATGCCGACCGTCATGGCCTTCACCTTCGCCTCGACCGGCTTGCTCGTCGTGATGGGATCTCCGTGCATGCGCCCCTCCTCAGGGACAGCCCACCGGTGCGGCGGGACGTTCAGGGGGCGAACTATTTCCAGTTCGGAAACGGTTCGCCGGGGGTCCGTTCGTCTCATCAGCAGCTGCAGTAGCGCCGCCTCGATCACGGCAGGATGAGTTTCGCCCACGTCTTCGGGCCAATCTCCCCATCCACCACCAGCTTCTTCGCCTTCTGGAACTCGCGAACCCGCTTATCCATCGACTCGCCGAACGTCATGTCGTCCACCCCGGCAGCCAGCGGATACCCGCGGGCGTCCAGCAGCTTGAACGCCGTCTTGATGTGCGGCCGGTTGGCCGCCTTCTTCTCGGCGCCCTTCACCAGCAGCGGCAGCTTGTCCACGAGCTCCTCCAGCAGATCCTTGACGCCGTACGGCGGATTCCAGAACCCGGCGATGACACCGTGGGCTCGCACCCTGCGCTTGCACGCGTCGCCGGAGTTGCCCTCGATCGTCTGCAGCCGCCCATCGGGGAGCACCCGCTCGACGATGCCGACATGGTCGATGTACGGGATCGAATCCGAGCCGCCCCAGTCGAAAAACACGATCGCGCCCGGCTCGGCCCGGCGAAGGTTCACCGCGGTGCCGGCGTGCCAAAGGCCGAGCCGCTTCCCGTCCTCGGCGTGCCACACGGTGTAAGCCCGGTCCCCGGCGGGCAGCACCGCAGCGGCGTTGCCGGACTCGCGCGCCCACCGGGTGATCGACATGTTGCACCAGGGGGCGCGCAGGAACTCCTCGCCGTGGCGGGCCGCGTAGTCCTTCGTGACAGCGTTCGGCCGCCCCGCCATACCCAGGGTTCGGCGGGCAGCGGCGAGCATCGCAGACGCGCTCACGCCGCCTCATCCCCGTCGCCCTCGAAGATGCCGGTCGCCGGGTTGAGCACGTACCCCAGACCCGCGAGGACCTCCATCTCGTCGGCCTCCGTGGCACCCCACTCTTGGATGTCCACTCGCTCGGCGACGAGCTCCGCCTCCGTCTTCTCCGTCACGACCCCTCCTCGACACGTCGCCGACGCTCCTTGCGCCACGTCTGAACGATGATCCGAATCCGCCACGCCAACACGAACGGCATCCCAGCGAACGCCACCAACCGCACCACCTGAAACCAATCCCCCTCCGGGACGATCAGCCGCAGCGACCACAAGCTCAGCGACAGCGCCAGCACCGCCTCGAACGTGAACACATGCCGACCGGACCCCGTCTTCCACCAGCGGGCCAGCAGCTGATGCACCACAACGCACGCCACCGCGAGCACCGTCGTCACCCCGATCAGCAGCGACCCCGCCAGCCGAATCTCCTCAACCACCAGACCCCCCATACGCCTCATCCATGATCCGGTCGAAGCCGTTCTCCTCCCGCAACGCTCGCAACCGGCGGGCCAGCGACCAGGTGCCGCGCGCCGACTCCCGGGCACGCCGCTGCTCAGCAGCCGCACGCCGCTTCGACTCCTCGACCAGCCGGGTGGCCTCGTCAATATCGGGCCCTGGCCGCGCATCCCGTGGGGTCATTGCTTCGCCTCAAGTTGCCGTGCCCGGATCTCCGTCAGCAGCGCCGCCGCAACCTGCGCACCCTCCGTCGACGCTGCCAAGGCGGCACCGATCTCTTCGGCGTACGCTCGCCGGGTCGTCTCATGCGCTTCCCGTTCAGCTTCGAACAGGCGTCGCCATGTCTCTGCATCTTTCTCCGCGTCCGCGACCCGCTCGTCTCGGTCCTTCTCCGCCTGGGCGATGCGCGCGTCCCGGTCTTCGCGCAGGTCCTGCACGTGGGAGCGGGGCACCAGCAGCCCCTTGTAGACCATCGTGAAGACGGAAACAATGACGCCGAGGGCGATGACGACCAGGGAGCCCTGCGCCCAGGGAATCGCCGCGAGCTCCACTCAGCCGCCTCTCGGGTACGGCTCACGCCGAAGTAGGAAGTATCAGACGGGAGTTGGCCGGATCCGGCCACCAGTAACCCGAAGAAGCATGGCGGGCGTCACACACGCACCCCTCAGAAACACGGAGACACCATGAACCACCCGCCGCCAGACCCCCAGCAGCCGCCGGTCTACGTCAACGTCAACCAGAACGTGCAACAGCACACCCACGTCGGCGGCGGCAGGGCGAGGATGAGAGTGCGGTGGACCCTCTGGGAAATCACCATCACCGTCCTCACCTGCGGCCTCGCCTGGCCCTACGTGTGGATGCGCCAACGCCGCCGGCGCCAGGCCTACCGCTGGTGAATCAGCCGCCCACCTCAACCGGGCGGGCAGCCGCGCGCAGGTCGGCGGACTCCTGCTGCGACTTCCGCAACGCGGCCCGCAACAGCACGTTGTCGTAGGTGGCGGCGTCGAGCCGCTGCCGGTACTCCTGCACGACCTCGGCGGGGTCAACTGGGGTCTGCTGCTCATCCATCAGGCGGTCCTCATCGTGTAGTAGCGGTACGGGCCATCCCCGTGCACATCAACCTCGGTGCGGCGGGGCTCCACCAGCAGCGGCGGCACGTCCTTCCTGATGGCTTTCACCAGCCAGGAAACCCGGCGGCCCGGCGGCCCGGAAATGCGGAACCGGCCATCCTCCGGATACGTCGCCGCCACCTCGCCCGGATCGTCGCGGCAGGTCAGCAGTACAGTGCGCCCCTCAACCGCAGTGAGCGCCTCGAAGTAGGAGGGCAGCAACACCTCCGCCACACCGTCCTCGTCGAGCAGCGCCTCGCCCCAGTATTCGACGCCGTTGTGCGGCGACTCGGTGGTGGCATGCACCAGATGCCGGGCGGGGTCGAGCGGGTGCGGAATGATGAACGTTTTCACCACGAAGTTCGTATCGTTGCGCACGAATTGAAGATCCGAGCCGTTCCAAAAACAGCGGAAAAACCCATCCCCGG
>Ga0233377_1000623_pt1 | contig 15187 bp, 22 predicted proteins | sample ElkDunMinimDraft_6_FD_191540 | JGI IMG/M metagenome (GOLD analysis project Ga0233377, IMG submission 191540) | Fecal eukaryotic communites from dung pellets of Tule Elk in California, USA - Elk Dung E36 | ecosystem: Host-associated > Mammals > Digestive system > Large intestine > Fecal | place...
GCCGCGACGACAACTACCCGGTGGATCGAGTGGGCGAGAACGTGCGTGAACGACCTGACGGCGACCGGCAAGAATAGTTGTCGCTGACCGGCAAGAATAGTTGACGTCGATCAGCAGCTCCTGGATGTCGGCCACCTGCTCGCGGAGAACGCGGACGAATGCATCGAGGGAGGTCTCGCCTGGACGGACCAGTTCTGGAGCGTGTGCGGCTATGGTCGCCCACGGGAGCACGCTGCCGTAGATGGCCAGTCGCGGTCACGTCTGCGATCGCTGCAACGGCCATCCGCTCGAACAGGACATGGGGACCCGCTTTGTACGAGGGGCGGCCGGACTCCGTGAGGACCACGATGTCGAGCGGGACGTACTCGACGGACGCGCCGACGATTGCTACCCACGGCTCGTTCGCCCCGGCGGTTGGGAGGGCGGCTCGGGCGAGGTCGCGACGTGGGCGTTCACCGGAGCGAGCGCCCCTCACCAGCTCAGTCGGTCGGCACGGAACCACTCGTCAAAAGCCTTCTCTTCGAGTGGCCATCCTCGCCATATACCTTTGGCGAAAAATCTGACGAGGTTGGGGCGGACGCCTGGATGAATGCCGAAGCCGTCAGGGTCCAGTTCGAGGACCTCGCCGAGCGCCAGCTTCAGGATGTCGGGCACGACGCCCGACGCGATCGCCGTTGTGTGTCGGTCCGCCTGGTCCTTGTCGAGCCCTCTGAGCTTCGGACCCTCGCCAGCGTGGGTGAGCCGGTTCCTCACCGTGTTCACGAACCTGACGCGTCGACGCGTGGCGTCTTCGACGTCGCCCACGGGAATGACCCCGAGAGCCACGAGCAACGCGGGGAGTTTGTCGGCGAGCCCTACGAGGCCCTGGTCGATGGTTGCGCCGACGCGCGCGGCGTACCCGGATCGTTCCTCGGGCGAGAGGGCTTCGCACGTCGCGATAACCGGAAGGACCGTGTCCTTGAGCGCCTTCCTAGCACTGGGAGCGACGTTCGTGAGCGGGAGGTCCCACTCGTCGAGCACGACATTCAGAGCGGTGTTGTAGAGGCTGCCAAACACCTGGAGGACATCGTGGCCGACTGCTTCGGTGTAGAGGTTGAGGGCGGTCGTGAGCCCGCGTTCGACGATGCGAGAGCGGCCGGACCACGCTGCTGCTGCCGTTAGCAGTGTCGCAACGTCCAGACAGGCAGGCTCTCCGGGCCGAGGGGAGAAGCGATCGAGATCCTCCCGCATAGCAACGCGCCGTCCCGTCAGGAAAGTGAGAAGCACACACAGGTCCCAGAGACCGCCATCTTCTGTCGGCGGCTCGGTGAGAAGGCTCGACTCGCGCGCACCAACGAGCGTTGCTGTTGCCGTGACGTGCCACCCCGCACCAGTTGCCTCTTGGAATGAGGTTGTCGTCTGGTTGGTCTTGCTGTCGTAGCTGTCCGTGCGGCGCGCTCTGTGGGGCACTTCTCGAACGCGAGCAGCATAGTCATCGACGACCTTGACCATGAAGGGACCAACGCGAAACGCGCCGAACCGAGCCCCAGGATGCTTCTCGCCGAGATCCAGATTGAACAGCTCGGTGATGGTCACGCTTCCAGGCTAGCTCGCTGAGCAGGTTTAGGGCGCGCGAGATCGATCAGGCGGAAGAGCGCAGTGGGGAGATGCTGTCGGCGCAGCTCGGAGACGCGGTACGTCTCTCGTGGCGGATTGTTGCCCCAACGCGTCCGGTCAACCGGTCACGCCCCACGGTCCTCAGTACGTCGAATCGATCCAGGTGCTCAGCTCGTGGCATAGGCGGGCGTGCTCGTGGAAGAGCAGGAGCGACGCGTGAATCGTCTCGCGCGTTACGGGATCGATGCTCGTCGGGTGCCCCGCATCGTTCCGCGTCATGCGGAAGAGCCCCGTGTACGAAGACCAATAGCTCTCGTAGCGCTCTCGCATCGGGCGCGGCATGTCCTTGACGCGCTGGTCGAGTAGGCCCTCCGTGGTGCGGAGGACGACGGAGATCCGCCAATCATCGAGCCCGCTGGGCGGCGTGCCCGCGTTCGCGTTGATCTTCGCCTTCAGCTTGTCGCGGAGAGCGAGCGTCAGCGCCTCAGCCGTGCAACCGAGCATGACGGCCGCTGCCTTGACGCTGCCCTTGATGTACGTGTCGAGTGCCTCGCGCAGGTACGAGACGGCGATGGCGTTGTCCTTGATGAACGGATCGACCGTCGCCGCGTATGCGGTTGGATTGGAAGGATCCCGCTCGCCGCTCTTCACGGTCGCCACACCGTGTTCGGTGAGATGCGCCCACCCAAACCCGAGATTCGACATGTTTAGGCCGTAGCTGACGACGCCCGCACGATAGAGGTCGTCCCAGGCGTCCATGAGCAGGCGTCCGCCATGCCTGTCTCCCCACTGACCGAGACTTTCGGCTGCCTTCTTGATCACGTGCTCGCGACCGAACGCCTTGTCGGAACTGTTCTGAATTTCGTTGAGAACGTCGAGGATTGCCTTGCGTGCGTCGGCATATGTGGGCAGGTCGCTCATGAAGGGCATCATATCTCCGGACGCAAACGCTTGGCCGTGCAGCGCAGGATAGGGGCCGGTAGTACCATCGAGGTTGCCGGCCCCCGTTCCCAGCCTGACAGCGGGGCCGACGGTACTCCGTGCTCTTGGGGACTCGCCCCTCGCGATCGAGGCTAGCAGCGAGGCCCTACATCCGCTCTTCTAGAGCCGCCGTAGCGCAGCGCTGTGGCAGCTCCTCGCCACCTCCTCCCATGCCTTCCGTGCGCATCTCCGCTGCCGATCTATGGACGTACCGGATCGCGGAAACCGGCGGCACCGAGCGAGAGCCGCTCTCGCGACTCGGCGAAGAGCCGAACGGCGGACACGTTCATGGCAGGTTGCGCATCGAGATCGCCGGACGACCTCTCCCCCATCTCGGGTTCTTCGGTCCGGACGACGTGTGCTTGAACACCTGGCTGGTGGAGCTGTGCAGCGTGGTCAACACACTCGCCGGGATGGGGGCCACGTACACTTTCGACGAGGGTGAGCAGGGACAACCCGCGTTCAAGTTCGTGCGGATCGGAGATGATGTCTCGTTCTCCATCATCGAGTCGATGTTGGGCGGGGGCCATGCGGACGCCGACTGGCAGGACGTGAGGCTCCCGTACCAGGACCTCCGCGAGGCTGTCGACGTGTTCCTCGATGAGCTGCGAGCGGAGCTTCGTCGTCAGGCTCCCAAGACGTGGGAGCGATGGTGGCCGGCTCAGGCTCGCATCACGACCATCTAGCGGATGGTAGCGTCGCCAGCGTTCATCAGTCCGCCAAGATGCGCCGTCGTGCCTGCTCGACCAGCTCGGCGTAGTCCGTAGCGAACGGCTCCACGACGGATTTCTCCAGCGCGGCCTCGATGCGCCAGAGGACTCGTTCCTCAGCCTCGCCGACGTCAAGCTTGGCCGTGTCCAGGTCCGCGAGCCACTCGAACAGCACGAGTGCCTCGTCTCCGGTGAGTTCGATCGTGACGGGGTCGCCCATGACCCACGTGTACCACCACCGGGATGCCGGGCGCGTCAGTCGTCCTCCGGCAGCCGCACGACGATCTCGAACCGAGGCCACCGAGGATCGCCGGGTCCGGTCCACGTGAGATGAACGACGCAAAGCCCTGCGCCCTCGACCTCGAAGGCAACGTCATCGCAGTCGTCGCGACGGGCAACGACGCGAGCTTCACGGCCATGGAGCGGATGGCCATCGACGAGTTCGCGGCCCAGTTCGGCAGCGAGCTGGGCGGCTTCGGGATCGTTCAGGGGACGCCAGCGAGACAAGTTCGACCGTGGAATTCTAGTCGAACTCCGCCGCCTACCCGCCAGCCCCCTGGCCTTCATCCTCTGCGATCTCTACGAACGCGTCGGGCACCTCGACCGAGCTGCCATCACCGAACTCGACCAGGTACAAGGTCGACCCAACCGCGCATCCGAACTGCCGGGCCGCTTCGGCCGTCTCCGCTTTCCCTATCCCGCAGACAGCGGCCAAGCTGCCGGGGCGCATGGCGGGCGGAGCGGCCTTCCTGATGCGCACCGTGTCTCCCCAGGTCGGTCGGCTCACGTTCGAACCCATTCTAGGGGCTCCTCCAGCCTCTCGACGAAGAACGGCCCGATGCTGAGGCCCCCCTCCTCGTGCGTCATCACGAAGGACCAGAGCCACTCTCCGTGCACGACGAAGAGGTCCGATGCGCCGATGTGCCCGCGCCACCATGCGTGGTTCGGCAGTTCACCTCGGACCTCGTAGACCTCCTCGAAGTCAAGGCTTCGAGCGACCAGAGCCGTCTCGGCCTCCAACCGTCTTCGGTCGTATTCACGTATCGCCTGCCGCTTTTCGAACGCCGGGGCGAATTCGCTGCCGAGGCGCTCCCAATCGAAGCGGACGCCGCGCCAGTCGACCTCCTGGCCGGCGAACTCGGTCCGCCAGCGCTCGCGGAAGTTGATGGTCGACTCTCTCGGATGGACGCGAACCACGTTGAGGCCCGCCAGCTCGCAGGTTTCTCGGATCAGACGGGACACGCCGGAGAAGGATAGCCCGCACGGGCGCGGGCGCGCGAGCGGGGGAGCGATCTGGGGAAGCTCCCAAGTCCGCCGTCCCACGCCTCACTACGAAGCCTGCGCCGTCACGGCCTGGAGCACGTTCGTGACGCTCCATGCTGGCATCACGGTTCCCACTACGCGGGCCGAGCGTATCCGGACCGGATCGACGCGCCACTCAGATGCCCGGTGAGGAACCAAGCTCGCGCCGGACATCACGGACAACGCCTTCGATCACGGCACCGAGCCCACGCGGATCACTTTGGACGTTCCCGCCGAGCCGCCGCTCGGCCTCGGCACGAAGCTCGGGCCGCAGCCGGGCGACCAGGACACGCCCGAGGTGAACGCGCCCCATCGCTCTGAAGACGACGCGTCGCTCATCCTCCGAGCAGGTCGACCAGTTGACGAATGGGAAGTCGCTCACGGTCGTGGTGACCACCTCGACGACCTCTCGCGTCGTGGGAGTCCGGAGCGACGTCTGGAAGACGGGCGGCGCGGTGAGGTCGACGATCTCGATCCAGTCGGTGATGTCGACGGCGTTGGCGATGGGGTGTTCGATCGGCATGCCGGGCTCTACACCGATCGGACATGCGCTCTTGGTCCGCGTGCAGGGTGACCATTCGCGAGCGCTTCCGATCACGCAGCTGCTCTCGTCCCAGCGTTCCCGCTATTCGTCAGAGAAGCTCGATCAGGTAGAGGTCGAAAGGCGACGGCTGGAGCGGGCGGAATCCAAGCCGCGAAAGGCGCGCGTCAATCTCCTCTCCAGACCGGCGCTGTCGTTCGAGGGCGCGGTTGTCCGCGTCAGAGTTGGCCGCCGCATCGAGCAGAACGGCCAGCTCGTTGTCCGGGACCGGAACCTGGGCGAGGCGACGGATACGCATCACGCGGACCTCCCTGCCATGCGGATCACGTTGCTGATCGTGGCTGCATCATCGGAGTCATCGTCAGGGTCGACGGACGGCTTGGCTGCCGCTCTGCGGGCCTTTTCGACCACGACCTCGTCCTTGAACTTGAACGGGTAGACGTTGCCTTGCTTTGTGTGGAGGTCCTTTGTCGTCATCTGGAGACGGTCCTTGATCTTCTGGAGCAGGGTGGAGGAGGTGAACGGCTTGTGTCCCGTCTCCGCGGCCCATTCCTTGTACTCGGCGTACAGTTCCTTGCCGGACATCCAGGTCGCGGCCTTCGTCTTCTTGTCGACGGCCGGATCGAGCGTGGCGAGCCGGGCCTCGATGAACGTCCTCAGGGTGTCGTTCGTCCCGAGCCACTCGGCGACTTCCTCGTCTGAGGAGGCCGGCACTGTCAGGCCGTTGTTCTCGATTGCCCGGCTCAGAGCGGCCAGAGCAGCGGAGACGATCTGAGCCTTCTCTTGCTCGATGATCTCGCTCGCGATCGAACGGTTCTTGTTGGTGACGATGTTCCGAAAGCGAAGGATGACGATACGCCGGGCGAAGCCGTGCGTGACATCCCGCGTCTTTGGCAGCTCGTTGCACGCGTACCACTGGCCGGAGATGTTCCTGAAGTTGAACGGCTTCTCGAAGACGTTCTTCGCGACGAGCGAGCCTCCGGTAACAACGGTCTTGAACGTGCCCGTGTCCAGGATCTCGCTCTGAGGAAGGTCGTCGACGCTGTTCAGAAGGGCGCCTGCGAGGGCAGCTCGGAACTGCTCGTTCCCCATCGTCGCCGGGGGGACGGTCACGACCGAGCCCGCTGGCATCGTGCCCGCGAGGATGTCCCTGAGGGTCGAGTTACCGGTACCGCCGGGGCCAACGGAGAAGATCGCCTTCTCGAAGCGCGGGGCCAGGCCAGTGATGCACGCGCCGTGGAACGCCAGGATGCACTCGACAAAAGCGGCGGTTTCCTCTTGGGGCTTCCCGCGGCAGAGGTCGTGGAGGAAGTCCAGGAAACGCGTGGGGACGGCGTTCTCGACGTAATCGAAGTCGTACAGAACGCGGACGCGGTGCTCGCGGGCGTGAGGCTCGCGCTTCCGAACGCCGGTCTTCGGATCGACCGTCAAGAATCCGTTCTTGAACGCGATGCCAGACGGCGCGTCGTTGAAGAAGCTGGGCTTCGCCACTTTCGCCGTCAGAAGGTCGATCGTCCCGTTCACGAACGATGCTCCGATCAGGAGCGGGATGAGCTTCCTCGACGCGATCGCGGCGCCGCTGTACTCGGTGATCGCGTTCTTGACGACGTGCCCTTCGAGGGACTTCCAGCGGTCGGTTTCGTATCGAAAGAACGATCCCAGGTCGTAGACGAGGCGTTCCGGATCGGACGTGAACCCGCCGCCCTTGGGGGTCAGATCGGCTAGGACGCGATCGCGCACGTCGACCTGATCCCCGAGCGTGAGGATCTTCTCCCCCTTCGCCTGCTTCTCCTTCGCACACTCGACCAGGTCACGCTGTTCGATCCGCTCGACCTCCGACGCGATGGCTGCGGACAGATCCCGGCGCTGTTTGCCCGTCAGCTTCGCCGTCAGGGCCGTGTGGACCGTCTGGTATTCGATCGTCTTGGTGTCGAGTTCGGCCAGTGCACGCTGAATCTCGGGCCGGAACGCGAGGAGCGGTTCAGAGCCGATCTTCTCCGCCGCCTTTGCCAGGGTGAGGCGCGCGTCAACCTCGGGGCGGGAGCCCGCCTTCGACGTGCGAAGCACGTCGTTCGCGTACGTCCAGAGGTCAGCACCCTCCAGACGTTCGAGCACTTCCTTGGCGTTCGACTTGAGGACGTCGTCGATGCCCTTCCCGAGCTTGGGGTCCCATCGGGTCAGAGCAAGCTGGTGTCCCCGAGAAGCGTAGGTAGAGAGCCCCGTCGCGAGTCCCTGAGCCACGTGCGGCTTCGAGCGGGCGTCGGCGTCCGCGTGGAAGACGATGCGGGTGACGTTCATCGTCGTGACGATGTCGGCGGCCTTCGGGTAGGCCGTGGCGTTCTGAACGCCGATGGTGACGTACCCCAGACGGAGGGTCGCGAAGTCGGCCTTGAAGGTGCCTTCGGTCAGACCGACCGTCGACAGGTCGGCGTCTGCGTCGTGCAACGGGACGTGAGGAGGCAGGAACGCGGCGCAGCTCCGAGGCGAGCTTGCGCCCGTCAGAGGTGAGTATCCGCCCATGTCGTGTCGGATCTGGCATCCGACGATGCGCCCCTCGACATCACGGATCGGAACGAGGAGTGAGTTAGGGTCACCATCGAGCCGAATCTCTGCCTTCTTCGAACCGTCGGCGAACACGAGTTCATGTCCAGAGAACCCAGGGACTCGGATGAGGAGCGCCTTGTACTTGGGGATCAGGATCTTCGAGAGGTCGTTCCACTCGCCTTGCGTCGGAAACGACCGATACCCGAGGTGTTCGACCTCGACCTGAGTGAACCCGCGCTTGTCGACGAGCCGTTGCTCGTGACTGCCCCGGACCTTCAGGTTCGAGAGCAGATCGCTGTACACGGCGTGGAGGGTGTCCGCGTCCGCCCTGGTGTGGCGATGTTCGACTCCGCCGACGTTCTGATCAACATCGCCCGGATCGCTCGCCTTCGTGCTCTCGGCGTTCGGCCCACGGTAAACGCGGTGATAGGTAACGCCAGCCCGATCGACCTTACGGACGCCCCCGTTGCCGTCGAACGAGCGGTAGCAATCGATGATCGATCCCGAATCCGTGTAGCGGCACCAGTCGGTTTTGCCGCAAACTTCGCACGGGTGAGATGTCGACGCGTTGATCCACTGATGCGGTGTATTAGATGTAGACATCGATATGACTCTCTTGAAGAGCCGGGCACCTTTGGCGGGGTGAGCCCGGTTTCTTCGTTCATGGCTGCTTGATGAGCCGAACCTTGGGGAGGGCGGCCTGGGCCTCCTCAGGATGGGCAGCCAGGTGAGCCACGCCGAGTCTGAGCGCCGCGATCATGAGGGCGTGTCGGCTACACCCGATGGCTGCGGTCAGCTCATCAATGCGCGCGACCTCGTCAACGTGGAGGGCGACAGGGAGGGTCTTCCGGTGCTCGTGTGCCATGACTGCACATACACCGGGCATAAGCAGACTAACGAACTGCCCTGACGATTTCGGTGAAGGGCGGGTGAAGGACCGTGAAGGGCGGGTGAAGGACTTCAGGGGCAAGTCCTTCACCCGCAAATGCTTGAACTTACGTCCAGTCTTCTGATCGGTGAAGGACTTGAAGGACTTTCAGCTTCGAAAATTACAGCCGTGGAAATTTCGACTTGAGAGGGGTCAGCGGAATTCTGAGGCCCATATGTATTTTGAAGCCCGAAAGCCCTTCAAGCCCTTCACTGGCTCCACATTCTCGCGTACTTTCGGACGGTTGCAGGTGAAGGGCTCGGAGGGCAAGTCCTTCACCAGTCCTTCACCGGGTCCTTCACCGCATCGAACGTAAATACTTTGTCCGGCTCAGGTCGCGCTCGGACGCATCCACAGTCGCGGCCCGGCAGGACTGGCCATCTTCACGCTCTTCACCTTCGTCGCGTCCTTCGAGCTGACCTGATCGGTGTACATCCCCGCTCAGAGGCCCGCTCATCCTTCCTCGTTCGAGGACGGGCGGGCTTCTTCGTATCAGTCCGGAATCCGCAACACTCGGTGGAAGAGCGGGACGCCCGCCTCGGCGAACGTCGCCTCTGCGTGGCGCAGGAAGTCTTCGCCGTTCGGGGGCAGACCGAACTTCGCGACGATCTGAATCCTCACCGTCACGGGCGCCGATACTGGCCGGCCCACGTCGTTTGCGAGGCGCTCGTAGACCTCGCCGCTCTCGATGAACGCGATGTACACGTTCAGTTTGTCCTGAAGGAGCCGCAGGTGCTCTTGCTCGTCTGACCAGTCCTCCTCATCGACAAGGGTGAGCAGGATGTCTCCGGTCCCCTTCTCGATAGCAAGCCAGTCGACAACCTTGGTCTGATGGAGCGACATGTGCGGGCCTCACTTCGGCGTCGGTTTGATCACCTCGTCGGCGCAGGCGAGGAAGTCGTCGAGCTGAGCCGGATCGCACGTTGTGCCGTCAGGCGCGAGCCCGGTGTCCGTCAACAAAGCGACGCTCGAACTCTCGCCGCGTGCGTTGTAACGCTCGATGAACAGCGCGAGGATCCGGTACGCGTCCGCCAGGCTGATCTGCCGGCGGAACCGCGCGTCATTGATGCTGGTGTACGCCATGGCTGCCCGCATTCTCACGCGAGCGCTGTAGGGTGGGCAAGGTCGCCGACCGTTGTAGGTTGCCAATCCGCGCAGAGCCCGCCTGTCCCCCAACTCGGCCGGTTGTCGCAACATCCGCCAGGGGACGGGCGCTCGTCGCTCAGGCAGCGAGCGGGCCCCATCCAGGATGTGTCGCGCTCGCATCGCCAGATGCCGCCAGAGGCATCGCGTTTGACAGCGTGCGTCGGCGGGACGAGCATCGAGGGGATGCGTCGAATCGCCGATATCGTCGTAGTCCTCAGTTTCGTGGTGACGACGTTCCTCGCCTGCGGCGGGGACGTTGAGGACGGCATCACGATCAATTGCGAGCCCGTCGAGGCGGGGGCTCCGGGATGCACCGGTCTCCCTCGCGGACACGATGCGGGCACCCCTCCGGCCACGTACCCTAACGCCTGTGGAGCCGTGGTGAGGTCCGGCGGAAAGAGCGAGCATTGGGTCTGCTACGCTAGCGAAAATCGCTGGCTCCTTCCGCTGTAGAAACTCCCGGAACCGGGGGTCGGCCGTCCGTCTTCTTCCGTTCGGCGTCGTCGTAGCGTGGCGCTCTCAGAGGGCGCCCGTCTGATCGCTCGCGACCGGGGCACCGCGAGTTCGCGATCGATGACGGCCGGTCCGGGGCCTTGGAGACCATGCGTCCGGGACGGACGGGAGGTCGCCCTATCTCGATAGGATCGAAGGGTCACCCTTACAGGTGATGGCACGCGGTCGCACTCCAGGTTGTCCTCATAGAGAGGCTGGAGGGGGGCATGCACCCCGTTGACGCGCCTACCAGGCCACGTTCGCATCGAAATCCTGATGGCCAAGCGGGTCTACGAGATCGACGGCAACGCGTTCGACACGCTCGAAGGCTTCTTCGACCAGGTTGGTCACAACGTTCTCGGCGGGACAAGGTGGGGCCGAAACCTGGACGCGTTCAACGATGTTCTTCGGGGCGGCTTCGGGACACCGGACGTAGGCTTCGCCTTGCGATGGCTCAACTCTGAGCGTTCTCGAACGGTGCTCGGCTACCCGGCGACCGTCCGATACCTGGAGGAGAAGCTCGGCCGATGTCACCGTTCGAACATCGCCCTCGTCGAAGCGGATCTGGAGTCCGCGCGTCGTGGCGAGGGGCAGACGCTCTTCGAGATCCTTGTCGAGATCATCCGCGCGCATGGCAGCGCGGGCGAAGAGGAACAGGATGGCGTCGAGCTGGAACTCCTGTGAGCCATAAACAGATGCCGCTGCGAGCGCACGCGGCGAGCGGCTTCGAGCTTCCGCTGCCGGAAGGCGGTCGAGGCGAGAATCAAGCGTTGGCTTGGCGACGGTACGATCTGTCCGAGGAAGGTAATTCCGTTCACGAGGGGCTCGTCGAACCGAGGCGGCAGAGCTGGAGCGAGGATGCTTCGACGGGGATCGAAACGATGATCATGTCCGCCCCATCTCCTTCATCGAATGCTCTGGCTGCGCACGCTGTGCCGCAACGGCTAGGTTGCGCGCGCCCGTCGGCGCAGCAGCCACCGGCCAAGCGACGACATCGACTCCGTGCGCCCGGCCTCCGCGATCGAGACCTCCAGGGGAAACCCCTGCTCCCTAGCAAGCCGGAGCGTGCTCTGTTGGAGTCGCTCCGCCTCGGGCCGCTCGTAAGTTCCCACGACAGCGAACCCCTCATGATCGATGGTGAGGACGAGCCTCGTGGCGTGCGGTTCGACGATGCCGTACGTTCCACGGAGTATCTGCGTGACGAACGCCTGCGGGGTCTTCGAGTCGTTCCAGAACACAACATCGGTGTTCGCCCGGACATCCACGGCACGGTATGGGGCAGATTCGACGCCGGGGAAGGCAGGCGAGCCGTTGCTGAGCCTGTGAGCCGAAGACGGCGACGGCAGCCCCCCGGCTGTCAATCCATGCCGTTCGAAGACCGAGCGCAAAGCCTCTGTCAATCCATGCCGTTCGAAGACCGAGCGCAAAGCCTCATGGTCCGAACGCAGGATCGCGTCGAGCACGCCCATCGCACCGGTTGTCGATGTGCCATGCCAGCCGCGCTTGAAAAGGGCCGCAACTGCGGGCTCACTCTCTGAAGGGGCGAGCTTCACCGGGGACGCAGCTCGCGGTGGAAGCAGATGCTCGACGTCATCGTAGAGGCTCTGCAACGAGACGCCGCGCCGTTCAAGCTCCGAAGCCACGTCAGGATCGGCGAGCAGTGCGAGAGCCACGTGCGTCACTGTCAGCGGCCGATGACCTCGCAGCTCCGCATCTTCCTGCGCAGCCCCGAGGACGTGGAGCAGGCGACGCGAGACGACGGGACGCCGCTCGCGGAAGCGGTGAAAAGCCAGACCAAGCGCGGCGAGCGCCATCCCACCTGCGCCGATCAACTCGATCCACGAGTACACCCGGCAATAGTATCGAGCAGCGCGGGTCGCGGGTACGAAGCTGGTGTGCCTCGGCGGGCCGAGGAAGAGATTCGCACGCTCGACGTCGTTCGGACGAGCGAGGGGGGGCGCGAGCGCGGATCCTTCGATGGGAATCGATGGTTGATGTCCGACCAGCTCCTTCAGATTGCGACCGCCCTGGGCAACCCGACGCGGCTCTTTCTTCTTCGGGCCCTCGGCGACAACGGCCTCTGCCTGACGGAGGCGGCGGCGGCGGCGGGGATCGCCCCGTCGACGGCGAGCTTCCACCTCGACCATCTTGTGGCGGCTGGTCTCGCGACGAAGAGACGCGTCGGTCGCCGTCGCGTCTACGCGTGGCCGCGATGGCGCATGGAACTCGTGTTCCGCGAAACGGAGGCCGAGGGACCAGAGCAAGCTGAAGGTCGGGATGTAGGGTCCCGACCCTGACCTTCAGGAGACGATCCCGTCGAGATACGACCGCGCTCGGCTCGCACGAACGATCCACTCGCGCAGGAGATCGGAAACCGTCCACGGCTCCTCGCCGTACGGAAAGGACTTGCTCGGCCGCGTACGTCGCTTGTTCTCGCGCGCAAGCACCCGCATCAGCATCTCGTGCTCGATGGGGGTGAGGCGGAGGCCGATGAACACGGACCGAACCTTTGCCCTATTTTTCCGGGGTTTTCCGGCCATGTAGGCATGATCGTTAAACGGTCATCCCAGACCGGGCCAAAAAAGCTGTTCATCATCGAGGACTTCCACCAGGAGTTGCTCAAGCGCCTCGACACCCTGTGTCCGGCGTGTGGAAGCGAAGAAGAACGCGGCGAAGCGGCCCGCCGGAAAATGTGAGCCGCACCCCATCCTCACCATCCTGCCCCCGTTGACGCCGGAGGAACTGGCAGTGGCCGCCGAACGTGTCCGGCTCTACGGTCAGCAGACTCCGATCGAGGTGCTCGACGGCAAGGTCGTCGTCGGGTGGGAGGAGCACCAGGCGTCCATTGACGCCGGGATCGAACCGAGTCTGACGCGAATCGACGCCCCGCCTTGCTTGGTCGAATACGTCCTGCGCCGGAACGTGCCGCGCCATCTCTCGACGCTTGATCGTGCCGTGATCGCCGTGTTGGCCCAAGACCAGTACAAGGCGCTCGGGCGCCAGAGGATGAGTGCAGCGGCGCGCGCAGCAAGGTCGGGCACGAAGATCCCGAGCTTGTTCGACGGGGAGAGGTGGTGGCAGGCCGCCGCCCGGATCGTGGGGACGAAGCCGGGCGCGGTTCGCTCACTCGCGAGCATCCGGACGAAGGCCCCCGATGTCTTCGAGATGGTGCGTGCTCGACAGATTACGGTCATCCGAGAGGCCAAGGATCTCGCGTTCACTCTGGCTGACCCGGCCGACCGCGCGGAAGCGCTCGCGCGGTTCTCGAAGGCGAAGGCGATCAAGGGGGCGGGAAAGCTGAAACCTCTCTCGAACTTCGCGTTCGATGTTCATCGCGAACGAACGACGGGACGGCTCGACGGCGCTGCCCGTGGTTCACGCTACGTGGTTCACGAAGGGGACATGGCAGTCATTGGCGCCGAGATCCCGGCCGGGTCGGTCGACGCGATCTACGCGGACATCCTGTACAAGGATGTCGGCTGCGCCCGAGCGGTCGGCAAGCTCGCGTCCCGCGTTCTCGTGGAGGGCGGTGTGCTCGCCCTCATCGACGGGAACGGTGAGTCTCTCCCGATCCTGAACGCCATCGCGGAGCAGGGCCTGAGGTGGATCGCGACAGGTGCTGTTCGACTTCCGCGGGGAACGCTGCCGGTGACGGATCGCGTTCAGCATATCAACTCCATGCCGGTCTTCTTCCTCTCGAAGGGGGCGAAGCTTGGACGGCACATCCAGTCCCTCTCTTTCGAGAGCGAGCCGCATCAGACGGACTTCAAGGCTTGGCACACGTGGCAGAAGGATGTCGAATCGACCAAGCAGATTCTCAGAAGCATCGTGCGTCCTGGTGGGCGGGTTCTCGACCCGTGTTGCGGAAGCGGGACCACTGGCGTGGCGGCGATCGATCTGGGCTACGAGGTCATCCTCATCGACCGGGACCCTAACGCTTGCAGGAGCGCCCGGCATCGCTGCGAAGAAGGAGAGAAGGAGCATGCAGCACGCCACCTGACGCGCATCCTGGGCGAGATCCACAGGCCGGTCGCCCCAAAGGGCGAGGAGTGAACGGGAGGGCAGCGACGAGCTGTTCCGAAGAGTTCGACGGAAGGGCAGCCAGCTCGCGTGCCAGGACACCGTCAGGCGGGAACGCGCTGAAAACGAACGAGTTCTCGCAGGACTCAGTTTTCCGGCTCGCGTCGGGTCCGTTCTGCAATCTGCACGTCGATCACACCGTTCAACGCATCAGGCGCCTTGACGATGACGTTGCTCAGCACGAACTCGATCGTCGTGCCCCGATGCACGAAGCGGCGCCATCGGGCGAGCGGATCGCGACGGGACTCCGCCGGTAGCGGATCATGAGCAGCGGGTTCGCGCCGCCGACGGCTCATGTTCTCAGGATGTTCACGATCGCCGCTCGGAGCCACGGTTGATTCTCCGCGTCGGACAGCGGTATCCGACCGGTGCGTCCGGCCCCCTCGTGGCGCCTTCGTCTCGCCCGGAAGCTCGCAGCGCGGTGGCTTCCTGCGTCGCCGCATGATCAGAGGCGAGTCGATCTCGATCTGGTGATCGCCCTGGCCGACGATCTCGTTGCCGACGATCCCGCGCTCCTCGGCGATGTCGAAGTCCGCTACATCGTCGACGAGCTACTCCGGCGCGGCCGTCGCGAAGACGGTGGAAGGGTCACGGAAGACGACCTGCGCGAGACCGGGCTCCGTTGACGGCGCCGACCCCCTGATCGGTGCGGCAGTCACCTGCGCGGACGCTCGACCCCTCGCAGTTCGACGGGCCAGGCCGTCCGGCCGAGCACTTGGATCCGCGTCGCTCCGCCGCCCACGACCTCCTCGATCGAGAGGTACGCCTCGACTCTGGTGGACGCGTTTTCGAGCGCGGCGTCGATCTCGATGAGGAGCCAGACATCGCTCGTCGGGTGGGTGTTCTCGATGAGGGTCGCCACGCCAC
>Ga0233377_1000625_pt1 | contig 15152 bp, 21 predicted proteins | sample ElkDunMinimDraft_6_FD_191540 | JGI IMG/M metagenome (GOLD analysis project Ga0233377, IMG submission 191540) | Fecal eukaryotic communites from dung pellets of Tule Elk in California, USA - Elk Dung E36 | ecosystem: Host-associated > Mammals > Digestive system > Large intestine > Fecal | place...
TTCGCCGGTGTCGGTGCCTGCTGCTGCCGGGGGGTGGACGTGGACGGTCCATCCGCCGTCGGGGTAGATGGCGACGTCGATGATCGCTGCGGCCTTTCCGCGGGTGTAGTGCCCGTGCCGGTCCTTGGCGGTGGTGAGCCGGAGCTGTCCACCGTTCATCTCGGCTGAGAGGGGCTTGGGCGCTTCGACGAGGTAATGGGCGCCGGTGACGGTGGCCCGCTTGCGCTTGCTGCCGGACGGGTGGAGCGGGTTGTCGCCGTTCTTCACGCCGTGGTCGATGGGCAGGACACCGGCACCGGTCCCGGCGAGGGGGCGGAGGACCCGGCGGATCCAGGGGGTGACCTCGTTGTCCTTGTCCTCGTTGATGCCGTCGATGCCGAGGGCTTCGCCGACGCTGTCGACGACTACCAGCCGGGCGCCGTAGCGGCGGACTGCGTCGCAGATCATCGACACAGCCGTGGGGGTGGCCTCGGATTCGGGATGGAAGTAGTGGAATCGCTCGCCGATGACCTGGGCGTCGACACCGAGGTCGAGCAGCCGACCGATGACGGTCGCTTCGTCGGGGTCTTCCCAGTCGAGCCAGACGACGTGGTCGCCTTCGTCGAGGACGTCCTTCGCTGCGAACAGGGCGACGAAGCTCTTGCCTGCGCCATCGGAGCCGTGCAGGTAGTTGATCTGGCCCTCGTAGAACAGGTGCCGGCCGTCGGAACGGCGGAGAATCGTCGGCTCGGGTCGGACCTTGTCGCCGCGCAGCGCAGCGGACAGGTCGACCTCGAGCCACGACGCGAGCTGTTCGGGCTCGTCGCCGTCGAGCTCGCCGGTCCGGTCGAGGATCCGGCCGAGCGACCCGGCCCGCATGCCCGGAGCGTGCCGCCCGTTAGATCGGACCGGCGGGTCGCTGTCTTCCCGGTCGGGAGCAACAGGCCAGGTCGACGAGTCGGTCGGGTCGAAGTCGTGGTGCAGGTTCGCGGCCGCCATCACGCAGCCCCTTCCTCATCGGTGGCGGCTGACTTGTGGAACCCTTCTGCCCGTAGCGCGGCGACGATCTGGTCGTCGGACGCGGGGCAGTCGTTGTCGTGGGAGACCGTGGCGTGATGCCCTCCCGAGAGGTGCCGGCGGGCCCCGCACGATGGGCAGAGGCCCGTCACGCTGGCGGTCGCCCTGGCGCTGTACGCCCGCAGCAGCGGGCCTGACGCGCCGGCGGGCGGGACCGGGACCACGTACATCGTCGTCCCGACCATCACCGGCTGCGACAGGCGGCCGTCGCCTTGCCCGGACCCGAAGATGACCGCCCCAGGTGCGGCCTGTTCGGCCTGGTCGAGCAGCGCCCGGACTTTCCCGGCCCGGATGTTGCGGCGGTGGCTCCGTCCGTTGCTCATGCCGCCATCCCCTGCCGTTCGGTCGTGGCCGACCGACCGATGCGGCGGAGCTGCTGGCCGAGGTGGACGAGCCGGTCACCGATCTTGGCGATGTCGTGCTGCCGGTTGAGCGCCACGAACACGCCTTCGAGCTGCACGGCGGCTGCCTGTCGGGAAGCTTCGTGGACGACATCGACCGCGAGGGCGTGCCGGCTCGCACTGGTCGGCTCGGCGAGTCCCCGTGCACGGCGCAGAGCACCGATAGTCGGCCGGGCGAGCACCGGCGAATCGGCGATCGCCTGCCACGCCTCGGGCGTCAGGGTCCGGGGTCGGGTGTGTGCTGGTGCCGCCATCGAACGGCCCTTTCGGTCATTGGCGGCTGGTCGGGTGAGCAAGGCGGTGCCGGTCATCGGACGGACCCCGGAGTGAGGGCCCGCACCGCAGCAGCGAGGCTGCGAAGGGCTGCGACGCGCTGGTCAGCGGCAGCCGTGACGCCGAGGAGCATCCCGCGGTGGTCGACGGGATCGAGCCGGGCGGCGAGCGACGCGGCTGCAGCAAGCCGTTCCTCGGTCAGTGCGAACAGGTCGAGCAGCGCGGCGACCGCTTCGACCTCGTCCGCTGCATCCGGCGTGCCATCCTCGGTGGGCTGGTCGGAGTTAGGCTGCACGTGCCCACCTGCTTCCATCGGCGGCGGCGGGTGAGGTGCGGCGGCTTGAGAGAGCTGTTGACGAGGCCCCGGCGTGGAACCCGGGGTCTTGTCGCGTCGGGGGCCCGGTCACGACGTCACCCGCTGGCGGTCGCGCCAAGCATCGACGTCCGATAGGGCGAGCCAGATCCGGGCTCCGATTCTGTAGTACGGAAGCTCGCCGCGACTGTTCAGCCGGCGGGCGAGGCGTTCGGTCATCCAGGGTCGCAGCTCGTCGATCTTCGACCTAAGGACGGTGTCGTCGGGGGTGGTCTCGGGCATGGGGCCACGATCCGCTGAGACCGGATCGGGCCCGGGGATGCAGTCGCTTGACCGCTGCTGACCATCGATGCCCACAGAGTCAGGCCGCATCGGGGCCACCTTCGATCAGCGCCTCGTCGGGCTGCGCTCGACGGTGACGGGCGCGGGCAGAGGCCAGCGCGAGCCGGCCGAAATAGGCCCTGCGTGCGTGCTCGGCTCGACGGGCCCGGTCGTCAGGAGCGAGGACGCCGTCGGGGTCGACCTCGCGCTCGAATCGGTCGGCGAACGCTTTGCGGGCCGGCGCCGTTCGGGCCGACGGGTCAGCGGTGCGGGCCCACGATTCGTGGCTAGCGATCTTCGCCCGCAGCGATCGCTGCTCGGGTGTCAGGGGTGACGCGCTCAACAGGACCCTCCTGGGGTCTCTGTCGGGCGCAACCCGAGCCTGTAGCGATTCCGCGAGCGAGGAACGTTGTGCTAACGAACCTAGCGCTGTCCTATGTCGTTGGCGCGGACCCACCCGCGATCAGCGACATAGCGGCCGTTCACCGCCACGATCGGCCGTCGTCCCCCACCCGGACCGCCGATCTCGACGGGTGCATCGGGTCCACGATGAAGATGCCGGCGACCTGCACCCCCACGCCGGCGAACTCTGGCCCGTGGTCGAGCTCGTCGCGCCGTGCCGGTGCGCCAACGACCTTCCTGCCGTGCTCGCGCATCGCTCGCAGCACAGCGGTGGTGGTGATCCGGTTGGTGTGGGCACAGTCACCGGTGATGAGGTGGACGGGTGGAACCAGGAAGGGCACCCAATCGAAGTCGTCGCTCCAGCCTGGTCGCGGTGCCCTCCCCCGAGCCAGGGTCGCCCGGCGTATACGGGGGCTCAGCGGCGCACCGTCCGGGGGCTGCTGGCTGCCGATGTCACCAGTCCACGTCAGCAGCCCGTCGGACCGTTCAGCCACCGTCGCCAACCTGGCACCGCAGCGGCCGCAGCGAACCTTGACGTCGCTCACAGCCGGTCCCCCAGGGAAAGGCGCCGGTGGGCGTCACGGGCCCGACTGTCGGCCGCTGAGGCTCCGTACCTGTTGAGCATCTGGCGGGACTTCCACCCGGCCAGCCGCATCAGGTCACCCTCGTTCCCGCCCTCGGCGAGCCAGTGGTGCGCGAACGTGTGCCGCAGCGCGTGGGGGTGTAGGTCCGGTAATCCGGCCTCACGGCCCCGACGCCGGACCATCTGTGCAACACCGTTCGGGGTCATTGGGATCCGGTTAGCCGGGCCCAGCCACAGCTCGGGCCGATCGTGGAGCTTGTGCGTCCGACGGATGCGGAGGTACCGGTCGATCGCCTGCGTCGTCTTGGCGCCAAAGGGGCAGGCCCGCGGCCGCCGTCCCTTGCCCATGACGATGGCGATCTGGTCCTCGAGGTCGACGTCGTCCACGTTGAGGCCGGCAAGTTCGGACAGGCGAAGGCCGGTGTCGGCGAACAGGCGGAGCATGGCGTGATCGCGCCGGTCGGAGAAGTCCTTCCCTGTCGCACAGGTGGCGAACAGCGCCTTGAGCTCGGCGGCGTCGAGTACGGCGACTGGCTGTTCGGGGACCATCGGCGGGCGCATCTTCGTCATCGGCGATGTCTCGATCTCGTCCTCGTCGACGCACCACGCAAAGAACTGTTGAACGGCCCGGAATCGCACCGAGGCGGTGGAGGCCGAACGACTCTCTACCAGGTGGGCGATGAAGTCCTCCACGTCCCGCCTCCGCACCTCCGACACGTCGGTCACCTGGGCTTGTTCGGTGAGCCACGCGGCGAGCTGGTCGACCGACTGCCGGTAGGTAGAGATGGTCTTGAGCGACAGGTTGCGGGCGCGGAGAGAGCGCAACCACGAGGCCATGAGGTCGTTGACGGCGGCTGACACGCTCTGTAAGTTATCCGCTGTTGGAGCGTTGTGCTAGTGCCTGGTGAGGACATCTACCCTGGTAGCGCCCCCGGTAGGACTCGAACCCACGACCCGCTGCTTAGAAGCGAGATCGCAGCGAACGGTGTGCTCGATTGCCGATGCGCTGGTTGGGCTGACCTGCACCTGAGCGTGACCCCAACAGTTATCCGCTCATGAACAAGGTGGCCCCGGCGACGCTGACACGTCCCGGGGCCCGGACACCGGAGGACTGTTCCGATGCCACACGAGACGCTACCGCCCACCGACCCGCGGCTCGCCACCGTGAACACGCGCTGCCAGGCGCTGCGGGCCGAGCTCGAACGGACCGACGACGCTGTCGATCTGCTCGACCGCGACGACCGGGTCACGGTTGCTCGGCACACGACGAGGATCCGCGCCGAGGTCGACGGCCTCGAGTCCCTGCTCCACGACATGGGTGCGGGGCTCCGATGAGCACCGACACCCGCGGGCCCGACACGACACCTGACGTCGCTCTGCCGCCCTCCCTGGTCACCCCGGACCCGGACGCCGTCCTGATCGCCTCCCTCGGCGTCACCGCGGACGTCATCGACATCGGCCGCCGCATCGTCGAGGCCGGCCACACCGAGGACCCGGACTGCCGCTGCTGCACCATCGAGGGGTCGCAGAAACACCCGCCGCACAACCCGAAGCCGCCTTCCCCGCCGCCCCCGCCGGGTCGCCCGCCCCGAGGAGCCCTGTCGCTCGTGCCGTCGCTGGCTGTCGATCACTCGGGCGTCGTGCGGCGCCTGAACGGCCTCGCGTTCGACCTGATCGACGAGTGGCCGATCGCAGGCGCCGACGAGGACGTGCAGCGCATCACCCGGTGCGTCGCGCAGATCGCCACGGCGCTGCTCGAGGGTGACATCGAGTCGGCCCGTGCCTTCCTGGCGGTCGCTGACGAGATCGCCGCGGGTGGCCGGGTGACGGGCACGTGCCCGCTGTGCTTGGCCGAGATGTGGGCCGACGAGCTCGGCTCGCACATCGCGGAGGCGCACGGATGAGCGCTTCCGTACTGCCGCACCGTCACCAGTGGCGTGACGCGTTGGTGTTCTCGACCGACGAACGGATCGACGTGTACGCCTTGGCGGTCGCTCAGGCGCTGCATGTCCACATGTCGCACGACGGCCGTTGCACGGTCGGTCTGCGCCGGCTGGCGGGCCTCGCCCGATGCTCGCAGAACACCGCCAGGGCGCGGATCGGTGTGCTCGTCGAGGCCGGATGGTTGACCGTGTCGGGCGGGGACCGTCAGCGGGCCACCTACCGGGCCACCATCCCGCCCCAGGAGGCCCCTGAGCGGCCTGTGGACAACAGCGGGGGCGACACCGCATCTGCATCACCCCACGGCCGCTGTAGGACCGAATCTGCTTCACCGGGTGAGGCACGTTCCCCTTCAACCATGAACCCCTGGCGCGGGCGGGCGCGAGGCGCACCGGGCCGGCGGCACGACCCGTCGGTCGGACGCCCCTCGGTGGACCGTCCACCGGCCGATGCCGGCGGTCTCGTCGAAGCCGACGACGGCACCCTGTGGGTGTCGATGACCGTGCTCGCCGTTGACCAGGAGCCACGGCCGTGACGCGCACCAGGGTCCGCACGCACTTCGTCCGCCGCAACGGCAAGACGTACGTCCGGAAGTCCCACCAGCGCGTCGACCCGACCCGCCGTGGTCCCGACGTCTGGAACATCCGGCCAGGGCGGGCGCTCCGCAACGCCAAGCGGTCGGGCCGGCACCTGCGCGGCGGCCGCAACACACGCGCCGCGCTGTGGGGCACCGGCGCCGCCTGCGAGATCGCCGCCTACACGATCCTCCGCCCCGTCGGCGCCCTGCTCGTCATCGGCGGTGGCGTGATCTTCATGGCCGCCCTCCACGCGAAGGAGACCGCATGACCTCCTCCCTGTTCGAGCTCGGCCTCTGGCAGGTCGCGTTCTGGTGGATCGCCGGCACGGCGGCCGCGGCCGTCGTGTGGCTGCTGTGGAGCGGCCAGCACCGGGACCAGTGGGCCGACCGTGCCGCGGCCTGGTGGGCATGGCATTGGTTCACCGGCGGCCCGCTCGAGGGCCAGCGGGCCATCGTCGGTCTCGACGACGACCGGACCCGCACCGAGCGTGCCGGTCGACGTGCCGCGCTTGCCGCTGCACGCACCCTCCCGATGGCCGCGGCATTCGCCGGCGAGTACGTGCGTGCCGGGGCGCCGTGGGGTGCCGGTGCCGGCACGGTTGCCGCGGCAGGGTTCGGGGTGCCGGTCGCCCTCGCGGTCGTGAGCCTCGCTGTCGTCCATGCCGCGGTACGTGCCGCGCACCACCTGCAGTGGGTCCGACCGCTGCACCGTGCCGTCTGCGGTCCCGCGGGCTGGGACGAGGAAGCGAAGCCCGCCCGGTACCTGGTCGTGCCGCGGAACCGTGCCGCGGGTGCCGACGGGGTGATCGTGGCGGTCGCCCCCGACTTCCGGTACACGGCCGCGCGTAAGGACGAGCTCACGACGATCGTCAAGGCGAAGCTCGCGCTCGGCGATGTCGCCGTCACGTGGGTGCCCGACGGCCGGCACGGCTACGTCCAGTTCCGGCCCGCCGAGCAGATGCCGACCACGGCCCTGTTCTCTGACCCGCACATCCGGGAGCTCGTCGAGAAGGCGAAGCCGTCCGCACCGGTCATCGGGATCACCCGCGGCGGCAAGCCCGTCGCCGTCGACCTCGACAGCGAGGCCCCTCACGTCCTGCTGTCGGCCGGGACCGGTGGCGGCAAGTCGTCGACCATCCGTGCTCTGACCGCCCAGCTCATGTGGCACGGCGCCGATGTCGTGGTCATCGATGCCAAGCGGCACTCACACGCCTGGATCCGTGACCTGCCCGGGGTCCGTTACGCCCGGGACCTCGGCGAGATCCACACGACGCTGATCGAGCTCGGCGCCGAGGGCTGGCGCCGCAACCGGGAATGGGACGACGTCGGCGTCGACGAGCAGGGACCCACGTTCAAGCGGGTCGTGGTGGTGTGCGAGGAGATGAACGCCACGATGGGGCTCCTGCGCCAGTGGTGGAAGGACCACCGGGACAAGACCGACCCGGTGACCAGCCCGGCCGTGACCGCTCTCGGCCAGCTCCTTTTCATGGGTCGAGCGGTCCGCATTCACGTATTGGCCGTCGCTCAGATGGCCACTGCTAAGGACATGGGCGGCCCCGAGATGCGGGAGAACTACGCCGTCCGCATCCTGGCCCGCTACACGCCCAACGCGGCGAAGATGCTGGTGCCCGAATGCAACCTCCCGGCCACCACCCGGCACCCTGGGCACGCTCAGGTGTGCATCGGCGGTGTGGCGCACGAGACCCAGATCGTGTTCATGGGCGACCGCGAGGCCCGGGACTGGGTGTCCGAGCAGCGGGGTGACCGGGTCGAGGATGTCGCGACTGTCGCGGGTCGCGACGACCCTGGTTCCCAGGGGAAACAGCCCGCGACAGTCGCGGGTCCTCCCCGTGACGGGGTCACGGGCTTGACGCTCATGGAGGCGTCGGCCGACCGGGGCCTCGGCGTCGTCGAGCTGCGTCACGACGCGCTCCGGCAGGCGGCACGGCGGGATCCCGAGTTCCCGGCGCCGATCGGGCAGCGCGGACCAGCACGGCTGTATGCGCCGGCCGGGCTGCAGCGATGGGAGGCCAACCGGCCGCGGGCGGCACGGCAGGCGGAGCCGGCCGACGGGACGGAATCGGCGGACGAAGTCCGGCCGATGGAAACAACGACAGGGGCCTGAGTTGGCAGAAAACGTTCCTCACATCACCTACCGGTCGGAAGGTGCGAACAGCCGCGACAGCGGCCGGTACGTCGCCGGCAGCGAGACCGGCCGGTTCCTCGCCCGCATCGACGTCGTGGGCGGCTGCTGGCTGTGGACCGGCGGACTCACCAGCGACGGCTACCCCCGCTTCACCGACCGCTCCGGCCGCGACGTCAGGGCCCACCGGTGGGCCTGGGAGTGGCTGGTCGGTCCCATCCCCGAGGGCCACACCCTCGACCACCTCATCGGCCCCGACGAGCCGTGCACCTCCCGGGCATGCGTCCGCCCGGGCCACCTCGAGCCCGTCACCAACTCGGAGAACGTCCGCCGCCGGCACGCCCGCCGAGCCCAGATCGGAGCCACCACGTGACCATCACCGACGACACCCGCGACACGGCACGCGACATGCCCCGCGACACCCTGTCTGACGAGGAGGCGCGGGTGGCGGCACGTGCCGAGTGGCACGCCTCGGGCGGCACCCTGACCGGCAAGCAGCTCGCCGAACGGTTCGGCCGTTCCGCGAAGTGGGGCCAGAACCAGCGTGCCGCGGCAGAGCGCGAGGCCGCCGACCGTGCCGCGGGTGGACCCTCCCCCACCGTGCCGCGGCACGACACCCCGGCTGCGGCCCCCGTGCCGCGTGCCGCGTACCCCTCGACGCCATCCCGTGCGCCGCGGCCCGCGCCGGCAGGCCCCGCCAAGGAGGAGCCGGTGCCGCGGCAGGGCTCCGGTGCCGTCCAGTGGATCACAGCCGCGGCGGTCGCAGCGGTCGCCGTAGTGGCGGCGGCCGCGTCCTACAGCCACATGCATGAACTCGCGGTGCAGGCCGGCGAGGGCGAGATGGCCCGCGTACTCCCGCTGTCCGTCGACGGGCTCGTCGTCGCCGCCACCATGACGCTCCTCTCCGCACGTCGTGCCGGACGCAAGGCCGGGGCGCTGCCGTGGCTGGCGCTGTTCCTCGGCCTGGGTGCGTCGCTGGCAGCGAACGTCGCCGCGGCTGAGCCGACCGTCGTCGGCCGTCTCGTCGCGGCGTGGCCGCCCGTCGCTCTCGCTCTGTCGTTCGAGCTGCTACTGCGGCAGACCCGGGCGCAGTAGCGATGCGCCGTGCCCTCGTGGCCGTGCCGGGTGCCCTGGCGTCCGTGTGGGTGCTGCGGCTGATCCTGGGGCCGTGGGCGACGGCGCTGGTGGTCGCGCCTGTAGGGGTGACCGCGGTGGTCTGCACCATGTGGCTTGTCGATCGGCGCCTGTGCGCCCCTCCCCCGCCGGCTCCGAGGAGGATGGGTCCGGTGGTCGACGTGACCGGTCGTCGGTCGCTGCCCATCGCTGCAACGGCACGAGAGGCGGCGCCGGACGTCACACCCTCCGAGTAGCCTGTCCCTCGAACCTTTCCACCGCCAACGCACCGCCCCGACCGCTCCCCCCGTCTGCGGCTCGGGGCGGTGCCGCGTACGGGTTGCGTCACGTGTCGCTATCTGAGCCGATACCAGACGCCCCGGTATGCGCTGTGTTCGACCGTCATGGGGTCGGACCTCACCGGTCAGCGCCTCGTGTCGCTGCCGTCGATCTCGCTGTGCTCTGTTCCTTCGGCTGGCCCACGTGATCAGTGTCGGCCTCATCTACTCGCACCCCGCTTCCCGGCTGCGGGTCGCCGCCACCCCGATCAGGGCGTGCCCGAAGCGTCCCCCAGAGGCTGACTACGGGGCGGGATGCACCCTCGTCAGATGCCGGTCACGGTCAGGCCCTGCAACGCCTGGTTGACCGCCCGCTTCGCGTGCCGCTCGACCCTCAGCTGGTTCAACGCCCCGTATTCGGGGTCGATCATCTGGTGCACGTGAGTCTCGTACACGACGGTCCCGCCGCCACCGCTGGCAGCCATGGAGCCTTGAGCGACGACGTCCAGCCCGTACCAGCCCGCCGCCTTCTCCAGAATGCTCTTGGACCGGTTGTACTCGCCGAGCCGGGGAATGAACGCCTCGCCGCCCGTCTCCGGTTCGGCGTACCGGATCCGGTCGCCCTTCGCGATGTGCGCCGGGGTGATCCCACCCGTAGCGAACTCGTGGATGCCGCCCTTCGCGTACTCGGTGGCGAACCCCCACCGGCCAAAGATGCTGTCGTTGACCCGGGAGAACACCTCGCGGATGTTGATGGACACAGACGCCGACGTGCCGTCGAGCCGGTCCCTGGCGGACTCGACCCCGAAGATGGCAGCGGACGCCCGGTCGTACGCGGACAGGGTCGTCGCCGCCTCACCCGGGGTGTCCGCGATGTTCCGCTGGTGGGCGTCCAACGCAGCGGTCGCACCGGGAACGTTCTGCAGCTCGATCAAGGTCTGCAAGTTCTCCGGGGTCAACCCCATCTGGCTGATCATCGCGGCGATCTCGGCGTCGGTCAGCCCGGCCTGGCGCATCACGTCGGTCAGCTGGGTGACGTGCCGGCCCAGCACCTCGTTCGCTGCCTCCACCGACCCCGTCTCACGACCACGCGCCTCGGCATGGTCAAGCGCTGCCTGAGCGGCACCGGAGATCGCGTCACGGTTCGCCTGGCCCTCCTCGGTGAACACGTCGAGGGACAGAGCACCGTTGGTCAGCTCCTCGGTGAGCCCCGAGATCGCCGACCCGTACGCGGTCGCAGCCTCGAACGACGACAGCTGGATGCCGATCACGCCGTCCATTGCCGTCTTGTAGGCGTCGAGCCGGTCCGTCGCGGTCGATGTCTGGTCGCCCATCTGCTCGACCGCGTCACCGAACTGGTCGGTCTGCGGCGTGCCGGTCGCCGCGGCGTTCGCGGCCGCAGCGATCGCGACCCCTGCCTCCATGTACTCCGGAGTCGCGAGATCGATGTCGAGACTGTTCGCGAACTCGACCACGGCCTCGGCCGACAGCCCGGTCGTGTTCGCGATCGTCGCCACGTTGTGCTCGAACATCGCAGCTTCGCCGTTGAGCCGTTCCAACTCCTCGACCAGCATGTTGACCGACTCGGTGTTCTCCAACACCCCCGAGTTCACGCCGGGCAGGACATCGGCGACGCCCTTCAAGGTCCGCAACGGGCCCGGCCCGAGATCCTCCGACCATTCCTCGTTGAGCCCGGCGATCGTCTCTCGGATGTCGGCGATCGCGTCGTTGTAGGACCCCAGGTCGTTCGTCTCGACGTTCCGGGTGAGCTCGGCGACAAGCTCGGCCGCCGCCGCCTCGGCCTCACCGAGCGCCGCCGCGAACAGCCCCAGTCCGACCAGGCCGACACCCGCAGCCCCAGCGATCGCCCCCATGTGCGCCCCAGCGAACTGGCCGGCGGCACCCATCCCTTCGAGCGCCGTCTTCAACTCGCGGGCCTTCGGGATCAACGTGCCCGCCACCCCGATCGTTGTCAGCCCGCCAGCGGCGAGCCCGCCGAGACCGAGGCCCACGTTCTGCAGCGTGTCCGGCAGCGCCGAGAACCCCGACACCACGTCGGTTGCCCCCTGAGTGAGCCCCCGGAGGGCGCCGGTGGCCTTCGACCCGCCCTCGATCAGCTGCGTCTCGAACGCGCCCCCGAGCGCTTCGAGGTCACCGGACAGGTTGTCGGTCTTCTGGGCTGCGACCTCTTCGGCATAGCCGGCGTCGTTGACGGCGGTCACCCATTCGCCGATACCGTCCGCGCCTTCGCTGTACAGGATCGTCGCCGCACGGACAGCGTCCGCACCGAAGATCGTCGACATGGCCTGGGCCCGCTGCTCCTGGGTCAGCCCGGCCAGGCCCTCCTGCAACTCGCCTGCGGCCGCTTCGATCCCGATGAAGTTCCCGGCGGTGTCGAACATGCTGATGCCGAGCCGCTGCATCTCGTCTGCGGCGACACCCGTCGGGGCACCGAGCCGCTGCAGCATCGTCTTGAGGCTGGTGCCAGCGTCGGACCCCTTGAGACCCGCCTGCCCGAACGCCGCGAGGACGCCGACCGTGTCGTCGAGCGTCAGCCCGAACTGGTCGGCAACCAGCCCGGTCTGCTGCAACGCGGTGCCGATGTCGCCGACGTCGACGGCGGACTTGTTCGCCGCGGCTGCGAGCACGTCAGCGATGTGCTCGACGTCCCGGCCGGACAGGCCGAACGTGGTCATGGCGTTCGCGGCGTACGTGGCCGACGTCGCCAGATCGAGGTTCCCGGCCGCTGCCAGGCTGAGGGCACCCTCGAGAGCGCCACCGAGGATGTCCGCCGTCGACACGCCCGCCTTGGCGAGCTCGACCTGAGCGGCCGCCGCCTCCGAGGCGCTGAACGTGGTGGCAGCACCGGCGTCCAACGCCTGCTGGCGCAGCGTGTCCATCTGCGCCCCGGTCGCCCCCGACACCGCCTGGAGGTCCGACAGGGTCTTGTCGAAGTCCATGGTCGCCTTCGCGGCGAGACCGAACCCGGCGAGCAGTGCACCGCCAGCGACCAGGCCGGCGGTGCCGATCCTCTGGATGTCCTCCGACTTGGCCTTGCCGAGATCGTTGGAGAGCTGCTTACCGAACGCGTTGACCTGCGCCGATGCTGCCCCCAGGCCGGCACTGAACCCGGCGAGCTGGAGCCGAAGGGCGATGTCGATATTGCGGAAGGCCACGGGCCCACGGTCCGCCGAGGAACCCTGCGTGGCCCGGATGCAGGGCTACCTCACGACGACCTCGATGCCATCGGCTATCACGCCAGCATGGGACGTTGACATTTTGCATCCGGGATGCATCAATCAGCGGGTGATGACGCTCGAACGCCCCGCCGACGACGACACGGTCCCCGAACCCGAGGCGGACCGCCCGCGCACCGACCGGCGCCTGATCGGTGGTCTCGTGTCCACCGCCATCGCCGCCGCAGTGATCGGCGTGGTTGCCATCACGGGCTATGGAGCTCGCGACGCCGAGCCCGTGACGACCGAGCTGGGGCCGGCTGCGGTCGACGAGCAGGTCGACCCGTCCACCACCGCCACCACGGTCCCGGTGACGACGACCACGACCCCGCCGCCAGACCCTCAGCAGGCCGGCAACCTCACCGCCGCACCGGGACCCGAGGTCGAGACGCCAGCAGCCCCACAGATCGAACGGCCTCCCGCCCCAGCGCCTTCGCCTGCGCCCGCGGTCCCGGCGCCTGCGCCGCCGGCCGCGGCACCGGAACAGGCACCTGAACCGGCGCCGACGAGCCCGACCAGCCTCCCGGTCGGCTCGACGACGACGATCCCGCAGCCCGTCACCGGCTGAGGCTTCTCGTCACGGGAGACCGGTGACCGTCGCTTCGAGCATGCGGTGATCGGTAACCATCAGCGGGGCGGGCTGGTGCACGTTGATCGCCCCAGCGCCCCCAGTGCGCCGCACCTGAACGTCGATCGACAGGTCGGTGCCCAGGGTGATGCCGAGCCCGTCGGACCCGAGGTGCCAGTTGAAGTGGTAGTCGGCCAGCGTCCCCGCCGGGAGCGGCACAACCGCCGTCTGGTGTGGGCCACCGGACTCCAACCGAACCTCGCCGGTCGTACCGGCATCGACCCCGATCGTGAACCGGGCCCGTACGGCGTCCGCCGCCTGCGTGTAGATCACCCGATACGTCGACACGAACGACCCTGACGTCACTGGCACGAACGTGCCTGTCGGCGCGAGCACCGGGTACCACGGCGCCCGGGTCGGGGGCCACACCATCCCCGATTCGGCGCCGACCAGGAACCGCACGTTCCCGGCCGTGTCATGGAACCGGAGCTGATGCTCGAAGGAAGCTCCGCCAGGGCCAGACCAGGCACCCTGGCCGATCCTGGCGTACTCGTCGCCGTTGTCGTCGATCATCCGGATCATGCCGCCGCGCATCGCTGCGGCCCGGATGTTCCGGGACCGATGGACGTCCGACACCTGCCGTTCGAGCTGCCGGAGGCGCTCTTCGAGCCGGATCGCCGGGTTGCTGGTGTCGACCCGATACCGGTCCGTCGTGTTCGCCATGTCAGTCCTTCTGTGTCGAGAGGTCGATGCCAGGGACAGCGGGCCTGAGTAACCCGCCGCCCTGGCACCTGTACGCACCGGCCCGGCGGCTCTCGCCGCAACGGCGGACGGCGGGACTATGGCCGGCGACGATCATCGGCCGTACACCTCGGCGCGGGCCAGGGCCTCGGCTTCGGACTTCGAGCGGACGGTGACCCTGCCGTCCTCGGTCACCGGCTCCATCAGCGACTTGACTCGGGCGAGGTACTTACCTCGCTTGAGCGCTGCTGCACCGGCCTTCGCCGCGGCCTCCCGTTCGGGCGCCTGAGCGTCGTAGGCGGCCTGCTCGGCTGCCTTCGTCGGGGCCAGAAGGCGGGAGACGACGATCCTGTCGGACGGGTCGAGGGCCTTCGAGCTGATCACCTGCAGGGCCGCCACCTCCTCGTCTTCGAGCACCACGCCGGGCTGCACCATCGCCGCCAGGCCGGCGATCAGGCGGTGGTCGGCATCGGTCGGCGCCGGCTTAGGCGACTCGGCCAACACGTTCTGGCGCTGGGTCGAGCCCATCCCCTCGCCGTGGTCCACATGCAGCGCGGGTCGGCTGGCGGTCTCCAGGCGCTGTTCGACCTGGAGGCGGAGGGCGTCGAGCCGGGCCCGGACCTGCTCCGGCGTCTCGGCGAGGTCGTCAGGGTCCGTCGGGGCGGTCGTGTCGGTCATGCTGCCGTTGCTCCGTTGGGGGTCGAGGTCGGGACTCCGGCGACGAAGTCCTCGGCGAGGCGGCGCAGCAGCTCCGACTGCGAGATCCCGAGCGACCCGGCGATGTGGTGCAGGTCGTCAGCGAGCTTCCTGGGGACGTAGACCGTCACCTGGGAGCGGCGCGGGTTGGTCGGGTCGGGGCCAACTGCCATGCGACCAGCGTCGTACCGTGCCCACACAGTGCCGGGGATGCACGGACGCTGTGCCGGCGCGGCATAGCGTCGCCAGGATGGATGTGGCAGCGCTCGGGATCTCGCTCGTAGCTCTGGTGGCTTCGATCGGGGCCGTCATCTACACGCGCATGGCCGGTCTCGCTCAACGTGAGCTGACACGCATCGAGCGGGACCGCCGAGCCGACGAAGTCCGCCAGAAGAGCGAGGCGCAGCTGATCGCGCGGTTTGAGAACACCGGGGAAGATCGGCAGTTCGTAATCGAGAACATCGGAATGGCGCGAGCCGAGCACCTCACGGTGACGGTCTCAGCGGCAGA
>Ga0233377_1000629_pt1 | contig 15081 bp, 10 predicted proteins | sample ElkDunMinimDraft_6_FD_191540 | JGI IMG/M metagenome (GOLD analysis project Ga0233377, IMG submission 191540) | Fecal eukaryotic communites from dung pellets of Tule Elk in California, USA - Elk Dung E36 | ecosystem: Host-associated > Mammals > Digestive system > Large intestine > Fecal | place...
TCCGTACCCCAGTCCGGGACGTCGGTGTGGTAGAAGGACGGCTCGAAGAACTTGTACTCGAGCACGAGGCGCTGGTCGCCGGAGAGCCGCTCGTAGATCGTGGCGAGCGACTCCGCCAGGCGGTCCTGCCGTCCGCGCATGTCGGCCTGGCCGGGGTAGTTGCTGCCCTCGGCGAGCCAGATCTTGAGGTCGCGCGAGCCGGTCGCGTTCATGACGTCGATGCACGCGAAGTGGTGGTCGATCGCCTTCTGGCGGATCTTCGCGTCGGTGTGCGTCAGGGCGCCGAGCTTGTAGTCGTCGTCCTGGAAGGTGTTGCTGTTGATCGTGCCGAGGCCGATGCCCTGCTCCTCGGCGAAGCGGCGCAGCGCCTCGTAGTCGTCGACCTCGTCCCACGGGATGTGCAGCGCGACGCGGGGCGCGAGGCCGGTGAACCGGTGGACGGCTGCCGCGTCGGCGACCTTCTCCTCGACCGTGCGAGGCGTCCCGGGCGAGCCGAAGACCTTGAACCGGGTGCCGGAGTTGCCGTAGGCCCACGACGGGACCTCGATCTCCTGCTCCGTGAGCCGCGACGAGATGTCAGCGAAGTTCGTCATGTCAGTTGCTCTCTTCATGCGTACGGGTCTCGTACGCGGTCGTCTGTGCCGTCTGTGCTGCGTGGCGAGAGGCGGCGAGCTGGTCCTCGAGGTTGAAGATCTCCTCCAGCTCCAGGAAGCCTTCGTCCGGAGCTCCGTCGAGATCCTCGAAGAGCTCGGCCATCTCGGCCTGCCAGCGACGGTTCACGTCGGTGGCGGCCATCCGCGCCTGGACGTCCTTGAGCTCGTCAGCCTCGACCGAGTCGGTCTCGAGGTAGCCGATCAGGAGCCCGTCGGGCCGGAGGAACAGCGAGTAGTTGTGCCAGCCGGCGGCGTACAGGGCCTCGAGCATCTCGGGCCACACCGCGGCGTGGCGGCGCTTGTACTCGTCGATCCGGTCGGGCCGGACCTTCAGCTGGAAGCAGACGCGACGCATCGTTCCTCCGAGATCTGGTGTGTGTGGTGGTTCCCGGCCTCCCCAGGCCGCCGGGGAGGCCGGGAACCACGTCTCAGGTGCCGGGCGCTAACGCCCTGGCGGACTTCTCTTCGATCAGACCGATCAGAAGTTGAAGTCGTCGATGTTGTCCTTGTTGAACTCGAGCGGCTCGCCGAGCACGACGACGCCGTCGGCGCCCACGGTGTAGTCACCGAGCTTGCCGGCCTTGAAGGTGTCGCCTTCCTTGCCCTCGATGTCGCCCTCGATGAGTGCCTTCGACGCGAACGCCGTCAGGTAGCCGAGGTCCTCGGGGCTCCACAGCGCGAACGAGCCGACGGTGCCGTTCTTGACGTACTCGCGCATCTGGTCAGGGGTGCCGAGACCGGTCAGCGCGACCTTGCCCTTGTACTGCGAGTCCGACAGGTAGCGGGCCGCGGCGGCGATGCCGACCGTGGTCGGAGAGACGATGCCCTTGAGGTCCGAGTGCTTCTGGAGCAGCGCGGCGGTCTTGTCGAACGACGTCTGGTCGTCGTCGTCGCCGTAGACCGTCTCGACGAGCTCGATGTTCGGGTGGTTCGCCTTGAGCTCCTCCTCCATGAGGCGGATCCACTCGTTCTGGTTCGTCGCGTTCGCCGACGCCGACAGGATGGCGATCTTGCCCTTGTCGCCGATGGCCTTGGCGATGAGCTCGACCTGCTTGCCGGCGATGCCCTTGGCGTCGGCCTGGCTCACGAAGAGGTCGCGGAACTCGGGGTCGGTGTCCGAGTCGAAGGTGACGACCTTGGTGCCGGCGTCACGCGCCTCCTGGAGGGCGTCACCGATGGCCTTGGGGTCGTTCGCCGAGATGGCGATCGCTCCGGTGCCCTGCTGGGTCAGCGTGTTGATGTAGCTGACCTGCGAGTCCGGGGTGGCCTCGGACGGACCGACCTCCTTGAAGGTGCCGCCGAACTCCTCGACGGCCGCCTCGCCGCCCGTGGAGGACGCGTCGAAGTACGGGTTGCCGAGGTTCTTCGGGAGGAACGTCACCGAGAGGTCGCCGTTGCCGCCGTCGCCGGAGCCGCCCTCGTCGTCACTTCCGCCGCAGGCCGCGAGCACGAGGCTCAGGCCGAGTGCTGCCGCGACAGCCGGGACGAACCGGGCGAGGCCGCGTCGCCTCGTCGTTGATGTGGTCATCGGTCTTCTCTCTCTCGCTCGCCGACCGGGACGTCCGTGTCGGCCTTGGTGGTGCCGGGCGTGGGGGTGCCCGGTGGTGTCGTGCTGGACCGCGGTTCGGGGGCGCCGCGCCGTCGCCGCTTGCTGCTGACCCAGCCGAGGACGCTGGAGCCCACGACCGCGACGACCAGCAGCAGGCCGGTGACGATGTTGATGACGTCGGCGGTCTGGTCGGCGAGACGCAGTGCGCTGCCGATCGCCCCGATGAGGAGCACGCCGGCGATGACGCCGGGGAGTGCACCTCGTCCGCCGAAGATCGAGACGCCACCGAGGAGGACCGCGGCGATGACCTGCATCTCCATCCCGTTGGCGTTGTCGCCGCGCGCACTTCCGTACCGCAGCGTGTAGTAGATGCCGGCCAGCGCGGAGACCACGCCGGTCAGCACGAACAGGAGCAGCTTCGTCCGCTCGACCCGGATCCCGGAGAAGCGTGCCGCGCCCTCGTTGAGGCCGATGGCGTACACACCTCGCCCGAACGCGGTGAAGTGGAGAAGGACGATGAACAGGACCGCGAGCACCGCGAACGGGATCATGATCGACGGGATGTCGGAGTCACCGATGCGGCCACGCGCCCAGTCGGTCCAGGTGTCGGGGAAGTCGGTGATCGCCGTCGTGCCGAGCAGACCGACCGCGATGCCGCGGTAGAGCGCGAGGGTGCCGATCGTGACGGCCAGGGAAGGCAGCCCGAGGGCGGTGACGAGGAACCCGTTGAGAGCACCGCAGACGAGGCCGACGAGCAGGGCCGCGACGGCCGCGAGAAGGATCGGGGTGCCCTTGTCGTACAGGACGCCGAACGAGACGCTCGCCAGCGCGACGGTGCTCGCCACGGAGAGGTCGATCTCGCCGGTGATGATCACGAGCGTCATCGGGAGCGCGATCAGCAGGATCGGCGCGACGTCCAGGAGCAGGTACGTGATGGTGATCGGCCGGTCGAAGAACGGCACGGTCGCCGACGCGTACAGGAAGACGGCGACCAGCGCCGCCCACACCGCGACGTCGCGGTTGAGCAGGGCCCGCTGCCACAGCGGCCGCTGGTGGTCGCGGTAGGTCCGCGTCAGCTTCTCGGTCGCGCTGTCGGAGGGGTGGATGAGGCTGGTCATGCGGCGTCCCTCTCTGCCAGCAGCTTCTTGTGCTGACGCTCGCGCAGCACCTTGTCGAGGACGATCGCGGCGATGATGAGGAGGCCGACGACCGCGCGCTGCCAGAAGTCCTGGATGCCGAGGATCGGCAGGCCGCGGTTGATCGTCATGAGCAGGTACGCGCCGACCGCGGCGCCGAAGATCGTGCCGCTGCCGCCGAAGATCGCGACACCGCCGATGACGGCCGCACCCACGGCCTCGAACTCGATGCCGAGACCGGCGCCGGAGCTGATCGTGCCGTAGCGCGCGACGTACATGACGCCGGCGAGGCCGGCCAGGCCTCCGGAAGCGGCGAACGCGACGAGGGTGCGCTGCGTCTTCTTCAGGCCGTACAGCGTCGCTGCATCCGGGTCGGACCCGATCGCGTACATCTCGCGGCCGCCGCGCGTGCGCCCCATGAGGTAGGCGCCGACACCCAGGACGAGGAACGAGATCCACGCGAGCGACGGGATGCCGAGGATCGACGAGGTGCCGAACGAGAGCAGGTCCCGCGGGATGTCGGAGGCGTTGATCCGGTCGGAGCCGGCCCAGGACATCATGATGCCGCGGTAGACGTAGAGCGTGCCGAGCGTGATGACGAGCGCCGGGACCTTGGCGAACGCGACGAGCGCGCCGTTGATCAGGCCGAGACCGACGCCGAGCAGGATGCCCAGGAGCAGCACGACGACGAGCGGCAGACCCGTGTCGACGAACATCCGCCCGGTCGCGTACGCCACGAGTCCGAGGACCGAACCCTGGGAGAGGTCGACGCTGCGGGTGATGATGACGATCGCCTGACCGACGGCCAGGACCACCAGGATCGACGGCGTCAGGAAGAGGTCGCGCCAGCCGTCGGTGCTGAAGAGGAAGGACGGGTTGATCGCGGTCGTCACCGCGAGGACCACGAGGAACGCCAGGATGATCCCGGTCTCGCGGGCCTGGAGGACCTTGCGCGCCCGGGCGCCGATCGACGGTGCCTTCGGCGTCGGTGGTGCCGTGGGTGCCGGGGGTGCTGCGGTGCTCATGCGGACGCTCCGTGGGTGCTGGTCGCGGCGGAGGTGCTCGTCGCGGCGGTGTCGGTGGCGGCGGCGGTGTTGGTCGCGGCAAACATGACCGCTTCGGGGGTCGCCTCGTCGCGGCTCAGCTCGGCGGTGATGCGGCCCTCGTGGACGACGACGACACGGTCGGCCATCCCGAGGACCTCCGGCAGCTCCGACGAGATCATGACGACGGCCAGCCCTTCACCGGCCAGGGTGGACAGCAGCCGGTGGACCTCCGCCTTGGTGCCGACGTCGATACCGCGCGTCGGCTCGTCGACGATCAGGACGTCGGGCTGGGTGCTGAGCCACTTGGCCAGGACGACCTTCTGCTGGTTGCCACCGCTGAGGGTGCCGGCCAGCGTGTCGAGCGTGGAGGCCTTGACCTCCAGGCGCGCGGCCCAGTCGCGGGCGGTCGCGTTCTCCGCGCCCGAGGTGAGCAGGCCGCCACGGCTGAGGCGGCGACGGATCGCCATCGTGATGTTCTGGGTCAGCGTCGACTCGAGGACGAGGCCGTGCTTGCGGCGGTCCTCGGGCACGAGCGCGAGCCCGAGACGGATCGCCGCCGCCGGGTCGTTCGGCGGCACGACCTTGCCGGCGACCTTGACGGTGCCGGAGTCGTACGGGTCGACGCCGAAGGCGGCCTGCATGATCTCGCTGCGACCGGCTCCGACGAGTCCGGCCAGGCCGACGATCTCGCCACGACGGACCTGGAGGTCGACGTCGTGGAAGACTCCGGCGCGACTCAGGCCCTCGATCTCGAGGACGACCTCGCCGATCTCCGCGTCCTGCTTCGGGTAGAGGTTGCCGACCTCGCGCCCGACCAGGCGGCGGACCACGTCCTCGACGGTGACGTCCTCGATGCGATCGGTCGAGACGTACGAACCGTCGCGCATGACGGTGATGGTGTCGCAGAGGCTGAAGACCTCGTCGAACCGGTGCGAGATGAACACGAGCGCACGGCCTTCGTCGCGCAGCGCCCGGGCGATCGTCATCAGCCGCTCGACCTCGACGCCGGACAGGGCCGCGGTCGGCTCGTCCATGATGAGGACGCGGGCGTCGAGGGAGATGGCCTTGGCGATCTCGATGATCTGCTGGTCGGCGATCGAGAGGCCGTCGGCGGGACGCTCCGGGTCGATCACGACACCGAGCCGGGCGAAGAGGGCACGCGCCTCGGTGTCCATCGCCTTGCGGTCGATGCGCCCGAAGCGGTTGCGGGGCTGGCGGCCCATGAAGAGGTTCTCGGTGACGCTCAGGTCGGGGAAGAGCGTCGGCTCCTGGTAGATGACCGCCACGCCGGCGTCCTTGGCCTCGGCCGTCGTACGGAAGTCGACCGGCTCACCGAACAGCTCGTACGAGCCGGAGTCGGCGCGGTACAGACCGGCGATGATCTTGACCATCGTCGACTTGCCGGCACCGTTCTCTCCGACGAGCGCGTGGATCGACCCCGCGGTGACGGTCAGGCTGCCCGAACGAAGGGCGACCACCTGTCCGAAGGTCTTCGAGACGTCGCGCAGTGCGAGCGCGACCGTCCCGGGGGCGGCTGTGGCCATCGACTTCCTCACCGACTTCCGTACACGCCGTTGTTCACGGGGGTGCGTGTTTGAATCGTTTCAATTAACGTGGCGTTCACAAAGTATATGAGGCGGCTCACAAGGTCAAGAGGGACATTGAAACGATTCAGTGGCACACTGCTCACACCGTACGTCAGACTTCGTCCCGCACATTCACGCAACCCGAGGAGACGCCGTGGCCGAGCCACCGACCGCGCCCACGCCCGCGTCCAGCCTGCGTGACGTCGCCGCGCTCGCCGGCGTGTCCGTCGGAACCGTCTCGAATGTCCTGAATCATCCTACGAAGGTCTCCGCCCAGACCGCCGAGCGCGTCTTCGCCGCGATCCAGCAGCTCGGGTTCGTCCGCAACGAGGCCGCCCGCCAGCTGCGCCAGGGCCACAGCCGCTCGGTCGGGCTCATCGTGCTCGACATCCGCAACCCGTTCTTCACCGACGTCGCCCAGGGGGTCGAGGACGAGGTCACGGCCCGCTCACGCAGCGTGCTCCTCGCGAACTGCGCGGAGGACGCCGCCCGCGAGAGCGCGTACCTCGACCTCTTCGAGGAGCAGCGCGTCGACGGGCTCCTGATCTCGCCCGTCGGGGACGTGCTCGACCGGCTCGACCGGCTGCGCGCACGGGGGATGGCGGTGATCCTCGTCGACCGGCTCGCCTCGACCGCGTCGTACAGCTCGGTCTCCGTCGACGACGTCCGAGGCGGGCGCCTCGCGATGGAGCACCTGCTCGCGATCGGTCGCCGACGCGTCACGTTCGTCGGCGCGTCCACGGAGATCGAGCAGGTCCGTGATCGCCTGGCCGGTGCGTACGAGGCGGTCGCCCAGGTGCCGGACGCCACGCTGGAGCACCGCGAGATCACCGGGATGAACGTCGCACCGGCGCTCGTCGAGGGCGAGCGCATCGTGGCGCTGCCGCCCGCCGAGCGCCCCGACGCCGTGTTCGCCGCCAACGACCTGATCGCGATGGGGATGCTCCAAGCGTTCACGTTGGGCGGCGTCCGGGTGCCCGACGACGTCGCGCTGATCGGCTACGACGACATCGACTACGCGGCGTCCGCGGCGATCCCGCTGTCGTCGATCCGCCAGCCCTCGCGCGAGATGGGTCGCCGCGCCGCCGAGCTGCTCATGAGCGAGATCGAGGCCGGCGGACGCGGGGAGCGCCAGCACATCGTCTTCGAACCCGAGCTCGTCGCACGCGCCTCCACCCTCGGCTGAGCCCCGCGTCCGCGATGTGAGGGGTTCGGGTCGGAAAGGGCCGCCTGATTCCGTCCCGAACCCGTCACATCGGGGACGGGAGCGTGCTCAGGCGGCAGGGTCGTACGGGATCCGGACGGTGAAGCGGGTCTCGCCCGGCCGGGACTCCACCCGCAGGTCGCCGTGGTGCTTGCGGACCACGATGCGCCACGAGATGTCGAGACCGAGCCCGGTGCCCTCACCGACGGGCTTCGTGGTGAAGAACGGCTCGAAGATGCGTCCCCGTACGTCCTCGGGGATGCCGGGTCCCGTGTCGGCCACCTCGACCTCGCACCAGTCCTCGACGCGCCTCGTGGTGATCGTCAGCGTGCCGGAGCCCTGCATCGCCTGGACCGCGTTGACGATCAGGTTCGTCCACACCTGGTTCATCTCGGCGGCGTACATCGGCACGGGCGCGATCGACCGGTCGTAGTCCTTGACGACCTCGAGGCCGACGAGCTTCTTCTGCAGCATGACGAGCGTCGCGTCGATCAGCTGGTGGACGTCGGTACGGACGAAGGGCGCCCGGTCGAGCTGCGAGTACTGCTTGGCGGCATCGACCAGTGTCGAGACCCGCGTCGTGGCGTCCTCGATCTCGACCATCAGCTCCTCCGTCTCGAGCGTGTACGACAGCCAGTGCAGCGCTCCCCCGAGCACCTCGGCGTCGACCCGGTCGGTGAGGCCGGCGAGCCACTCCTCGTCGAGGCCGCTCTGGACCAGCACCGGAGCGACGTCCCACGCGTCGGTCAGGCCGTGCTCGTCGAGCCAGTCCGCGACCCGGTCCTCACGGTCGGCTGCCTCCAGCGGGCCGAGCGGGTCGCGCTCCAGCGCCTTCGCACGGCGCTCGAGCGCCTCGTCCTGCAACCGCATCAGCACCGCGATCGTCGCGCGGTCGTACGGCCCCTCGGCGATGAGCGCGAGCTTGTGGCGCATCGCCGCGACGCGCTCCCGCAGGGTCGCCGTGGCGCGGACCGCGGCCGATGCGGGGTTGTTGAGCTCGTGGGTCAGCCCGGCCGAGAGCTGTCCGAGTGCCTGGAGACGCTCGCGCTCCCCGATCGCGGCCTGCTGGTTGCGCTGCCCGAAGAACAGGCCCTCCAGGAGGTGCACCGCCATCGGGAACCAGTCGTGCATCAGCGTCGCGAAGTCGGCCGCGTCGAGCACGAAGAACCGCGAGGGCGCGAGCACGCGGGTCGACCCCCCGTACCCCTCGGGCGCACGGTCGCCGAGGTACGCCGACCACGCCCCCGTGTACACGCCGGGCTGCGTGGTCCGGGAGATCTCGACGTCGTCGCCGCCGACCGTACGGAACAGCGCGACCGCGCCCTCGATCATGACGTAGAAGCACGTCGCGGGCTCGCCCTCGCGTGCGAGCCATCCCGGCTCGACGTGCTCGACGTGCCCGTGGTCGCACAGCCACGCGAGCTGCCAGTCCTCGAGGTGCTCGAAGAGGAACAGCGTGCGCAGCTCGGCCAGGTCGCACGGCAGCCGCTCGGGGGCGCTCACAGCTGCTCCAGATAACGGTGCGCGAGCATCACGGCCATCGCCCCCTCGCCGACCGCGGACGCGACCCGCTTCGCCGACTCGGCACGGACGTCACCCGCCGCGAAGACCCCGGGGACGCTGCTCTCGAGGTGGTACGGCGGCCGGTCGAGCGGCCAGCCGGGCGGCGCGGCGCCGTCCTGAAGGAGGTCGGGCCCGGTCGGGACGAACCCGTACCGGTCGCGGACGACGACGTCGCCGAGCCAGTCGGTCCGCGGCACGGCCCCGATGAACACGAACACCCAGCCGCACGGGACCGTCGTGGTCGCGTCGGTGGTCACGTCGCGCAGCACCAGCCCTTCGAGGTGTCCGTCACCGCACGCCTCGGCCACCACGGTCGACGTCCTGACGCGCACCCTGGGGTGGGCCTCGACCTGCTCGATCAGGTACGCCGACATCGACTGCGTGAGCGACGGACCCCGGACGAGAAGGGTCACGCTGCGGGCCTCGCGCGCGAGGGCGAGCGCCGCCTGCCCTGCGGAGTTGGCGCCGCCCACCACGTACACGTCCTGGTCCGCGCACGCGGCCACATTGGTCAGCGCCGACCCGTAGTAGAGGCCTCGTCCCGCCATCGCGTCGAGCCGCGGACCGTCCAGGCGCCGGTACGAGACGCCGCCCGCGAGGATCACGGTCTGCGCGTCGAGCGTGCTGCCGTCGGCGAACCGTACGGAGCGGGCCGATCCGTTGACGTCGAGCCCGACCGCGTCACGCGTGGTGACCAGCTCGGCCCCGAACTTGAGCGCCTGGCGGCGGGCCCGCTCGGTGAGCTGCGCACCCGAGACGCCGTCGGGAAAACCGAGGTAGTTCTCGATGCGTGAGCTCTGGCCGGCCTGCCCGCCCGTCGCGATCCGCTCGACGAGCACCGTCCGCAGACCCTCGGAGGCCCCGTACAGCGCGGCGCTCAGCCCCGCCGGGCCGCCGCCGACGACGATCAGGTCGTAGAAGTCGGCGCTCGGCCGCGTCACCAGCCCCACTCGCTCCGCGAGATCGGCGTCGCTCGGGGCGACCAGGACGTCACCCGCCGGCGTGACGACGACGGGGAGCTCCGGATCGTCGAGATCGGCGGCGGTGAACAGTGCGCGGGCCTCGGAGGACTCCGAGGAGAACCACCGGTACGGCACCTGGTTGCGGGCGAGGAACTCCCGGACGGCCGAAGAGCGTGCCGACCAACGGTGACCGACCAGCTTGGTCTCGACGACGGGGTGCCGCTCGGCCGCCGACCAGGCACGCAGCTGCTCGTCGATCACCGGGAAGAGCTTCTCCTCCGGGGGGTCCCACGGTTTGAGGAGGTAGTGGTCGAGATCGACCAGGTTGATCGCGTCGATCGCCGCGTCGGTGTCGGCGTACGCCGTGACCAGCACGCGTCGTGCGTACGGGAACAGGTCCATCGCCTGCTCCAGGAACTCGATGCCGGTCATCCGCGGCATGCGGTGGTCGGCGAGGATCACGGCGACCTCCTCGCCGCGCAGCCGGAGCTCCTTGAGGGCCTCCAGCGCTGCGTCGCCCGACTCGGCACGGACGATCCGGTAGTCCTCTCCGTACCGGCGGCGCAGGTCGCGGGCGATCGCCCGCGACACGGCAGGGTCGTCGTCCACGGTCAAGAGCGAGGCACGGGCGGACTGGTCCCGTGAGGTCGGGGACTGCACCATGCGACGACCCTACGTCCTGGACCCGGGGACGCGCCCGGGTTCAGGTGTTGTCGTCACCGTGCTCCGGGGCGGCCCTGAGCTCCAGGCTGATCTGGTCGGCGTCGAGGATCGCGAGCGCCTCCGACAGCGCGGCCGCGCTGTACGTGCCCACCGCCCTGGCCCGGAGGAGGGCCTCCCGCTCTGCGGCGATCGTCTGGAGCCGCAGCTCCCGAACCTGGTCCCGGATGCGTGCCGACCGGGCCGTCGTCTCGGGGTCGTCGGCTGCCTCGCGTGCCACCTCCGCGCGCACCCGCTGGACGATCTCGGCGTCGTACGGCCGTCCGTCCGGCCGCCGGAGGTCGGGCGACCCGAGGAGGCTGTTGGCGGCCCGGTTCATCTCGCGGCGCAGCTCGTCAAGGTCCGGGTCGCGCGCCCCTGGGTCCTGGCTGGCCAGACCGAGCGACCGCACCACCCAAGGCAGCGTGCCGCCCTGGACGAGCAGCGTGCCGGCGGCGACCACGAACGCGACGAGCACGAGGGTGGCACGCTCCGGGGTGTCCTGCGGGAGCGACTGGGCGGCGGCGAGCGTGACGACGCCGCGCATCCCCGCCCAGACCAGGACGACGCCCTCGCGCCAGCCGAGCGGCACAGCGGTGAGGTAGTCGACGTCGGCGAGCGCCCGCCCGAGGCGTCGTCGCACGCGCTTCGCGTGCTCGGCGTCTCGCGGGTGCTCACCCTGGTCGAGACGTTCCTGCAGGCTTTGCACGTACTCCCGGTACTCGGGGGCGTTCCTGCGCTTGGTGCGTGCCGAGAGCACGAGCGGCAGGACGTACACCGACCGGATCAGGAGGATGATCGCCCCGGCGGCCAGGCCGACACCGAGGGCGTTCGCGGCACTGTCGTGCGCGTCGCGCACGTCTTCCAGGAGTCCGTACAGCTCCAGCCCCATGAGGAGGAAGACGCCGCCCTCCAGGAGCAGCTCGATCGTGTGCCAGTTCGACGTCTCGTACAGCCGGTCCTGCGGACTGAGGTACTTCGGCGCACCCTGGCCGGTGACAAGGCCCGCAGCGACGGCGGCAACGAGGCCCGAGGCACCGAGGTGCTCGGCCGGCACGTACGCCACGAACGGCACCACGAACGAGATCGCCGTGTTGAGCGGCGCCTCGGTGATCCGGTGGCGCACGAAGAGGTTGAGCCGCCCGACGAGCACGCCGATCAGCCCCGCGCCGAGCACCGCCCAGACGAAGTCGGCGGCGACACCCCAGATCGAGACCGAGGCCGCGGTCGCGACGATCGCGGACCGCAGCAGCACGAGCGCCGAGGCGTCGTTGAGCAGGCTCTCGCCCTCGAGGACGGTGACGACCCGCGGGGAGACCCCGAGCCGGCGGACGATCGACGTCGCCACGGCGTCGGTCGGACTGACGATCGCGCCGAGCGCGATGCCGGTCGACAGCTCGATGCCAGGGACGACCGCCCGGAAGAAGAGACCGAGGACCACGGCGCTGATGATGACGAGGAGCACCGAGAGGCCGCTGATCGCCTTGAAGTCCCGCCGGAAGTCCATCGCCGGCATGGAGACAGCGGTCGAGTAGAGCAGCGGCGGCAGCACACCGGCGAGCAGGATCTCCGGCTCGATCTCGATCGGCGGCACGAACGGCAGCAGGCTGATCGCGACCCCGACGAGCACCAGGAGGAGCGGTGCCGCGACCCCCACGCGAGGGGCGAGCACGGTGACCGCCACGATGCAGACGATCGCAGCGATGCCCACCAGCAGGTAGTCCACGTGTGCTCCTCTCGAGACCTCAGCCCATCATCGCGTCGTGCTGCGCGCGAGCCGTCGACCGTTCACCACGCGTTCGCATCGGCGTGAGACGACGGTCGTCTGGGACTCCTAGCGTGCGGGCGAAGACGTTCTCACGACACCCAGGAGTCACCGTGCGCCCGCTGCTTCCGTTCCTCGACCCGCCCGTGTCCGGATCGCCGTGCGCCTCCGGCCGCGCGGCCCTCACGTGTCGCATGCGGTGCGGCGACGCCTGCGCCCACGAAGCGCCCAACACCTCTGAAAATGCGTACTTCGGTGACGTCGCCGCCGGGATGTCACGGAGAGGGCTGCTGCGTGCCGGGGCGGTCGTCGGCGTCGGTGCCGCCGCAGCGGGGTTGTCGGTCGGCACCACGACCCCGGCCGCAGCCACGCCCGTCGTCGCTGCGCGCGGCAAGAGCAAAAGCTCGCGCCCTGCCGGCGCCCACGGCAAGGGCCTCGACTTCGTCCCGGTCGAACCGAACACCCTCGACCAGGTCACCGTGCCGCCCGGGTACGCACAGGCGGTCGTGATGGCGTGGGGGGACCCGCTCTTCACGGGGGCCCCGGCGTTCGACGTCGACCGCCAGAGCGCGGCCGCGCAGCGCAGGCAGTTCGGCTTCAACAACGACTTCCTCGGGTTGCTCCCGCTCGGCCGCGGCCAGCACCTCATGGTCGTCAACCACGAGTACACGACCGAGCAGCTGATGCACCGCGGGTACGACGCCGCGAACCCGACGCGGGAGCAGGTCGAGATCGGCTGGGCGGCGCACGGCCTGAGCGTGGTCGTCGTGGAGGAGGAGCGCGGCACGGGCATGCTGAAGCCCGTGGTCGGCCACCGCCTCAACCGCCGGCTGCACACCCACAGCGGGTTCGCGCTCGCCGGTCCGGTGGCGGGGCACCCGCTCGTCCGGACGACGGCCGACCCGCGTGGCCGGACCGTGCTCGGCACCCTCAACAACTGCGGCGGCGGGCTCACCCCGTGGGGCACCTGGCTGACGGCGGAGGAGAACGTCAACCAGTACTTCGCGAACGGTGCCTCCGTGACCGACCCCACCACGCTGGCTCGTCTCAAGCGGTACGGCGCCGCAGGCGGTGCGACCGAACGCCGGTGGGAACGCTTCGACGACCGGTTCGACCTTGCCAAAGAGCCGAACGAGATCAACCGCTTCGGCTGGGTCGTCGAGGTGGACCCGTACGACCCGACGTCGACACCGAAGAAGCGCACCGCGCTGGGACGCTTCAAGCACGAGGCCGCCGAGCCTCGGATCACCGACGACGGCCGCGTCGCGATGTACATGGGGGACGACGAGCGCTTCGACTACCTCTACAAGTTCGTGTCCGACGGCCGCGTCGCCCGCGGTGCCGACGCGGGCGCCCGCCGCCGCAACCGCGACCTGCTGGACAGCGGGACGCTCTACGTCGCGCGCTTCCTCGGCAGCTCCTCGCGGGCCGACATCGACGGTACGGGGGCGCTGCCGAGCGACGGCAGGTTCGACGGCGTGGGTGTCTGGGTGCCCTTGGTCAGCGGCACCACCTCGTACGTCAAGGGCATGACGGCCCAGGAGGTCCTGCTGTTCACGCGGCAGGCGGCGGACGTCGCCGGTGCGACGAAGATGGACCGCCCCGAGGACGTCCAGCCCAGCCCGAGGACCGGCACGGTGTACGTCGCACTGACGAACAACGCCAACCGTGGTGCCGCGGGACAGGCGCTCGCCGACGAGGCGAACCCGCGTCACGCCAACAAGCACGGTCACGTCCTCGAGCTCACCGAGCACGGCGACGACGCCGCGGCGACCTCGTTCACCTGGAACCTGCTCCTGGTGTGCGGCGACCCGGCGGACCCGAGCACGTACTGGGGCGGCTTCGACCCGCGTCGCGTCTCACCGATCTCGTGCCCGGACAACCTGGCGTTCGACCCGCACGGGAACCTGTGGATCTCGACCGATGGCAACGCGCTCGGCTCGCACGACGGCCTCTTCGCGGTCCCGCTCGACGGCGAACGCCGGGGCCAGGTCAGGCAGTTCCTCACCGTCCCGGTCGGTGCGGAGACCTGCGGACCGTGGATCGACGACGACCGCGTGATCGTGTGCGTGCAGCACCCGGGCGAGAAGGACGGTGCCACCGTCGACCGACCCGCCTCAGGATGGCCGGACGGTCCGGGATCGGTGCCGCGTCCTGCCGTCGTCGCCTCGTGGCGCTCACGTCGCTGAGACGCTCAGCCGACGCCGATCAGGCTCATGCTCAGCGCGAACCCGAGGACGACCGGGAACGCGCTGAGCGCGCCGAGCCGTCCGAACGCGGTCGGGACGAGGTGGGCCACGATGTTCGCGATCAGAGCCCCGCCGGCGACCGACAGGACGGCGGCGACCACGTTGGGTCCCCCGAGGTCGAGGAGGAGGTCCGCGACCACCGCGCTGAGACCTCCGTACCCGACGAGCGCGACCCACGTCCGCATCACTCGCGCACCGCTGGCCCCTGCCTCCACGAGCAGCGCCGTCCCGACGACCGCCTCGGGCACTCCGCAGAGGAAGACCGCGACCACCACGGCGACCGTGATTCCGTGGCCGTGCAGCGCTCCGACGATGATCACCGCCTCGGCAGCGACCGCCAGGAGGAGCGTCGCGAAGCGGTGGTCGATCTCCGGCGGCTCGACCCGGGTCGCCGCCACCGCGCTGGGCAGGCCGCGTCCGAGCATGACGGTCGTCGCCAACGCGACGCCGGCGAGCAGGCCCACCGCGACGACGACCTCGCGTCCGGCGAGCTGGCCCGCCTCGACGGTCAGCTCGAACGACACCACACCGAGGAGCGCACCCGCGCCCACGCCGGCTCCGACGGCGATCCACGACGGCCTCGGCGGACGCCACAGCGCGAGCGCACCACCCACGACGAACGACGACGCCGCAACGGCACCCCACAGCAGTGCACTCAGCATGGGAGCG
>Ga0233377_1000631_pt1 | contig 15046 bp, 10 predicted proteins | sample ElkDunMinimDraft_6_FD_191540 | JGI IMG/M metagenome (GOLD analysis project Ga0233377, IMG submission 191540) | Fecal eukaryotic communites from dung pellets of Tule Elk in California, USA - Elk Dung E36 | ecosystem: Host-associated > Mammals > Digestive system > Large intestine > Fecal | place...
CATTACCCAAGGAAGGAATTTACCCTCATCATTGTATCTTCCGGCTTTAAGAGTATTGATGACTTTAATAAAAGTCTCCTGAAATATATCCTCTGCTAAGTATTGATCCTTTACTTGATGATATATTGATGTATAGATTTTCGTTTTATAACGTTCTAATAGTACTTGTAAGGCTCTCTCCTCACCTTTTACATACGCTTGGACCAATTCCTGATCACTTTTCTTATTCAATAGTTTCATAATTATGCCTCCACAAATGATGTAAGAGTTTTCTATGTCTTTGTAATATTTTAGTTTAAGCGTAGTCGTGTTCCGATAGGCGAATTGTTTAAATTTTATAAATCAAAGAGAGTTAAAATTTCCGATTAATCAAAAAAAGCTTAGGTATTTTAACATTTCTTCACATTCCCTTTTGATAACAAAAATGGCTCCAAAGTTATCCTTTGGAGCCATTTTATTGATAATTTTTCCCTTTTCTATTTGTAAAGCGGGAAAAGAGCCATCATTTCTTTCACTTTTCCGTGGATACGATCAAGTGCAGCATTGTCTGAACGATTGTTCAATGCTTCATCGATTAATTCACCGATTTGGATGATTTCATTTTCTTTGATTCCGCGAGATGAGATCGCTGCCGTTCCGAAACGTACACCTGAAGTAACGAATGGAGAACGAGTATCGAATGGAACCATATTCTTGTTTGTAGTAATACCAGCTAGGCCTAAAACAGCCTCAGCTTCTTTACCTGAAATATCTTTATTTCTTAGGTCTACCAACATCAAGTGGTTGTCAGTTCCTCCAGAGATGATGTTATAATCTTTCTCTACGAAGAATTGAGCTAATGCAGCAGCATTTGCTTTTACTTGTTTGATATACGCTAAGTATTCATCAGAAAGAGCTTCACCGTAAGCAATAGCTTTAGCGGCAATTGTGTGCTCCAAAGGACCACCTTGAGTTCCTGGGAATACAGCAAGATCTAACAATTGAGTGATTGTACGAGTTTCACCTTTTGGAGTTTTGATACCCCAAGGGTTTTCGAAATCTTTACCAACCATAATCATACCACCACGAGGACCACGTAAAGTTTTGTGCGTAGTAGTAGTAACGATATGACAGTGCGGAAGAGGGTCATTTAATAATCCACGAGCGATTAAACCAGCAGGGTGAGAAATATCAGCAACAACTAATGCACCGATTTCATCAGCTACTTTGCGGATACGTGCATAATCCCAATCACGAGAGTAAGCAGAAGCACCTACGATAATCACTTTTGGTTTTTCACGACGAGCAGTTTCTTCAAGCTGTTCGTAATCGATTAAACCAGTATCTTGTTTAACACCATAAAATAATGGTTGGTATAATTTTCCTGAGAAATTAGCTGGAGAACCATGAGTCAAGTGACCACCATGGCTAAGATCGAATCCTAAGATTTTGTCACCTGGTTTCAAGATTGCTAAGAAAACTGCAGCATTAGCTTGTGCACCAGAGTGTGGTTGAACATTCACCCATTCAGCACCGAATAATTCTTTTGCACGGTCAATTGCAATAGTCTCGATTACATCGACAACTTCACAACCACCATAGTAACGTTTTCCCGGAAGACCTTCGGCATATTTGTTTGTCAAAACAGAACCAGCGGCTTCCATAACCTGCTTGCTCACAAAGTTTTCTGAAGCGATTAACTCAATACCTTCTTCTTGGCGTTTTTGCTCTTCGGCAATTAGATTAAAAATGGATTGATCTCTTTCCATATTGCTATTTTTTATTGGGGGGATATTTAATTTTCAATTTTGTTGCAAATATAGATAATTACAAAGAAAAGGGAATATAATTACCTAAATTTCTCTGATGATTTTTAAGAATTGCAATTTTGATAAGTATTTTACCGTTTTACATAGGGAATCTACTTTTCACCCCACTAAAGAAAACGATTGCTATTGTAGCTTATTATGCTGTTTTTCTTGATTTCTTTCGATCTGGAATAATTTTCTTTGATTTTCTAGTGCCATCAAAAGAAAATTGTGTGTTTATGGAGTGTCAAAATAAGATGCTCAATATAAAGGAAGCTGAAAATTATGTATTTTTGTAAAAGTAAATTTAGAGGAAATAAATATGGTTTCAGATAATTTGACAGTTGCAGCTCCAGTTACTTTAACTGAAGGCGCACTTAAAGAACTTAACAAACTGATCGACCAACAAGAAATCAGTGATGATTTCGGATTACGTGTAGGTGTTGAAGGTGGAGGTTGTTCAGGAATGAGCTACATATTGGGATTTGACCAAAAGAAGGACGGTGATACTGAATATAATATTCAAGGTATTCGTGTTTTCATGAATAAAGCTCATGGGCTATATTTAGCTGGCATGGAAATCGATTTCAAAAATGGTTTAGATGCTCGCGGATTTACTTTCAACAATCCAAACGCATCTAGTACCTGTGGCTGCGGAAGTAGCTTCTCAGCATAAAAATAATGCCCTAAAAGGATTCGCCATGCGGAATGACGATCAGCATCGCTAGAGAGAATACCCAAAAAAAATCTGTTGTTTAATTTTTCTCCTGCGGAGAAGACTATCGAAACAGTCAAAATGGCGAAGACTTTTTTTCATAGTATATTTAGTATTAAGTAATTAGTATTTAGACTCGTTGGGTTCTAGAGCTTTTTCATAGTATTTAGTATTAAGTAATTAGTATTTAGACCGTGTTGATATCTAGAACTTTTTTATAGTATTTCCTCTATAAATGATATTGAATAAGCCTCTTATATTAGAATAAATAGGGGCTTATTTTTGAGTTATAGCAATAAAGATTTCAGACCGAGAATAACCTTGGTTCGTTAGATATATAATAATAATTTCCTCTTCGAGCTTTTATCTCACACGCAATTTCTTGCCAGAACGTCCCTATATATGCCAGTTTAGAAATCGGGGTTTTGATCCACCATAAATACTAGGGCCTTGGTCCGTTCCTTTAAAAGGAGTCACTAAGAAGCTTGCGCAAAATAGGGTTCCTTTTTGGCTAATATGTTCCATGTCACCACCAAAAGCTTTCTAGCATTGGCTATTAAGGCCTTGTTGTGGTGCATTCTTTTTCTCAATCTCTGATATCGAGCCATAAATGTGCTTCCCTTTGTTCTAGATGCTCCCCAAGCACATTGTACCAGCATAATGCGAAGGTATTTGTTTCCGTGTAGGGTCTTTCTTCCTTTAATCTTACCCGCACTTTGATCGTTCCGCGGTCTAAGACCGGCCCAACCTACTAAAGCTGATGCCGATGTAAAGGATTTCATGTCTGTTCCTATTTCGGAAATGATACAGGCTGCCGAATGTTCCTTTATTCCAGGGATGGTCACCAAGAGTTCCATCTGAAGTCCAAAATACTTGTGACAGGTTTCCAGAAGTTTTTGTTTACAAAATTCGATCTGCTGTTCTCGAAAAGTAATGTCTTGGACTGTGAGCTTTAGCATATCAATATCTCCAGGTGTGAACTGTCCGGTTAGGGCATCAAGAATAGTTTTGGAACTGTGTTTTCTAACAATACGCACATGAACCAAACCTAACAGGTGCTCTGGCTTAAAATTGCCATCAGCAATAGATTGAACAACTTTCCGCATGGATTTGCTGCCAATGTCAGAAATGTAGTTGCTTAAGCGAACATTACATCGCTGCAAGATAAGATCCATTCCTTGTTCCGCTCGACGGAGTTCTTTGTTCAGGTTGATGATCTTGCGGTTGTATAATCGGAGTTGCTGAACGAGGCTAGGTGGGACGAAACTTCCCTTGACTAACCCTTTCATAAGCACGGTGGCTATCCATTGGGCATCCTTTACATCGGACTTCCTGCCCGGGACTTGTTTAATGAACAATGGGTTGACTAATTTTACATCAAAATCGTTCTCAAGGACACGCCAAATAGGATACCAATAAATACTAGTACTCTCCATGGCGACATATCCAACCCCGTGTTCCACCAAAACATCACGAAGACGTTCGAGATCAGGAGTTAATGTTCCGAAAACTTCTTCATACTTTTCATTGTTTTCATTAAGAATGCACATAAAAACACTATCTTTATGTGCATCAAGACCACAAAATTTTTCCATAAGCTATGTTTTTGAGTTAATTACATAATAGGCTCAGTGGGAAAATTGTTGTGGTCTTCTTGATTTTTATGCCACGCAGTTATAAATCACAAAATTCATATATCTGTTTAGACCGTGTTGATATCTAGAACTTTTTTTGAAACTATACAGACATCTAAATACTAAATATACTCTCTACTAAATACTCCCCAAAACACATATTATCAGTCATTTATCTTTTCGTTTTTATTAAATCTTAGAAGTCTTTTTTTGAAACTATACAGACATCTAAGTACTAAATACTACCTACTAAATACTCCCCAAAACACATATTATCAGGTATTTATCTTTTTGTTTTTATTAAATCTTAGAAGTCTTTTTTTGAAACTATACAGACATCTAAATACTAAATACTACCTACTAAATACTATCATACAGATTAAAACAAAATTTTCATTAAATTAGCGACCTTTAAAAAACAGAATTAGATTACGTGATGTATAAGGAATATAAGCAGTTAAATCTTTCAGAAATAGGCAAAGAGGTATTGAAAAATTGGGAGTCCAAAGACATCTTTGCGAAGAGTATATCCAATCGACCAGCTAGTAAACCCTACACTTTTTACGAGGGTCCTCCTTCGGCAAATGGTATGCCGGGTATTCACCATGTGATGGCTAGAACGATTAAGGATATTTTCTGTCGTTACAAGACTTTAAAGGGCTACCAGGTTAAGCGTAAAGGTGGCTGGGATACTCATGGCTTGCCTATTGAACTTGCTGTTGAAAAAACTTTAGGAATCACAAAGGAAGATATTGGTAAGAAAATCTCTGTAAAAGAATATAATGATGCTTGCCGTCAGGAGGTGATGAAATATACTGATGTCTGGAATGATCTAACTCAAAAAATGGGTTACTGGGTCGACTTGGAACATCCTTATATCACTTATCAAAATGAATATATAGAATCACTATGGTTCTTGTTGAAAGATCTTTATAAAAAAGGTCTTCTATATAAAGGTTATACTATTCAGCCTTACTCTCCTGCTGCTGGTACTGGCTTAAGTTCGCATGAATTAAACCAACCTGGGACATACAAGGATGTAAAGGATACAACCATCGTTGCTGAATTCCGTTTGGATAAACAGCAAATCCATCCAATGATGGAACGTTTACTGGAAAATCCGGATGAAGACGTTGCATTCCTTGCTTGGACCACTACTCCATGGACACTTCCTGGAAATAGTGCCTTGACGGTTGGAAAGAATATCGACTATGTAAAGGTAAAAACCTTTAATCAATATACAGGAACTGCAGTTTCTGTGATCTTGGCAAAGAATTTAATTTCAAAACATTTTAAAACTGAGGGGCAACACGTTTCCTTTCAGGAATATAAGTTTGGAGATAAAGTAATTCCTTGGGAAATCGCAGGAGAATTTAAGGGTTCAGAAATTGAGGGATTACGTTATCATCAATTGATGCCTTATGTCACTTCAGAGGAATTAAGGGAAAAAGCATTCCGAGTAATCTTAGGTGATTTTGTGACCACTGAAGATGGTACGGGTATAGTACATACCTCACCAACTTATGGAGCGGATGACTTTAGAGTTGCTAAGGAAAGCGGAATCCCATCAATAATGGTAAGGGATGAAAATGGCAAAGAGGTTCCTACGGTTGACAAAACAGGTCGCTTTGTTAAGGAAATTACAGATTTTGCTGGCCGTTTTGTAAAAGAGGAATATTATTCAGATGCAGAACGTGCAGACAAGGACTTCCGTCCTACAGATGTTTTGATTGCTATCAAATTAAAAGAGGAAAACAAAGCATTTGACGTTAAGAAATATGAACACACCTACCCTCATTGTTGGCGTACGGATAAACCAGTGTTATACTATCCATTGGATAGCTGGTTTATCAAGACAACCGCTGTTAAAGATGAGTTGGTAGCATTAAATAAAACCATTAACTGGAAACCAGAGTCAACTGGTTCTGGTCGTTTTGGAAACTGGCTGGAAAACCTAGTAGACTGGAACTTATCACGTTCACGCTATTGGGGTACACCATTGCCAATCTGGAGAAGTGAAGATCAGAATGAAGAAATCTGTATCGGTTCTATGCCGGAATTGAAATCTTATTTAGAGGCTTCCTTAAATTCAGATGTTCTTTCTGCTGATGAGAAAGCAACGAATAAGTCTTACCTGGATAAATTTGGTACCGACCAACTGGATTTACATAGACCCTATGTGGATGATATCATCTTGGTATCAGATGGCGGCCAGAAATTATTCCGTGAGCCAGATTTGATTGATGTTTGGTTTGATTCAGGAGCTATGCCTTATGCACAATGGGGATTAGACTACGATAAATTGGAAAAAGGAGAAGCTCTTCCTTTCAAAGATGAATACTTCACGGCCTTCCCCGCAGATTTCATTGCAGAAGGTGTTGATCAAACTCGTGGTTGGTTCTTTACCTTACACGCTATTTCAACAATGGTTCGTGGTTCGGTAGCATTCAAGAATGTGGTATCTAATGGATTGGTTCTGGATAAAAACGGGAACAAGATGTCTAAGCGTTTAGGCAATGGAGTTGATCCATTTGCTACGATAGAACAACACTCCGCAGATGCTACACGATGGTATATGATCAGCAATGCTGCTCCTTGGGATAACTTAAAGTTCAATGTTGAAGGTTTGGATGAGGTTCGTCGTAAGTTCTTTGGAACCTTATACAATACCTATGCATTCTTTTCATTATATGCTAACATTGACAAATTTAGCTATGCAGAACCAGAGATACCAATTGATCAGCGTCCAGAGATTGACCGATGGGTTATCTCATTATTAAATAGCTTGAGCAAGGAAGTAGATGATTATTATGCAGACTACGAACCGACAAAAGCTGCACGTGCAATTCAGAACTTTGTGGATGAGCATTTGAGCAATTGGTATGTTCGTTTGTGTCGTAGACGTTTCTGGAAAGGAGAATATACACAGGACAAGATTTCTGCATACCAAACTTTATATACCTGTTTGGATACTATTGCAAAATTGATTGCTCCTATTTCACCATTCTTTGCAGATCAACTATATTTAGATCTAAATGCCGCAACAGGCAAGGAGACTTTTGAATCCGTTCACCTAGCAGATTATCCTGCATATCATACTGAATTGGTTGATCAAGCATTGGAAGAACGCATGGCATTGGCACAGGATATATCTTCATTGACCCTATCATTAAGAAAGAAAACAGGAATCAACGTTAGACAACCATTAAGTAAAATATTGGTACCAGTACTTGATAATGCTTTTCAAGAAAAGGTTGAGAAGGTAAAAGATTTGATATTATCAGAAACAAATATCAAGGATATAGAGTTCATTACTGATACTACGGGTATAATCAAGAAAAAGATAAAGCCAAATTTCAAAGCCCTAGGTGCTAAAGTAGGAAAGGATATGAAAACTGTAGCTGCTGCGATCCAAGGATTAGATGCAGGACAGATCCAAGAATTAGAGAATACAGGGTCTATACAGTTAACTGGCACGGAATATGTAATTAGCAGCGAAGATGTCGAGATAATTGCAGAAGATGTTGAAGGATGGCAGGTTGCTAATTTAGGCACATTGACGGTAGCCCTGGATGTTCATATTTCGGCAGAGTTAAAGGATGAAGGTATGGCAAGAGAATTGATAAACCGTATCCAAAATCTGCGAAAAGAGAAGGGATTTGAAGTTACAGACCGCATAAAAGTGACCCTAAGTCAAAATACTGAAATTCAACAAGCTGTAGACAATAATTTCTCGTATATTTGTACGGAAATTTTGGCCGACAGTCTAAAATTCGATAGCGGACTGGCAAGTGGAGATGCTATCGAAATTAACGGAGAGAATTTATTGCTATCAATAGAAAAAATTTAAAGTATGGGAAACACAGAGAAAACACGGTACAGTGATGCTGAATTACAGGAGTTTAAAGCAATAATTCTTGAGAAGTTACGCATAGCTAGAGAAGAATTAACTTCTTTAACTACTTCTTTAAGCAACAGCAATGCGAACGGAACTGACGATACAGCAGGTACCTACAAAACATTAGAAGATGGCTCGGCGACATTGGAGAAAGAACAAATCAACCAATTAGCGGCTCGTCAAAAGAAATTCATTGACAATCTTGAAGCGGCATTAGTACGCATTGAGAACAAAACTTACGGAATCTGTAGAGAAACTGGTAAGTTAATTCAGAAAGAAAGATTGAAAGCAGTTCCTCATACCACACTGAGTATTGAGGCTAAAAACAAACAATATTAAGCAAAAGATTAACTGAATGGTCTTTGCAATTAAGCAAAGACCATTTTTATATGCTATGAAAGGATATACAAAGCCCGTACTACTTATTTTTATCATTCTACTTGTAGACCAGATTTCAAAATTCTGGGTAAAATTAAATATGACCATAGGTCAGGATTTCAAAGTTTTAGGTGATAAGTTTTTAATTCACTTTATTGAGAATCCAGGCATGGCATATGGAATGGAATTCGGTGGTGAATATGGCAAACTATTCTTAAGCGTATTCCGTATTATTGCTGTAATGGGTATAGGATACGGCTTGCACTATATGGTTAAAAATAAATATAACCGTGGTTTTATCATGAATGTGGCATTAATCTTTGCTGGTGCATTGGGTAATATCATTGATAGTGCTTTTTATGGAATGATCTTTAGCGAAAGTACCCCCTTTTCTAAAGCAGCCCTGTTTCCTGAAAGCGGGGGTTATGCCTCCTTTTTACATGGTAAAGTAGTAGATATGCTTTACTTCCCATTAATGAGCGGAACATTTCCTACATGGTTTCCAATATGGGGTGGTGAGAATTTCTTATTCTTCCGTCCAGTATTCAATATTGCAGATTCTGCAATCTCAGTAGGAGTATTCTTAATTCTGATCTTCCAAAAACGTTATTTCAAAGAAGAACACGAAGAGAAATCCAATGTTAACAGTGAAATCGTAGAAGATTAAATCTTACGGTTAAATAAAGTTAACAATCCTCGTTACATCCGTTTTAGCTTAATCCGTATATTTGGACATGAAAAATATCCGAATCATATTTTCTATTGCTATAAGTTTAGCATTTTTGGCGCTGCCTATCCTCGTTTGCGGCCAAATAAACCCTAAAAACTTAAAGAAACACATCAAGTATCTATCTTCTGATAAAATGAAGGGTAGAGAAACTGGTATGCTTGGTTCTTCAAAAGCTGCAGATTATGTAGAGAAGTATTTTAAGAAATATAAGTTACAACCAAAGGGTGAAGATGGTTTTAGACAGAATTTTCCTGCAAAAATCACTAGAGTAAAAATCGTTAATAATGAACGAAAATCAGATAATATTATTGGTTTCCTAGATAATGAAGCTCCATATACAATAGTTGTTGGTGCACATTATGATCATTTGGGAACTGGAGATATTGGAGGATCTAAGGATTCATTAGGCGTTGGAAAAATCCATAATGGCGCTGATGATAATGCTTCCGGCGTAGCGGGTTTATTGGAGCTTGCACGACATTATGCTACAAATGATATCAAGGAGTCTTATAATATATTATTTATAGGTTTTGGAGCTGAAGAATTAGGCTTGGTTGGTTCAAGATACTTCACTGAAAACCCAACCATCCCCTTGAACTCCATTCAATGGATGTTGAATATGGATATGATTGGCAGATATAATCCTGAAAATGGAGTTGCCGTAATTGGATATGGAACCAGTTCAGCATTTCCTAAGATATTTGAAGGGATTAGCAGTAGCATCAAATTCAACAAAAGCAAGGATGGAAATGGAGGTTCAGATCAAACTTCATTCTATAAGAAAAATATTCCTGTTTTATTCTTTCATACTGGCGGCCACGATGATTATCATAAACCAACCGATGATGAGCATAAAATTGATTACAAAGCTATGGAAGCTATTCTAAAACTTGAAATTGATGTTTTAGATCATTCGATGAAACAACCAAAAATGGATTTTCAATGGACAAATTAACAAGCACTGACACTAGAGTACTTTTAACTGGGTCCAATGGTTTTCTTGGACAAAAATTAACGGATATGATCTTGTCTACAACAGATTTTAAGCTCTGCTGTACCTCTCATTCTGAAAACCGCAACCCAAATAACAGCAATTATGAATTTATTCAGCTGGATTTATTGGATCTGACTGGTCTTAAGAACCTGATTGAAAGTTTCCAGCCTACACATATAGTCCATACTGCGGCATTAACTAGCGTTGAAATTTGCGAGCAGGATCCTGAATATTGCAAAAAACTAAACGTTGAGGTTGTAGAGGAATTAGCGAGAATATGCAAGACAAAGGACATCCACCTAACCTTCCTGTCTACAGACTTTGTATTTGACGGTAAAAACGGGCCTTATGATGAACTTGCAGAAACAAATCCATGCAATGCTTACGGTCAAAGCAAATTAGATGCTGAGCGAGCTGTAATCGATTCAGGTTGCAAAGCAGCTATCTTAAGAACCATTTTAGTTTATGGAATAATTGCAGATAAAAACAGATCAAACTTAGTTTTATGGGCAAAATCGAAGCTTGAAGCAAATGAAGCTATCAAAGTAGTTTCAGATCAATGGAGAATGCCTACCTGGGTTGATGATCTTGCTATGGCATGTATTCTGTGTATTGAGAAAAATGCTGAAGGTATTTATCATATTTCGAGTGACAAGATGTATAGCATTTTGGAAGCTGTTGAAGAACTGGCTGATTTTTGGAATTTTGATAAATCCTTAATTAGTCCCATCCTAGCTGAAGAAATCGGGCAAGCAGAAAACCGTCCGAGAAAAACCGGTTTTATACTAGATAAGGCCATTCTGGAATTAGGTTATCAACCCACGCCATTCCAACAATCATTATCTCATATAGAACATCAATATAATTACTTTAGAAAATAATCATGCAAGAAAAATACGCAAGAGAATCCTACACAGAAATGAACGAATTAGTTCTTCCCAATGACACCAATACATTCGGGAATCTAATGGGAGGAAGATTGTTATATTGGATGGATATCTGTTCAGCAATGGCAGCACAAAAACATTGCAACAATCAAGTTGTCACCGTATCGGTAGACAATGTATCATTTAAACGATCTATCAAATTAGGAGAAGTCGTAACCATTGAAGCACAAGTAACTCGAGCATTCAATACTTCTGTTGAAGTTAGGATGGAAATCTTTGCTCAAAACCTTCCTCAAGGAACTAAGGTAAAATCAAATGAAGCATATTATACTTTTGTTTCGATCGATGAAGAGAACAAACCGAAAGCAATTCCAAAATTAATTCCTGAGTCGGACAAGGAAAAAACATTATATGATGAAGCGATGCAACGCAGGGAATTGCGTTTGTTATTGGCGGGTAAATTAAAGCCTGAGAATGCAACTGAGATTAAGAATTTAGTAGCTCTTTTTGAGCATAAATCTTAATCTTCAAAAGATACGAATTTGGATATCCCGGTTTTTAATCGGGATATTCTATTTTAGATCTGGAAGGTAGGGTAATTATCACATTCGTTGTAAAGTCAGAATTTTCCAGGGACTTTAAAATTTCCAAAGAAGCCATTGGAATCTTAGAGCTGCTATTTATGATATTAATTCTTTCACGGACACCCTTAATTCCAAATGAGCTTTGCTTGAATGCCATTGATTTATATTCTGATAAGGTCTTGAACCCTATTCCATTGTCCATTATCTGAATAATAATTTTTCCATCTTCTTCGATCATCTTAATTTTTATCAATCCTTTTTTATTTTTAAGATGTCTAACACCATGATGAACTGCATTTTCAACAATAGGTTGAATTAACATAGATGGGATAGTTTTATTATCATTTATTAAATTACTCTGGATATCCATTTCAAAATCAAATGCATGGTTAAACCGCTCCTGTTCCAATTCTAAATACAATCTTAGCAGCTCGGTTTCTGATTTAAGACCAACTGTAGAGTATTGAGAATTTTCAAGCACCAATCTGCTAATCTTAGCGAATTTTTGAATTAAATCACTTGCACTCTTACTATCTTTTTCCACGACATAAGCCTCAATGGAATTCAAAACATTAAAAATAAAATGGGGGTTCATCTGAGAACGAATGGCCTTTAATTCACTCTCATAGAGCTTTTGTTTAAAATCATTTTCTAAACGTTCTTGTTTTTCAGTTTCAATAGCAGCGGCTTGTTCTTTTATCTTAATGAGATTCCGAGAAAGCTCTTCCTGCAATTTCTTGTTATAGTCCCCTTGTAATCTATTTATCTTTTTATGTTCCTTTATTCTATAGAAATAGAACAAACTGATTGCAGAAATAAACAATAAAATAAAGAAGATTTTGAACCAGGCAGTAGCATACCAATGTGATGCTAATTTTATTTTAACCTTAGTAATATGAGCTGACCAATTCCCAAACTGATCTCCCACCCGGACCATAAATTCATAATTTCCACCTTCAAGGTTATTATACAGCGCGATTTGATCCATTGAACTTTTAATCCAGTTTTTATCAAAGCCTATCAGCATATATTCGAATTTCAATCCTTGCTCAGATATTTGGTCAGCTGATGAGAAATTGAATGAAAAATTATTCTCATCGGGATCAAGATTAATCCTTGTTTTCAAGAGTTCATCACTTCGGTCCACATGTTGGACTATAAATTTATTGATGATAACTTTAGCTTTTGGAGCTTCATCCGTCTTAAAAAAAGGTAAGTTACCTACTAGCAAACCAGCATCCGTACACCAAACCAAACGATTATTATGAATAAATAAATCATACGTTTCAAACTCAGCTGAGGGATAAGTTCCGGCAGATTTATTTAAGTGGAAAAACAGCTTAGACTTTGGTTCAAATATCATTGTTCCATCTAGAACTTTTATCCAAAGTAATCCATTTTTATCCTCAATCATTTTCACAGGATACAACCAGGGATGCACATTATTATCGGCATATTGAATAAAATCATAACCATTAGGTTTAGACTTGATTTCGGCAATTCCTGAATTAGAGTTACTATACCACAACCGTTTATTTGAGTCAAGATAAAAGGTATAAATCGTATTTGACTGAATAGAATTGAAAGATTTCAGTTGTTGAGCAAATTGTTTGAAAGTTGGTTTCTGTTTGTTCTCTAGTAAAACCAATCCATAGCCATCCATGCCTAACCAGATCGAATCTTTTGCATCTTTGGCAATGGTTATTACTTTTGGATCCGGGAGACCATTATCGACATCAAATAATTCAATGGTCTTAGAGAAAATATAATATTTATAAAGACCGGAGTTCCATGACCCAATCCATAAAACAGGTTCAGCATTGACTGTGTCCGAAATAATATAATTGCAGTCAGCTTTTCTAAAACCATGTTCATCCCCAACTATTTCCAAAGGATGGAGTCCGATTTTAGATTCCTTAAACTCAAACACCCCACTATCAATAGTTGAAAAATAAATAGCTTCCTCCGTTGTGTATTTCACCCCTAACTTAATTCCATTTAAGGAATAGGTAGATAATCGAGTAGTAAGACTAGCATCGATTTCGCCAAAATTCTTTTCTGTTCTATACCAAATAGAGTTCTTCCATTTAAAAAGCTCTACAATAGGATCTGCAAATTTGTCTTCAATAAGAGTGTTAACCTGGTTTAATTTTGAAGAGTAAAAGAATAATCCTGAATCTGTTCCAATCCAATAGCCATCCTTTACAGGACAAAAGGTGTGCACTCTAGAAGGTTTTGGTAATTCTGGCATCAGGTCATGCCAAGAGATAAACTCAGCTTTTTTAGAATCAGGTTCATAAGTATAAACACCTTGGCTTATATGACCAATCAGAATTTTATTTTCAGAAGGCCAAAAAGAAATTGCACTTACAAAACTGTCATAATAGCCTATATTCTTAGGCCAACCTAAAAGATTGGTTTCGATATTATTGAAGTTATAATCAGCGGAAATCAGATCATAATCATAATAACCTGAAAAAATTTTATTCGGTCTGAAAACAAATCCACCTACCCCATTTTCACCGGGATTCAGAAGGTTAAGTTGCTTTGCGGTATTATTTTTAGGGTTATAGCAGATTAAGCCGTCGTATCTTGTCCCTAACCAGATATTTCCAAGTGAATCCTCCTTCAGGCTATAGATTGAAAGGTAATTTTTAGAATTAATCCCAGGCATTCTGATTTGTTTAATCTCACCAGTTTCAGGATTTAGGGATTGGAGGTCCGTTTCCTGTCCGGAAAAATAAATAAGTCCTGATTTTGAGGCAAGGACATCATACAGATTAGCTTTGACTAATCCCTCCTTGCTAACCTTTGCAGAATAAGTAGAAAGGTTTTGACCATTAGGTTTTGTTCGATCATAACAGATTAAACCACGACTATTGGTCGTCATCCAAATGCGGTTCTTTTGGTCAATAGCTATACTTCCGAGGTAATTCGTGAGGATCTCGGTATTTTGTTCAAATTTTACATCCGTAAACTTTTGTCCATCAAAATAAGATAGACCTCGCTTGCTAGTTATCCAGATTAGTCCATTGCTGTCCTGCTCCAATCCTGCAATTTCATTGCTTGAAAGACCATCCTTCTCGGTAAAATGAAGGAAGTTAAAGATTCTTTTTTGGGCGTTGGCAGATAAACTGAATACGATAAAAGCAAGGATCAGTGCTATTAAAATCCTCAATTTTATATGGTTTAGAAGGTTGTAAATAACCTATCCATTAATTGTTTCTTTTTGCTTGGTGAAACTTCTATTTCAGAACCATCAATCATTTCCACAGTTCCCCCCTCTCCTTTCCTATATTTTACGATATAATCGAGATTAACAATTACACTTCGATTAATTCGCAATAACTGTGTATGTTCTAATAACATTTCAAATTCTTTTAATGTTCTAGATACGATAATCTTGGAGAGATTGCTCAAATAGAATATGCTATAATTG
>Ga0233377_1000632_pt1 | contig 15037 bp, 15 predicted proteins | sample ElkDunMinimDraft_6_FD_191540 | JGI IMG/M metagenome (GOLD analysis project Ga0233377, IMG submission 191540) | Fecal eukaryotic communites from dung pellets of Tule Elk in California, USA - Elk Dung E36 | ecosystem: Host-associated > Mammals > Digestive system > Large intestine > Fecal | place...
TCACCCCGTCCGGTTCGCCGGGCGGGGCTTTTCTTTGGACTCAACGGCGGGCGAAGACCGCGCGTGTCAGGCATGAGAAAATCAGCCGCCCCGCCTCGTCCAGCAGGTCGTGCGAAGCGATGACAATGCCCTTGTCGTCGCCGACCGGGTCCTTGCCCATCACCGTCATACGCCCCCGCATCAGCTCGCCCGGCGGCGGATTGCGCATGTAGCGCAGCCCGTCCACGGCCAGAATCTTGGTCTGGGCCCATCCGCCCGCCTTTTCGGTGAACAGCCGGCTCCACAGGGCGTAGACCATGGCGTCGGGCGCGCCATAGGCCGGATCCCATCCCGGCGCGAACCGCTCGGCGAAGGCGGTCACCGCCTCCTCCTCAACCATGCATGCGCCCAGGGGCACGACCTCGCCGACGCTGATGTCCTCATAGTGGACGTGCAAAGGCTCGGTCATGGGGTCTCCGTCAGGCCGCAGGTTCTTCGGATACGCGGACCAGCAGCTTGCCGTCATGATCGCCAGTGAACAACCGGTTCAGCGAATCCAGCGCGCCGTCCAGGCCGTCGTCGACGTGGACCTTCCACTTGACCTGACCGTCCGCCAGCCACGGCCCCATCTCGGCCACCATCTCGCGGGCGCGGTGGGCGTAGTCGAGGACCAGGAAGCCCTGGACGTTCAGACGATGGGTGATGATGCGCGAGAAGTTGGGCGACGGCGGCGCCTTGGTGGCGTTGTAGGCCGAGATCAGGCCGCAGACCGCCATCCGCCCATGGGTCTTCAGCCGGTTGAAGACGGCGATCATGATGTCGCCGCCGACATTCTCGAAATTCAGATCGACGCCGTCCGGAGCCAGGCGGTCGAGTGCGTCTCCGACATCCTCGCCCTTGTAGTCGATGGCGGCGTCGAAGCCGAGCTCCTCGGTCAGCCAGCGGCATTTGTCAGGCCCGCCGGCGATGCCGATGACGCGGCAGCCGCGCGCCTTGGCCACCTGACCGGCGATGGAGCCGACGGCGCCTGCCGCCGCAGAAATCACCAGGGTCTCGCCCGGCTGAGCCTTCAGCACATCGGTGACGCCGAAATAGGCGGTCAGTCCGGTCATGCCTAGAACGCTGAGGTTGGCCGTCAGAGGCATGCCCGGAGCGCGGTGCACGGGGCGCAGTTCGCTCTCGGCGACGACGGCGTAGTCTGACCAACCGCCGGACAGGGGGGTGACGATGTCGCCCGTTTTGAAGCGGCCCGACCGCGTCTCCTCGACCACGCCCAGGGTCAGGCCGCGCATCACCCCGCCCAGGGGCACGGCCGGCAGATAGCCCTCGGCATCGTTCATCCAGGTGCGGTTGGTCGGGTCCAGCGACAGATAGAGGGTGCGGACCAGTACTTCATTCTCGTTCAGGTCGGGCACGGCGGCCTCGACCAGCTCAAGATCGCCCGGCTGGATCAGGCCCCGAGGACGTTGACGCAGAACCCACTGACGATTGACGCGAGCCATGGCGGCCTCCTGAGTTTTCTTTACGCACCCACTTAACCGATATGGGAGCGTTCTTGTCCAGACGCCAGATAAGGAAATGGCGACCCCGTCGTCAGGATCGCCATAGGTGTGTCGTCGAAATAAGGTGCGGAGACGACAGGTGGACTGACGTCCGCCTGGGGACGGGGGGCGTTTCGTCTCCGCAGCACCACAACGGCTGAGGCCGCCTGGAGTTCCAAAAGACATTTCGGAACAGCGGCGGTTTCGGGACGTTTCACCGACAGCTTTTTTGCAGACACAAGGAGACCCGCATGAGCGACCTCTCCCCTCGCACCTCGCCGCACGACAAGGCCGCCGACGCCGTCCATGAGGGGCGGCCCGTCGAGGCGCAATATGTGCGTGGCGGCCGACCAGGCGCGCGCATCCTGGTGTTGCTGGTCATCTCGACCGCAGCGGTGGCGATCCTGTTGCTGGGCATGTGGTTCGTCAGTCAGGGCGGCTTCGCCAGGACCAACGCCAACATCGGAACCCAGCCGGTGGACGCCCAGGCCTTCGACCAGACGCCCGCCGCCGCCCCTGCGACCTGAGGCTGTCAGGCGGCCTGGCTCTGCCTCGAGGGGTGGAAGAACAGGGCCTGGCTGATCGCCGCCTTCACCGTCTCGGGCTGGAAAGGCTTGGTGATGAGGAAGGTCGGCTCGGGCCGTTCGCCGGTCAGCAGCCGCTCGGGGAAGGCGGTGATGAAGATGACCGGCACGTCATAGCGCTTCAGGATGTCCTTGACCGCATCAATGCCCGACGAGCCGTCCGCCAGCTGGATATCCGCCAGCACCAGGCCGGGGCGATGACGCCCGATGGCCTCAATGGCTTCATCATGCGTGGTGGCCGAGCCGGTGACCTTGTGTCCCAATTCCTTGACCAGACTTTCGATGTCGGCGGAAATGATGGCCTCGTCCTCGATGATCAGGACGTCGGTGGCCAGTTCGGTGTCGATGTCCGACTGGGCCTCAGCGATCAGCCGCTCCACATCACCCGGCGAGACATCCAGAATCTGGGCGGCCTCGGAGGGGGTGAAGCCCTCCAGCGCGGTCAACAGGAAGGCCTGGCGCGAGCGCGGAGAAATCCGCATCAGCCGCTGGGCCGCCGGATCGTTCTGGTCATCGGCGGCGTTGACGTCCTCCAGCTGGGCGCCGGTCGCGGTCCAGATGGTGTGGAAGACGTGATACAGGGCCACGCGCGGCGTCATCTCGACGGACAACTGCCGCTCTCCGGCCGCAAGGGCCTCCAGCGCGACACGCACATAGTTGTCGCCTGTCGCCTGGTCACCGGTCAGCGCCCGGGCGTAGCGCCTGACATAAGGAAGATGAGGCGCAAGGCGGGCCAGTAGGCTCATGGTGTTCAATCCCCCGTGGAAACACGGTCCGGACGGTGGTGTCTTCTCCGGACCATGGGGCACAATGCGTTGGAACCACAAGGGTTCCGACAGATATCACGGCTTTACATTAAACCCTCTTAACCTAGGAACTGACGCTGACGCTCAGCGTTGGGACCGATTGAAGAGACAGGTGGCGACCGTAGCATCGATGACAGACAAGACTGGACCTCACGCCAAGCCGGCGCCCGCCCCGGACGCTGCGCTGGCCGAAGCGCGGCTTCGACAACAGGCCATAGGCGTGAAGCTGCGTCACATGTTCGATGAGGTGGTCAATGAACCTGTGCCGGACGAATTTCTCGACATCCTGAAACGGGCTGACGAACGGTCGTCCGGGGGCGCTGCATGAGCGGAGTTTCGAAGACGCCGCCCAAGCCGCCTTCAGCAGACGATTCCGCGTTCAAACGCGAACTGGTGGCCCTGATTCCGCACCTGCGCGCCTTCGCCCGGACCCTGACGGGCGACCCGACCGCCGCCGACGACCTGGCCCAGGACGCGATGATGAAGGCCTGGGACGCGCGCGCCAGCTATCAGCTGGGCACGAACATGAAGGCCTGGACCTTCATGATCCTGAGAAACCAGTTCTATTCCGAAAAGCGCCGGTCCTGGCGCCAGACCCAGCTGGACCAGGAGGCCGCAGAGCGCACCCTGGTGGCCGTCGATGATCCGGAATCTCCCCTGGCGCTGGACGAACTGCGTCAGGCGCTGAACACCCTGCCGGAGGAACAGCGCGAGGCTCTGATCCTGGTCGGCGCAGGCGGCTTCGCCTACGAGGAAGCCGCCGAAATCTGCCAGTGCGCCGTCGGTACGGTGAAGAGCCGCGTGTCACGCGCCCGCAAGGCGCTGCTCGCTACCCTGGAATCGGGCAGTTACGGTCGCGACGGTCGCGCCGCAGGCGACGCCATGCGCTCCATCCTCGCCGCAGCGGATCGTCTGAGCGGCGTTCGTCAGGACTAGGGGATGGCCCGCTCCGCCAGGCCTGTGAGGCGATGGCCGCGGTCGTCACGATTTCAAAGCATACGCTTCCGCCTGGGTCTGGCCCTGGCCGTCGCCCTGTTTCCCATCCTGGTGCTGGGGGGATTCCAGGCGCAGTCCGCCTTCCGGGATCAGGACCTCGACCGCCGCTCCGACCTGCAACTGGCCGCCGAACGCAGCGCCGCCGACGCCAAGGCGCGCCTGGACAGCACAAGCGTGCTGCTGCAGGCGCTGCGGCCCGAGGCGCTGGAGCTGTTCTGCGAACCGCGCCTGACCGCCCTGGTCGAACGCATCGATGATCTGGAGGGCCTGGTCCGTCTGACGCCGGACGGACAGACGGCCTGCGCCTCGCGCGAGCTGGCCGCCCGACCGCCCGCCTGGCTGGGCGACGCCCGAAGCAGCGCTTGGTTCCAGCGGCTGGCCGACGGCGAAAACACCGTTCTGGTCCGCGCCGACAGCCCGCCTGGCGCGCCTGCGCATCTGATCGTCGGCATCCGTCTGGAGCGCCCGCTCGGCGGGTTCGACGGGGTCATGATGGCGCTGATACCGCTGTCGCGCCTGCAGCCGGACATTCACGATCCGGCCCTGCCTGACGGCGCCGAGGCCGCTCTGACCGACGCCTCCGGCCGCATATTGACCGTCACCGATCCGGCGGCCTTCGCCCTGGCGCGAGGCCTGACGCTGGAGGGCTGGGTCGCCCGGGCCAGCGCCGAATCCTCCGCGGTGTTCGAAGCGCGGGATCAGGACGGGCAGCGGCGCTTCTACGCCGGAACCGCCGTTGCGGGACGTGACATCTACGCCCTGTTGTCCGCGCCGGCGCCGGGCCTGCTGTCCTGGGCCCGCCTCAACCCCCTGGGGTCGGTGCTGGCCCCCTTGCTGGCCTGGATCATCGCCTTCGCCTGCGTGACCTGGGTCAGCGAGCGGATGGTCATTCGCTGGCTGGCCTATCTGGAACGGGTCGCCGCCGTCTATGCCACGGGCCGGTTCGACGTGCGCCCGACCCAGGCCTTCAATGCGCCGTCCGAAGTCCGCGTGCTGGCCCAGACTCTGGACAAGATGGCCGACGCCATCACCGAACGCGACCGCAGCCTGAACGCCTCCCTGGCCGAGAAGGACGTGCTGATGCGCGAGATCCATCACCGGGTGAAGAACAACCTGCAGATCATCTCGTCCCTGCTGTCCATGCAGCAGCGCACCCTGGTCGATGCGCCGGCGCGGGCGGCAGTCGGCGACACGCGCCAGCGCATCTCGGCCCTGGCCCTGATCTACCGCACCCTCTACCAGAGCCAGGATCTGCGTTACGCCGACTCCCGGGTCTTTCTGACGGAGCTGGTCGGCCAGCTGGTGGCGGGCGAGGCCGGGCGCGGCCCCCTGGTCACCTCCTCCGTCGAGGCCGACTCCCTGATCATCGATCCCGACAAGCTGGCGCCCCTGGCCCTGTGGCTGGTCGAAGCCGTATCCAACGCCCAGAAGCACGCCTTCGCCGGACGCGGCGGCGACCTGAAGGTCCGTTTCAAGGTCGATGGCGACACCAGTGTTCTGGAGGTCGAGGACGACGGGCCGGGCGTCAGCGAGACGCAGCGCGAAGGTGTGGGCCGCACCCTGATGGGGGCTTTCGCCAAACAGCTGCGCGGGTCGGTGGAGATGCTGCGCTCGCCGTCGGGAGGCGCCCTGGCGCGCATGACCTTCGCCACCCCCGAAGCCGCGCCCCCCAGCGATCCATCCGACCTGGGAACCAGCGCCGCTTCCTGACGTTTACAGCACGTCGCCACCTTCGTGGTTCAAGGAGTTTCATATGCGCAAGGTCTTCATTCTCGCCGCCGCCGCCCTGGCCCTGACCACCGCAGCCTGCAACACGGTTTCGGGCGTGGGTCGTGACGCCGCCGCCGCCGGCAACGCCGTGACGGGCGCCGCTGAAGAAGCCAAGAACTAAAGGTTCCCGATCGCGCGCACTCCCCCCGTCGCGCGATTTGGTGGAAGAAGGTCCGTCAGCGCCCCCCGCTGGCGGGCCTTCGCCGTTTCTAATGGGAGTTTCGCATGAACACCGCCGCCCGCGACGCCGGATTGAAACTGTTGCGCCAGCACGCCCTGATCGCGGGCGAGGCCATTGCCGCGAACGGGCGGGGCATAGCCGTTGACGACCCGGCGACCGGCGAAATCATCGGCTGGATTCCGGATCTGGGCGCCGCCGAAACCGAACAGGCCGTACAGGCGGCGCATGACGCCTTCGCCGACTGGTCCCGCTCCGACCCTCACAAACGCGCCGCGTTTCTGCGCGAGTGGGCCCGGCTGATCGACGAGAACACGGAAGGCCTCGGCGCACTGATGGCGCTGGAGAACGGCAAGCCGTTCGAAGAAGCCAAGGGCGAGGTCATCTACGCCAACGGCTTCATCAAGTGGTTCGCAGGCGAGGCCGAACGGCTGATCGGCGAGACGCAGGACAGCCCGCTGGGCCATCTGATCCTGACTTTCCGCGAGGCGGTCGGCCCCTGCGCCCTGATCACGCCGTGGAACTTCCCGGCCGCCATGCTGACCCGCAAGCTGGGACCGGCCTTCGCGGCGGGCTGCACCGCCGTGGTCAAGCCGGCCAGCCAGACCCCCTTCACCGCCATCGCCCTGGCCGAACTGGCCTATCAGGCGGGCTTGCCGAAGGGCGCCTTGAGCATCGTCACCGGCGATGCGGCGATCATCGGCGGGGTGCTGACCGCTTCGCCCCTGATCCGCAAGCTCAGCTTCACCGGCTCGACGCCCGTGGGCCGGCTGCTGGCCGAACAGTGCGCGCCGACGTTGAAACGCGTGTCGATGGAGCTGGGAGGCGCCGCGCCCCTGATCGTCTTCGCCGACGCCGATCTGGACCTGGCCGTGGCCGAGACCATCAAGGGCAAGTTCCGCAATTCGGGCCAGACCTGCGTCTGTCCCAACCGCGTCTATGTCGAGGCCCCGGTCGCCGAGGCCTATGCCGAAAAGCTGGCCGAGGCGGTGGCCGCCATCCCCGTCGGCCCGGCGTTCGAAGACGGGGTCAAGGTCGGCCCCCTGATCGAGGACAAGGCTCTGACCAAGGTCGAGGCGCATCTGCAGAAGACGCTGGCGTCGGGCGGCCGCGTCCTGACCGGCGGAGCGCGGCATAAGCTGGGCGGACGCTTCTTCCAGCCGACCGTGACCCTGGGCGGCGACGACGCCCTGTTCCGTCACGAAGAGACCTTCGGGCCCCTGATCGCCATCTTCCCGTTCGAGACCGAGGCCGAGGTCCTGGCCAAGGCCAATGACAGCGAGTTCGGCCTGGCCTCCTATGTCTTCACCCGCGATCTGGACCGGGCCATGCGCATGGGACGCAGCATCGAGGCGGGCATGTGCGGCATCAACACCGGCCTGATCTCCACCGCCGTCGCCCCCTTCGGCGGGGTCAAGTCATCCGGCTACGGCCGCGAAGGCTCGATCCACGGCATCGACGAATACGTCGACATCAAGCAGGTGACGCTGGCCTTGCGCTGAAGCTTCACCAGAGGTCGATACGTGCAAATTCATGAAGGACATGCACACTGAAAGCGTTAAAAGCGCTGCAGTTTGGAATGTGAGGCCACGATCATGCGCGTAGGCGTCCCCCGCGAAATCAAGAAGAACGAGCACAGGGTCGGGCTGACGCCTGGCGCGGCCCGCGAATATGTCGCCCATGGCCATACAGTGTCGATCCAGTCCGGCGCAGGTCTGGGCGCAGGCTTTGTAGATGCGGACTATGAAAAGGCGGGCGCCCGGATCGTCGCCGACGCCGCGACGATTTTCGCCGACAACGACATGATCGTAAAGGTCAAGGAGCCGCAGGCCGCCGAATGGGTCATGCTGCGTGAAGACCAGATCCTGTTCACCTATCTGCATCTGGCGCCGGACCCGGAACAGACGAAGGGGCTGCTGGCCTCCCGATGCGCGGCCATCGCCTATGAGACGGTGACCGACGCGCGCGGCGGTCTGCCGCTGCTGGCGCCCATGTCCGAAGTGGCGGGGCGGATCGCGGTCTTCTCGGCGGCCGAGACCCTGTTGAAACACAATGGCGGCATGGGGCTGCTGTTCTGCGGCGTGCCCGGCGTGGCCCCGGCGCGGGTGGTGGTGCTGGGCGGCGGCGTCGTCGGCCTGAACGCGGCGCGGATGGCCATGGGGCTGGGCGCCGAGGTGGTGGTGCTGGAGCGCTCGATCCCCCGCATGCGCGAAATCGACGAACTGACCGGCGGGCGGGTCATCACCCGCTTCTCCTCCATCGCCGCCGTCGAGGACGAGATCGTCAAGGCCGACGTGGTCATCGGCGCTGTGCTGGTGCCCGGGGCCGAGGCGCCCAAGCTGGTCAAGCGCGAGCATCTGAAGCGGATGCGGCCCGGTTCGGTCCTGATCGACGTGGCCATCGACCAGGGCGGCTGTTTCGAGACCAGCCATGCCACGACGCATGAGGACCCGACCTATGTCATCGACGGCGTCGTCCACTATTGCGTCGCCAACATGCCGGGCGCCGCCCCGCGCACCTCGTCTGAAGCCCTGAACAACGCCACCCTGCCATTCGGCCTGGCCCTGGCAGACCAGGGGCTCGAAGCCCTGCGCAAGGACCCGCATCTGGCGCGCGGGTTGAACGTGCTGAGAGGCGAATTGACCTATCCCGCCGTGGCCGAAGCGCTGGACATGCCGTGGAGCGACCCCTTCGGCGTCTGGGCGCGGGGCTAGAATCGCTGTCGGCCTGTAATTCGCCGCTCTCTTCAGCCATAAGCCCTGCTCAAGCAGCGTGCGACCGTGTCGTGCGCGTCAGCGCCTAACCGCGCTCAAGCAGCGAGGCTTCGCGAGCCGAGCGTTAGCGCCTAAAGAATGCACGATGAAGTTTCTCGACCAAGCCAAGATATATATTCGCTCCGGCAACGGTGGTGGCGGCGCCGTCTCGTTCCGGCGTGAGAAATTCATTCCCAACGGCGGTCCCGACGGGGGCGACGGCGGCCATGGCGGCAACATCTGGATCACGGCCCAGGACGGGCTGAACACCCTGATCGACTTCCGCTACCAGCAGCATTTCAAGGCGCAGACCGGCCACCACGGCCAGGGCCGCCAGATGCATGGCGCCAAGGGCGAGGACATCATCCTGAAGGTTCCCGTCGGCACCCAGGTGCTGGACGAAGACAAGGAAACGGTGCTTCTCGACATGGACGAGGCTGGCAAGACCGAGATGCTGCTCAAGGGCGGCAACGGCGGCTGGGGCAATGTCCGCTTCAAGGGCCCGTCCAACCAGGCGCCGAAATACGCCAACCCCGGTCAGGAAGGCCAGGAGCGCTGGATCTGGCTGCGGCTGAAACTGATCGCCGACATCGGCCTGGCGGGCCTGCCCAATGCGGGCAAGTCGACCTTCCTGTCGGCGGCCAGCGCGGCCAGGCCCAAGATCGCCGACTACCCCTTCACCACCCTGGTGCCCAATCTGGGCATGGTGGACCTGAGCCCCACCGAGCGGTTCGTCATCGCCGACATTCCCGGCCTGATCGAAGGCGCCAACGAAGGCGCGGGGCTGGGCACGCGCTTTCTGGGTCATGTCGAGCGCTCGGCGTCGCTGATCCATCTGATCGACGGAACGCAGGAGGATGTGGTCAAGGCCTACCGCATCATCCGGGGCGAGCTGGACGCCTATGGCGAGGGCCTGGCCGACAAGACCGAAATCCTGGCGTTGAACAAGATCGACGCCCTGTCGCCCGAAGAGCGCGAGGAGAAGGCCGCCGAACTGGAAGCCGCCGCCGGCCGCCGCCCCATGCTGGTTTCAGGCGTGTCGGGCGAAGGCGTCACCGAACTGCTGCGCGCCGCCTGGAACGAGGTCCGCAAGACCCGCGGCGACATCAAGGTGGTCGATGACGAGGAAATCCCGGTCGACACCCCCGGCGGCTGGGCGCCCTGACGCCCGCGACATGAAGATGGGCGCCATGAAGATGGGCGACAGCCGCAATCCAGCGTGTTAGGGCGCGAGCGAGCATAAGTCCCGCGCGAGCCCTGCCGCCTTGTCCTTCTTCCACGCCGGTCCCGCGCCGCAAACGTCCGGTCCTCGCATCGGCGCCCTGCGCGACGGGCTGAACCTGACGCCGGGCATGGCGGTGGGTCTGTTCGGCGGCTCTTTCAATCCCGCCCACGACGGCCACGCCCATGTCGCCGAAACAGCCATGCGCCGCATCGGTCTGGACCGGGTGGTCTGGCTGGTCTCACCCCAGAACCCGCTGAAGGACGCGCGCCACACCGCCCCCCTGGCCGAGCGCATGGCCTCGGCGAGGGCGGCGGCGAAGCTGGCGGCGGGCGGACCGACGATGATCGTCTCCGACGTGGAGACGCGGATCGGCACCCGCTGGACCGTGGACACCCTGCGGGCGCTGCAGGCCCGCCACCCCGGCGTGGACTTCGTCTGGCTGATGGGGTCGGACAATCTGGCCGACTTCCACCTGTGGCGAGGCTGGACCGACATCATGCGGATGATGCCCGTGGCGGTGATCGCCCGACCCGGCAGCGAACTGGACGCCCGCACGGCTCCCGCCGCCCGCCGCTTCGCCGCAGCCCGCATTCCGGCCGACAAGGCGCGGCTTCTGCCGCATCTGGAGGCCCCGGCCTGGACCTATCTGACCGCGCCGCTGAATCCGCGCTCCTCGACCGCGCTCAGAGCGAAATCGGTTGAGTTGGACGCCGTCCAACCCGGCTCAGATTTCGCTCCAGAATGATGCTGGACCATGTTTCGGATTCAGGTCGATTCGACCTGAAGCGAAAATGGTCCAGGGCCCAAAAGGCTGCAGCCGGCCAGCGCGGGTGACGCCGCCGCGCATTCGTGATAGGCTGCGTCTTTAGTCATCTCCCCCGGAGCCCTACGCTGACCCCCCCGACCGCGCACGATGCGCAAGACGCAGCCGTTTCAAACGCGGCGCACGAGATGGACGCCATTGCGCCCATCCATACCGAAGACGGTCCCACAGACAGCGCTTCTCAGTCCCCTCTTCCCGTCGGCTCCACGCCTCTGGAACAGGCTATTCTGACCCGTCTCGACGAAGACAAGGCCCAGGACATCATCCTGATCGACCTGCGGGGCAAGAGCCCGATGGCCGACAGCATGATCATCGCCTCCGGGCGGTCGCACCGTCACGTCGGCGCCTTGGCCGACCACCTGCAGCGCACGCTGAAGGAAGAAGGCCTGGGCAAGGTCAAGGTCTCAGGCCTGCCGCACTGCGACTGGGTGCTGCTGGATGCGGGCGACGTCATCGTCCACCTGTTCCGGCCGGAAGTGCGGACCTTCTACAATATCGAGAAGATCTGGTCGGTCGACAGCGCCCACCGCGTCGATTCCCGCAGCTGATCTGATCCGGCATGAAGCTGGGGGTCATCGCCATCGGCAAGCCGGGACGCGGCCCTGAGGCGGCGCTGGCCGCCGACTACGCCGAACGCGCCACGCTGGCCGGTCGCGCCCTGGGACTGGGGGCTCTGGAACTGATCGATCTGGAACCCCGCAAGCCCGGCAAGGCGCCCGAGGCCGAGTTGATCCTCAAGGCCGCCGAGGGCGCGCATCTGATCGCCTGCGACGAACGCGGCAAGACCTATTCCAGCCGCGCCTTCGCCGAGCACATCGCCCTGCTGCGCGATCGGGGCGAGCGGCGTCTGGTCTTCGCCATCGGCGGGGCGGACGGGCTGGACGCCAGCGTGCGCGCGGCGGCGTCCTCGACCCTGGCCTTCGGACCCCAGACCTGGCCCCACGCCCTGGCCAGAGCCATGCTGGCTGAACAACTCTACCGCGCCGTGACCATATTGGCCGGCTCCCCGTATCACCGCGACTGATGCGCAGGCTGGTCCTGATCCTGACCGGTCTGGCCGTCGCTGCTGCGGCGCCTGTTCTGGCCATGGCGGTGCAGACGCCCCAAGCCTCCCAGTCGGGCGAGGTGGCGCGGCTTCAGGCCGAGTACCGCGACGAACAGACCCGCGCCCGACGCCTGCGCGCCCAGGCTGCAGACGCCGCCGCTGAAAGCGCGACTCTGGAGCGGGAACTGGCCCGGCTTCGCGCCGATCTGGGGGTCGAGGATGTCGTCATCGCCTCTCAGCGAGCGCGGCTGCAGGCGCTTCAGGCGCGCGAGGCGACGCTGGTCGCCGCCCTGTCGACCACCCGTGCGCGCGAAGGCCGTCTGCTGTCGGCCCTGCAGATGATGAGCCGTCGCCCGCCGCCGCCCTTGCTGGTCCCCGCCGACCGGGCCGTGGACACGGTGCGCGCCTCCATCCTGATGCGGGCCATGGCGCCTGACCTTCGGACCCAGGCGCAAGGCCTGGCGTCACAGCGTCAGGAAGTCGGCCGCGTCCGCCGCCTGGCGGCCCTGAACAGCGAAAAGCTGTTCACCGCCGAAAGCGCCCAGGGCAACCGTCGCGCCGAGATCGAATCCCTGACCGCCCGCAAGGCGGCTCTGGGCGTGGTGCTGCGCGCCGAAGCCCGTGAGGCCGAGCGCGCCGCCGGAGTGCTGGAAGCCCGCTTGCGCAGTCTGGGCGCCGTCGTGCCTGCGTCGGATTCAGGCGGCGGCGCCGCCGTCGTGGCCCGCCTGCCTGCCGGGCGTGACCGCCTGGCTGCACCGGTGGCTGGACGGCCTCTCCAGCGCTTCGAGAGCGGCTCCAACGGCTGGCGCTGGGCCGCCGACGATGTGGAGGCCCGCACCCCTGCGGCCGGTCGCGTGATCCACGCCGGACCTCTGAGCGGCTGGGGCGAAGTGGTCATCATCGATCTGGGCCCCGGCTGGCGGGCGGTGATCTCGGGCATGGAGACTGTGGCGGTCCAGACCGGCGACACAGTGACGGACGGCCAGGCCCTGGGCCGCACCGGCGCCGATGGCGAAGTCTATTTCGAACTGCGCCGCGACGAACGCCCCATCGACCCCGGCCCCTGGCTGCGCGAGTGAGCCGCCCGGAAGTCGTGGCGCCGGATTTCCCTTCCCAAGACCCGCTGACGCTGATTTGATCGGGGACCCGCGATCCGCCACGATTATGTCGTCAAGACCGCCCTATCTGAGCCTGTGGGCCGGCACGGCCTGTTGAAAGAGACTTCATGCGTAAGCTGCTGATGATCGGCGCCGCCGCCGCCACCCTGGTCGGTCTGGGCGCCGCCACCACCGTGACCCAGACGCCGCGCAATGAAGCCTTCCGCATGGTGGCCCTGTTCGGCGACGTCCTGGGCATCGTCGAACAGACCTATGTGGTGCCGGTCGATGACAAGAAGCTGATCGAGGCGGCGCTGCAGGGCATGATGAGCGCGCTCGACCCCCATTCCAACTACCTGCCGCCCGAAGGCTACGGCGAACTGCGCGAGCGCACAGAGGGGCATTATTCCGGCGTCGGCCTGACCATTCAGGCCGAGGGCGGTTTTGTGAAGATCATCTCGCCCATGGACGGCGGCCCCGCGGCGCGCGCGGGCGTCCAGGCGGGCGACGTCATCTCCTCCATCGACGGCCAGAACGCGGCGGGCCTGACGGTCAATCAGGTGTCGGAGAAACTGCGCGGCGCAGTCGGCACCTCGATCAAGGTCACCTTCCTGCGGGACGGCGAGGAGCCGCGCGAGGTCACCCTGACCCGTGAAGTCATCCGCATCGAATCCGTCACCGGCCGGGTCGAGGGCGAGTTCGGCTATCTGCGCGTCTCGACCTTCAACGAGAACACCGGGCGTGAACTGACTGAGACCATCACGCGCCTGAAGGCCGAAAACCCGGCGATCAAGGGGTATGTGCTGGACCTGCGCAACAACGGCGGCGGGCTTCTGGATGCGGCCATCGCCGTCTCCGACGCCTTCCTTGAGCGGGGCGAGATCGTCAGCCAGCGCGGGCGCACGCCCGAACAGATCCAGCGCTATTCAGCGACCGCTGGCGACCAGACCGGCGGCCTGCCCCTGGTGGTGCTGATCAACTACGGCTCGGCCTCTGCATCCGAGATCGTGGCCGGCGCCCTGAAGGACCATCAGCGGGCGACGATCGTCGGCCTGACCAGCTTCGGCAAGGGGTCGGTCCAGAGCGTCATCCCCCTGCGTGGCGGTCGCGACGGCGCCCTGTCGATCACGACGGCGCGCTACTACACCCCCTCGGGCGGCTCCATCCAGAAGATCGGCATCGAGCCTGATCTGGAAGTTTCGCGCTCGATGGCCGAAGCGCGGATCGTGTCGCGCTCCAACTTCATCTATTCCGAGGCCGCCTATTCCACCGCCCTGGACGCCTCCATCGGCGCCGAGCGCAAGGGACCGCACACCCCGGTCGAGGCCCCGGGAGAGGGCTGGCCCGAGGCCAAGGACTATCAGCTGGAACGCGCCTTCGACGTGTTGCGGGCACGCGGCGACCTGACCCGCCTGGCCGCTGCGCCCGAAGGCATCGTCGTCACCCCGCCCGGCACGCCGGTCGTGGAGATAGCTGAAACACCGCCCGCGTCTGATCCGGCTCCGCGTCGCGGGCCGGAGGTCGTCCCACCGCGGGAATAGCCCCGCGCATCATGGCTAACGGCGCGTTAGGGTTTCTTAACCGACGTTCGGCAGGGTGAGGGGTGAAGGAGTCCGCACGCGCGGGTTCCGCACTCTGAGCCGTTCACCGCCATGTTCGCCAAGCGCCAGTCCGTCCTCGCCGCCACCGCCGGAACGCCTCCGGTCCGCCGTTCGCTGGGCGAGCGTCTGGCCCCGCTTGGGCGGGTGTTGAAGAAGCCCCCGGTGGCTGTCGCCTGCGCCGGATTGCTGCTGGTCGGCGCCGCCGCCTTGTTCATCACGGTTCTGGGCGACCCGCGCGCGGGCGTGCCCTCGGCCCGCGCCGACCTGGCCCGCCAGCCGGTCGCCGAGGCTCCGGTCCCGACAGGCCTGGAGGCGTTCAGCATGGGCGCCTATGGCGTCTATCAGGATCTGGCGGCAGGTGAAGACGGACTTGAGCCCGGCATGGAGGGCGAGGCGGTCATCACCCTGCCCAACGGCGCCACGGTGTCGGGCGCAGGCGCGCCGATCACGGCGCCGCGTCTGACGACAGCCTCGCCCCTGCCCGCCGCGCCCATCGCCGGCTTGTCGCAGCCCGGCCCGGACGGTCCCTTGCCGTCCATCGCCAGCGACGGCCGCGTCCCGGCCCAGGCCTACGCCCGCCCGTTCCGCGCCAACGGCCGCCCGCGCGTGGCCCTGATCGTCGGCGGTCTGGGGCTGAAC
>Ga0233377_1000635_pt1 | contig 14968 bp, 15 predicted proteins | sample ElkDunMinimDraft_6_FD_191540 | JGI IMG/M metagenome (GOLD analysis project Ga0233377, IMG submission 191540) | Fecal eukaryotic communites from dung pellets of Tule Elk in California, USA - Elk Dung E36 | ecosystem: Host-associated > Mammals > Digestive system > Large intestine > Fecal | place...
GACCACGTTCATCTCGCTGGCCGGCCGCTACATGGTGCTGATGCCCAACTCGCCCACCGCCGGCGGCGTCTCGCGCCGGATCGAGGGCGACGACCGCGCCGAGCTGAAGAAGGCGATGGACGCGCTCAACATCCCCGACGAGATGGGCGTGATCATCCGCACCGCCGGCGTCGGCCGCGATGCCGAGGAACTGCAGTGGGACCTGGACTACCTGCTCAGCATCTGGCGCGCGATCGCCGAGGCCGCGCTCAGCAAGCCCTCCCCGTTCCTGATCTACCAGGAGTCGCGCCTGATCACCCGCGCGCTGCGTGACTACATGCGCGCCGACATCGGCGAGATCCTGGTCGACACCCCGGAGATGTACCAGGAGGCGCGCGAGTTCGTCGAGCAGGTGATGCCGCACAACCTGCGCAAGCTCAAGCACTACACCGACGACGTTCCGCTGTTCAACCGCTACCAGATCGAGTCGCAGATCGAGAGCGCCTACGAGCGCACCGTGCGCCTGCCGTCCGGCGGCGCCCTGGTCATCGACCAGACCGAGGCCCTGACCGCGATCGACGTCAACTCGGCGCGCGCCACCAAGGGCAGCGACATCGAGACGACCGCGTTCAACACCAACCTGGAGGCGGCCGAGGAGGTCGCGCGCCAGATGCGCCTGCGCGACCTGGGCGGCCTGGTGGTGATCGACTTCATCGACATGGATTCGAGCAAGCACCAGCGCGAGGTCGAAGCCAAGCTCCAGAACGCGCTCAAGTACGACCGCGCGCGCGTGCAGCTGGGCCGCATCTCCAAGTTCGGCCTGCTCGAGATGAGCCGCCAGCGCTTGCGCGCCTCGCTGGGCGAGTCGAGCCAGATCGTGTGCCCGCGCTGCGAAGGCCACGGCCGCATGCGCAGCGTCGAGTCGCTGAGCCTGTCGATCATCCGCGTCGCCGAGGAGCACGCGATGAAGGACAACACCGGCCAGGTGCTGGTGCAGGCGCCGGTGGAAATCGCCAACTTCCTGCTCAACGAGAAGCGCGGCGCGCTGGCCGAGATCGAGAAGCGCCACAAGGCGCCCATCGTGATCGTCGCCGACGAGCAGCTGCACACCCCGCACTACGAGGTCACGCGCCTGCGCGAGAACGAACTGGGCGAGGAAAGCAGCCGCCCGAGCTACCAGCGCGGCACGCCGCGCCGGGTGGCCACGATCGCGCTGAACAAGAACAACCTCAACGTCCCGCCGCCGGCGGTGACCAACGTGCGCCCGTCGCAGCCGGCTCCGGTGCGCGAGCCGCAGCCCGAGCCGGTGGCGGCGCCCGCGCCGGCGCCCGCCCCCGTTGCCGCGCCGGTCGCCACCGGCGGACTGGTCGGCTGGCTGCGTCGCGCGCTGTTCGGCGGCGGTGAGACCGCCGCCCCGGCCGAGCCGGCCCGCCCCGCCCCGCAGGGCGAGCGCGGTGAACGCGGCAGCCGCAACGAGCGCAACGGCGGTCGCCGTGACCAGCGCCAGGGCAAGTCCGCGCGCCGCGAAGGCCGTGAGGGCAATGGCCAGGCGCCGCAGAAGGAAGCCCGCGAGCCACGCGCACCGCGCGCGCAGCAGCCCAAGCAGCAGCCGGCGCAGGCCGCCGCCCCCGCCCAGGGCCAGCAGCAGGCGCAGCAGCCCTCGAAGAAGGGCCCGAAGCCGCCCAAGGCCGCGCAGGGCCGGGCTGCCGAGGCGGCCGAGCAGGCACCCAGGACCGAAGCGGCGGCGAAGCCCTCGACTCCGGTCGTGGCGCAGCCGGCTCCGGTCCCGGCCTCCGAGCCCAAGCCTGTCGCCGGCGTGGCGCCGGAGGCGCCCGTCCGCGCCGAAGCGCCGGCTCCGGCACAGCCCGACCCGGCGGCAGAGGCCGCGCTTGAAGCGGCGGCTGCGACTGCGACCAGCATCGCCACGGGCGATGCGGCAGAGGCCCAGGGCGAGCAGGCAGGCGAGGATGGCAGCGCAAGCCGCCGTCGCCGCGGTCGTCGCGGTGGCCGTCGGCGTCGCCGCGGCAACGGCGAGGGCGCCGGGCTGGCCGAAGGCCTGAACGACGATCTGGCCCAGGATGGCGAGGAAGGCGAGGACGAGGACGCGGCTCCCGCGCCCGCGCTCGGCAACCGCACCCAGCCCGAGTTCGAGTTCGACGAGCCCGGCACGGCCGTCGCGGAGCAGTCTCCGGCTCCGGTCGCGGCGACGCGCCCGGCTCGGGCTCCGGCTCCGACGCAGGCTCCAGCTCAGGCGCCGGCCCGTGCGCCGGTCGACGCTCCCGCGCCGGCAATGCCGGCGCCCGCAGCGGCCGCCGCCGACGTGGAGGTGAGCGCGCCGGCGCAGCCCGCAGCGGTTGCGATGGAAGCGCCGCAGCCGGTCGCAGCGGATGACGCGGCGCCTGCCGCGCCGGCCGAAGTCGCCACTGTCGACGTCGAGGCCAGCGCGCAGCCTTCGCCGGCCGATCCGCAGCCCGAGGACGCCGCACCGGACAGCACCGCTCCCGCGGCCCTTGCCGCAGCGCCGGCCGAGGCCACCGTCGCGGCGTCGTCCACGACCGGCTCGGTCGAGTCCCCGGCAGCGGAGCCCGCCGAGGCGGCGCCGACGGTGACCGGGGCCTACACCACCGTGGACGAAGCGGTCGCCACCGCTTCGGTTGAAGCTGCTCCGCTTGAAGCTGCTCCGGCTGAAGTCGCGCCGGTCGAGGCCGCTACTGCCGAATCGACCCCCGAGACCGCGCCGGCTCCGGTCGAGCCGCCGCGCGCGCCGGGCCTGTTCGACGCGCCGGCGCCGGCGGCGCAGACGTCCCCGCCTGCCGAGGCCGCAGTGGAGGCCGTCGACGAAACCGCGGCCGCGCAGGACCAGTCCGAGCCGGACGCCGAAGCCAGCCGCAAGGGCTGAGCCTGACGGCAGCCATCCCTCGCAGGTGTCAGATCACCTGCGAGGGATCGGCCAGTCCGTACTGGCTGGCGAGCCGCGCCAGCGCGATCGAATCCTCGATCCCGAGCTTGGCGAACAGCCGCGACTTGTGGGTATTGACCGTCTTCGGGCTCAGGCTGAGGCGGCGCGCGATCTCCTCCTGGCGCAGGCCCTGCACCAGCAGCATCGCGATCTCCAGTTCGCGCGGCGACAGCTCGTCGAACGGCGTGCCATCGCCACCCAGGCCCGAGAGCGCCAGCGTCTGCGCGATGCGGCTGGCCAGGAAGCGCTTGCCACGCGCCACGTCGCGCACCGCCCGCACCAGTTCGGTGGAGTCCCCACCCTTGCCCACGTAGCCCGAGGCGCCAGCCTCGATCAGCTTGCGGGGCATCGGCCCGTCCTCCAGCACCGACACCACGATCACCTTGGCGTGGCGCCCCTTGACCACGCGCTCGGTGATCTCCAGCCCGCTTACGCCGGGCAGGTGCAGATCGCACAGCACCACGTCCGGCCGCAGCTTGCGGATCATCGGCAACGCGCTCTCGCCGCAGTCGGCCTCGCCGACCACTTCGATATCCGTTTCTCCCGAAAGGATCATGCGCATCCCGGCGCGGACCAGCGCATGGTCATCGACCATGAACACCCTGATCGTCATCCCTGTTCCCCCTTGTACATCTCCCCTGTGCAGACGAGGCTAGCGCCATGCGCCACGCGCGTGCAAGCACGCATCGCGGCGCTCCGCCAGGCGGCGCCGCGCCTCCGATGGACACAGGCGATCCGACGATGGACGCATGCGCTCCGACGATCCGCCGCCTCGCCGGGCACGACATCGCGAACATGCGCGCCATGCTCGCGATGATGGGCGATGCGTTCGGCGAGCGCGCCACCTACACGGCGATGCAGCCGGACGATGATGACCCGCGCCGCCTGCTGGACGGGCCGCACTTCATGGCGCTGGTCGCGATGGCCGGGGAGATGTGGTGGGTGAACTGGTCGCGTACGAACTGCACAAGTTCGAGCAGGCCCGCAGCGAGGTCTACATCTACGATCTGGCCGTGCACGGGGCCTGGCGACGGCGCGGCATCGCGACCGCGCTGATCGACCACCTGCGCCCGATCGCACGCGAACGGGGCGCCTGGGTGATCTACGTGCAGGCCGATCCGCCCGATGCGCCGGCGACGGCGCTGTACGGCAAGCTCGGCGTGCGAGAGGACGTCTGCCACTTCGACATCCCGGTGGACTGACGGAGGTCGGGTGATGGCGGAGAGAGTGGCAGCACTTTAGCCGCTTCATGGCGTCTCATGCCGCGTCGAGGTGCCAGCAAGACCCCTAATTTCATGGGGTGCGTTTGCATTTGCCCATGTCACGCCATATCGTCAGATCGCACCCATGATGTTGGGTTGCAAGTTGGACTGACGCGTTGGCGGAGTAGTGGCACATGCCCAAGAAGATCCCCGAGTTGAAGCCACTACAGGTCAGCAGGCTTGCGGCCGTTGATGGCTTCCATAACGTCGGCGGCGTGTCTGGCCTGCACCTCCAAGTGCGGGGCGGATCGTCAGCTTGGGTGCTTCGCGCCACGGTAGGCACTCGCCGCCGTGACATTGGCCTCGGCGGTTACCCCGACGTAACGCTCGCCCAGGCACGCGACCGTGCGCGCGCGGCACGGGCGCAGATCGACAACGGCGTGGATCCGGTGGAGGCGAAGCGCGCCGCGCGCGCCACCCTGGTGACCGCGCCAACCTTCGACTGGTGCGCCGCGCAGACGATCGCCGCCAAGCGGCCCGAGTGGAAGAACGCCAAGCACGCCGACCAGTGGGCCAACACGCTGGAGACCTACGCCAGCCCGGTGATCGGCGCCCTCCCGGTGGATGCTGTTCAGCTTCCGCACGTGATCGATGTTCTCTCCCCCCTGTGGACGAGCAAGACGGAGACCGCGACGAGACTGCGCGCGCGCCTCGAGGCCGTCCTGGCGTGGGCCACGGTGAGCGGCTACCGCCGCGGCGACAACCCGGCACGCTGGAAGGGCAACCTGGACGCCGTGCTGCCCAAGCCGCGCAAGGTGGCGAAGGTGCAGCATCACCGCGCCCTGCCCGCCGACGGCCTGCACGGGTTCATGTCCAAGCTGCGACAACGCGAAGGCATGGCGGCCCGCGCATTGGAGTTCCTGGTGCTGACGGCGACGCGCTCCGGCGAGGTGCGCGGCGCAACGTGGGCAGAGGTCGACCTGGATGCCCGCGTGTGGACGGTGCCGGCCGAGCGCATGAAAGCCGGCAAGGAACACCGGGTGCCGCTGTCTGACGCTGCACTGGCGCTGCTGACCAGCCTGCAGCGCATGGCCGGCACTGATCTTGTGTTCCCGAGCCCGTCCGGGCGCATGTTGTCCGACATGGCCCTGTCCGCCGTCATGCGGCGCATGGACGTCGACGCGGTGCCGCACGGCTTCCGGTCGACCTTCCGGGACTGGGCAAGCGAGCGCACCAACTACCCGCGCGACGTCGCCGAGATGGCGCTGGCCCACGCCATCGGCAACAAGGTGGAAGCCGCCTACCGCCGCGGCGACCTGTTCGCCAAGCGCACTCACATGATGGCCGACTGGGCAAAGTTCGTCGACACACCGCCAGCCACGGGCAACGTGGTGCCGATCCGCAAGGAGCAATCAGCATGAGCACCGTGATTCCGTTTCCGGCAAGGCAGGATCCGAAGGTCGAGGCATGGGTCCGGCATTTCTTGGCGACCTCGGCATGGCCCCGCGACGCCGCATCTGTGGCGAGGCTGCGCGAGTTCCTGACCAAGAAGATCGACTGCAGCGGGCCGCCGGCGAAGCGCTGAGCTCCACCGGCATGGGCTAACCCTTTGGGGCAGTCCGTGAAACATCACCGTGAAACACTGCCGTACGCGCAATCATCATTTCACCACGTGTGATACAAAATCACTGCGCGTGACAACTGGGTCACCGCGATCAAGAGGACAGCTATTCCTTCGCACCTGACAACTTGATTCGCTTCCTTGGTGGGGCAGCATGACCGCGGCGGGATGCCGCGCGGCCAGTGGCCGGGGTGGATATCCGTCATCGCGTAGTAGCCAAGGGAAATAGGCCCAGGGGGCCGGCGTTGAAAGCAGGTATCGCAGCACTCGCTGCGGTCACTCGCTTGCGCCGGCCCTTTCTACTTCCGGCGCGAGCTCTGTACATCGGAGCTTGCAATGCAACAGACCACTTCCACCAAGCGCACGCCCGTAGTCGACTACGACTCCCTGCCCGACTGCGCGATGCTGCGGCAGCCGCAGGTCCTGCGCCTTGTCCCTTTCAGTGCGCCCACCCTGTGGCGTCGCGTCAAGGACAAGCAGTTCCCCGCCCCGCACAAGCTTGGCCGCATCACAGCCTGGCGTTGGGGCGATGTCCGCGAGTATCTGGACGCGCAGGCGCGCCAGGTGGCGGCATGAACGTCGCCGACCGAGTTCTGTCTGACGCCGAGATTACCCGGCTGGTGCGGGAGACGACCTACAACAACCCGCGTCCGTTCTTCGACTTCCCCGCACGCCATGTCGAGGGCCGCAAGCTTCTGCGCGAGCAACTGGTCATCGGGCGCAGGATCCTGAAGGAACGGGACAAGTGGGCGCTCAACGACCTGCTGTGGGCCGAGTGGATGGTCGCCCGGATCTCCAAGGCGCTGGACGCCAACAAGCGCAAGACGCCAGGCGCGCCGCCCCGCATCACCCGTGGAGAGCTCGTCCGCCTGCGTGATATGGCAGAGCGGATCGAGGGCTTGATCGGCGCGGCGGCGTGGGACGAGCACAAGAAGAGCCGGTCGCAGCACGCCGACGACGCCCGCGAAGCGTGGTATCTCGCGCGACGCATCGGCAAGCTGGCGGGAGGTGCCCCATGACCCATCCCCAGACACACGAAACCCCGCTGGCGGGCGGGGTCTCGGAAAGCAGTGAAGCGGGCGGCTTCGACGCAAACCCTACCGGCATGGTAGGCGGAACGCAAGTAGTTCGCTCGCTACGCCTGGCCCGCGCCCGCGGCGACGTCAGCGATACCCGCATGGAGGCATGGGAGCCGACTTGGCGAGAGTTCGTGGATGCGTTGAGCACGCCCACGACGGCCAGCAAGGGCGGTGCCTACTACGTGCGCGGAGCCTGCGACGGCAAGCGCGACGACAAGCACATGGCCGGTGCGCGCGACCTGCTGCTGGTCATCGACGGCGACACCGTAGCCGACCCGGACACCGGCGCAGAGCCGGACAAGGTCAGGCACGCGGGCGAAGATCGGCCTGACTACGTGCTCCCCTGCTGCGATCCCGTGGCGGTGCACGAGGTGCTGAAGGCGCACGGCCTGGCGCACGTGATCCACACCAGCCATTCGCACGGCAAGCGCGGCGACGGCTGGCACAAATGGCGCGCCGTGATCCCGTCCAATGCGACCCCGGACAACTTCGCCGCCGCCGTGGGCGCTGTCTTGGACCTGTTGATGGACGCAAGGCTGTACGTTTGGCCCGTGCCCGAGAACACCCGGTTGTCACAGCCGTGGTTCTTCCCGCGCACGGCGCCCGATCGGGCCGGCATGTTCATGGCCATGCACCACGACGGCCACCCGTTCAACGTGGCCGCGCTTGAGGTGCGGCCGCGAGCCCCGGCAGCCGGCGCGCCGCGTAGCGGCGGGCATGGCGACGTAATCGGGCAGTTCAACGCTGTGTTCCTGCCCGGTGAGTTGCTTGAGGCGCGCGGCTATCGGCGCATCACGGAACGGCGCTACCTGTCGCCGCACAGTACGACGGGCCAACCGGGCGTTTGCATCCTGCCCGATAGCGGCGGGCGGCACTTCTACGTGCACAACGGCAGCGACCCGTTGGCGGACGCCAAGCGCCACGATGCGTTCGACGTGCTGCGCTTGCTCGACCACGACGGCGACCAAACGGCCGCGCTGGCGAGCGCACGCCAGGCGCTGGGATTGCCTGCGGCCGGCCTTCCGTCGCCTCCGCAACTGTGGAAGCCGGACGCGCTGGACCGCTTCACCTTCGACGAGTTGACCGTAGAGCCGGACCCGACGCGCTACACCGTGTTTCCCTACCTGCCAGCCGGGATTGCCGGTGTGCTTGTGGGCGCGGGCGGCACGTCGAAAACCGGCGTGATGACGCTGCTGTGCCTGCATATCTGCACGGGAGCGCCGTTGTTTGGTGGTTCCGTTGAGCAGGGCAAGGTGCTTTTCATCACCGCAGAGGACCGCCGGGACGTGCTGCGCAAGCACGTTTGGGCGCACGCCCGCGAGCTGCCACCGATGCTCCGCCAGCGCGTGGCCGACAACTTCATCCCGGCCGACGTGGTGGGCCTGGGCTTCAAGCTGACGCGCTCAATCAACGGCCAGACCGTGGTTGCGCCAGACGTGGACAGCCTGGTGGAGTTCGCCCGCGGGATTGAAGGCTTGCGGCTGGTGGTGTTCGACACCCTGTCCCGGCTCAACGGCGGGGAGGAAACGAACGAGGACCTGGCGCGTGTCGTAGAGGCGATGGAGGCCGTATCACGCGCCACCGGTGCCGCCACGCTAGTGGCGCACCACACGGGCAAGGCGCAGGCGCGTGAAGCCATCGCGGACCAGTACAGCAGCCGCGGGGCATCGTCGCTGTCCGACAACGCCAGAAGCGTGATGCTCGTCCAAGTCGTCACGGCCAAGGACAAGGACGCGCCCGCGAACGCAACGGCGGAGATGTTCGAGGCAAAGGAAATCATCCGCCTGTCGCACGTCAAGGCAAACGACGTCACCGCCCCGACCAGGTATCTGCGCCGGCTGAAAACAGCCCACCGCGCCGAGCTGGTGCCGTTTACCCCGGTGTTTGCGGGCGCCGACACGACGGCCACCGTTTGGGGGCGCGTGGCGGGCTGGATGCAGCAGCAGGTAGACGTTCCCCACCCCACGATGCGGACGCTCGAGGGCCTCGGAGACGAGTACGGATCCCGGCGCCAGCTTCGGGACGCGGTGCACTGGGCACTCGACCGCGGCTTGCTGGTGGAGCTGCCACACCCGGACCCGAAAGGCGCGCGCAAGACGTACTTGACCCTTTCCGGCCAGGCTGCGAGCGGCGCAATGGGACAGGCCGCCTAGGTGCGGCCTATTGCGCCGTTTTCTATTGCGCCGCTTAAGAAAAGCATGCAGCGGCGCAATAGCGCGCCGCCTGCTTTCTATGTCGCCGGGCAGTCGCGGCGAGATGCGGCGAGATAGCGGCGCAATGGCGCAATGGCGCAATGGTGACGCGCAAAGCCACGGGGACCTGTCCGGGGGGTGCTTTTGTAGCGCACGCGAAAAGCCCCGCAGGTTTCCGCGCTTATGCACGCCTTTCGGCCCGTTCGCGCAGTCGGCCTGTTTTGGCGGAGCCGTCCTCCGCCTCAACTCATCTAATGCCGCCTCATTCGCGCGTTTGTTTGAGTTCGCCCTACTTCCAACCCAACAATGGACACGCATCCTTCTTATGCGGAACACCCACATGACCGACCCCGCCACCCCTTCGCCTGCCCCCGAGCCTGCCGCCGCACCCGGTGCGCCTGGTCCCGCACAGGGCAACATCGTTTCCGAGCGCGAGTACCGCTACCCGCCGCCGAGCGGGCGGCCCGACTTCGACGACGCGCCGCGCTTCACCATGCCGGCGCTCCCGCCGCTGCCGCGCTCGCTGGAGCTGCGCGCACCGGACAAGTGGGCCGACAAGATCAAGGCCGAAGCCGGCGCGCTGGCCGAGTCCGATAGTGCGATCGCGGCGGCACTCGCAGCGCAGGCGACGATGGCCGAAGGGCTGGAGGCGCTGGAGGCTGCCCGCCAGACCCGCGACCCACGCAAGACCGCAGCCCAGCACCTGCAGGACGTGCGCTCCGGTTACGACCGCCTGCTGGCCGAGGGAGCGCGCCGACGTGATGCGGCGATAGCCGCGCTGGACGCCCGCGAGCGTGAGCTGCAGCGCGAGGTGGACGGCCGCACCGCCCTGACCCCAAGCGCGGACGTTGCCGACATTCGCGCGGCCCTGCTACGCATGGATCCCAAGAAGCGCAGCGAGGTGCTGCACAAGGCGCTCGACACCGGCGACACGGACGTCCTCGCGGCGGTGTTTTCGGGCCGCGAGCTGACCACGGGCATTTCCGACGTGACGCGTCGCAGCCTCCGGCGCCGCTTCGAGGAGCAGAAGTATCCCGGCCTGCACGGGCTGAGGACCGGGATCCAGCAGGCGCGCGAGCTGGCAGCCAAGAGCTTCGACGAGCTCGAGGCGCTGGACGACCGGGTGCTGGGTTCCTCGCAAGCAATCGAGGAATTCAACCGCAGCGTGCAGGCCGCCGACCAGGCATGGTTTGCGCTCAACCGCCGGCTGTCTGGCGAATGAGCTACGTCCGCGACCTGCTGGACCGCGCGCGCGTGCAGGAGGCCGTCTCATGGCCGCGCTGACCATCGAAACCGGGCCCGGTCTGCCCGAAGCCGACAGCTACGCCACTACGGCCGAGCTGCAGGCGCGCGCCGCGGCCTACGGAGGGTTGGTGCCGTCCGATACCGGCGCGCAGGAGGTGCTGCTACGTCGAGCCGCGCAGGCCATGAATGCGCTTCGGTGGGCGGGCTGCCGCGCGACGCCCTTGCAGACGCTGGCCTGGCCGCGGCTTGGGGTGCCGGGTGTCGCGATGGATGCGATCCCGATGGCGATCAAGCAGGCACAGTGCGCGCTGGCGGTGGAGCTCTACGCCGATGACACCGCGCCCGAGCTGCGCGGCCCCGTGGTGCGCGAGCGGGTCGACGTGCTCGAGGTCGAGTACGCGGCGCCGGCCGCGCCGCGGGGCAAGCCAAGCGCGCCCGCATCCATGCTGCTGGTGGCGCCTTACCTGGCGCTGCGCGTGGCACGCGAAGTGGTGCGCGCATGAAACCCGGCCGCCGTTCCATCATCGCCGAGCATCCCGACCGCGCCGCGATCGAGCTGGCGCTCGCCAACGGCGTGAGCCAGACGGCGCTGTCCAAGCGCTACGGCATCGACCAATCGATCCTGAGCCGCTACCGGCGCCAGATGGACCCGGCACTGATAGCGCGCCTGCGCGTGCGTCCTGCGCGCTCCGACGAGGAGCTGGCGCACGTCCGCGAGCTGGAGGCCAAGAGCCTGCTAGACCACCTGATCCTGATCCGCAGCCGCCTGTACGTGAATGCCGATCGCGCGGTGGCGATTGGCGACGACGCCGGCGAGCGCGCGGCGATGGCCGAGGCCGCGAAGGTGTCGGAGAAGATCGCCAAGCTGCTGGGCGAGATGGGCAGCGTGATCCGCCACGACCACCGGCACGTCGTGCTAACCGCCTCGCCTGAGTGGCACGGCGTCCGCACCGAGCTGACCCGCGCCCTGCGGCCGTACCCGCAAGCCCATGGCGCCGTCCTGGCGGCGCTGGAGCGCGTGGAGGCCACCACAGCGCGAGGCCTGGACGTGATCGAGGCGGATTCCGCGCGCGTGCGTGAGCGTGTCGAGGCGCAGGCCACGTGAGCAGCATTGCCGCGGACTTCGCGCGAGCACTGGACCCGGCGGCCATCTTCCGCGCCGCGGGCATGGAGGCCGACCCCTGGCAGGCCGGCGTCCTGCGCAGCGACCACCCGCGCCAGCTGTTGCTGTGCAGCCGGCAGAGCGGCAAGTCCACGACCGTGGCCGGGCTTGCGGTGCACTCGGCCTTGTACGACCCGGGCCTGGTCCTGATCTTCGCGCCGGCGCAGCGCCAGTCCACCGAGCTGTTCAAGAAGGTGGCCGCGTTCTACCGATCGCTGGAGGACGTGCCCGAGCCGCTGCGCGTCACCGAAACCCGCATGGAGTTGCCCAACGGGAGCCGCATCATCGCGCTACCCGGCAGCGAGGCCACCACGCGCGGATTCAGCGCGCCGCGCTTGATCCTGGTGGACGAGGCCAGCCGCACCGAGGACGCGCTGTACGGCGCCCTGCGGCCGATGCTGGCGACCACCAGCACGCAGGCCGACCAGGGGCGGATGGTCTGCCTGACGACGCCGTGGGGCAAACGGGGCTGGTTCTACGAGGCCTGGCAGCACGGGGGCGAGGTGTGGCAGCGCACGAAGATCACGGCCCGCCAATGCCCCCGCATCGCGCCCGACTGGCTCGAGGAGGAGCGCCGCCTGGTCGGCGACTTCATCTTCCGCCAGGAATACCTGTGCGAGTTCGTGGACACCGAAGAGCAGCTGTTCGCATCCGAATTGATTGAGCGGGCCGTCCGGCACGCAGGAGGCCCGTTGTGGAGCTAGATTGGTTCATGGAGGAGGCGCGCGAGTTCATCGTCGGCGTCGACTTGGGACAGGCGCACGACCCCACGGCGATTGCCGTGATCGAACACGTTTGGGTGCAGGTGCACCAGGCCTACCGCGGCCGCGCCGAGGCGGACCAGCTGCGCGCCTGGCGCGAGGCCATCCGCGCCCATCGGCCGCAGTACAACGTGCGGCACCTGGAGCGCTTGGCGCTTGGGATGCACTACCCGGCGCAGGTGGCGCACATTGCCGAGCTGGTGCGCCGTGAACCGCTCAAGGATGCCCGGGTGTTCTACGATCACACCGGCGTCGGCAGGCCGGTCGGCGACCTGCTGCACGATGCCCGGATCCCCAAGCTCAACCGGGTGCACCTGACCGGCGGGCAGGATTCCAAGGCCGAGGGCGCCTTCCATGCCCTGTCGAAGGTCGACCTTGTGAGCCGCCTGCAGGCGGCCCTCCACACCGGCGAGCTGGCGATCGAGGAATCACTGCCGCTGGCTGCCACGTTGGCGCGCGAGCTCGCGGACTACCGGCTCAACTTCACCGCGGCCGGCAATGCGCAGTTCAACGCCCGGTCGGGCGCCCACGACGACCTGCTGATTGCCACCGGCCTGGCGCTGTACGGTGCGCAAAGGCCGCGGCCGGCGGGAAAGATCGCGTTGCGCTGGGCAATCTGAGGGCGTGAGTATCGCGGCCAGTCGCAGCCGGCGAGACGCCGCTCGCTAGGCTGGCCGCATGGATGACCAGCCCGAGACGCCCCGCAACCCCGGCCCCTTCGCACACCTAGCGCACAAGCCGCTGACGGAGCGAGAGGCGCAGATCATTGCGTTCAACGACGCGCAGCGCCGCAAGGGCAGCCGCAAGCGGTGGCACGACTTCCATCCCGAGGATGCGGCGAACGATCCGGCCGAGCGTTGAACGGCTTAGGCGCTCGGCTTGCCCATTTCAGCTACAGCGCGGGCCAAGCAGTAGGGAATAACGGCGAGCCCTATGCCAATGGCAGCGGCCGCCGCCTCCTGCGGTGCGCCCTGAGCGCCAATGACACCAAAAACTAGCACGCCCCCCCCGAGCAGCGAGCCCAGGATCGTGATCACCCACAGGAACGCCTTCATACCCTTCTCCCCGAAGCGAATGCGCCCGCAGACGATAGCACCTAACTGAAAAGGACTGCGGGGCCAGCACCCCCGCATCCCTGCGAGGGGGCGCACGGCTGGATCGCTCACAAGTCCGGGGAACGTGTACGACCCCAGGATGGTGGGCGTGGACGATCTTGTTCCGGGCTGCGTGCACCGTGCGTTGCTGTTGGGGCGAGGTTAACCGGGGCCGCGCGGGATAAGAGTCGGCCCGTCCCCGCGTGGCCTGTCGGGGAACTCTGATGCCGCTGTCAGGTTTGTGCGCTAAGCCCCATGCATGAACCGCATACCTGCGGCTCGAGCGACCGCGGCCGGGCAGGCGCCCCGTTGAGCGATGTTCATGGGTGCCGTATGTTGTGGTGGGGCCAGGGGGCGCAGAAGGGATTATTCGCAGCGCTACTACCTGGGTGAACAGGCCACCATAAAAGGCAACGGAATGAATAGGTTAGGGTCGAATCTCGCTCTCCAACAGGCCGCCCCTAAACAGGGGATTCTCGATCTGGGGGTTGAGGTCCAGAAGGATGTTAATGGCATCGAGATGGGGGTGCTGGAGAACGGCATCCCTTACTTGACACAGCGGGGCCTTGCGGGTGTCGTCGGCATTGCCCGCAGCGCTATTCAGACCATTACCAACGAGTGGGCGGAACACATCAATGATGAGGTGCTAGGCAAGGACCGGATCTCCTATTTCAAAAGGTACTTGTTTGATAAGGGCTACCGCGAGCCGAAGCTCTACATAGAAACGATGCAGAGCGGCAGCCCACACTTCGCCTATCCGGACGTTGTGTGCATGGCCTTCCTCGAATACTACGCATTCGAGTCTAAGGCTGAGAGCAAGGAGGCTCTTGAGAACTACAGAAGGTTTGCAGCGTACGGGCTTCGCAAGTTTATCTACGATGCCTTGGAGTACTCCCCTTCTGACAAGTGGAAGTATCACCATGATCGCGTTTCCTTGCTCAAGAACTCAGCCCCTGACGGCTACTTCACAGTGTTTCAGGAAGTTACCGGCCTGATTGTCGACCTGATCACGGCGGATCTCACGGTGAACCATAAGACCATCCCGGATATCAGTGTCGGGCAATGCTGGGGCAAGTACTGGGCCGACAATGGGCTGGAGGCACAGTTCGGGGCTCGCGTGCCGTATGAGCACAACTATCCGGACTACTACCCTCAAGCTCTAAGCAATCCTCAGAAGCCGAACGCCTACCCTGATGAGGCGCTGCCCTTGTTTCGGACGTGGTTCAAACACGAATACTTGCCCACAAGGTTCCCCAATTACATCTTGTCAAAGGCAAACATCCTTCCTGGTGGGAAGGATGAGGCGCTTCAGATTGTCGGGATGTACCAGAAGCTGCCGGCGCCACAGAGAACGTGATCGCACGCACACCGTTTGGGAGTTGGCGAGCCTGCCGGCCGATGCCTCGTACGTTGCTGGTGGACACAGACTGCCCCCCGGGGCAGTCGGGCAGGTTCGCGGCCAGGCGTGGGACTTTTCCGACGCGCCCAGCCCGGCCGATTCAGAGGCCGTTTACTTTGTTGGGTAGCCTGTTGGGTTTCCGCGAAGAAGTCGCTTAACAGATTGACTTTGTTAGACTATTGGCGGAGAGAGTGGGATTCGAACCCACGGAAGGTTTGACCCTTCGGCGGTTTTCAAGACCGCTGCCTTAAACCACTCGGCCATCTCTCCGATGT
>Ga0233377_1000636_pt1 | contig 14960 bp, 23 predicted proteins | sample ElkDunMinimDraft_6_FD_191540 | JGI IMG/M metagenome (GOLD analysis project Ga0233377, IMG submission 191540) | Fecal eukaryotic communites from dung pellets of Tule Elk in California, USA - Elk Dung E36 | ecosystem: Host-associated > Mammals > Digestive system > Large intestine > Fecal | place...
CCTTATACCAGCCTTCGGCTGCTATGTCAACGGCTCCGGGGACTCCGTCCCCTCATCACCGCGAGTCCCTACGGCGCCCCGCCCGAGCCGGGCAACCCCCGCGCCCGGCTCTCACCGACGCCTGACCGATCTCGGCTACCGCCACTGTCTTCGGCGCGTCCTCCGGACACACCGGTCCCTGGTTCACCAGCCCCGCGACGGGTTGTCCGCCGCGGGGTGCATTCACTCCACCCGCATCGCCCCGCCGCCAGGGGGGCTGTGCCCGGCCGTATGGTTATTCCTCCGGGCATGGCTCAGTACCCCATCTGACGGGGAGCACTCGTGCGAGCCGGTTCCGGCCCGGAAGGGCCGGCTTATCCGCGGAGCTTCACGGGGAGCCGAGACCGGCGGAGAGCCGGCCCCGTTTCACACGCTACCGGGAGAGGTCACCGGCGTACCTGTCACCGAGCTGCTAGCACACCTGGCGGGCGTGACAGAATTTCGGCGCGCGTGCTACCGTCGAAGGAACGCCGGTTGGGACGGGAATCCTTTTGGCGAACCAAGCGACGGGCCGGGGCTCACCCAGAGACCCCGGCTCTTGCATGTCTGATCTTAGAGCGTCGGCCCCCGGAGGGGGCCGACACCGTAGCCGTGCCTGGCACGTAAGTGATACCTTCGTGCCTTGTGAGGGCGACTTCCCAAAGATGATCCTCACCACTGCCGGCCCTGGTGTTTACATCGGGGCCGGCTTTCGTGCTTCACACGCTGGCCAGGGGCCGAGCGTGGCCTGTCACGTTGCCGAGCTGGCGGGGTATCGGCCCGCTGGGGTGGCCGAGCGCGGTCCGGTAGGCGGCATCTCGCTCGGCGTAGAGCTCGGCAGTCTGCTCGGCAGTCTGCTCGGCGAGTGCTTGTCGAGCAGCTTGCGCGCGGGTGCGGTAATGCAGAGGACGGGACAAACGATCGATCCCCCTAGGTGGTGCGGCGACTTCCCGTGTCTGATCGGACACTACACCCCTGTTCCGCGTGAAACCAAGCGGACTCTAGTGACGATTTGGGCAGATGAAACGGGGTGCCGAGCGTGACGCTCGACACCCCGAAAAGGTTTACTCTGTCCAGATCCTCATTTCTATTTGCTCTATATCGCGAATTGCGTCACTTAGTGAGTCGTAATCTACGATTTGCTCGTCTTTGAGCATTTCCAATATCGCCTCTGTCAGCGATACCGAGCCACCGTCACCGAACCGCCGTAGCAGATCCACGGGCGTGAGCTGTCCTACGGCGTGCCATAGCCGCATTTTGCGCTGGGCCGCGGACTGCTTTGGTGGATCATGCTTTGGTGGATACCACTTGGCCCCGCGGCGAGCTCCACCGGCCCCGCCGCGCTTGCGTTCCCGGAATGCCACCGTGACCGCGAGTCGCCACATGCGGGAGACGGCAGTCTGTACCCCGGCGACGAGCGCCAGGGCGCCATTGCGCGCCGCTTGCCCCTGCACGAGTCCGGTTGCCCAGATGCTGCCGGATGTCCAGACCCCTTTTCGGAGCCGCGGCGCTTGGCCGCTTTTGGTCACCTTCCGCGTGGGTTCCGGAACCTTGGCTTTGAGCTGGTCAACAGACGGCTTGACCTTCGAACGTCGGGCCGTGCTCCACATTCGGGCGAGCGCGTCGCGCCATCCATCCGGCGCGGCGCGTTCATTGTTGACGACCCTGTAGACCATGCGATTGTTGCGCCCGAGTACGTCAGCGATTTCGCGGACCGAGTATCCGGCACCGCGAAGCCGGTCAATCAGCTGCCGAGCATCGAGCGGACGTGTCATATCTCCCTTCCCTTCATGAGATCGCGCAGCTCTTGCAGGCTGCGCGGGTATTCGTGGGGGCCGACGGATGTGGCTTTGAGCCGTAGGCGGCCCGGCTTGCCGTCATCCTTCCAATCGGCTCTCCCCGAAAGATAGAGCGCGTCCAGGTCGAACGCGATCACCCGCTCTCTGGGAAGGGAGAGGGCGCCCATCTGGGGATAGTCCACCGGCCCCTGTAGAAGCCGCACGCGCGCGCGCGCCCATATCTCCGCGGCGTACTCAGGGTGGGCCGTCTGCTCTTGCCATGGGCTGATCTGCCCTCTTTCGTGCCATACCAAGAGATGCCCTTCCCGGTGTACGCCGTCGATGGGCCGTGCGTCGCCGGCGAGCTCTGGCCGATCCGCCGGTGCCGTCCTAGTGACCCGATGGCCGGCAGACGCGAATCCGCCGATGCTGTGCAGGATCACGAAGCGGATCGCGCGCTCGGCGAGCTCGGCGACTGCCGGTGTGGTCTGCTCTGTGCTCACCATCTCGCCGAGCCGGGCGAGCGTGCTCTTCCACCTGGTCATCCATGGGTCAAGGACTTTCCCGCTGGGGAAAGAGAACCCTTCGTGGATGACCAGGTGCCAGCCGAGCGAGCGAGCGAGGGAGACCTCTCTCCCGCTCACCCATGTGTCGAACTGCTCGCCCGGTGAGGCGGGGTATTGCCATGCGCCGCGGGTGCCGGCCACCGGCGAGGGGAGTAGTCCGACGTGATCCCATCCGGCGGGGACGGTGGCCGTGATGCGCCACCGGCCCGGCCCGGCGAGCACGCGCGGTGCGTCGACGGGCTCGCCTGTACAGAGCGTAGGCGGCCCGCTCGGCATCGCTGCGGTGAGCGCGGCGTACATGAGGCGCCCGTCGTACTGGGCCACGTCGCCGAGCTCGTCGCCGGCGCCGAGCGGGGGTAGCAGCTCTTGCCGCCCCTGTCCGGAGGTGGACTTGATGAGCTGGCGCAGATCGGGCGAGAGGATCGGGTACTCCCGCCGTCCGAGGGTGTGGCGCCAGAGGCTTTTGCCGGTGGTGCCCGGTGTGGAGAAGAGCATGCCCGGCCCGCGCCGCTCGTCGGCGAACTTGTCGGCGACGAGCGATTCCAGTAGCGCCCATGCTTGGCCGGCGGTGCGTGGGTCGTACTCGTCGGCGGGGCCGTACCATGCGCCGGCCCGGTGGATCTCTACCTCTAGGCCGGTGCCGGTGTGCGTCCATCGTGCCGTGGGTGTGTCGGACTCGGCGACGTAGTGGCGCCCGGCCACCCATTCGGGGACCTCCTGTCCGACCCACCGGAGGACGGCGCCCATGCGGCCCCGGTCCCCTGGCTGCATGCACCAATCGGGACCGTCACACAGGTACGCGCGCCGCGCGCCGAGCGCGAGCATGTCGGCGAGCAACACGGGCAACGGGGTCTGCTCGCCCCGTGACCACGCGCGCCCGGTGCCCGGATCATAGAAGTGACCGCGCCCGAGGTGGACGAACAGAGTCCGCCGGTAGCCGAATTTCTGAGTGAGCGGGATAGCCGTGGTCACCCCGGCAAGCGTGGTGAGGTCACCGGCCGCGGCCATCGTGCGCTGATCGAGCGTCACGGGCTCGGCACGCTCGGCGCGTTCCTGCACGGTGAGCGCTTCGATCTCTTCTACGCTCAGTCGCGCGGCCTTAGCCAGCTCGGCCACCGGCACGGCCCGAGCGAGGGCGCGCACGGCCGACGCGATCGTCTCGCCGGCCGCCCGGATCCGCTCGTCTGCCGCGGCTCTGATGAGCAGCTGCTCGGCGTGCTCTTTCCCCGCCGCGCGAAGCTTCGTGAGCTCCGCGCGGGTCAGCTTGTCGTATGCCACGTCAGCAGTATTCCGTCACGTCAGCGTATTCGACCTGCACACTCAGTGTGTGCGATGTCGGCACGAGATCAACGCGCGAGAGCGCGCGGTCCATGGCGGTGATCCGCCCGATGCGGTAGTAGCGGACTTCCCGCCGTGACGTGTAGTCGCTGGCGAATCCACTCCCGAACGGGTCATTCGTGGATATCAGGAGAGAGACGCGCTCGGCATCCCCGGTGATGTGGAAACGGGTGAACGGCTTGCGGTGCGCTCCCATGCGCGTACTCCAAACTAGTACGCGCGTTACGCGCGTACCGGGCGACTTCCCATGTCGCCGAGAACACTATCCGAGTGCGCACCGCTACATCTAGGTACCTAGGAAAAAACCTAGGTGCGCACCTAGGTAGGAACCTAGGCGGTACGAAGTGCAGGCACAGGCCAGATGTGCCACACTATTTGGCGTCACACACGACACACGGGAAGTCGCACGCATGACCACAAAACTTATTGCCGTATATGGCGGCAAAGGTGGCATCGGTAAAACCACCACTGCGGTTAACCTGGCGTACGCGCTCGGCCAGAGGTACAAGGTCGGGCTTATGGATGTCGACTATCAAGACTCCGCAACCAAGCTCACGCGCGGCATGAAGGTGCCTTGCCCGTACACTCTCGTGGAGTCCGTCACGACGGGACTCACGCACATCGTGGCGGATATGCCGCCTAGCATCGTGGAAGCGCGGCCCCTGCTTAAGGACGCGGATCTCGTTGTGGTGCCCTTCACGTGCCGCGATATGGACACCGCCGCACTCACGAGAACCTTGGTGCGTGACCTCGCCGACATGCCCCGTGTTGTGGTCATGTCCCGAGTCACCCACGCACAGCGCGGTGCGGAGAGAGTGCTCCGCGGGGTGCTGGAAGGGATGGATATCCCCGTGGTGGAGACTCCGCTACGGGAGTACGTGAGCGCGCACGACACCGCGAGCAAGAGCGGTATCCCCGTGATGCACCCGTCCGCCGGCGGTAGCAAGGTGGCTGAGGCCAGAGCGGACATGACCAGAGTCACAGATCAGCTCAACGACTTGATTGGAGCAATGTGATATCCCGCGCCGAAGAGATGGCCGCGCGTATCCGGCGCCAGGTGGCCGACGAGGTGCCCGACGAGGTGCCCGACGAGGTGCCCGACGAGCCGGTCACCCCACCGGCCAAGCGCCGCACCGCCCGCCCGGCCCCGCCCGCTGACGAGTGGGCCGGCGCCCGGCCGCGCGTCCGCCCCTCCCGTACCCCGCTGAACGTCGGCATGCCCAATGTGCTCCGCATTCATGAGCGCCTGGCGCTGCTCACCGCAACCGAGCGGATTACCGCACAGGATGCGGTGGCGGAAGCGGTGGATCAGTGGCTCACCGCGAAGGGATACCCCCGATGAGCGTCACGACGAGTGTCATCATTCATGTGGGTCAGGCCGACGCGGACCGGCTGCCCGATTTCGTGGAGGCATTGGCCGCGAGAACCGACCCCCGCCACGACCTGGGGAACCTCGCCGGACCGGCAGCCCGCTCGGCGAACCTCTGGGGGGGATGGAAACCGCCGCTGCTCACGCTGTGGGCGGGAGCGTACAACCACCTTGACGAAGACGCGCTGCTCTCTGCAATCAGCGAATTCGCGTGGAACGCGCCCGACGAGGTACAGGCGTTCATCTCGTCGTCCGACCTATACGACGATTCGCGTCTGCGACTGCTGTACGGAGAAGTCCCCCGATGGGACACACACCGCGCCGCCGACACCGTGACTTACCCCGGCATTGAGCTGCGTGTCACGATTCCGGCCGGCGTCATCCTGCAAGCCGACTCGACTCGGTTGCACTTGATGGCACGCATCAAGAACCTTAGAAGTTGCGACTGGGGCGACTTGATCCCCCTGGCAGGCCCCGCTGATTTTCGTGTCGAGTACCGGCCCGTGATGCTCGTGAACATCCCTGACGACGACCCCGCCGAGTATTCGGACCCGCCGCCGTTCTGACGCGCGGCCCCTAGATTTCGCCGCGATGCTCCCGCTACCAGTGGACTAACAGACCACTGGTAGACGGGAGCTTTTTGTTGTCATGGGCAAGCTGAACAAAGACGAGCGCGCCGCGCTGGATGCGCTGCTGAAAAAGCTGTCGGACGACGAGTCCGACCCCGCCGAGCTCGCCGCCGCCGCCGCCGACGCCGCCGCCGTCCTGGCGGAAGCCGCCGACGACGCCGCCGAGCAAGGCGACATGAAGGAGGCGGGCAACTTGGCGGAACAGGCCCTAGACGCCGCCGCCGTTGCCGCCGACGCCGCCGCCACCGCGGGCACGGATGCGGCCCGCGCCGCCGCCGAGCGCGCCGCGGGTGAGGCCGCCGACGCCGTGAGCGCCGCCGTTGGCGAGGGAGACAGCACCATCGGTGAGGCGCCCGACGCCGGATCCGACGAGCACGATTACCGCGATGCCGCACCGGCCGCGGTAGTCGTCGACGCCGAGCCGATTGCGCCGGATGACGCGCCGAGACGTGAGCATTGGTACTTCAAGAAGTGGGGTAAGGGCTGATGACTGCCATCACATTCTCGGAGGGTTTCGACGAGCCGACTCTTCCCGGTATGCCCGCCGAGCTCGTCGACGAGCTCGGCGCCGAGCCGGCGCCGGACATCACGCCCAAGCGGCGCCGCGGCAGACCGAAGAAGGCGACCGCCGCCGACGAGCCGGCGGCCCCGCGCCGCGAGCGAGCGCCGAGCTCCCGCACCGCCACCGGCAAGGCCAAGAGCCGAAAGGAAATTGAATCGGCGCTTGACCAGTGTCACCAGCTCGGCGCTGTGGGGCTCGGCATGGCGGGCATGCCCGACACCGCCGCGGCCCTGGCCGCCGCCGGCCCCGCCGCGGCGCCGATCCTCGCGCCGATGGTTGAGCGGAATCCGTGGTTGCTCAAGTTGCTCACCACCGGTGAGAACGGGGCCGCGCTCTTGCAGCTCATCATGGTCTACTACGGGGTGTATCAGGCGGCCCTCGCCGAGCGCGCCGCGATCACCGCGGCCCGCGCCGCGGGTGAGCCGTACGCTCCGGTGTTCCCGACGCCGTGACTGCACTGCCGCCAGTAGTCGAGTGGGACCGGCTAAGGGACGTGATGCGCTGGCGACAGGGCGAGCACGTCTCTTTGATCGGTCCCACCGGCACGGGAAAAACTACCGCGATGCTGGGTCTCCTCCAACAGCGGCGGTATGTGTGCGTGCTCGGCACGAAACCCGCTGACGAGACGCTATCGTCGCTGGTCCAACGGGGTGGCGGATACAAGCGCATCACGGCCTGGCCGCCGCCGCGGGTCCGGGAGCGCGTAGTGCTCTGGCCGCGCGTCACCAGGGCGAGTGATCTCCCGCGTATCGCGGGCATCATGCGGCACGCGTTGGATGAGGCATTTGCGGAAGGCGGTTGGTGTATCGCCGCCGATGAGGTGTGGTTTCTGTCGCACAAGTTGAAGCTCGCCGACATGCTCGAAACCTACTGGTCGCAAGGCCGGTCAATCGGCTTGACGCTCGTGGCCACGACGCAGCGGCCCGCGTGGGTGCCGCGCATGATGTACAGCCAGGCAACCCACCTTTTCCTCTGGCGGGATGCCGACCGCACCAACCTTGACCGCATCAAGGACATTACGAGCGGTGCATTGAATTCAGGCGACATCCGCCAGATTGTTGGATCGCTGGCCAAACATGAGGCCCTGTACCTCAACACGAGGACGGGAGCTATGGCCCGCACCACCGCACCGAAAAGGAGGTGACATCCTTGCACGTCCACGTCGGCCCCCCGGAATTTCTCGCCGCGGTGAGCTACATGATCATTGCCGGGTTCCTGTGGCGCTCTCTGGCCGCTCACTGGAGTGATCGGCCCATCGGCCAAGCCATGGCTTTCATCTACTGATCCACTAGAGGAGGGGGACGACCATATGGCGCCCGCTACCCTGGCCACCGCACCGGCCGCACCGAAAACGCAGGGGTCCGACAAGAAAGCCCCAACGATGCTTGTTCCCTTCACCCGCGCGGCGAGGGAACACCTGGAGCCGTTCGTCGACGAGAGCAAGGCTCTCACGACGAGCTCACAGCAGATGGGTCCCTACGATGTTGCCGCCTACGGATTCTTGAGGGGTATCTATCTTCAGATCGAGGTGAGCGGCGGGACCGGTTCCACGACTGTTGCCGTCAAGGAGGACGCACCTTGGAACCTGATCCAGGAAGTGTCCGTCATCGACGTCAACGGAGCGCCGATCTTCGGCCCCCTGTCGGGATACGATCTCTACCTGCTGAACAAGTACGGCGGTCACGCATGGGCCGCGGATCCGCGCCAGTCCCCCGGCTTCACGGCGCCGGTAGTGGGCGCGAGCGCTTCCGGCAACTTCAACATGTTGCTCCGGATCCCGATCGAGATCGCGGCGAGGGATGGGCTCGGCGCGCTCCCGAACCAGAACGCGGCATCGACCTACAAGGTTCGGTTGACGCTCGCCAGCGCGGATGACGTCTACAGCACGAAGCCCACCAACCTCGGTACGGCCCGCGTGCGGATGCACCTGGATGCATGGAGCCAGCCCACCGGATCCGACCTGCGGGGCAACGTCAATGCGCAGGTCCCGCCCGCCGTCGGAACCACCATGTTCAACTCGAAGCAGATCTTCAACCTCGCGAGCGGTCAGCAGACCACGCAGCTCAAGAGGGTCGGCAACTACATCCGAAATTTGATCTTCGTCAACAGGGACGCGAGCAACGGGACCCGCGCCACCGGCGCCACGAACTTCCCCGACCCCGTGACGCTCTCATGGGACACGCGGCCCCTGCTCACCGCTGTGCCGAAGATGCTGATGCGGCATCTCATGCAGCAGCGCACCGGCTACACCGGCACCGCGGAAACCGCCGGCGGCCCGGACAACGGCGTGTTCGTCGTCGACTTCGCGCACGACTTCGACGGCAAGATCGGCGCCGAGCTGCGGGACGGATGGCTCGGCACCGTCCAGTCCACACGACTGGAGATCCAAGGCAGCTTCAGCGCTGCATCGGTCTTGACGGTGCTCACGACCGACGTTTCACCCGCGGGTGAGGTGTTCGTCTGATGCCCGTGATGCCGTTTCTCCAGGACCCCGCCAAACTGGCCGGTCTGCTCACGCTCGGCGCGCTCGCCATCCTGATCATGCTCAACGCCGGGTTCGCCGGTGTTCGTGTGAAGCTCGGCGACTGAGCCGCTTGCCAAATATCCAGACTTGCCAATCACTGGCAAGTCAGGATATTTGGCAACTCCCCTGATCACCGGTGGCGCGCGGTGCCCCGTCCCCTGCGCGCCACCGGTCACCATCTGTCACTACCACGTAAGGAAGGGAGGCCCCGATGATGGGTCTCGACATGAAAAGCCTGCTGATCGGTCTCGTGATCGGATGGCTGGTCATCCCTCGCGTGCAGGGCATGATCATGAGCAAGGTGTCCGGCTGATGACGGCCCTACAGCGCGCGCTCGTCGCGCTCGGCGCGCTCGCCGTCGTTGTGGCCGCGGTGGTGACGCTCACCGTGAGCGGCCACGACGCCGGACAGCTGCTCGGATGGGCTATCCCCATCGTGACCGGTGCATGGGCTGTGAGGGAAGTGCAGGCGAGCACGGCAGCGCAGAACGGGCTGCTCGGCGAGCTCGCCGCGCAGAATCACGAGATCGCCGAGAACGTGAACGGCCGACTGGACGCGCGGATCCGCGCCGCGGTGCGCGACGTGCTCGCCGAGCCCATCCCGTTCGTGCCCACCGATCGGGAGTAGCCGTGCCCCTGGCGTTTTCCTTCGTGGTGCTGGCGGTAGGCGTGATCATGATCACGGCCGGTGTGGCGGACCCTGACGGGGGGCCGCTCGGCATGCTCCGCGATCTCACCCAGGGCAAGGCGCCGCAGATGCGCGGAAGCGCACGGGCCAAGGGAAGCGTCGGCGGGGTGCTGGAATACATGCCCGCGCTACTCGCCACCGGCGGCGCTGGCGGTGGCGGTGGCGTGCAGACCGCCAGCGCCGCCGGCGGCGGTATCGTCGGCGCGGCCCGTGCGCAGCTCGGCAAGCCCTACCAATGGGGGGGGGCCGGCCCGGATCGGTGGGACTGCTCTGGGCTGGTCTGGCACGCGGTCAAGGTAGGCGCCCCGATGGCATGGGGCCGGACTACGGCCGAAGGGCAGCGTACAAGCAAGCTCGGCGCCACCATACCGGCTACCGCCGCACTGCCCGGAGACATCATCTTTTTCGGAGTTCCGGCGTATCACTGCGGTATCTACACCGGAGGCGGGCAGATGATCCACGCTCCGAGCGCGGGCGACGTAGTAAAGGAAAGCCCGACCGGGGGACGCACAGGCCCCATCACCTATCGCCGCTTTCCCGCGCCGGTGGTGACGGTATGAGCATGACCACAGACAGAGCCAATGGGCTAGTGCTCACCTCGCTCACGGTGTCTGGTGCCCTGGTCTTGATCCGGGACGCGACCACCGGCGCCATCCCAAAGCCGAGATTTTTTCTCGGCTGGACACTTGCCGGCATCGGTCTCGCCGTCCTAGCGCAGATACAGCCGGACCTCGCCGGCGGGGTAGCAGTCCTCATGATCGTATCCGCGGCTCTGGTCTACGGCGCCCCGGCATGGCAGGTCATCAGTAAGGGAGTCACAACGTAGGACCGGACCCGCGGGGCCGGTACCGAAGGGAGAACAGGATGAATTTCGACAAGGTGATGGGCGTTGCGAGCGCCATCGTGACTGTCGCACTGGTGACTACCATCGTGAGCCACCCGACGAGCGCGGAAGTGATCCGCGCCATCGGGAGCGCGTTCTCCGGTGCCCTGCGCGCCGCGATGGGCAAGTAATGCCGCGCACGCCACGCGCCACACGAGAACAGCTCGGCGCCGCGAACGTGCCCGCCGCGCACGCCAGCTCGGCGCCGGTGGCCGGATTCGATCCCGCTGAGGACGAATTCCCCGCCGGCGATGTGATGCTGGTTCGGGGGGCCGCCGAGCTGATGAGGTGGCGCGGCCCTCAGTCGGTGGGGGCCGGCCCCGGTGGGCCGGCCACCGATGACGGGGGAGAGTACGGCATCACACCGGCCGCTCACCGCGTGCCCGGACAGGTGGACGCGCGCCGAGTGTGGCGCGCACCGGTGGGAGCCGGCTACCCCGGTACCCCGCCAGAGCTCCAAGTCTCTCCGGAGTTCCCTGCGAACGTTCGGGTTACCGAGCCGGTGGCGGGGCATGCCGCCCCGGCTCGCCATCGCGGCGGCCCGACATCGGATGATCCCGCGCGAGCCGCGGTGTTCCCCCTGGCGACGTTCATGCGCCCGTTCGATAAGTGGGCGCCGGAGAATTTCGCGGCGCTCGACAAGATCGACGCCCCTGCGCCGAAAGCCGCTTCCCCGTACACCGCGCCGAGCGACGCGCCGAGCCGCACGCCGTCCGCCGGTGGCGGCATGGCGGCCCCCGGTATCGGCCCCCAGGTCGGCCCCGCGCCGAACACGTACCGCATCATTCCGCGGTCATGGGATGAGCTGCTAATCAATACCGGCCAGGGTGGTACCGCCACGGTGGACTCTGGCCGCCGCGCGGGAGGGTGGCGGGCACGTGGCTGACGAGCCGGACATAGACATCAAGGAGACCCTAGGCAAGAAGGTCGGCCCGCTCCCGGTGGGAGTGTGGATCATGGCTGTAGGCGGGGGGCTGATCTTCGCATGGTATATGCGCTCCCGCGGTGGCTCGGCGGAAGAAAGCGCCGAGCCTGGCCGAAGCACCGTTACGGCCCCCGGCATCGGGGGGGCCGCCGGTGGCGGTGGCGGATCCGGAGGTGGGGACACCACGCGGCCAGCTACGAATGAAGAGTGGTATCAGCAGGCGCATCAGCGCTTGATGGCTACGGGGCTGTATGACGCGCTGATTGTGGACACCGCGCTCAAAGCGTATCTGTCTGGGTCCCGCCAGCTCACCACGCAAGAGCAGACCATCGTGAGTCACGCAATCCGGCTGATCGGGCCGCCGCCGGTGCCCACGCCGGTACCGCCGCCCGGCGGCCCCTCCGATGAAGATCCGCCACAATGGGATTACCCCGATGAGGACCCGCCGGTGCCTACCACCCCGCCACCGGTCACGCAGACCCCTACCGCGCCGAGCGATCCGCGGCCCCCGGCCCTCTCGCCCGGCTCGGGCGAGACGACATACACCGTCACGGCCGGCGAGAATCTGTACGAAATCGCCGAGCGGCGCGTTGGCAAGCCCAAGGCCGGCGCACCCGAGCCGACACACACCCGCGTGTACCGGGACAAGATCTATGAGCGGAATTACGCCGAGATCGAATGGCAGGCCCGAAAGCACGGCCAGACCAGCAGCAATTACGGCCAACTGCTCTACAGCGGTACGCGGTTGGTGTTGCCCCCAAAAAATGATGGCTCGGGTAGCGGTAGCGGCTCGGGCAGCGGTGGCGTAATCCAGGGTGGAAACATCACGGGCTCTAGCAGCGGAATCAAGATCGATCCGATAGGCGGTGGCACGCTGTACACCGGTAGCGGATGGGGACAGGTGGCATACTGATGAGCGCTCAGCATGATCTACCCCTGGCGCTCGCCGTCGTCGCGCTCGTGCCGGCCATCTACGGTACCGCGCTTCCGCCGCTCGCCGTGGTGCGCGGACAGGTGGATACCGGCGGTCACCTCGCCGCCGGTGTCGGCCAGGCCGCCGCGCTCGCCGCGCTCGTCGTCGCCGCGGTCGTGGCGGTCACCGGCTCACCCACTGTGGGCATGATCGGGGCCGCTACCGTGGGCGCGTATGCCTGCATGTACTGGCACGCGCGGGATGTGTCGCCGTAGTGGCTACTCTCACCCCGGCGCAGATTGCCGCCGTTGCCAACGGCGCCGGATTCAGTGGTGACAGTCTGGTCTGGGCCGTCGCCGTCGCCCTGGCGGAGAGCGGCGGTCGGACGGACGCCGTAGGCGTCAATGCGGACGGGAGCCGGGACCGGGGACTCTGGCAGATCAATAACAAGTGGCATCCGGACGTGACGGACGCCATGGCGTTTGATCCTGCCCAGGCCGCCGCCGCTGCCTACAGGATCAGCAAGTCCGGCACGAGTTGGTCGCCGTGGGCCGCCTACACCAATGGGGCCGCCGCCGGCCATCTGTCCCGTGCGCGCGTCGCCGTCGCACAGACAGGAGACGGCGCTCCCGCCGAGCAAGCCACCGGCGGCCCGGCGGCCCTCGGCCCCGTCGACGTCGTGGGCGCCCTCGGATCCCTGGCCAAGTCTGCCGCGGCCATCGCGTCCACCTGGATCAAGGCCGCGGAGTGGATCTCAGATGGCCACAACTGGATGAGGATCATGGAGGTTACCGGCGGGGTGGTGCTCGTCACCGTCGCCGTGATCACGCTCGGCAAGACCGGCGCCGGCCCCGTCGCCGGCGGCATCAATGCCGTCACCGCGGCCCCCGGCAAAGCCGTCCGCGCCGCTACCAGCATCGTGCCCGCGGGCAAGCTACTCAAGTAGAAGAGGACCGACCAATGCAGACCACGCCGCCGCCGCAGCCCGACGCCGCCGAGTACGACGCCGAGCCGGACCCACTGGAGCCGCTGCTTGACCGCCCGGTACGGGTGATCGCTGCCGAGCGGATCCCGGTGGACACCCGAATCCCCGGATCATGGGTAGCACAGCAGACCAGGATCTACCCCGGCAATCCGCCCGTACAACTCGCGGGCGATCACCCCGCCCGAACCCGCTGGGCAATGGTGGGGTTCGCGACAGAGTATGCCGATTTTTATTTGTCGCACTCGGCGGAGACCTGCACGCAGGACTCCGGTATCCGCCCGGACGCCTACAGCCTGGAGATCACGGGCCGCGGCCCCATCTGGGCCGCAGCGTTCCATTCCGATCCGTTCGATCCGGAGGATAGCGCATACGTACAGATCTACTATTTCGCCGAGTACCTGGATCACTGATGGGGTACCCTCTCGGCGCCGGTCCCGAGGGGGGACGATTCGGCGGGCACTTCGGCGCCTACGGCGGCCCCGTCGCCGGCGCCGAGCTCGGCGCCGGCCCCCAGTTCCCCACCATCCTTGCCGTCCAAGGCAAGCGAGAGGGCGCCCGGATCGTCGCCACCATCGGCACGCCCGGACATGGACGGGGATGGCTCGTGCAGCGGATCACGGTCTCGTGTTCGGGCGCCGCAGTGGCCTACGTGTATGTGGAGGGACGCAAAGCTGAGCATCTTGTGTCCGGCACGCCCGCCGGCGCGTTCGACGAGTGGGACGGCGCCCGCCTCATGCCCATCCCATCTCTACGGCAGATGTACGTGGTATGGGAAGGCGCCGGACTGAGCACAGCTACCGCGTGGGCAAGAGTCGAGTACTGGGAGGTATCCACCTGATGGGATTCACCGCGAACGCATGGGGCTCACCTGGTTACGGTGGTGACGGTGGCGGCCCCGGTGGCGGATCACCAGTAGACCCCGCACCCGTCACTATCGCCCTGTCCAACGGCTGGACAGCGGCTGAGCCCGCCACCTACCAGCGTTTCATATCGGGCGTGGTGGAGCTTTGTGGGCTGATAGTGCCAGGCACCCGGACCATTGGGACAGTCCTTTTCACGCTCCCGACTGGCCGGCGCCCACTTGCAGACCTGATCCTAGATACGCCTACGGATCTCGATGATGTGCGGATCAAAATAGCCGCCTCTACGGGACAGGTCACTATTAACGCCGTGATCGGCGGCACCCTGGAGTACATCTATTTCGGAGGGTCCGGACCGAATGACGGCCTGGAATTCTCGGCAGTCTGATCACCTCGCTTGAATTCGCGGCGCTCTCTCCACTACGTGTGGAGAGAGCGAAGGGAAGTCGCGACATGATCACGCGTGAAAAATGGGGAGCATCCCCGCGCGCCACCACGGCGCCCACAAACATCACCCCGAAACATGGCGGGGTGGCTATCCATTGGGTAGGCGGTAAGACCGGCGCCACCGAGCGGGACGATTGCACGCGCGTCTGTCACGCGCGCATGCGCCAGATTCAGCGCCAGCACATCCACACCAATGGATGGGTAGACATCGCATACACCCTGGCGGTCTGCCCGCATGGCGAGATCTTCGAGGGCCGCGGCATCGGCCGCCGCACCGCAGCCAACGGCACGAGCAAGGGCAATCAGAACTGGTATGCCGTCCTTGCGCTCGTCGGCCAGGGCGACGAGCTCGGAACACAGCTGCTCGTCGGACTCCGAACCGCGGTGCGCTACCTTCGCGAGCACGGCGCCGGCCCCGGCATCACCGGCCACCGGGACCACTACAACACGGAGTGCCCCGGCGCCGAGCTCTACCG
>Ga0233377_1000638_pt1 | contig 14939 bp, 16 predicted proteins | sample ElkDunMinimDraft_6_FD_191540 | JGI IMG/M metagenome (GOLD analysis project Ga0233377, IMG submission 191540) | Fecal eukaryotic communites from dung pellets of Tule Elk in California, USA - Elk Dung E36 | ecosystem: Host-associated > Mammals > Digestive system > Large intestine > Fecal | place...
GCGCCAGATAGTCCAGGATGGCGCCGGCTTGCGTCAGAAGCCAGCCATCATCTTCCCGAAGCGTCGGAACCGCGCCAGCAGGGTTCACTGCCAGCAGTTCGTCGGAACCGTATTTCACCCTGACCGCTTCGTAGGGCCGGCCGATCCATTCCAAGGTGATGTGCGGTGCGAGCGAGCAGGCACCGGGTGCATAATAGAGTGTGGGCATCGAAGTCTCGGCCTCCTTGTTTCCTATTGTCGATATCGTCAGTCGCTCAGGTTGCCGGCCGGGTCGGCGTCCCGGCCTTGATGATGGGGCGATCTGCCCTGAGTCCGGTCTCGCAGACATAGAGCTGCTTCGCGAATTCCTCGACCGGCTTGCGGTCCGCCAAAACCGTGCCCACGCCGATCTTCGCACAAAATGCCGGGTTGCCGGCACCGTCGGTGCCGGTACGCTCAGCCAAACCATCCCTGCTGGTTCAGTGCGCGCCAACGCCGATGGCTGACAACGACGCCAGGATGATGATCGCCGCTCAGCGCCACGATGGCGCGCCGCGGACAGTAGGTGATCGCGTTGTTGACCAGAAAAACCGTCGACGGGCCTGGCGCGGCGACCTGCGCGGCGGTGATCAACACGAAGGTCAGAAGGATCGTGAGGCTCATCCTGCCCACCCGACATTGGATAAGGTTCCCGCAGTCACGGCCGCGCGCATTTTGGGACATGCACGACGACCGGTGCGCCGGCGAGCTGCGGTTCGAGCGCCGCGATGAAGCGCGCATGCGCGTCGCTCGGTTCGAATCCTTGAGTGTGAGCAGCCAGATCCCGCCATTCCACCTCGAGCAGGTAGAGGTCGGCATCATCCAGCGTCGGGACGAGGCGGTGCCGCTGATAGCCGTCGGCGCCAGTCAGTAGAGAAGCGACGCTGGCGAAGGCGGCTTCGAAGGCAGGGCCAGAGTCCCTTTTGAGGCGAAGGAGCGCGAGTTCTGTCACCATGGTGTCTCTCCCGAATGCGAGGCGGACGGCCGATGGACGCCCGCCTGACGCCTCAACCGACGCGCTGGACCGAGGGCAAGGACACCGTCTCGCCCGACACGTCGATCACGACCTTGCCGCGCAACCCCCGTGCGGCTCCGTTCTCGAGGAGTTCGTGCGCCTCGGACATACGGGTCAGCGGCAGCGTGGCGCCGAGAACCGGCTTGACGAGCCCACGCTCGACGAGGCGGGTCAGCGCGTCGAGCTTGCCCCGGTTCTGCCGGGTAAACACGAAGTGGTAGGCGGCATTCTTGCCCCAGGCCTCGATGAGGTTCTGCGGTTTCGCGAGGTCGACGAGGCTGACCACACGCCCAAAAGGCGCGAGCGCGAGCGGGCTTCTCGTCAGCGTGTCGCCTCCGATCGTGTCAAAGACGACGTTCACGCCTTCTCCCCCGGTCAGCCGGGACGCCGCCTCGACATAGTCTTCCGTCGTGAAGTCGATGGTCTCGTCGGCTCCGAGCGAGCGCACGAACGCGTGGTCGCGGGCCTGAGCCGTCGTGATCACGCGCGCGCCGATCGCCTTGGCGATCTGGATCGCGATCGTCCCGACGCCGCCCGCGCCGCCATGGATGAGGATTGTCTCGCTGACCTTCAGCTGCGCGCGCTCGACGAATGCCTCCCAGACAGTGCCTCCGACGAGCGTCAGGCTCGCCGCTTCGAGGTGCGTCAGGTTCCGGGGCTTTCGGCCGACGAGTTCGACGTCGGCGACGTGCTGCTCCGCATATGAGCCTGCACCGCCGAAGATCCTGGGCGTGTAATAGACATCGTCGCCGACAGCGAACTCGCGAACGTCCGCCCCGATCTCCTCGATAACGCCCGAGATGTCGTGGCCAATGATGGCAGGTAGCGGGACGTAGTCGACATAGTCGCCGCGGCGGATCTGATAATCGAGCGGATTGATCGCGGTGGCGTGCACCCGCACACGCACCTGACGCGGACCGACCGGCGGGACCGGCACCTCGCGCAATTCGAACACTTCCGGTCCGCCAAAGCGGGTGAGCACGGCGGCCTTCATCATCCTGGTCATCTGAATCTCCTTGTGTGGATCGGTGAGCAAAAACCCGTCAGCGCTCGCCGGAGGTGCGGAAGAGCTTTCGTGTTCAAGTGATGGATCTGGAGCTTGTCCGTAGCCGGCGCCGGGTTCGGGGGCGCAGGTGGCGAGGGGCAGGACAGAGGCTGGCTGCGACGCGCGCCAGCCGGTCGCCGGCAACGCCCGCCGAGGGGTTTGCGAAATCCCGGTTTCAGACGCGTCTCAGACAGTCGAGGTGCGGCCCGGGATGTCGATGACGATCTTTCCCTGCGCCCGCCCGGCCTCGGCCTTCTCGTGCGCCCGGGACAGGTCCGCGAGCGCAAAGTGCTCGGTGTCGATGAGGGGCCGGAGCTTTCCTGCCTCAGCCAGCGCTGCAGCTGCGCGCAGCAGGCGGCCATGGGCCTCGCGGCCGATGTCATGGAGCATCGGGATCAGCATGAACACGACGTGGAGACTGAGGCCCTTCGCGTGCATGGGGCCGAGGTCCGCCTCGTACTGAGAAACGATCGTGACCACCTGGCCGTTCAGGCGCGCCCCGGCAAAAGAGGTCGCTATGTCATCTCCGCCCGTCGCGTCGAACACGACGTCGAAACCGCTGCCGCCCGTCAGGCGCGCGACATAGTCGGCGACTTCTTCCTTCCGATAGCTAATTACGTGATCTGCACCGAGACGCTTCGCGATCGCCGCCTTCTCATCGGAAGAGACCGTGGTCGAGACGGTCGCGCCCCGCGCCTTGGCCAACTGGATCGCGATATGCCCGACGCCTCCGGCGCCGCCATGGATCAGTATGTTCGTGCCCGCGCCGACACCGGCTCGATCCAGCCCCTCCCAGGCGGTAATCGTCACGAGAGGAAGCGCGGCGGCCTCGCGAAGGCTGAGGTTCGAGGGCTTGTGCGCCAACAGAGCTGCGTCTGCCGCGATACGCTCGGCATAGGCCCCGCCCCTCACCCCCGCCACGCCGCCGGCGCAGCCATAGACCTCGTCGCCGACACTGAAGGCCGTGACATCGGTACCGACCGCCAAGACGGTTCCGGCGACATCGCAGCCCAGCACGGCCGGCAGCAGAGGCGCAATCGAGGGACCGTGGCGCCTGATCTTGTAGTCGACAGGATTCACACTCGTGGCGGCGAGAGCCAAAACGACCTCGCCAGGCCCGGGCTGCGGATCAGCCATCGAGGTGAGCTTGAAAACGTCCGGCTCACCGAAGGTTTCGATCAACTGAGCACGCATGAACTTCTCCTGAAAGGATCGGCAAGCCCAAGATGCTGCCGTGGTATTCTGTCATTTGACATTTCGCGATTGCCGCCGGTAGCAGTCCAAAACTAGGAGCAGCTTCAAGAAATGATTGAAGGTGATCCGTGGATATTGGCGACCTGAAGCTGTTCATGCGCATCTCTCAATTGGGAAGCATCAGCGCGGCGGCCCGCGACCTGAACCTGACGCCTGCCAGCGCGAGTGCGCGGCTTGCGGCGTTCGAGAAGCAACTGGGCGGGCGGCTGGTCCATCGAACGACGCGACAGGCGACTCTGACGGTCGACGGCCTCGCATTTTTGCCGCATGCCGAGAACGTCCTCGACGCAGCCGATGCCGCGCGTGCGGCGCTGGGAAGCGAGCAGGCCGCGCCGCGCGGCACGCTGCGGGTCGCGGCCCCGGCATCGTTCGCGCGCATGCACATCGTGCCGGGCCTGCCCGACTTCCGCGCTCGCTACCCCGACCTCATGCTCGATTTCCGCATATACGACAGCGTGCTTCCCGAATTCCCGCTCGTCTCCAAGGAGACGCTGTGGGCGCTCTACCCAAGCTCTCGAGAACTTGCTCCGAAGGTTCGAGCCTTCGTCGACTGGATGGTCGATCGAATAGGGCCTCATCCATACTGGGACCGCGGATTGGAAGCACTCTTCGGCCAACCCGCCGACGTGTTCGGGCGCGTCCGTTCCGGCTGATCGAGCGACGGGATTGTCGTAATGCGGCCTCGGCCTGGATTGCTGTACTTGCTGGTGGATCAGCATATCCTTCGGCTGCGAAAGCAGAGATCGAGAGCCCTGGCGCGACCGTAATCTCCTGCGGCGCATGTCGACCTATTGCGGCAATGGGGTGAATTCCGCCTCGTCTCCAGGCGGCAGTCGGAAGCGGCCGTGTTCCCAATCACCCTTGCGCCAGGCCTCTTTTGCGGCGTCGATTTTCTCCTGCGACGATGCGACGAAATTCCACGAGATATAGCGGGGTCCGTTCAGGGTCTCTCCGCCCAGAGCCATGAGCCGCGCGCCGGTTTCGCCGGCGGTCAGGCTGATTCGGTCGCCAGGGCGGAACACCATCATCTGCCCTGCGGCGAAAAAGGTCCCGGCGACAAGTATACTGCCCTCGACCACGTAGACGCCGCGATCCTCGTGATCGTCGGGCAGCGGAAACTTTGCGCCTGCAGCGAGAATCACATCGGCATAGAAGGTCTCGGTAAAAGTCCTGGCCGGCGCGCGTGCGCCCCAGGCAGAGCCCAGGATCAGGCGGACCTGTTTGCCCTCATCCTCGAGAAATGGCAGCGCCGCGCGGCCATGATGTTCGAAGCTCGCCGCGACGTCTTCGGCATGGTCCGGCAGCGCGACCCATGTCTGGATCCCGAATGCGGTGCTCGGCCGGCGGCGCATCTCCTCGCTGGTTCGCTCGGAATGCGTGACGCCACTGCCGGCGACCATCCAGTTCACCTCACCCGGGTGAACCATCTGGTCGGCGCCGGTGCTGTCGCGGTGATGGAACGCGCCCTCGTAGAGATAGGTGACGGTCGCAAGGCCGATATGCGGATGCGGGCGCACGTCGATGCCGCCGCCCGTCAGGAATTCCGCCGGGCCCATCTGGTCGAAGAAGATGAAGGGGCCGACCATTTGCCGCTGGGGCGCGGGCAAGGCGCGGCGGACCTCGAACCCGCCAAGATCACGCGTGCGAGGAATGATGAGGGTCTCGATGGAGTCGAGACCGTTGGCCTCGGGGCAATCGGGCGCCTGCGTCGGATTCCAACTCATAGTGCTCTCCTTCGATCAAACAGGTTCACAGCGGGCGCAGCAGATGGCGGACGATCGGCGGCCGGTCTCCGATATGGAACGCGTTCAGCAGATCCTGATCGAGCGCATCGGTGTGGGTGACACGCGCGTGCTGCCGCTGATGCTCGATCCAGCTTTCGACAACGAAGCCTTCGATGACCCGGCCCGGTTGGGCCACGTCCTCCCAGACATCCCAACGGATCGCGCCGTCGCGTTGCCGGACCGAGCGGAATCGGCTCAGTGCGGCGACAAAATCAGCCTGCCGTTTCGGGGCGACGCGGTATTCGATCTCAATCAGCACCGGGCCGCGGTCACCGGCCGGCGGGATGGCGACCACAGGCTCGGCCCAGTGGTTCGAGGGCGAGAGATCGGTTGCCGCATCGATCGGAAGCCGCCAGCGCATCCCGAGCAGAACTGTCAGCGTCAGGCCGGCGGCAGCAACCGCCAGAGCGCCGGTGACGCTGAAACGGCTCGCAAGCGTTCCCCAGACAATGCTGCCGCTGGTCATCGCGCCCTGGAGCACCAGCAGGTAGACCGCGAGCGCGCGGGCCTTGACCCAGCCGGGCGACGCCGCCTGCGCGGCGACGTTGAGCGAGGTGAGCATGCCGATCCAGGCGAGGCCGGCCGCAAACATCACCGCGCCTGCGAGCCATCCATTGGACGCCAGCGCCAGCGCCAGGGTCGCCGCCGCAAACACCAGCGTTGCCCAGATGGAGATCGTGTTGGCTTCGACCGTCTTGCGCAGCTTCTTCAGAAGCAGGGCCCCCGCGATGGCACCGGCACCCATACAGCCCAGGAGTGCGCCATAGCCGGCTGCGTCGAGCCCCAGTGCACGCCGCCCCACCAACGGCAGCATCGCCCAGAGCGCGCTCCCGAACAGGAAAAAACCAAGCGTGCGGACGAGCACCAGCCGCATCGCCGCGGAGTGTCGCGCATACCGATAGCCCGCGCGCAGCGCGCCAAAGAAGTGTTCGGGCGGCAAGCCCCAAGCGGTCGGTGCGCGTTTCCATGTGAGCAGCACGACCAGCACAGCGAGCACCGACAACGCGTTGAGCGCGAACACGGCCGGCACGCCAGCAAAGGCCACGATCACTCCGCCAAGCGCCGGACCGATCGCGCGCGAGATGTTGACGCCGAGACTGTTCAGCGCGACCGCGTCGGGCAAGGTGTGCTTGTCCACCAGTTCCGGGACGATGGCCTGAAACACCGGCGCGCTCAGTGCTGCCGCCACGCCAAGAACAAAGGTGGCCGCGAGCAGCACCCACGGTGTGGTCAGCCCCTGGAGGGTCAGAACCGCGAGAACGGTTGCGGACGCCATGCCGAGGATCTGCGCGCCCAGCAGCATTTTGCGCCGGTCCACGATGTCGGCCATCGCCCCGGCAGGCAACGCCAGCAGAAACATCGGCAGCGTGGTTGCGGCCTGCACCAGCGCCACCAGCAACGGATGGGGTGACAATGATGTCATCAGCCAACCTGCGCCGACATCATGCATCCAGGTGCCGATATTCGAGATGATCGTGGCGAGCCACAGGGCCCGGAACACCGGGAAGTTCAGCGGACCTCTGGCGGCCGGCGTTGTATATTGGAGAGGCATATCGGATCCCTTCCGGCGGAAACGGGATTGCACCGGCTGAAAATTGTGAAGGCGGGCGCGACGCGCCGGCTCACGACTGAGGTCGCGGAGATGCTGGCGCCGCTACACCGCCCAGCAGCCGCACCCGAAGGCGCCCCAGAAGCTGCGGGCGTCCGCAACGGGGACGTTTGCTCCAAGCGCCGCGCCATGGTCGTGCCCATGCACGCCGCAACTTTGCGAACAACCGCAGCTCATCGCCAGCTTCGCCTGTGTCTTCGGCGCCCTGTAGTAGCCTCCGAAGGTCGCAACGGGTGACCAGTCCGGCATTGGCTTGGGCAGCGCAGGGGCGAGCGCATCATAGTCGCCCTCTCCATGCACGACCTTCCCGCCCAGAACCGTCAGAACCGAGCGCAGATGCACGATCTCGGCCTCGGGAACATTGAAGTAGTCGTCAGACAGTAAGGCGAAGTCAGCGAGCTGGCCGATCCTGATCTGCCCCTTTTTGCCGTCCTCGCTGGAAAACCAGGTGTTCGCTTCCGTCCAGAGCCGCAGCGCGGTTTCCCGGTCCAGACGGTTGGCCGCCGGATAAAGCCGGGTGCCGCCCAGCGTCTGCGATGTCACCAACCAGGACAGGCAAACCCAAGGGTTGTAGCTGGCCACCCGCGTGGCGTCGGTGCCGGCGCCAACGGGCACGCCTGCTTCCATCATCTTACGGATCGGCGGAGAATTTTCCGCGGCCTTGGCCCCATATTGTTCCATGAAATACTCGCCCTGAAACATCATGCGGTGCTGGATGGCGATGCCGCCGCCAAGCGCGGCGATACGATCGATCGAGCGGTCACTGATCGTCTCGGCATGGTCGAAGAACCAGTTGATGCCTTGCAGCGGCACGTCCCGGTTGACCTTTTCAAAGACGTTGAGCGCGCGCGAGATCGTCTCGTCATAGGAGGCGTGCAAACGCCAGGGCCATCGATTTTCGGCAAGCAGGCGGATCACCGGCTCCAGATCGGTCTCCATGTCCGCCGGCATCTCGGGTCGTTCGACGCGAAAATCCTCAAAGTCTGCGGCGGAATAGACCAGCATCTCGCCCGCGCCGTTATGGCGATAGGTGTCGTCGCCCTGACCGGGGCTGACCTGCTTCGCCCAGGAGGCGAAATCGGACAGTTCCTCCTTCGGCTTCTGGGTGAAGAGGTTGTAGCTGATCCGCACGGTCAGCTGGCCGTCCGCATGCATCTTCTCGATGATCGCGTAATCATCGGGATAGTTCTGGAATCCGCCGCCCGAGTCGATGGCCGAGGTCACGCCAAGACTGTTCAATTCGCGCATGAAATGCCGCGTGGAATTGATCTGATAGTCGGGATCGAGCTTCGGCCCCTTCGCCAGCGTCGAATAGAGGATTGTCGCGTTAGGCTGAGCCAGCAAAAGTCCTGTCGGATTGCCGGCGCCGTCGCGCACGATCTCGCCCCCCGGCGGATTCGGCGTGTTCTTCGTGTAGCCCACCACCCGCAGCGCCGCGGCGTTCAGCAGCGCCCGATCGTAGAGATGCAGGATGAAGACCGGCGTATCCGGGGCGATGGCGTTCAATTCTTCGAGCGTCGGCAGGCGCTTTTCGGCGAACTGGTGCTCGGTGAAGCCGCCCACCACGCGCACCCATTGCGGGGCGGGTGTGCGATCGACCTGACGCTTGAGCATCGCCATCGCCTCGAAAAGCGAGGGCACGCCGTCCCAGCGAAGCTCCATGTTGTAGTTCAGCCCGCCGCGGATCAGATGGATGTGGCTGTCGATCAGGCCGGGGATCAGGCGGCGCCCCTTGGCATCGATGATTGTCGCCTCGGGCGCTGCGTTGCGCGCCTCCGCCTCGGATCCGACGGCGAGGAAGCGACCGTCGCGGATCGCCACGGCCTCGGCCGCTGGGTTCTGGCGGTCGAGCGTCGTGATCCTGGCATTGACGATAATCAGGTCCGTCCCGGACATTGCTGTTCTCCTTGCGGGCGCTGTGATTGGTTTCGTCACAGAACGAGGGGCGGGAACCGAGCGAGATCCAGCCAGGCGACAAGCAGGAATCCCCCAGCGAGACCGAGATGTTCGAAGAAGGCGTTCGCGCTTGCGTGGCGCGCCTGGCCAGCGGGCTGCTCCCAGAACCGCAGCGCGATCAGGGTGGACATCAGCGTGAACCCGGCCAGCACCAGCGCACCGAGCCAGCGCAGGAAGCCCGTCATCACCATCGCTGAGGCGACGAGCTCGAGCACGATCACCAGAACGGCGAACAAAACGGGCGGGGCCAGCCGGAAGTGAACCATCTCGGCGACGGCGCCGGGGAAATCGGTCAGCTTGACCAGCCCGCCCTGAATATAGGCCGCGCAGAGCCCCAGATGCGCGAGAAACAGGATCCCGCTCGAGAGTGCGCTCCCCGCCTCAAGGTTGAATGACATCGGACCACTCGGGATGCTTCTGTGATTGCGCTTTGACGAAGGGGCATAGCGGCATGATGCGATACCCCTTGGCGCGGGCATCCGCGATCAGGGCTTCAACCAGCTTCCAGGCAGCACCCGTGCCGCGCAACGTGTTAGGAACGAGGGTGTGATCGGCGATGACCAGCACATCCGAGACCTTCGAGATCGTCAGTTCACCCTCCCCCTCCAACCCGCCAATGCGAGCAACAAAGCGGCCCTTGTGGCCCTTATCCTGATAGGAAATTTGAACGGCAGGTTTCTCAGCCATCTCAGCCTCCGGAACGATGAAAAGGGGGGCGGCGGCCTGGCCGGACCAGGCCGCTGCAGGACAGGCTCAGTTCGCAGGATTGGGGCCGATGGTCTTGCCGTGGGCCGCACGCTCGGCCCCCTTGTGAACCATGGTGTAGGCGTAATCGACACCCATGCCGTATGCGCCCGAATGCTCCTTCACGATGGCGAGCGTGGCGTCATAGGTCTCCTTGCGAGCCCAGTCGCGCTGCCATTCCAGCAGGACCTGCTGCCAGGTCACAGGCACCACGCCGACCTGCATCATCCGGTCCATCGCGTAGCCATGAGCCTCGACAGACGTGCCGCCCGAGGCGTCAGCGACCATGTAGATCTCGTAATCGGTGTCCTTGAGGCATGACAGCGCAAAGCTCAGGTTGCAGACCTCTGTCCAAAGACCTGAGACGACGATTTTCTTGCGACCCTGCGCGGCATGCCCGGCCAGTGCGTCGCGCACGTTCTGATCGTCCCAGGAGTTCATCGAGGTGCGCTCCAGCAAGGCATTGTCTGGATAGACTGCGAGCAACTCGGGAAAGGTATGCCCCGAGAAGCTGGTCGTTTCGACCGCCGTTATCGTTGTAGGCACACCGAAGTCTTTGGCCGATTTCGCCAGCGCCACGACATTGTTCTTCAGCACTTGGCGGTCGATTGACTGCACGCCGAAAGCCATCTGTGGCTGCTGGTCGATGAAGATTACTTGGCTGTTCTGCGGGGTGAGCAGCTCGAGTTTTGTGGACATCCGAAACCTCCGTTTTGGAAAGTGACAGCGCTCGCCTGCCTCGTCGGCGTCTTGAGAGTGCCGCAGAGTCAAGCGATCGCATTGTGATAAGAGCCTCTTCTAGAAGGCTTGCCGTCCCGGACCTGATCAGCCTGCCTTGCCCGGCACTGGGGTGTTCAGCAGTTGCTGCTCCCACAGAAACGCAATGCCACTTCCGGCGGAGTGTTGAACCAGGATTTCGGTCAACCCGGGGGCGGTGTCCATCCGAGCCCAGTCACGTTGCCATTCACCTGCCAGCGCGAACCAGGTCATCAGGTTCACACCGGCCGCGGCCATGCGGGTTAGGGCTACTTCGTGCGCCTCCACAGAGACACCTCCGGATGCATCGGTGATCACCGTCACATCCCAGCCTTCTCCGGCAGCCTGAATTGCCGGCATCGCAACGCAGATTTCGGTCCAGAGGCCGGCTATGATCAGTTGCTTCCGGCCGGTCGCCTTGACTGCATCAACGACCTTTGCATCTTCCCAGGTGTTGATGAAGGTGCGGTCGATCACCTCCTGTCCCGGAAACACGTCGGTGATCTGGGGGAAAATGTAACCACCGCGATCGGCGATCACACTGGTGAGAATGGTGGGAACACTGAAGACCTTGGCCGCCTTCGCCAGCGCGGTCGCATTGTTCACGACGTGATGCGGATCGTGGCTGTTGAGGTTGGTGAGTTGATAGGGCTGATGATCAATGAGAACGAGCACCGAGTCTTCAGGCCGAAGAAGCGAAGAAAGACCGTTACGAAAAGTCATGATTTGCTTGCTTGCTGATGTTGAGCGTCGCAGTGGTGCGGCGGATGCCGGCGCTGACGCTTGATTTGCGGCTGAACACTAGCGAACGTTTCCGAGTAGCGCGGCGCAGAAGCTGCCGTGGAGGTGCCAATCTTGCGGCCTCTTTCTCATTTTGAGCTGTTGCAGTGCGAGCCCGACGGTCGAGACAAGGAAGGAAGACAGACGTGTCAGCACCATTTGCCGGTAGGCCCGCTTGGCGAGACAGCTTGGCGGCAGCGATGCCGACCAGGATGTGGCCCCGGTCGGCAAGGTCATGACATGGGAGCTTGGACAGCGATTCAGTTTCCGCCCTCGAAGATGTAAAGCTCAATGGCAAGCGAGTGGCCGCGACCGACCTACTGCTGGTCGCGTCCGGGACCAGACATCTTCAAGTTGACGAATCTAGGCGTCCAACGCTGAGAGGATATAGTTGGGCCCGCGCGCCACGTTACCGCGACGCTTTGTGCTGCGAAGCTCTGAACAATTCCCGCAGCCGGGGAACGGCATGTTCGATGAACGCGCGAACCGCGCCGCAGTTGCCCCCGCCCTGCGGGCGGAATACCAAGCTTACCGGAACCGGCTCCGGTTCGTAGGCCTCGAGCAGCGAAACTAGGGAACCCTGCGAGATCTGCTTCTCGACCTGGTATGATAAAGGGCGAACAATTCCCAGGCCTCGTACAGCAGCGTCGATCGCCGCACCTGCGCTGTTTGTAGCCAGTCGGCAGGCAACCCTTACAGATCTGATGCGACGTCCGGGTGGATGTTCGCGGTAAGGCCAAAGTTCCTGAGCCCCGGCCTCATTCAGCCCGATGCACAAGTGGCTCATCAGGTCCGCCGGCTGTTCAGGGCGGGGGAACTCGGCCAGATAGCGCGGGGCCGCACAGGTCAACCTGCGCACTTCGCCGATCTTCACGGCTGTCAAGGACGAGTCCGGCAGCGTTGCCAGGCGAACCGCAACATCCACCCCCTCCCCGACAAGATCGACCATGCGGTTGAGAAAAAGGGAGCGCACCTCCGTCTGCGGATGGGCGGCGAGGAAGCTCTCGACAATAGGCATCACATTAAGACGCCCGAAAAGCTCCGGCGCAGTGATGACGACACTGCCGCTGACGACGTCATTCCGCAAGCGTTCGTCAAGTTGCGCCAATTCTGCGAGCATGACTCTGTAGACGGAGGCATGACGAACACCCGCCTCGCTGACGGCAAGGCGCCTCGTCGTGCGCTCCAGCAGGCGCTCGCCAGAAATCGATTCCAGGCGCGCAACCGCTCGCGTCACCGAAGCCGGGGAGCAGCCAAGACGGCGTGCCGCGCCGGCCAGCGACCCCTCGTCGACGACTGCGAGGAATATCGACATCGCGTCCAGCCGGTCCATGATTGTCTCCAGTTCTGAAATTCTGTCTTACAGCCTGCGCCTATTATGCCGAATTAGGGGGCGCTCTACCTTTCTGGAAAATGAAAGGGCTGCATCGTGACAACCAGATACGGATTTCAGTCGGTCGACGGCGTGGAGGTTTTCTACCGCGAGGCAGGGCCGCGTGACGCGCCGGCCCTCCTTTTGCTGCATGGCTTTCCAACCGCCAGCCACATGTTTCGTGACTTGATCCCGCTTCTCTCCCATCGATTTAGGCTTATTGCTCCGGACCTCCCTGGTTTTGGACAGACCAAAGCGCCGCCGCGCGGGACTTTCGACTACACATTCGACAATCTTGCGGACGTGGTTGAGGGCTTCACCGCAGCCATGTCGCTCCAGCAATATGCGCTTTACATCTTCGACTATGGAGCTCCCGTGGGGCTGCGCCTGGCGATGCGCCATCCCGAAAAGGTTTCCGCGATCATCACCCAGAACGGCAACGCCTATGTCGAAGGGTTCAGCGATCAATGGGGGCCGTGGGAAGCCTATTGGCGGGAGCCCAGCGCAGCCAACCGAGAGGCCTGCAGAGCCTCGCTTGCGCCGGATACGATCAGAAACTGGCAGTATGGCACGGGCGCCGATCCGAGCCTGTTGTCGCCCGACGGATACGAACTAGACATCGGCTATATGGCCCGCCCCGGTGCCGAAGAGATTCAGCTCGACTTGATCCTCGACTACCGCAGCAACCTCACGCGCTATCCAGACTTCCAGGCGTATTTCCGCAAACACCTTCCGCCACTACTGGCTGTATGGGGACGTCATGACCCGGCCTTCGTGCCTGCAGGTGCGGTTGCCTATCAGCGTGATCTGCCCGATGCGCAGGTTCATTTGCTGGACGCTGGGCATTTTGCGCTGGAGACGCATGCGAAAGAGGTGGCCGCTCTCATCGCTCCCTTCCTCGAAAGCAGGGTTAGTTCACGCAACGGCACTCCAGGCGCCAACCGCATTTGATTCATGAGAAACATTTAAGTTTGCAAGACCTCTTGCTACTAGTGGCAATTGCATCACCCCAGTGGAGACTCTGGTAATTGTGACCAAGGTCTTGAGAGGACGGCCATGACCGAAACTGCTTATTCCTCCGTCGCACGATGGTACACTGACGGGGACCGCGCCCAGTATATTCGCACTATTAAATCCGCAGGCAGGATTCTCGATTTGCTCGAAGCAGTCCGACCGGTCGGAGTTATGTATCGTCCAGGCGCTCCAGATCTCGTCCTGAGTGAGGATATGCGTGGGGGGGGGCGACTTGTCGGTGATCTGGGAGCGGGGCGTTTCGATGTGAGAAGTAAAAGGGGCGACCTGTATTTTTCACCGCCGAATTCCGCCAATACCGTCGATGGTCATACCAGCTTTCAGATTCGCAGCCTGGCCTTTCCGATGGCAGAGTGGAAGGAAGTGCTCTATGAGGCCACCGACGGCTCGTTCGCCGTGGAAGGCCTGCGACTAGATAAAGGATCATTTAGCGCACCGGCCATCCAATCGGCGCTTCGGAAACTGTGGGCGCTATGCGCCGACGAGAGCGCTATGTCGCGCATGCTGGCGCGTGCCGCTGGCTGCGAGATACTGGCGGAACTCTTCCGTTTGAGCGGAGCATCTTTCGCGCCTGCAAAGGGGGGCCTTGCCCCGTGGGCAGAGCGGCGGTCTGTGGAGATCATGCGGGCTAGGTTTTCGGAAGACATCAGCCTCGACGATCTGGCAGCCGAAGCGCGGCTCTCTCCGTTTCATTTCGCGCGGATGTTCAAGCAGAGCGTCGGCGTGCCCTCGCGGGTTTACTTGACGCGGCTGAGAATGGAGAGAGCATGCGAGCTTCTCGAGACGACCGATCTTCCTGTCACGGAGATCGCCTTGGAGGTTGGGTACTCGTCGAACCAGGTCCTCGCTCGGGTATTCATCAAGCATCGGCAGATGAGCCCTTCCGATTATCGTCGGGCCGTTCGTGATCCGGTTCGCTCGATCGCGCAGCAGTGACTTTGAATGCCGCCGCCTGTCGTCCGGATATCCCATCGAGGAGTCAGTCGGCCTGAAGCGAATGCGATTCGATCTCAGTCAGAACTCGATCTGATCGCGTTTTGCCTGGTCGGCTTCCAACCCCGTCCAATGAGCCGCCAAGGCCCGCCGATCAGAAGAATGGGATCCTGTGACATGGCGATACTCTTTTGCTGGTGGGATAGCGCTCCGTGTCATGAAGCCGCGTGCGCGCGAGAAAAACGCCCGCTCCTCAACGAAGATGAAACAGTCGGACTCGCCTGATCTTCACGCACATCACCATCCCCGTTGCGCGAGGGCCACAGGTACCCACAGATCACTGCGCAGTTTGTCTTCCTTGCCGGCCTTGGCTTTGGGAGCAACGAGGATGAAGAAGCTCGCTCATTCGTTACGTCCTAGCGGGGAAGGCGGCGGCGTTCACGACCGCCGCCATTGAGTTGTCAGCGACTCAAAACACGAGCGCCGCTTCATCCGCCTTTTCGGGATTGAACCCATCGAAGCTCCCGAACACGTCCATGAAACCGGGAACGGTCGCCTCACGCGCCCAGTCGCGCTGAAGCTCGCAATACATCTGGACACGGCTGATGAGCCTCCCGCCGGCCTGCTCGATACGACGCAGG
>Ga0233377_1000639_pt1 | contig 14931 bp, 22 predicted proteins | sample ElkDunMinimDraft_6_FD_191540 | JGI IMG/M metagenome (GOLD analysis project Ga0233377, IMG submission 191540) | Fecal eukaryotic communites from dung pellets of Tule Elk in California, USA - Elk Dung E36 | ecosystem: Host-associated > Mammals > Digestive system > Large intestine > Fecal | place...
GGTGACATCTTCCGGCTTGGCATCGGCAACTTTACCGCCGCTGTGTCCACCAACAAATTCGCGACTCTGGGCGCTACCACCAATGCTGGCAAGTGGGTTCCTGCGGCTTCTGCCCCGACTGCTACTGGCACTTGGTATCTGGAAATTAAGGGCACTGGCAATTTCACCCAGGGCGCTTATAACGGCTTCGGCTATGTGCTGTGCAAGGTGCATCGCGTGCATACTGCGGCCTAATGCCTGTAAGCAATAAGAAGGAGTGTGAATAATCATGAAACTGTCTCTGAATTCCGTCCCCGCCTCCATGCTTACTGGCGCGAGTGACGAACGTAGCCGTCTGGTATGCCTGGGCCGTATGCTCATGAAGGAAGCCAATGGTCGGACTACCAATAAGATTCGCAACAACAAGGCGTATACGGAAACCATGGATGCCGAAACCTACGCCAAGACGAACGAAAACGTCAAAAAGAAGATCATGCTGTTCTGCGCCGAACGCGCCGATAGCGTTGAAGGCCGCGAAAAGAACGACGATTATCAGGTGTTCTTGAGCCATGGTCGCGATTACTACAAGAATCAGGTGTTCCTGCGCACTCTGGCTGGCATCGTTCAGGACATCGTGCGGCCCATGCTGCCCTATGTTACTTCCAACGCTCTGGACGAACTGGGCCAGGTCGTGAACGTGCCCTTCGGTCAGACCTACGAAATTACCGTTCACAGCAACGATATTTTCCTGTTCCAGGATTCTTCTTGGGGCGCTTCCCGGTCTGTGCCTGAGAACACTCTGTACGACTATCCCATCACCCTGAATCCTTCCCCCCGTAGCTGCTCCGCTACCGCGAAATGGTATCAGTTGGTCGGCAATGACGCGGACTTCGGCCTGTGGCTGAACGCGATCTACGCTGGCCTGTACAGCAAGATCATGGCTCTGTGGAATGGCGCTATGACTGCCGCCGCTTCCGACCAGTTCTTCACCCCCAGCTATCTCCAGTTCAACGGTTTCAACAGCAACAACTTCAATCTGGCTGTCGAAGCTGTCTCTGCCGCGAACCATGTTCCCGTTGATCGTCTGATCGTGTATGGTCGTAGGCCCACTCTGGCCCGTATGCTGCCCACTGGCACTGCGCAGGATGCCGCTCTGACCTATATGCTGGGTGACGAATGGATGCGCAATGGCTATATGGGCACTATCCAGGGCGTGCGTTCCTTTGAACTGCTGAACGCCATGGTTCCTGGCACTCAGAACACCACTGGCAATCTGGTGCTGTCTGACAACACCGCCTACATCGCCGCTTCCCGCGGAAATGGCTATGCGCCTATTTATATCGGTTTTGAAGATGGTTCTCCCATCGTTCTGGAGATGGAACCCCATGAAACCGCTGATATGACCCTGAACGTGAATGTTACCGCGTCCATGGATGTCAAGGCCGTGTTCGGCACGAAGCTGGCTGTCATTACCAACATCGCTGGCAACTAATAACTTAATTCATACCGGGCGGGGGACAGATTATCTCCCGCCCGGTTCGGGATAATAACTAATTGCAATCGTCTGAAAGGGGTTTTTGAAAATGCAGGAACAGGAAACTAAAAAGCGCGGCGGTAGAGCCAAGAAAGTTGAAACCAAAGAAGAACCTATCGTAACAGCAGAAGAAACCAAAGTTGAACCCAAAGAAGAGGAAGCAAAAGCCCCGGTATTTTCGCTTGAACAAGTGCAAAAAATGATCGAGGAAGCTATTGCGAAGAGCAAGCAGGAAGAGAGCGCGAACAAACCTTTAACTGCATCCACGTCTGAGGAATTTGTAACCATGATTTTTCAGGCCGAAGTGAACGACAGCAACACTATCCCTCTTGGCCCTAACGGCAAGTTCGGACAGATCACAGGGAAAAAAGCCACTATTACGATTCCTAAACGGGACTTTATGGGGGAATTTAGAACTGCCACGGTTCAGGGACTATTAAACAGCAGAAACCTCGTCGTCATTAACGGCTTAACCGATGAAGAAAGAAAAGTATACGGCCTTGATTATCAAGATGGCGAATATCTTGAGCCTCAAGTTTATAACAGGATTCTTGAACAAGGCGACGATATTCTGACTATTTATCCGAAACTTCATGAATCCTGGAGAAAAATGATTGCTATTAAGTGTGCCGAGGCGTTTGAGAACAAAACATTGAAACTCAGCCGAGATACACTTATTAAACTCAATAAAATCTCAAGAAAAGATTATTCCGATTTACCCGTCGATGATGTTCGCAGGAAAGGCGCTTTTTATAAAATTATTCACGCCATGAACGCCGCCGACGAAAGTGAAGACGATTAATATATTTAATTCCGACTGGGGGCGATTAAACCTTGGCTAACACAACGTTTATTGACGTTATTTGCAATCATGCGATGTTGGAAATTGCAGATACACGTTTGCAAAATGAAATGGCGATTAGTACCGCACGCTTTTTCCGTAAAATGAGCTTTTACATGATAAATGCAATTCCACGGTTCAATCGCCCCCCGGAAGCACGGGAATGGCTGAAATTCACCGCTCCTGTATATGATGATTACGATTACACCGTTCCGACAGACTATGATTCGGATGATTTGACTATTAACCCTGAAATTACAGGATACGAAGTGTGCAGTTGCATTAAAACCACAGAAGATGGATATGGCGGTTATGTGCAATTGCATGTTCCTGCTGACTATGATCCAGAAAGCGGAGAAATAACTATTCCGTCAGGTTTTGTGAATGCTGGTGACAGCCTTTCATTTGACTTTTATACAGACGGATATTTCGCTCGGGAATTGGGATATGACATCAAGGATATTCTTGGGCTGATTGTCCAGTATGTGTGGGAGTTCAGGTTTGCGAATGATTTCCTGTTGCAACAGCCAAAGATCAAAGACAAATCCTTTGATGTTGGTAACGAGGCAAACTATATGAGAGCCGCAACAGAACGCATGAGAATGCTCCAAGAGCGCATTAATCAGCGGCTTAAAGCGTTTGAACAGAGCCTGACATATAGAAATGTGGTTCTTGAGAACAACTTAGGAAACAGTTCGTATTCACCTGAAAACTCTTAATGAGAATTTGGCGAAAGGAGATATACGTTTATGGGAAATGTCGTAACAGCCAATTTCTCAAAAGGGCGTTTATATCAGACTAACGCTATCTATCAATACAACTCTGGGATGGTCTTGAAATTCAAGGGATTAACGTTGCCTGACACGTATAGAGTGGATTTCTCTAATACGCTTCACGGGACAAGCAAAACCATGATCGGCAACGAGAACGGAGTTTCAATCCCGGACGAGTATTTGAAGCCCGGAACAATGGTCTATGCGTGGATCGTCCTTAACTCCGGCGAAAGCGGAGTGGTGACAGAGTATCAGGTGAACATCCCGATAGATCAGAGAGCCAAACCAACAGATGTAGAACCGTCTGAAAACCAGCAAGGCGTTATTGATCAGCTAATCGGAGAAATGAATTCTGCGGTAGAAAAGACCGAAGAGAATGTCAAGCATTATCCGAAGATCGTTGATGGATATTGGTATTCATGGGACACTGAAACTAATGATTTTGTGAATACTGGCTTCAAAGCAACAGGCCAGAATATCACTGTAAATAACACAACTCTGGTAGTTGAACCGATATAAGGGGGCGATAACTCTTGGCATCAACAAATTTGGGCCGAGTCGGCTTTGTGTTGAAGGGTGAATGGAGCAGCTCTGCGGCCTATGTGCCACTCGATGTTGTTTATTACAATGGATACTCGTATGCGGCGATTGTCAATTCATCCGGTCAGACACCTCCTAACATTGCGTATTGGCAACCGATTGGCGTTGGAACAGGTGTTATAACTCGAGTAGACGAAATCCTCAACGGCGCGGCAGTTAGGTACGATAGAGTACAGGAGTTAAGTGCCGAGCAGAAAACACAGGCGAGAACAAACATCGGCGCTGCCGCCACCATAACTGTTGACCAAACAACTCTTGTAATACCTTGATAAATTGATTGGAGGAATGGCAAATGGCATACCTTGACAAAGTAAGTATCAGCGGAACCACTTACAACGTTCAGGACACATCCACGCAAGCGGGTGTTTCTAACGTGTTTAGCACTACAACGGCGTATTCAGTCGGACAGTATGTCTGGTATGACGGTGACGGGACTGGAGCGAAACTCTATCGCTTTACTGCGGCTCACGCGGCTGGTGATTGGGTTGGAAGCGATGCTGTTCAAGTTGCTTTGGCAGATGATGTTACAGACTTAAAGAGCGCTGTTGATATTATTCCAATGACCAGCGGCGGATATATTAATGTTATCGGAGAGACCGTTGATGTAACAACTATACACGCAAAGGCCGGATATAGTTATGCTGTCGTTAATTGCTCGGAAGGCGATGTGTTTACGGTAAACGCCGAAATTCAGTCTGGCGACACAATACGTCCATTCGCGTTTCTTGGCGCAAACGGAGTAATGCTTGTAAATACATCATATACAAAACTGGATAATGCAATTTTGATAGCCCCTGAAAACGCGGAAAAACTTGTTATCAATGACGGCGGAAACCTCCAGTCATTTATAGGATATCGTGCCGAATGCAAAATAGATGACTTGGACATTAAAAAGCCGGCAGTGCATTGGGAAAATGGAGGCATATCAAGCATAAACGGCTTGAATAACGGGAGCACAAACAAAATCCGTTCACAATTTATCCCCGTAGCGCAAGGCGATGAATTGGTTTTCGACTTCGATTCATCGGTTGACAGACTTTATGTATTCCGTTACATAGATTCTGTGCCTGCGGATTTTGCTGGGTACGAACAGATTACGTCATCCGGGAAGTATACGGTTGCAGCTGGAACACAATATGTTAGATTTACTTACGGGCCGAGTGCTTCCGGAACTATAGACGTATCATACGGCAAAAGACTGATTGTTACGACGCCGCAATATTTTTCAGGGCTTGAATCTTTGATCGGTATTGTGCGCTACGATAAAGAGCAAAACCTTACCGATAGCCAGCAACAAACGGGGCGCAGCAATTTGGGGACGCCGAGTTCAAATGAATTTATGGCATCTACTGGCAACAAAGAAATCACTTTTACAACTGGGGGATATATTCCCTGTGCGATGTCGACCGGTATAGATATTACTACGCCTACAGCAAACACGAGTTATCGTTATGCGGTAGTGCCGTGTACCGTGGGCGATCTGTTTACGATAAGCGCGACTGGCGGTACCAGTGGGCGCGCATGGGCGTGGATTGATTTAAACGGAAATCTAATTGCAAATGCCATTGCGAATAAGACCGTAGAAAACAAGTTGATGACCGCTCCTGAGAATGCAGCATATCTAATCATTAATGACACAAACACCGGTGTCAGCTCGTATGTTGGCAATTTGGCACGAGTAGTCAGCAATGCAATCGTTGATGCAACAAAAACTATTCCGCTCGTTTGGGAAGTTGGTGGACTTGCCAGTTCTAACGGCTCCGAGAATATCCTAACGAACAGGATCAGGACACAATTTGTAAGCGTAACGCCGGGTGACGTTATTGTATTCGGTTTTGACAGCGGTACGCGGCTTTATGTTTTTAAGTTTACAGATTCCGAAGTCCATGCGTTTACAGGCTATGACGAAATAACTGAACCGGGCAACTATATCGTACCGACTGGATGTAATTGGATCAGGCTTACAATCGGGCCTCGCGTCTCCGAAGCAATTACCACGGCATACTCCAAAAACCTATTTGTAGGGACAACCGACACAGCGGAATCCGTATATGTTACGGATGTCGCCGGAGAAGAAATATCGCTTACATTTACGAGTGGGAAGTATCAGATGTGGAACGGCTTATATACTACAATTGGCGATTGGGGTTATTCGGACAACATTACAGTGGTTCCTGGCGACTATCTCCGGGTAGTTAATGCGTGGGCTGCAGATTACAGACCGATATTTTTCTTTGACGGTGACGGCATGTGTTTAAGCACGTATGATACGACTAAAAACGCGAAAATAACGGAATTTTTAATCCGCGTGCCAACTGGAGCGTCGTACTGCGTCCTTAATACAAAATATAGCGAGAGAGCAAATACAAAGCTGTATCGCATACGCTCGAAAATCGAATTGCATGACATATCGGCTACCTCCGCAAGCGAAACCGCCAGCAGAACAGGCCATAAACTCACTAAAATATTTGATAAGATTAAAGCGGTCGGACCGTTATTCACGCTTGTGGATGATGACGGACGCAATTTGACGCAGGTTTCGGAGTTTCACCGGATTTGCAGTCAAAACGGGATTATTGGCTGCAATGCCCTCGCAACAAAGTTCATAGAGGACATGACGTCCGAAGACCGCGAAACGTTTTTGACAACCGTAAAGGGGTACGAAAACGAAGGCTTTGAAAATGTGCTGCATTGCTACAATCATGATTATTGGGAATCCAGCATCAAAGCAGCCTCCATGACGGATGATGAAATATACGCTGCGGTAACAAACGATCTGGTTACGGGTATGCGGCAGATGCGTGATCTTGGATTTATTAACTGGGAGCATTGGATAGTCCCGCAGGGCAAAACTGAGTTGCCGAATGTGCAGAAAGTCGCGCGGAATCTTGGATTTAGAGCGATCTATGATGTGGCAGATAATACGTTTAATCGGTTCGTACCCAGAGACGATCTGTTCCATCGTTATAACATTCCACGCATGGAGTTATATCCAACAGACGATGCAAATCCTCCGTTGACGCTTCAGCTTATCAAAGATCAGGCGCTACAATGCAAAGAAGAGGGCGGATGGTTGATTGTCTGTACGCATTTTTATCAGGCAGGATGGGCAACCAGTGACCCAACTTTTAGCAGAGTATCCGAGATGATCCAGTATATAATGGGACTAGGATTTACAAATGTAACATTGTCCGGGGGGCTGTCGTACTGGGAAGATATATATAGACTGTATGGATTATATTAAATTTGGCCGCTTTAAGACTACACAAAAATTACGCGGAGGGCGAAAGCCCTCCTTTTTCTTTGCCAGATACCCCATACCTTTACTTTACTAATCCGCTTTGATACTTTTTAAGTGGGTAAGGAGTTATCTTTAATCAATGGGTGGTGATACGATGATTCGTTGTGATGATATAGTAAGTGATTTCAAGCGTTTCCTGGACGAAAAACGTGGATATATACCAAATACAGCGGGAGAACTCTGGACGCAGAGTAAGCAGGACAGATTTGCTCAAGAAAACGAAATGGTCAGAAAATACGGTCAGCAATGGGTAGGACGAAAAGTCGATGATTGTAGCGGAGCCTTTGTTGATTCGTATAATCTTCACGGAGAGAACATTTACCATGGGAGCAATCGGATAGCAAGGGTGTATGTGGATCAATTGCTTCCGATCTCACAAGCAAAGCCAGGGTATGCCGCTTTTAAGCTACACAAACTGGGTGAGGATGGGTATAGTCTACCGAGCGATTATAAATCTGGAGGCAAGTATTACAACGGTGATCTGAACGACTATTATCACATTGGGCTTGTCGGAGCAGACGGGAAAAGAGTAATCAACGCTCAAAGCACAAGCAAAGGTTTTACCAATATTGACCTTTCGCAATGGGCCTGCGTGGCAAAACTCAAAGCGGTTCAGTATGACGATTCGGAAAGCGAGGATGATCCTATGGACGATATGCCTTTGAATATAGCCAAAGTAACGGCTGAAAGCGGCAAAACCGTTAATATGCGAAGAAACCCGAGCATGAATGCGTCTGTACTAAAAGCGATTCCCATTGGGGAAGAAGTTGAGGTAATGGACGTTCTCGATGGTTGGAGCAAAATATCATATAACGGTCAAGGCGGTTATATGATGAGCAAGTTTCTCATTCCTATAGGTGGTGAATCAGACAATCCCGTTATCCCGTCAGAAAGCAACAATATTAGGGATGAGTTGGAAACTGTTAAAGTTTCTTTGGAAACTGCGCTGAACATCATTGATAAGTTGCTTGTTGAGGGGTGAGTAAAATGGAAGCAGACCGCTATGTAGAAATTGCCGAAAAGCTTGCGAAGAACGAAGCGGAGCATAAGGCTTTTTCGGAAAAACTGGAAGAACACGATGGACTGTTAAGGGAACAAAACAAAATCTTTATTGCCTTAGAGCGACAAAGCAATGCCATTGAGAGCATGAATACCAGCATGGGCCGGGTAGAGAAAAAAGTGGATGGCATTAACGGGCGAGTGGAAGCTTTAGAAAAAGAACCAGCAGACAAGTGGAAGAAAACCACTTGGGAGATTCTAAAGTATGTGCTGCTTGCCATAGTCGGCCTTGTTGTCGGTTGGATAATCAAATCGCCCTGATAGGAGGTAAGTTTGCTATGAATAGCAAGGTCAATGGAAAGTATGTTTCTTGCGCGGCGTTTTTAGTAATTTTGCTTTTGGCTCTATCCGTGATTGTTGCCAATCTGTTCTTCATGGATTCTGGCTTGAGCGAAGAGGATGGTATAACCATTCCTTACAATCACGGTATTTATCTTACAACTATGCCTGATATTTGGGAGAGCCATTACCTTGATGACAACTATATCTACGGTGTGATCCCCGTCTGCGTGAACCAGGATAAAGTTATTTCAGGAGAAATGCTGGAAACCAGAATCTTTTTCCAAGGCAGTAAGGATAAAATAGTCGAAGCTTACATCACGGACGGGCAGATTTTAGTCACGCTTAACATCTGGGAATGTGGCCCAAACTGGATTGACGTGTCCGCAAACGGGATGTCTTTCCAGCATTTTGAGCCTGGAGAAATCCTTTACATGGTATTTATAGCCGAGCAGTAATGCGAAGCAACAAAGTGCGGAGGTTATCATGGAAGAGCAAAAAAAACATAGCGAGACAATGATATACAGTATCCTTCGCATGTCTCAAAAGGCGCTCATGTTTGTCCTTATCTTGATAGGTGTTGGGTATATCGGCGGGATGATCTCTTTGCTCGTCAACGCCGATCTAGCAAAGCCGCTTTCCGATTTCACCCAGATTTTTATACCTTTGTTTCAGTTGGAAATAGGGGTATATGGCTTGGGAAGCACGGTTGAAAACGTTCAAAAGATAAGGAATCAAATCAAGGATTTCAACGAGAACGCAGAAAAAGACGAAAAGGAAGAAAAGAACGAAACTCAAGAAGATTCTTCCGAGGATGAATCTAACGGTTAATTATGAAAGGCGGTGCTTTATAATGGATGAGCGTAGTTACACCCCGAGCGGTTTTCCCGTATGGGGCAAGTACACCATGAGTTTTTTAAAGGATGGCGTACTGCATAAGAACGTGGAAGCCCAGGCGATTGAAATTACGAAAGCGGCTGACAGAAACCAATTGACTGGTCTTGCTCCCGGCTCTATCGTTTTCACGACAGGCTGTAAGAATGCTTGGCAGTTGGATGTTGACGGTGCTACTTGGGTAGAAATGTTTACGGAATAAGGAGGGAGGACAATGGACTTTTTTCTTTTCCTTCTAAATGTTGGATTTTTGCGGTCTATCCCCGGAACAGCGGCTAACACGGCGATTCAAGCTGCCGAGAGCGCTTCTGCGTCTGCGGAAATTGCTCAACAGCATAGCATGGGTGTTTCCGTTAGCGGTCACACAATCACGTTTACCCCCGCAACTGGATCGTAATTTGGGAGGCGGAACTGTATGGAATTTGACATCACACCATATCTGATTGGTATTCTGTCTCTGGTAGCACTCTTCATTTCAACATGGCTAATCCCGATGATCAAGAGTAAAACAAACCAAACTCAGCAGGAGATCATTCAGGCCGGGGCCAATATCGTGGTCTATGCGGCAGAACAGTTGTTCGGGACTAAGCACGGCGAAGAAAAATTGGCCTACGCAACAGAACGATTGCAGGAAAGGCTTTCCAAGTACGGCATAAAGATCGACAATGGCGCTCTTAGGCCGTACATCGAAGCTGCTGTAAAGGCTCTCAAGTTTGAGCAAGATGTGACTGTAGGCTAAAATAGGGGGGTGTGGGTTTTCTGCCCACATCTCCTTTTTTGTGTAGAATTTCGTGTTGCATTTCGTGTTGCATAGTTGTCCAAATCGTGGTTTTTCCGTACCCAAATTTGACACAAATCAAGAGTAATGAAGAGCCTGAAACCCTTGATTTTACTGGATAAAATGAAAGAAGCCTTGATTTACAAGGCTTCATGATTTGGTGCGGTCGACGGGACTTGAACCCGTAAAAAAACTTCCAAATCCCTTGATATACATTAATTCTTACAAATTCATGTTGCATTTTGTGTTGCATACTTACTTCCCTGAGAACCGCGCCATATAGTCCGCCATGTTCTCGTCAACCTCTTTATCTTTTTCGTCCATCAAGTGCTGATATACCCGTTTCAGCATCGTGGGCGTGGAATGGCCCATGCGTTTCATGGCGTACAGATCAGGCGTGTTCAGCATCAGCATGACCGACGCATAATAATGCCGCAGATCGTGGAGCCGGAAATCGAAGCCAAGCTTTCTCCGCGCATGGCAGAAGTTGTCTGTTAATTGGTTCGGGTTGAAGTGGAAAATCCTGTTGTCCTTCGCGTTTTCGTCCTTCAATTCCATCATCCGTGCTTTCAGGAAGTCGGGCAGCGCCAATTCCCGGCTTCCGTCTTTTGTTTTGGGGTATTTCAGAATCCAATTTTTCTGATCGTCCAGCGCAAGCGCCTTGTTCACCCTCAGTTTTCCGTTTTTCAGAATGTCCGAAAATTCCAGGGCGCATGTTTCCCCGCGCCGCAAGCCCATCACCGCGCACGCCATAATGGCGGTATGGTAATCGGGACGCTGCTCAAAGTATGCTATCAGGTTTTCAATGTCGGCTTGCGATGGAATGTTCGCTTCATACTTCACCGAAGCTGGCAGTTTCACTTCGGTAGCCGTTCCCTTCGCGCATTCTTCCACGGCAGGAACAAACAGATAATACACGTTCTTGACCGTCTTTGGCGCGTGATTGCGCGAGAAATCATTGATCCAGGCTTGTATCTTGCCCTCCGTCAAATCGCAAATACGAACGTCCTCAATGGCTTTATAATCGTTCCTCAGATAGATGCGGTAATTCTTGACCGTACTGGGGGAGAATACGTTGGTTTTCGTATCGATGTAGCGCTCGATTGCTTCCTTTACCGTCAATTCGCACGTCGGTTTCTCTTTCCTCTCCACGTTGTATTGAGCCGCCAGCAGTTCAGCTTCTTTTTTCGTTGGCGCGGTAAAGGATTTATACTTGCGCTTCCCGTTCTCCATTCCGATAAAGAGGTTCACACGGTAATTACCGGAGGGAAGTTTGCGTGCAGATGCCATAGCGGATCACCTTCTTTATTAGTAAATCAATGTGTATACTTTCTTACTATGGTCTTTCCCGTCTATCCATTCGAGAGAGAAGCACGATTCAAACTTGTATCTTACTGTTGCTCCGTAAATGTTTTGAGCGTCAACGTAGCCCTTGACAACCCAATTGCCTTTTTCTTTTGAAATGGTATAGGTGTTATTATCCCACGGAAACTTTGCGGAAGAAGGGGTTTTGAGTTCTGCTTTTACAAATTCCTGCGCTATAACTATAATCAGGCTGTCGGTTTCGTTTGAGTTGGTTCTCAGAGATGCAGTCTGTGATGTATCCCTGCTGCTATATGAAGAGTAGTAGTTCTTTTTTGACTGTTCAGAAACGAAATAAAACAGCAACCCTATACAAATGAAAATGCCCAAAGTGTATACGACAGTATAGAAACCCTTAGTGTTGACATTATTATAGTCAACATGACCATTTAATTGGACTTCTTTGTTGTTTTTCAATTCTGACATCTTATCTAAAAATTCATCATCTGAAATCACGCCCTGTCTGTTTAAATCTTGTAATTGCCGTATGGCATTTTTCTTCTCTTCTTCTGTCATTTTTCCTTTCCTCCCATTTTTATAGTTCAAATTTGCAAATCATTTCCCGTTTTTGTATTATTAACATCATTTTATGGAATCTTATTATTTTTGTTATTGATGCGAACAGTTGTTCTTGTTATAATATTCCCGTAAGTAAAGGAGGGATGTACATGACGGCAAAGGAAAAACTTTCCTTAATCATGGACGAGATGAATCTTGATCAGTTGGAGTATCTTTTGAGAGCCTTGACCGCATTGCAATCAGGTCGAGAGTTTCAAGAAGAAACGAAATGTCAGACTCAGAACAGCCATCAATTTTTTCCAGAATCTTTGCTTTAACACTTGCATATTTATCACTTGCTCGTACAACTTGAATTACATCCTTATTAAACGGTTCTGGTGTATCTGAAAGGCCCATGAGATACGAGGGTTTTACATCCAGTATTTCGGCAATTCTGCGCACTATCTTTATCGGGATAGTGTCAATCGATCCATCTTCATATCTGTATACGGTTGCACGGTTTTTCCCAATCAATCTTCCCAATTCTTCTGCTGTTATTCCTCTTTCTTGTCTAAGTTGTCTAATTCTCGCTCCAGAAATTTCTTCTTCCATGTATATCACCTCTTTTCGCTTCTCATTTTACACAAATTGTCGCATAATTGCAATTACGAAAATGTTAATAAACAAAATTATTCGCATTTTGCTCGATTTATTTTTCAAAAAGCTATTGACAGATGGCTTATTGATGTGCTATATTATGTGTGTCGCAGATAATGCGATTTTCAGAAGGGAGGGAAAGATAAGATTGGTAAATGTTCCTAAGTTAAAGGGAAAGATGGTCGAAATGTCTGTAAGTGCTGAAACCCTTGCTGAACACATGGGGATTAACGTTGCTACCCTCTACCGTCGATTCAACGATCCTGATTCGTTTACAGTAAAAGAAGTAAGGCGGATTGCGGAAATTCTCAATCTGACAGCAGATGAAGTGGATGCCATTTTCTTTTGCTTAAAAAGTCGCATTTAATGCGAATTTGTAAAAAAGGAGGCCCAATGAACGATCTGAAAATCTTCTCCAACGAAAAATTTGGAACTGTCCGAACGGTTATCAAAAACAACGAGCCATGGTTTGTTGCGGCGGATGTGTGCAAAGCGCTGGATATTGGAAATTCCACTATGGCGCTTTCAAGACTGGATGATGATGAAAAAGCCCTCATTTCAATTGAGGGCATAAGCCGTGGTAACGATACAGCTAACATCGTCAACGAACCCGGCCTGTATTCCCTGGTTCTTGGCTCCCGCAAGCCGGAAGCGAAAGAGTTCAAGCGGTGGATCACACACGAGGTCATTCCTTCCATCCGCAAATACGGTATGTACGCAACAGATAAACTTCTTGCAGACCCCGACTTCGCTATCAAGGTCTTTCAACAGATGAAAGAAGAACGCGAAGCGAGGAAGGTTGCCGAATCGAAGGTGATGGTGCTTGAAGAAGAAAACGCGGCACAAAAGCAACAGATTGCTGAGTATCAGCCCAAGATAACTTATTACGATCAGGTGTTGAAATGCCGGGACGCAGTTCCCACCAGCATCATTGCCAAGGACTACGGCTGGAGCGCAACGCACCTGAACAAGTTCCTTGAAGAAAAGGGTGTTCAGTACAAACTGCGTGGAACATGGCTCTTGAAGCAGAAGTACGCCGGGTTTGGGTACACCAAGAGTGAAACATTCCCCTTTGAAGGAAAGTCTGGGGATGTGCATAGCGCAATCAACACCAAATGGACGCAGAAAGGCAGATTGTTCATCTACGAGTTGATGAAGAAAAGTGGGAATCTTCCGCTGATTGAGCAAGATTCGCTCTTTGAACAAAAGGAGTGACACCCAATGCCCAAAGTTCGCCCCCTAACAGAGACAGCGCGTAAGGACGAAAACCTTTCTAAGCAACTTTGGGGAGAAATGAAGGTAGCCAAGGTCAGCGGTGAGCAATTAGCGCAGACGCTTGGGATCGGGAAAAACACGTTTTATCGGAGAATGAAGAAACCTTCCACGTTTACTCTTGGAGAACTTCGTGCCTTGCAGAAAATCTTTCCCAATATCGTGATCGAGTAAGGAGAAATCCGAATGTGGTACTTATCGCTTATCGTCCCGGCTTGCCCGATGATTGTTGGCCTTGTTGAAATCTGGAAGAGAAAGACAAGGTATTCGCAAAAGAGCAATATAAGGATGCTGATAAAGAACAGTAAAGTTTATTCCAAACGCAAGAGTTACGCCATTGCCGGATGCGACATGAGCAAAATTTCCTACGGTGTGAGGGATAACCAAAGTTGATCAGGCCACCATGCGGGAGAAATTGCCCGGACAGATTTGTAAAACTGGACGAAAACGGCAAAGCGATAACGTGTCACAGCACATGCAAGGAATGGGCTGACTACGAGCGGTTGAAAGAAGCAGAGAAAAAAGTAAGACGCATGGAAAACTTGGTGATTTCCTACCAAACGGCAGCTAAAGACAGGATGAAAAGGGTTTCTCACTACTACAATGACAGGAAGTGAATGGTATGTACTGTGTTCGGATGACAAACATGTTTTTCACAATGTCCACTGAGGATGGACACGTAGGTTACAGAACCCCGATTGAGAAGTTGACGAACGCTGAACTCAAAAACAAGGTCTGCCAGAATGATCACGGCAGACGTGGTAACTGCCTTAAATGTGAGGTATCCGATATGTGTAGGATCGGGAAGGAATTGCAGAAGAGAGGGCTGTTACAGAAATGAAAATCGCTCAACTTGCAACCCCGTGGAAAGCCACGGTTACTCTTGCGAACGAGGAAGTAACGCCCATCACCTTTGAATCCTTCGATACCATGATTGACTGGATGAACACTCACTACGGCGAATATACGGCGTTTATCGCCGCAGAGAAAGAAGGGGAACAAACTAATTGAAGTTCAAGCTTGATCCTGGCGCTTTCCCGCCGAAACGCGCACACGTTGAAGATGCTGGTTTGGATATATTCTCACGAGAATCCATGCTTGTTC
>Ga0233377_1000640_pt1 | contig 14926 bp, 12 predicted proteins | sample ElkDunMinimDraft_6_FD_191540 | JGI IMG/M metagenome (GOLD analysis project Ga0233377, IMG submission 191540) | Fecal eukaryotic communites from dung pellets of Tule Elk in California, USA - Elk Dung E36 | ecosystem: Host-associated > Mammals > Digestive system > Large intestine > Fecal | place...
TACAATTGGTGCAGAAGGAATGTCTCTCATCGATAATGAAAATGCTTTATTGGCTGAGAATGCAACAGAATTTGCAGAAAAAATTCTATTATTACATGCAGACAAAGTAATATGGCTTAAATTACAAGCTAACTCAGAATTAAGTTTAGCACCATTTTCAATTCAAAAACTACAAAGTGGAATTCAAAAAATTATTAAAAAGTAGTAATCAAATTATCTTTTATAAAAATCTGGTCTAACAATTTATATTCCTGATCTTTTGAATAGTTTTCTTCAAAAAACGAGCTTCCTTCATTACTTATTTTATGATATAAACTTTCATCATTCAATAACGAATTAATATATTCCGCAAATTTTATAGGATCATTAGTGACTAAACATCCATTATGCGATTTATTTATCAATCCATCTACTCCTCTTCTATTTGCAACAACAGGAATTCCAAAGGACAATGATTCTAACACTTTAATCTTTATCCCTGTCCCGCTTACCATAGGACAAATAGTAAGTTTAGATTTTTGATAATATTCATTAAGATTTTCTACAATCCCTGCTTTAATAATTTGAGGATGATCAGGAATAAATTGACAAATTTTGCCAACAAATGTGATGTTTATACTTAACAAAGGAAGAACATGCTCAACAAACCAATTAATACTTAATTTATTATGTGGATTATCACTGGCTACATATAATACTTCATGTTTTATTTCGCGATTCTCTTCTAATTTTCTATTTGGAAATGAAATAGGCATTAATTGAACAGTTTTATCTAGGAATTGCTCAAATATAAAATGTTCTTCTACGGAATAACTCCAAACTTCATCAAATTGCTTCAATATATCTACCTCCTCTTGAAACAGTTCACCTATCTTACCAGGATTTTTATGATTTAAAACCATTATTTGTCTAGTAATAAAATCATGAGTATCATTTATAGCATATTTAGAATTTACAAAGGATTGTAATTTACCCCAATAAGCATAGCTTATTAATGAAATATCATACTCATTATCTTTTACTACTTTCTTAAAATGTCTATTTATATATGGTGTACATCTATTAATTCTAGATCCAGTAAATAATTTAATTAATAAATTGGGCAATTTGTCAATCAAAAAATAAAGTAAATAATTCTTCTTTTTAGGCCATTGTCTCTTTACTGTTTTCAAATTTATATCAGGAAAAAATTCACTGAATTTTGAAAAACTATTTTTAGACCAATTATCAAATGAGATAAAATCCACCTCTAATAAGTCTTTATTTTTTTGAAAATACTGTAGTAATTGAAAACATCGGGTAGTATTTCCTGCTTTATCCCCAATAGGATCTTCAGGCATAAAATATAAAATTCTCTTCTTTTTGATCTGCATTTTTATTTGTTAAATAGACATTTATATCTATATATACGTATAAACTGAAAAATACGTGTCAATCAAATTGCATTTTTTTTAACAATCATTGTTTTTATATGCAATAAAGACTATTAGATTTAGATTTTTGAAAATAAATATTATTTACCAAACCAATCAGGGTATTTTTTCAAAATATTCTTCCTTGCTTTTCTTCTCAATTTGGAAAATGGAATCACTTTTGACAATAATAGCAGAATCTTTCTTTTTTTTATTATCTGATCAGAACTAATTCCCAACCATTCATCAAATTCTTCATGATTTTGTGAAGATAAAAACTTCTTAAAAGGGGTACTTAATTTGTTTTTATCATCATCATTTATAAAAGGAATAACATTTTCATCCATAAACGAATGAATTAAGTCAAACAATTCCTTTTTCTGCTTATTGTCTAAAGGTAAATGGATATATCTAAACTCAAAGGGCTCATGTTCGACAAATTTCGCTAAATGAAGAGATCGGCTTAAATACAAATTATTCGATTGATAAAAATCTTTTAATATCTTGAACCATTCAGGGATCTTCACAATCACATTTTCTACATTCTTTAATATCTGTCTATGATTTTGGTTCGCATGCTCCCTATAATAATATTTTGCATTTGGATTAAACCCTATTTTTTCAGTTATAGCGAGTAGTTGATTAGAAAACAAACCATCTTCGCAGGGTTGTATACCTTCTGGAAATCTAACGAGAGGATGTTCAAGAAGAAACTCTCGTTTCCAAAACTGGGCACATGTTGGTAAAGCAACTGGATGGGGTAATCTATCCTCATAATTTTCACCTAATACAACTACATCAAAATCTCCAGATTTTGCCGTTTCATAAGAGGTTTTTAAAAAGGATATGTCTATAGTATCGTCCGAATCAAGAAAATAAACATATTCACCTATTGCTTGATCGAGACCTAAATTTCTTGCTTTTGAAACGCCGGAGTTTTCTTGTTCTAAATAAATTACTCTTCTATCTAATCTTGAATAGATTTTTGCAATTTGTCCCGATTTATCTGTAGAACCATCATTCACTAAAATCAACTCAAATCCTATTAAATTCTGATTTAACACACATTTGATGGTCTCTGTCAAAAAGTCTTCTACATTATAAATGGGGATTATTACTGAAACTTTTAAATCGTATCCTAACATAAATAAGAAAGTATTTTTTCACATAAAAATAAAATAATAAAATGAAATTCCTACAAGTCAACTAAATTTACCGTAAAAACAATACTAAATATTGAAAAAATAATTAACCAATTCAAACATTCGACTTAAATTGAATTACACTTGTTTATATTAAAATATTTATTTTTAAATAAATATTATTACTCCACATCAATTACCTCTTCAACAAGGTTTTTCCATTTTTTTATTATTTCATCCCTATCATAGCCTTTACTTATCTCATGTCCACACCTACCCATTTTAACTCTTAAATTTGCTGAATCCATTAAAATTTTAAGATACTCAACCATTTCATCCTCATCTTCAGCTAAAAATCCTGATTCATTATTCTTAATTAATTGATTTACGCCAGAACAAGATTTAAATCCAATACAAGGCAATCCTATGGCCATTGCTTCGCCAAGTGCCAAAGGTAAACCTTCATATTTACTCGGAAATATAAAAATCTCAGCAGATTTTAAAACTTCTTCAGGATGATTAGAAAAACCCTTTACAAATACTCTGTTTTCGAGTCCATTTCTTTTTATAAATTTTTGAATAATTTGTTCATCATGCCCCGTTCCCCAAAACTCTAAATCCCATTCTGGATAATCTTCTGCAACTTTTGAAAAAACCTTTATCGCGATATCTTGTTGTTTTACGGTAATACTTAATGCACCTAAATGAACTATTTTATATCTGGACTTTCTTATCGTTAAATTAACTAAATTGTTCTCTGCATATTGTGGTAAAGGATTTGGTATTGTCCTAGCAATTCCTTTAAAAGTATCAGGTAAATAAGCTTTATAATTTTCAAATAAAACCTGACATCCTGCTAAATATTTAAATGAATCTTTGAGATAATTCATTTGTTTAAGACTTCTACATCCCAAAATATCAGAATAATCATAATCTGGACGTCCATTTATAGAATCTATTATCGGAACTTCAATTTCGTTTTTAAAAGTTACTTCCAATAAGGATGATATGGACATTGTAATAATAATATCGGGCTGGATATTATGGATATACTGATTCCAATGAGTGGATCTTATTCCTAAATTGTGAAATTCAATTCCTTCAGAACTAAGTCCATAATATTTTTGAATAATCCAATTACCTAGCTTCTTACCCTTCTTAATAATTTTGCAAAGCAACCATTTCATTGGATTCGAACCGAAGTAATTATTCCATAAAAAAACCTTTATTAATTTAAGTTTCTCATCATAAATATTTTGAACTTCTACTGCTGGCTCTAAATAAAATCTAGGATTACCACCTTCCTCTTGATTCACGGCAATTATAACTTTATTTCCAGCCTTAGAAAAAGCATTAGCCAAAAAAGAACAAATTTTCTCTGTCCCTCCAGAACCATTTAAAAAAGAATCATGTTGAATAAAAAGAATTTTCATTAGATTATTACTCCTTGTCTATGAATAACTAACAATTGACGATATTAAATTTTATGTGAAACTTGAATAATTGGAAATAAACAATTTCACATCAAATTGACTTTTAATCTACTTGTTGTGATGTATTTAAATTAAGCTCGAGAGATCTCTTTTTCAATTTTAGTTCGGCATATTTGAATTCGCCCGATTTGAAACCTAAAATGCTACCAAAAGTAATATCATTCTCATTTTTAGAAATGAGAAAAAGTGCAGATCTATAAGCATTTTCTTCAATTAATGGTTTTGGTTGAACATAAAAATTAAAACCATCTGTCGAATACCCTAAATACAACTGCTCCGAGGTATATTTCTTTACATTTCCAACAGCCATTAGTAAAAAATAGTAGCCATTAACATATGTTGCCTGGATATGCCAAGGCGAATTTAATTCAGAATACTCAAGCCATGGTTTATTTATAAACCTAACTATCTTACTTTCCCTAAAATTGGTGAAATCTAATCCGTTTTGGGAGGTCCTCCGAATTACAAAAGATGCATCTTTAGATTTATAATTCTTCTTGCCACTATTTAACTCCACCTCATAGCTTATATATTCATTATTCACTTGTAAAAATGTTGGAGAAATTAAATGACTATTTGTTGGAGTATAAGGGGGATTACTCATAATTACAGTTTCAATTGGCGACCAATTAATCCCATCATTAGAAGTTTGTCGAACGATAGTTCTTTGTGCAGAAGATTTTAATTTTGATCTATTATTTGCACTCTTTGCTCCCCTTTTCAATAATGCCATTGGAGTAATGCAACTGCCACGATAATATAATTCAAATTGCCCATTATTGTACATCCAATCAACATCTGACCAAAAACCCTGAATTGGTTCCTTTTTCATTTCCCTAAAACTTTCCTTAACACTCGGACAATCCTGAATAGGATTCTTTATTCCCTTTGGTTCTTCCCAATTTATGCCGTCATTTGAAACTACAACAGTAGGATTCTCATATCTCTTAGCAAATTGATCAATGCCAACTTTTCCAAAATATGGTGTAAAAACCATCCAATATTTATAACCTCGAAAACCATTTGGAAAATACTCAACATCGGGATGGCAATAACTCGCTTGATTTCCACTGATATCTATTAGATAGTTTTTATTTAAGGAATTTGGGTAATTAGCATTTGCCTTTGTATGAATATTAATAGATTGTGACTTTATCTCAAAAATAGATTCCCAATTTGTTTTATCCTTGGAGATTAAATCTGGAGATTCTTCCGGAAACATATCTTTTTCTTTCTTTCCACAGGATATCATCATTAACAACAACAACATCAAACAACTAAAAAACAAGCACTTACGATTCATATATTATTTATAGCACAAATTTTCAAACTCTAATCAAACGAGTACGCATCTACTTATGCAACATCATTCAAAAAATAAATTTCGAATCGATAAAAATATTAATATTATCATTAACCACGGCAATATTTTATTAAAAATAATACACTATTAATTTCCTTTCAACAACTTTCCCCTTACCAAATCAATCATTTACAACTAACACAATTAACATTATTAAAATATTTATTTAATTTTCAATGAAGTAACTTTACATCTTAATGATTTAAGTCTAATATCATGAAAACATTATATCTTATCAGACATGCCAAAGCTGAAGAACATTCTTTCTCAAAAACGGATTTTGACAGAGATTTGCAAAAAAAAGGAAAAGACAGAGCTCATAGAATCGCTGAAGAACTAAAAGAAACGCTCCAGCTAGATGAAAAAACTCTAGTTATCTCATCCTCCGCAAATCGTGCCATTCAAACTGCAGAAGTATTCTGTAAAGTATTGGGCTACCCAATCGATTCTATCCTTCAAACTAAAGATATTTACGAAGCTCATTTTACCGATATTCTAAAAGTAATCAATACAGTCTCTGATGAATATGATAAATTATTGGTATTTGGACATAATCCTGGTTTGTCTAACTTAACTAATTATTTGAGCCATTCTGAAGTTGAACTTGCTACTTCAAATGTTTCCATTTTACAGTTAGAAAAGGATTTAACCTTCGAAATGCTTGGAGGCGGAACTGCAAACCTGATAGGTTTATTAAAATAATAATTTTCTACCTTCGTAAGGTATGGCAAACAAATTACAAGGTGAAAGCTCTCCCTACTTAAAACAACATGAACATAATCCTGTTCAGTGGTTTCCTTGGGGCGAAGAGGCATTAAATAAAGCTAAGTCTGAGAACAAGCTAATTATTGTTAGCATCGGTTATTCCGCTTGCCATTGGTGCCATGTTATGGAACGTGAAAGCTTCGAAAATGAAGCGATCGCTCAAACAATGAACAAATTCTTTGTTTCAATCAAAGTAGACAGAGAGGAACGTCCTGATATAGATCAGATTTATATGATTGCGGTGCAATTAATGACCAATTCAGGCGGCTGGCCATTAAATTGCATCTGCCTTCCCGATGGCAGACCTATTTATGGAGGAACTTATTTTAAACCTCAGGACTGGCAACAAGTTTTATTACAAATTGCTCAGATGTGGGAAGAAAAGCCCGAAGTTGCTATAGATTATGCGGAACGCTTAACTCAAGGTATTCAACAAGCTGAGAAACTCCCTATTCAGGAAATTCCAGAACAATATAAGTTAGAGGATATTTTACAGGTTATAGAACCTTGGAAAGATCAGTTTGATGAAAAGAATGGCGGCTATAGACGTGAGCCAAAATTCCCTTTACCCAATAATTGGATCTTTTTTCTTCGCTATGGCTTTTTAAACCATGATCAGGAAGTTCTCGACCACGTGCATTTCACATTAGTAAAAATGGCTAATGGAGGTATTTATGATCAAATTGGAGGTGGATTCGCAAGATATTCGGTTGATGGTAGATGGCATGTCCCTCATTTTGAAAAGATGCTTTATGACAATGGGCAATTATTAAGTCTTTACAGTGAGGCCTATCAGCAAAAACCTAATATTCTCTACAAAAACGTTGTTGAAGAAACCATAGCCTGGGCCGAAAGGGAAATGCTTGACGCTAATGGTGGTTTCTACTCCGCATTGGATGCAGACTCTGAAGGTGTAGAAGGTAAATTCTATACTTTTGATTATGATGAATTTGATGTTTTAGCTGATGATGCAGAGTTAGCCAGAAACTATTTTAATATCAAAAAAAGCGGGAATTGGACTGAAGAACAGATAAATATCCCTTTTGTAAATTCTGAAGACCTACAAATCATTGCTGAAGCTGGCTATTCTGAAAATGAATGGCATGAACATTTAAAAGAAATTAAATCTCAGCTTCTTGCTTATCGAAGCAAAAGAATAAGACCAGGATTAGACCATAAACAGCTTACAACATGGAATGCTCTTTTCCTAAAAGGCTTGATAGATGCATATAGAACCTTTAATAATAATCATTTTCTTGAATTAGCACTCGGTATTGCCAACTTTATTGAAGAGAAATGTTGTCAAAATGGCAGGCTATTACATCAACCGTCAGACCATAACAGGACAATCCTTGGATTTTTAGATGATTATGCTTTTACTATTGAAGCCTACATAGCTTTGTATGAAGCAACCTTTGATGAAAAGTGGATAAACAAGGCAAAATCCTATTTAGATTTAGCAATTTCGCTATTTTATGATGAAAGTCTAGGCACATTTTACTACAGCAGTTCAGAGGCGGAAGTCCTGATCGCTAGGAAAAGTGAGATTATGGACAATGTAATTCCTGCTTCCTCATCTACAATAGTCCGAGATTTATTCAAAATCGGCGTATTATTTGATAATAGTAGGTACACGGAAATTGCAGATCGCGTTTTTGCAAATGTTTTTCCGCATATCAAATCCTATGGTTCAGCATACTCAAATTGGGCAATCCAATTATTGGATTTACATTTTGGAGTATGGGAAGTTGCAATCACGGGTGAAGATGGACTGAAATGGAGGGAAGAATTAGATCAATATTATGTTCCAAATAAATTAACTTTAGGAGGAACAAATAGTAAACTTCCATTGTTAGAGCATAAAGAAGCTATGATTTCAAAAGCTTACCTTTGTCAAAACAAGACCTGCAGTCTTCCTCAATCGTCGATTGCAAATATTATAGAATTAATAAATAATAAACAGGGATAGATTCCCAAAATCTAATTAGAATGGCAGTAGAAAACAACAATGTAGTTACATTGAATTACGTTCTTCATACTATTGAAGATAACGGAGAAAAAACATTTGTAGAGCAAACAACAACTGAAAACCCTTTAACTTTTTTATATGGTGTAGGCATGATGCTTCCTAAATTCGAAGAAAATATCGCTGGATTAGCTGCTGGAGATAAAAAATCTTTCGAATTAGAAGCTGTTGATGCTTACGGTGAGCGTGATGATCGCGCAATTGCTCAATTACCAGCAGATATGTTTAATGAAACAGGATTGCCTCCATTGGGAGAAGTTCTTCCATTACAAGATAATCAAGGAAATCAATTCCGTGCTGTTGTAGTTGAAGTAACTCCTGAAGCTGTTGTTGCAGACTTAAACCACCCTATGGCTGGTAAAAAATTAAACTTCGATATCGAAATCTTAAGCTCCCGCGAAGCTACTCCTGAAGAATTATCTCATGGACATGCTCACGGTGCTGACGGACACGAAGAACACTAAGAAGTTGTTAACAAAAAAAAGGTCGCTGAAAAAATTTTCAGCGACCTTTTTTTTGTTAAGACAACAGACATCAGACACCAGACATCAGAGACCTAGATAGTTCATTTTTCTATTGTCTTGCGTCTTGTGTCTTTTGTCTTTTGTCTTGCGTCTAGTGTCTTTTGTCTGGTGTCTTTTGTCTACTGTCTAATACCTAACCTTAGTTGCTCTCAACATCTCACGTTTTCCCGGAGCTCCTGGTGCTTTTTCTATACTGAAACCAATAGCTTTCATCGCTCTTTTCAAGTTTCCAGTAATCGCATACGTCACAAAGACTCCGCCTGGCTTCAGAAACTGACAAACATGGCTTAATGTTTCTGGAGTCCACATCTCCGGCTGATGAATTTCAGCGAATGCATCAAAATATATAACATCAAATAACTCTTGTGTGTGAAAATCCATCACTTTTTTATGAATTATTTCCAGTTTTATTAAATCATTAATATCTACTTTAGATTTAAACGAATCTGGATATTTAAAAATAAATGCATCCCAAATGTCTTCTGAAATATATTGATTGTAATCTGACTCTTTGATAAGACTAGCTTCTAATGGGAAAGCTTCAATCCCCACATAATTTAATTGAATCTGGTTTTTTTCAGCATAATCAGCTGTCAATAAGAAATTTAATCCAGTTCCAAATCCTATTTCCAACACCGAGACTGATTCCTTACCCTCCTTCTCCAACCAATAACGCAGTCCAGTATTTAGAAATACATGAACACTTTCTTGTTGAGCACCATGCTTTGAATGATAGTGTTCCCCTACCTGTTCATGGTATAAAGTTTTTGAACCATCTGCTGTTTTAACGAATTCCATTATATATTTTTGACAAATCTAAAATAAAAACAACTATTTTAGCTTGAGCAAATTATTTAAATGAAAGACATTCTTAAAAATTATGGAAGTATAATTTTGCTTCTGATAGGTATTACCATCGGTAGCCTAATCGGAATATTCTTCCCCCAATTGGTCGATTTTCTAAAACCTATTGGTGATATTTTCCTAAATCTACTTTTTGTTTCTGTTATCCCGCTTTTGTTTTTTGCTATTTCTTCATCTATCGCAAATATTGAAGACAGCAACAAACTTGGAAAGACTATTGGAATTATGACGGCAGTTTTCGTAGGAACTATTATTATTGCCGCTATTGCAACAATAGCAGGTTTATGGGTATTTCCAGTAACTGCGATTTCCGATGGATCTGCAATCAACGAAGCTTTATCAACCAAAGCCAATGAAACTTGGGGAGATCGTATTGTTCGTTTCCTTACTGTTGATGAGTTTGCTAATCTATTATCCCGGAAAAATATCCTCGCATTTGTGATTTTCGCACTCCTTGTTGGTACAGCTACTCGTAAATCCGGTGAAATGGGTAAACAATTCACTGCTTTTCTAAATGCTGGGAATAAAGTCATGGAAAACTTGTTGATCCTTGTTATGAAAGCTGGCCCCATTGGTCTGGGTGCCTATTTTGCATATCAGGTAAAGACTTTAGGACCTGAGCTTTTCGGATTCTATGCAAAACCTTTAGGATTTTATTATGCTTTTGGATTAGTTTTCTTCCTGGTTTTCTTTAGCATCTATGCTTTTATTGGGAGAGGATCTTCTGGGGTTAAATCTTATTGGAAACATAACATTTCGCCAACTTTAACTGCTATCAGTACCTGCAGCAGTTTAGCGACTCTGCCAGCAAACTTGATTGCAGCAAATAGAATTGGTATTCCAAAAGAAATCTCAAGTATCGTTATCCCGATTGGAAATACACTGTATAAAAATGGATCTGCTATTTCATCAATCCTTAAAATCTATGTAGCTTTTTCTATTCTGGGCTGGGATTTCTTTGAACCTACAACAATGTTAACTGCCGTAGGAATTACAGTATTAGTATCCATGGTTGCCGGAGGAATTCCAAATGGAGGCTTTATTGGAGAAATGCTTATGATTTCGCTATATGGTATTCCAAATGAAGCAGTGCCCTCAATCTTGATAATTGGCGCATTGGTTGATCCATTAGCAACTGTTTTAAATGCCACAGGTGATACCGTTGCAGCAATGCTTGTCACCAAGTTCTCAGGCGAGAAATTCGATACAGAACAAGCTGAGGCTTAATAATTCACAATAAAATAATATTCAAAATACCCTCTGCAAAGTTTAGACTTGCAAAGGGTATTTTTATTTGAATCATTTTTATTACACAAATAGCTTTCCCCATTTTATAGATACTATCCACCTATTCAAAAGAAAAACATCTAACTAATTGAATATTAATTTCATAACAAAAAGCCTCTTAGTAAATTAGAACCATTCTAAATAGGTCATTTTCTTTGCTAAATTCATTCCTTGGAGTACTATTTTGTAATTTTGCATTTAGTTTATATTATTTTATCATAACAATGAAGAAAAGTTCGATCATTTTAATTGTAATTATAGCGATAGCTATTGCGATGATACTTGTGATCTATACCGATTCTAGTACATATTCAACATTTACTGAAGCGAAAGAGAAGAAGACAGAATTGTATGTTGTAGGTGTCTTGAATAAACAAAAAGACTTGCATTATGATCCTGTAAAGGATGCTAATCATTTCTCATTCTACATGTTTGACAATGATAGTACGGAATGTGAAGTGGTATTCAAGGGTTCAAAACCACAGGATATCGAACGATCTGAGCAAATTGTATTGACAGGAAAAATGGAAGGCAATGTTTTCCATGCAAGTAAGATTTTGATGAAATGTCCTTCAAAATACAATCAAGATCAAATGGAGGTTATTGAAACCTCTGCTCCTGCAACAGCATCATTAAATTAAAAATTCTTTACCTCAATATTCTATGGACGTAAATTACGTTGGAGAAAATCTACTTCCAGGTCAAATTGGACAGTTTTTCGTAGTCCTTTCATTTGGAGCAGCATTGTTATCCTTCATTTCCTATTTTTTTGCTACCCAATATCCTGAAGAAAAATCTTGGAAACAATTAGGTCGAATTGGATTTTGGCTGAATGCCACTTCCATCGTAATAATTGGTGCCACCCTGTTTTATATAATATACAACCACCTTTTTGTTTATCATTACGCTTGGGCGCATTCATCTATGACCCTTCCAACCCACTACATTATTTCCTCATTTTGGGAAGGACAGGAAGGAAGTTTTTGGCTATGGATGTTTTGGCAGGTCGTTATGGGAACCATCTTAGTATTTAAAGCTAAGAGTTGGGAAAGTCCCGTAATGACATTTGTAATGCTTTGTCAAGTCTTTCTTGCCTCGATGCTTTTAGGGGTTGAAATATTTGGATCTCGTATAGGTAGTTCCCCTTTTATTTTATTGAGAGAAGCGATGGATTGGCCGATCTTAAAAGATCCGAAATACTTAAGCATGATTAGGGATGGACGTGGGTTAAATCCTTTATTGCAAAACTATTGGATGGTTATCCATCCTCCTACGCTATTCTTGGGATTCGCTTCAATGATTGTTCCATTTGCTTATGCAGCAGCTGGATTATGGCAAAAACGCTATAAAGAATGGATCAATCCAGGATTACCTTGGGCATTATTTGCGGTAATGATTTTGGGTGCCGGAATTATTATGGGATCTTTCTGGGCTTATGAAGCGCTAAACTTTGGTGGTTTCTGGGCTTGGGACCCTGTCGAAAATGTTTCCATCATTCCTTGGTTGACTTTAATCGCTGCCGTTCACGTCATGGTAGCATTTAAAAATACCGGACATGCCTATTTCACCGCAGTGTTGTTAGCAATGATCAGTTTTGTCTTGGTAATCTATGCTTCTTACCTAACTCGTAGTGGTATCTTAGGTGAAACATCTGTTCACTCATTTACCAGCTTAGGGATGTCGGGACAACTTATCATCTTTAATGTGGTCTTCTTAATTATTATGACCGTTTTATTGATAGCTAGAAGAAAAGAAATTCCAAGTACTAAAAAAGAAGAAGAAATATACTCCCGCGAATTTTGGATGTTTATTGGTGCTTTAGTCTTAACTGTAGCCTGTGTTCAAATGATTGCGACCACTTCAATTCCTGTGTTTAACGCATTGTTTGGAACAAAGGTAGCTCCTCCAATTGATCCTATCCCTCATTACAATAAATGGCAAGGTGCTTTTGCAGTAGTGGTTATGTTATTGACTGCCTTTACTCAATTCTTAAAATACAAACGTTCAGATCATAAAAAATTCTGGGCTGCAACATTAGCATCTTTAATATTCGCTTTGATTATCTCTGCTGTAGTAGTGTATTTTACGCATGTCTACACGAATATTATGTACATCCTACTGACTTTTGCGTCGGTGTTCTGTATCCTTGCTAACTTGAGAATTCTAGGCGACTCTTTCAAAGGCAAATGGCGTTTAGCTGGTTCAGCAGTTTCGCATATTGGCTTCGCCTTGTTATTGATAGGTGCATTAATTGCTGCCGCTACCAATGAAGTAGTTTCTGTTAATAATAGTAATTATATTGCTGTTGCTGGTTTCGATCAAGTCGAAAAGCCTGGTGACAACCTATTCTTAACTGAAGGTGAACCTGTAAACATGGGTAAATACAAAATCACTTATATTGGTGATTCTGTAGCAAGACCAAATGTTTTCTATAAAATCAAATACGAAGAAATTGATGAGGAAACAGGAAATGTAAACAAGTCCTTTATCTTAAAACCGTTTGCTCAAAACAACCCTCAAATGGGTGGTTTGATTGGTACTCCAGGAACAAAACATTTCTTGACTCATGATATCTATACTTTAATTACAGCTGCTGCTTCTGATTCTCAGAAACCGGCACAAGCGGGTGAAGAACAAGAGGGACAAGGTGCTGGATTTGAAGATTATGAAGAACCTGCAACATATGAAGTAAATGTTGGTGATACCCTTCGCTATAGAAATGGATATTATGTAATCCAAGGTATAAATAAAGAAGCTAAACTAGAAAACATGCCTAAGGCTGAGGATGATATCTTAGTTGGTCTAAAAATCAAGGTGGTTTCAGCAGATGGCAAGGAATTTCCAGTAGAACCAATCTTTTTGATTAAAGGTGGAAATACTTTCGATTTCTACAAAGATATTCCAGAACAAGGATTACGCTTTAGATTTACGAAAATTATGCCTGAGAAGAACAAATTGGAATTAATGGCTTATCAAAAACCCCTACCTGAAAAGAAATGGGTAGTATTTAAAGCTATTAAATTCCCTTATATTAACTTCTTCTGGTGTGGAACAATCGTTATGACGATTGGATTCGGAATGGCAATATACCGCCGACTAAAGGATAATAAAATAAAAGAAGCTAAAGAAATTGCATAATGAATATCGTCCTAATAGGCAGTGGAAATATTGCGACCCATTTAGGGAAAGCTTTCTCGAATGCCGGACATCATATTGCTCAGATATATAGTAAAACATTAGCCAATGCAGATGCATTGGCTAATGTTTTATCAAGCAAACCTATAGATCGCTTAGATCAGTTAATCCCAGATGCAAACCTCTATCTTCTAGCTGTTTCAGATTCTGCTCTTGTTGAAGTGTCCGAATCGTTATCAAAGGACTTGCACGGAATAATAGCACATTGCTCTGGCGCAACCGATATTGCAATCCTTAAAGATTTTAATAATCACGCGGTCATTTACCCAATACAAAGCTTTTCAAAACTTAAAGAATTAGATCTAAGTCATACGCCTATCGGCATTGAAGGGAATAATGAAAATTCTTATCTCCAACTATTTGAATTAGCTTCTCAAATATCGGATAAGGTATTTCCTTGCGATTCGAAACAAAGATTAGCAGTTCATGTTTCTGCAGTATTTGCAAATAATTTCAGCAATGCGCTTTTTCAAATAGCATATGATCTGATGCAGGAGCATAATTTATCCTTTGATTTAATTCGCCCAATCATTCAAGAAACGGCAGAAAAGGTGCAAAATCATGAACCTATTCAGGTTCAGACAGGACCAGCAATTAGAAATGATAAATCTACAATGTTAACGCATTTCAACTTTATTAGTTCTCATCCTGATTGGCAACTTATTTACCAAAAAATATCCAGCCTTATTGTCAAAAGAGGAGAGAATAATTCATAAAATTGAGAATTCACTAAATCTTTAATCTGGAGGCTTATTTTTTCTTTAAACCCAGTGAACTTACTAATTTTGCATGCAAATAACCGGTTAATTGGTTCTTGCCTTTTTTGTGGCACATTTATAGCGGAATCTAGACTGT
>Ga0233377_1000641_pt1 | contig 14926 bp, 13 predicted proteins | sample ElkDunMinimDraft_6_FD_191540 | JGI IMG/M metagenome (GOLD analysis project Ga0233377, IMG submission 191540) | Fecal eukaryotic communites from dung pellets of Tule Elk in California, USA - Elk Dung E36 | ecosystem: Host-associated > Mammals > Digestive system > Large intestine > Fecal | place...
CCTCCGCTGCGGGCTCACGCATGTCGCCAACCTCGAGATCTCGGACATCCTGACGCCGTGGGCACCGTCCGGACTCCAGGTGGAGTCGGGCTACGGGATCGGCCACTCGCTCCACCACATGGCGAACGACGTCGGACCGAAGGGCCCGAGCGCCGGCGAGGCGAACGCGTGGGCGCTCGAGATGAGGGAGAACCGTCAATGGCGGTTCGGTCTCGTCAAGCGCCTGCTCGACGGCCTCTCCGACCCCAACTTCATGGAGGGCGACAAGACGATGCTCGACAACAGCCTCGTCTACTGCACGAGCGAGTTCAGCCGCGGCGTCGCGCACAACGCGCGCGACACGTTGTGCCTCCTCGCCGGCAGCGCGGGCGGCTACTTCAAGACAGGCCGCTACCTCAACTACAACACGAAGTGGACGCAGAACCCGAACACGCTCGACTACGACACGAAGGCGTCGACGAACAACCTGTTCACGTCCTTCTTGAACGCGTTCGGCGAGAGCGACACGACGTTCGGCGCGATGGAACACTCGTACCGCACGGGCCCACTCACCGAGCTTCGCTGACGCATCTCGTCTCCTCGACGCGCGAAGGGGCGGCGTGGACCGCCTGTCGCCTGTCGCTGCAGCGGCGCTCGTTACAGGGCTCCTTCACGAGCAATTCCTTGCCTACGTCTTCGCCCTGACGACGCGCTCGAGCTCGACGGCGGCGGCTGTCTTGTCAATCCGCCCCTCCGCCACCCCCATCGTGAGCTCGTAGAGCGCCTCGGACGGGTGGTCGATGCCGATCCCGTTCACATCGAGGAAGACGATCGCCGCGAGCAGTCCGGTCCGCTTGTTCCCGTCGACGAACGGGTGATTCTTCACGATGTGAAAGAGGTAGGCCGCTGCCATCGCGAAGAGCCCCTCGTGGGCGAGCTCGCCTCCGAACGACGCCTGCGGCTGCGCGACGGCGGACTCCAGCAGGCCGCAATCCCGGAGCCCGTCTCCGCCCCCGTACACCTCGAGCTGGGTGGCGTGGATCTCGAGGACGTCGTCGACGTCGAGGAACTGCGGCTCGTCCGAGCTCACTTCGCGAGCTTCCGCAGCGTCTCGTCGTGAACAGCCATCATCTTCTTGGTCGACGCCCGGATCCGCGCCTTCTTGGTGAGCCTTGCCGGTCGGATGATGAGGGACTCGCCGTCAGTCCTGACCTCGAGCTCGGTGTCCTTGTCGATGTCGAGCAGCTCCAGGATGGGGCGTTCGATGATGAGCCCCAAGCTGTTACCGACTGCGGAAAGCTTCTTGATCATGGCTGCCTCGCCCCGCGTTCGTACGAACAATGGTCTAACGCCTTCGAGCGCGCAGCGCCAGCTCGAGCGTTCTTCGAGCGCGGGCGCGACAGAACGGGCGGCTTGCGCCCGGGCGTGAGCCGGACGCCGAAGCGATTCCAATCCGTTGGGTCGGCGGACGTTCGCGAGACCCATCCGCCGCGTTTCGTGGCCGCGCTTCGATCGCCTCGGGATCGCGCTGCTGGCGCTGGAGCCGCGTCGCGACCTCGTCGACACGGCGGTGACGCGCCTGTCCGACACCGGCCCGAACGGCTGCACTTGCAATACACCCACTGTCGATCTCGATCGTCAGCGGCGAGGCCCTCGCGCCCTCGCGTGACACGCTTCTGCGCGATGGGGTCCCGCGTGCCCGTGAGCGGGATTCCGTCTCGCCCGTGCGGAGGGCGTACTATGGTGCGCGAAGAGTCAGCTCGTGCATCGGTGTCTCGGATTGCTCGGCAGGCGGATCGGCGCACGCGTGCGGGCGTGGGCCGTGGCGAGCGCCGTCGGGCTCGTGGCTGTGGGGTGGTCCCCGGCCGTGGAGGCCGCGCCGTTCGAGCTCGAGTGGTCGGCGCCGGAAGGGTGCCCGACGCGCGAAGCGATCCTCGACACGACCTACGCGCGCCTCGGCAAGGCCCGCGCCGACGATCCGCCGGGCCTGTTCGTCCGCGGTGACGTCGCGGCGGTCGATCGGGGGTTCACGGTCACGCTCGTGCTCGAGGACGTGACGGGCCGGTCTGTCGGCGAGCGCACGGTCCGCGTCGGGGATTCGGCGTGCGCGGCGATCGAGACCCCCGCTTCTGTCGTGCTCGCCATGATGATCGCGGTGGCGCGTCCTCGTGCGGTGGCGCCCGCGCCGCGGGCCACGCCCGCCGACCCTCCGGCGCCCGCCCCGTCCCCGCCGCCGTCCTCGCCCGCGCCGTCCTCGCCCGCGCCGTCCTCGCCCGCGCCGTCCCCGCCGCCTCCGGCGCCGCCGTCGCCCGCGCTGCCTCCGACGGGTCGCTCGGACGAGGCCACGCATCGCCTGTCCGTCGGGGCCGCGGCGGTCGGGTCGACCGGCGCGCTGCCGAACGTGGGGCTCGGCGCGGGGATCAACGCCACCTACGGATGGGGGCCGTGGTTCCTGTTGAGGTTCGAGGCGAGCGTCGAGGCCGGCGGCTCCGTTCGCGCCGCTGGCGGAGAGGTCCGGTTCACCCTCTTCAGCGCCGCGGCGCGAGCGGGGGTGGCGGCGCTTCGGACCGATCACGTCGTCCTCGCGCCGACGGTCGGCGCGCGCGCGGGGCTCATCCGTACCTCGGCGGTCGAGCTCGCTGCGCCGCAGAGCGAGTCGCTCACGCTCGGCACGCTCGGCCCTGGTTTGCTGATGCGCGTCGCGCTCGGTCGCTCGCTCATCCTCGAGGGCGCGCTCGACGTCGAGCTCATCCTTCGCCGCGATCATTTCCACGTGCGCGAGCGCGGCGGGCTCAAACTCATCCACGAGCCGAGCCTCTTCGCGCCGCGCGTCGCGATGGGGCTCGCGTACGAATTTCGCTAAACGATAGAAAAGTGACCTGCCCGTTCAGAAATTCGGCGGGGGCTTGTCATTACCCTTCTTCGTGCAAGCGTCGAGCGCTGACGGCATCGTTCTGCGGGAGCCGGTCTGCGTGTCCGCGTCCGCGACCGCGCCGATGACGGTCGACGCGCTCTTCACCGCGCACGCCGGCTTCGTCTGGCGCACGCTTCGGCAGTTCGGTGTGGCTGCGACCGACGTCGAGGATCAGACGCAGGAGGTTTTTTTGACCGCCCATCGTCGCCTCGATCAGTGGGATGGACGTCAGCCGTTGCCGTGGCTCTACGGCATCGCGCGTCGCTGCGCGGCGGCCTACCGCCGGAAGGCGCACCGGCATCACGAGTATTCGTTCGAGACGTTACCCGAAGGTGAGGGTGGTCACGACTCCTCGGGGCGCGCCGAGCTCGCGCTCCTCAACCGGATCTTGCAGTCGCTCGATGAGAACAAGCGGGCCGTGTTCATCCTCTACGAGATCGAAGAGATGTCGATGAGCGAAGTGGCCGAGGCCGTGCAATGCCCGCTCCAGACCGCGTACTCGTGTCTGTACGCCGCGCGCCGCGAGATCGCGCGCGCGCTCGAGGAGAAGAAGAAGTGAGCCAGGATCCGCCGCGTCTCGCCGAGCAGGCGCCCGACGAGCTCCGCGCGCTGATGCGCGCGTCACGTGAGGTCGGTCCCGACGCCGACTCGATCCATCGCATGGCGATGCGTCTGTCTGCGGCCGGCGCCCTCGCGTCGGCGCCAGAAGCTCGAGAGAGCCGAGCTCCGCGCACGGGACGACTCGCCGCGCTCGCCCGGGGCGCGGTGGCGCTGGCCGTCGCCGGCGGCCTCGCCGTGTCGTGGCAAGCGTCGCAGCCGTCGTCGACGCGCGCGGACAGTGCCGCTCCGATATCGTCGACGAGCTCGGACAGCGCTGCTGCAATGGCGGCGCGCCATCGCCACGAGCCCGAGCCGCGCGACCTCGCCGCAAACGCGGCGCTCGACGAGGAGAGTTCGCCAGCGCCGATGGTCTCGGTCGACCACCTCCCGGAGGCGATCGCGCCGACCCCGAGCCCGCGCCCATCGACACGCGAAGAGCGGCGACCGAAGGCCCCGTCGACGGTCGCCGCGAGAGCGGCGGAGTCCGAGCTCGAGCTGCTCCAGCGCGCGCAAGCCACTCTCTCCTCCGACCCCGCGCGCGCCCTCGCGATCGCCAGCGAGCAGGCTCGCGCTTACCCGACGGGCGAGTTCATTCAAGAGCGCGAGGTCATCGCCGTCGAGGCGCTCGCCCGCCTCGATCGAAAGGACGAGGCGCTCCGCCGGGCCCGTGCGCTCGTGGAGCGATTCCCGCGTACGCCGTACGGCGATCGGCTCGAGCTCGCCGTCGGGCGCACGCTCTGACGATCGCGCGCCGTCGTGCGCGCGATCCATTCGACTTTTCTCGGGGCCTCTCTGAGCTCCGACCCGTGAATCCTCGCTGGAGGGACAATCGAAATGGTTCGACGCATCGTGCGCGTTGCCGCGCCGTTGACACTGCTGCTGCCTGCGCTCGGAGCGAGCTTCGGAGGTTGCGCCGGGCGTGACGTGACCGTCGGCACCGCGCGTGACGACACGCCTTCGTTCGAGACGCCGGACGCGGCGACCCCGCCGGACGCGGCTGCGGGGGAGCTCACCTCGTACTGCGCATCGGATCGGTGCCCGACGGGACGCGTGACGTGCCCGGACTCGCTCTACCTTTGCGACGTCGACCTCCTGACGGACGTGGCGAACTGCGGCGAGTGCGGGAACCAGTGCCCGAACGAATCGATCTGCGCCGACGGTCGATGTGCGCTGAGCTGCAGGCTGGAGGAGGGCGACTGCGACGGCATCCCCGACAACGGGTGCGAGGCCTCCATGTACTCGGCAGACAACTGCGGGTTCTGCGGGAACAAATGCCCGGACGGGGTGCCTTGCGTCGATCGCGGCATCCTGGACTTGCACTGCGGCTGCAAGCCCGGCGAGCTAAACTGCGGGGGATTTATCCTGCCGTGCATCGACCCGATGAACGACGACACGAACTGTGGCGCGTGCGGCAACGCCTGTCCGCCGGACGGTAGCGGGATTCACGAGTTGAAACCCAATACGTACTTGGGTTGCGGCAACGGAGAATGTGCAGCGCTGAAATGTAAGGCTAATTTTGGTGATTGTGACCACAACCCGGAGAACGGGTGCGAAGCTCCGCTCCTGGATGACGAAAACTGCGGAGCGTGCGGAAACCGCTGCACGGACGGCGCCGAGTGCGGGCTGATGGTTACGTTCTCCGGGCTGGTCCCGACGTGCATGTGCCCGAAGTCGACGACGTTCTGTGGTGGCCGCCTCGACATGGGGGGCGAGTCCTTCAAGCTCGGAGACTGCAAGAATCTCGAGTCGGATCCGGACAACTGTGGTGGGTGCGGAACCTCATGCCCGAACTCGCCGGCGAACGCTGAGCCGTCATGCGTTTACGGAAAGTGCAAATACGACTGCGAGCCGGGATGGGGCGACTGCAACGCGACTACGATCGATGGATGTGAAACGCGCACTGCGTCGGACCCGAACAACTGCGGCGCGTGCGGGGTTGTCTGTGACGCCATCGCAGGACAGGCGTGCGTCGATGGGCGGTGCATGGTGGAGCCTTGCGAGCAACTTCAAGACGCTGGAGGCACGCCACGATGAATCGGTCATGGCGAACGATGTGCGGAGGCGCGGCTGCGGTCGTGCTCGGCTTGCTTGCTGCGTGCGCGACGGATGGGGCGCGCGAGGCTGACCTCGAAGACGATCCGGCGACCCCTGTTCCCTCGCCGGACGCGGATGCGGGCGTCGACGCCGAGAGCAACGAGGACGCGGGCGCTTGCACGGACGACTGCGAGTATTTCCTGGACGACTGTACGGAGGACGCACTCTGCGCGAACGGTCTGTTCGCGCCTGTCGCGACTACGGACTCGCTGGAGATCCGTGCGCATGTCCAGGCGATCTCCGCGCGATCGGCGACCGATGCATGGCTCGTGGGTACCGCGGGTGCGGCCGCACACTTCGACGGCTCGACGTGGCGACGGTCGGTGACGGAGACGCAGTATAGTCTGAACGCCATCTGGCTTCTGAGCGACGGAGAGGTCGCCGTTCAGACGCCGAGCGCGCTCTTCACACGCGGGCTCGACGTGGACGCGGGCGCTCCGTCCGCGGGGGGCTGGTCGCTCACCGGCGCGGCGTCGTCCGAGTGGAATGACGTCTGGCCCGTCCAAGTGCACTCGTCATGGGCGCACCCCGCGTCCGACTCGCTCTGGGTCGGCACGCGCCATGACCGCGGCGGACTGTGGCGCTTGCGGCGTCGACCGGACGGCGAATTTTCGTTCGTCTCGGCCTCGCTCAACAAGTGTCAGTTCGTGCCCTGTTTGGAGGTGAGCGGAATGGATGGCCGCTCTCCCAACGAGCTCTGGGCTGTCGGGCCTCAAGGCGCCGCGTTCCGCGTGACAGACGCCGAGAGCGATAGTCCTGTTCTGACGGGATTCCTGACAGACACCTCGCTCGCGCTCCTCGATGTCTGGGTGGCGGGCGAGAGCGACGTCTGGGCTGTCGGCGCGACCGGGACGGTGCGCCGTTGGCGCGGCGATCCCCGCACCTTCGAGATCTACGACGAGGTGCCGACGAAGAAGCACCTGCGCGCGATCGCGGGCTCGTCGCTGAATGACATCTGGATCGCGGGCGACGACGCTGCGGTCTACCACTACGACGGCGCTGCGTGGACACGGGTGAAAGTCGCCGGACTCGGAGCGCGCCGCCCGAGCCTTCAGCACATCTGGATCCCGTCACCCGGGAAGGTATGGATCGCAGGCGAAGGAGCGCTCCTGTCGCTCGGAGGAAAGTCATGAGGAGCACGAGATTGCTGTTCGCATCGGCGGCGCCGGTAATCGCCATTGCGTCGGCGTGCGCGGGCTCGGATGCCGATGTGTCGCGCGGACCCGAGGAGCCTCTGCCGGCGGGGAGCGACGGAGGCGCCGAGACCGGCGACGCTCCAGTCGTCGACGCCGACGTCCCGGACACCCGGCTTCCGGACTGCAGCGCCGCAGGTTGGTGCATCACCGCGTTCCCTGACGCAGACCTCGTCTTTCGTGACATCGCGCCATTCGAAGACGTGGCGTTCGCCGTCGCCGAGAGCGAAACCGTCGGCGTCAGAATCCTCGAGTGGACGAAGTCGACGAACGAGTGGCGGTACATCGACGACGGAACGCAGAACCAGCCGCCCGCCGGCGCGTTTGCGGGCGGAATCTACGCTCCCAGCACCGACGAGGTCTTCGCGACCGTGGGCACCTCGTTCGTGTTTCATGGTCGCCGCTCAGGCAGCACCTGGACGTGGACGAAGAACGAGCTGCCCGACAGTGTCGAGGGGCACTCGGACTCGCACGGCAACCCCGTCGATCCGGGGTACGGGCAACGTGTCTCCGCGCTCGGTGTCTGGGGGACGAGCGCAGACGACGTCTATGCCTTCTACGGTAATGCGATCTACCAACGCGATCCCGTCAGCGGCAGCTACGCCGTCGTCTACGAGGTCGACGATCTGGACGGCGAGGACGAGCACGTCTTCTTCACGACCGCGCGTGGAAGCGGGCCGAGCGACGTCTGGTTCGTCGGGGCGCGCGTTCTATCTCCGTCCTCGTGCTCGCTCGTCGTCCGGAAGTCGGCGGCGGGATGGGAGCGCGTCGCGGACGGGGTGGTCTCGTTCGACGGCTGCGCGGTGCGGGGAGACACCCTGCTGCTAGGCGCGGGATGGCTCATCGACCTGGCCTCGACCGAGAGCGGCGAGGTCGTCGCGCTGCAGAACCGCACGACCTGGGGTGGATTCGAAGGCGCTTTTGCGACGACGCTCCGCGTCGACGGTGACGGGTACGCGGTCGAGGAGACGCGCGTGCCGATCGTCGTCCCTCACGGAGCTCCCGATCCGCGCGCGTCCTCGCTTTGGCGCGGTGCCGGAGAGACCTGGTACTCGGCGTATGGTCTCGTCTTGCAGGCGAAGGACGACGAAGAGGTTGCGGTCTCCACCCTCTCTCGGACGGGGGGCCCCGTCGCCGCTCGATTCCACCGCATCCGCGGAACCTCGAACCAAAACCTCTGGACAGTTGGCTCCCGCCATGCCTACCACAAGACGACTCCTTGAAGCGCAGAACGCGCCGCGTGGGCCGTTCGCTCCGCGCGCGTGTGACAGCGACTCCGAGCGCGGCGCGCGCCGCCGCGTCCTCCCGAATAGGCGCGCGCTCCTTGCGCTCGTCACCGGGCTCTCCTCTATCGTTGCGTCGACGGCGAGCTGCTCGAGCAGCGACGCGGAGCCCCCCACTCCGATCGCCGGCGATGTGGACGGAGGGCTAGACGCCGCGCCGGACGAGGACGGAGGGGACCTCGTTGACGGAGGCGTCCCGGACGCCTTCGCAGGAGACGCCGCGCCGCTGCCGATCGTATGTGACGAGCCGCCGTGCGCGGTCGCGCTCACGACGACCTCGGGCGTCGCCACCGAGGAGGGCTACTGCGCGCTGCTCAGCGATCGAACCGTGGCGTGCTGGGGATCGAACGGGTCGAGTCAGCTCGGTAATCCGGGGATAAAGGACAGCAGCGCGCTCCCGGTCCGCGTACCGGGGGTGACGAACGTCTCTCGCCTGGAGCGCACGTGCGCGGTCGACGGAGACGGCGACGCGCACTGCTGGGGACGCGGCGCGTACCTGCAGGGCGATCCGTCCGGCGTCTCGGTGGAGCCAACCGCCGTGCGCTTGCCGCTGCCCGGTCCGGCCGAGAAGGTCGCCATTGGCGTGGAGCCGCAACACGCGCTCGGCGTCGGCTGCGCGCTGATGCGTGACCGAAGTCTCCTTTGCTGGGGCTCGAACTACGCAATGCAGCTCGGCTCGGAGATCTCGACATCGACGCGAAATGCCCCTCCCACGCCGATCACGGGCCTCGATAATCCTCGTGACGTCGTCCTCGTGGACTCTTCCTCGGGCGTGACCTTCGTTATCGAAGAAGACGGGACGTTGAAGAGCTGGGGGCAGGGAATTCTTGGCCGCCCAATTGCGGCCGTCAGAGACCCCGCGCCATGGGCGGTTGGCATTAGCCCGGTCTCGATGGTCGCGACCGCGGAGCTCGAGGCCTGCGCGGTCGCGAGCGGCGTCGGTTGGTGTTGGGGCATCTCCGATGGCTACGGCCCGCGTCGCGCACTCCCGTCTGCGGTGGACGTCCCGGAGCCGGTCGTTCGCATCGCGACGTCGCGCTCGGTGAGGCGATCTGTCGATGGGAACTCGTATATGGACCGGCGCCGGTGGTGCGCGACGACCAGCTCCGGCGCCGTGTACTGCTGGGGACTCAACAACGCCGGCCAAGCAGGGACGGGAACGCAGGAGTTCGCGCTCACGCCCGTCAAGGTCGTCGGCCTCCCGGCGCCGGCAGCGGAGGTAAAGATCATGCCGTACTCCTCGTGCGCATTGTTGACGAACGGAAGAGTGTATTGCTGGGGCAGCAACATGAATGGCCAACTCGGCGCCGATCTCCCCCGCGGCGTCTCGCTCGAGCCGGTGAAGGTGAAGCTTCCATGAGGCGCCTACGGGTATCGCTAATCGCGGGAGCTGTCGCGACGTCGGTCGGGCTCGTCGCGGCGTGCGGAGACGATCGGGGCGCGTTCGTCGTGCCCCCCGCAGTGTTCGACACGCCTCCCGACGCGGGTGTGGAAGACGCCGAGGTCTGCTATCGCCAGTGCTCGCTCGACGGTCGCTCGATCGTCGACTCGTGCACTGGGAGCCTGCTCGAGACGTGTGCCGACGACCTGGCGTGCGGAGAGGCGCGCTGTCAGGAGCCGTGCGCTGCAGCGGAGGCAGAGCGGAGCTCTCACGGTTGTGAGTTCTATTTCACGAAGCCGCTGCACATCTATCCGAACATCAACTCGTGCCTCGGGACGTTCGTCGTCAACGCGACGAGCGCGCCGGCCAAGCTCACGCTCGAGCGGGAAGGAGCCGCGCTCGACATCTCGCGCGCGCTCTTCCGCGCAGTCTCGAACAGCACCGACCTCGAGCCGCTCGGCGACGGCGTGATCCCGCCGGGAGAGAGTGCGATTCTCTTCGTGTCCGATTGGGACCCGACCAAGCCGCGGTCGCTCGGCGATCGTCTGTACCATAGCGGGTGCCCCACCATCGCCGTTCCTGCGTTCCAGGGGGATCTTCCGAGCTCCGTTTCGCACTTCGGTAATGCATTCCACTTGAAGTCCGACGTCCCGGTCGGAGTCACGTGGATGTACCCGTACGGCGGGGCCTCCACGCACTACCCAACGGCCACGCTCGCGTTCCCGGTGAGCTCGTGGTCGCAGGAGCACATCGTCGTCAACGGGTGGCAAGCGCACGGTCTCGGAGTGCCGATGACGCAGATCTTCGCCGCCGAAGACGGGACGGAGGTCACGATCGTCGGGAGGCAAAACGTCTCGAGCGTCGAAGGGTTCTCGGGCGGGCCGGCCGGGGTGCCCGCGAAGATCGAGCTCGCGAAAGGTCAGTACATCCAGCTTGGGCAGACCGAGGAGCTCACGGGCTCCTTCGTGTCGTCGAACAAGCCGGTCGTGACCGTCGGAGGCCATCAGTGCACCTTCCTGCCGTCGGGGTCGCCGGCGTGCGATATGCTCGCCCAGCAAATCCCTGCGTTCGAGCAGTGGGGTTCGGAATACGTGGGCGTCGGGTACCGGCCGCGCACGGCGACGACCGCAGAGATCGTTTGGTACCGCATGGTCGGCGGTCGCGACGGAACGGTGCTCGACTACGATCCCATCAAGCCGGCGGGCGCGCCGCTCACACTCTCGGCGGGCGAGCTCGTGCTCTTCACTGCCCGATCGGACGAGGCCTTCGTCGTCCGCTCCCGTGATTCGGATCACCCGTTCTATCTTGGAATGCACATGACCGGCGGCGCAGGAGATCCCCCGGAGGCTCCGTCGTACGGAGGCATGGGCGATCCGGAGTTCGTCAACGTGGTCCCGACAGGCCAGTTCATGGGGGCGTACAGCTTCTATGCGGACCCCTCGTTCCCGGAGCACTCGCTCGTCGTCGTGCGAAAGAAGACCTATGGGGCCTTCAAGGACGTCTGGCTCGAGTGCGCCGGCGTCCTGACGGATTGGAAGCCGATCGACGCCCAAGGGCAGTACGAATACCGCCGTGTCGACCTCTCTCGGACTTTCGGTCCTGGTGAGTCGTTCGGCGAGTCGACGTGCAAGACGGGAATGCAGCGGATGCGGAGCGAAGGGGCATTCTCCGCGACGCTCTGGGGATGGGGCGTCGCCGCGAGCTACGCGTACCCGGGCGGCATGGCGTTCCGAAAGCTCGTCGAGACGCCGCTCGCGCCGGTGAAGTAACGAGATCGCGAGGAAGAATAACGAGTAGGCCTGATGGATCGCCGCCTTGGCACCCACGTGCGATTGCGGCGATCGCTCGACAGCGGCGAGCCGGCGCGGGTCGTGCGGCTCACGATCGTCGTCCGCACGCAGGACGCCGATCACCCCATCTACCTGGCGGCGTACATGACGGGTAACGGAGGGGGCTACTTCGGCTCGCCGAGCTTCGCGGGACACGGCGATCCCGAGTTCGTCAACGTCGTGCCTACGGGGCAGTGGCTGAACTCGTACAGCTTCTACGCCGACCCGACGGACGAAGAGACCTCGCTCGTCATCGTGCGCCAGAAGCACCAAGGCAAGTTCGAGGACGTGTGGGCGCATCGGAAGCTCGTCACGTCCCCGATCATCCCCGTTCAGTGACGTCCTCGGGCGGGGAACTGCCATTCGCGGGCGGGGTTCGGCAGCGCGCTCGCCGCTGCGGGACGAGCGACGGGCGTGGACCGTCGATGTCCGAGACCGTCCAGCGTTGCATGCGCAACAAGCGCCGAAGCGCCTGCGAGCAGGCGTTTGACGCTCCTCGCCGCTTGTCCGATCCTTCGTACCGATGACGGAAGAGGACTCCCCCGACGCAACGAATGCAGACGCGCTGCCACTCCTCGTCGGCGCCCGTGCCGTCGTGCTCGTCGCAGGCGGGCTCCTCGTGGCCTCCTTCGTCACGACGTTCTTCGCCGGGTACGTCGCGGTCGATCTCTCCGGTCGGGTACCGCGTCCGCTCGACCGCCACTTCGACGCATCGACCCTCGTGAGCGGCGTTCTCTTCGCCGTGCTCTTCGCGATCTGCCTCCGCGCCTACCTACGCGTGCGCGCGCGGGGGAGCGGGCCCCGCGGTGCGCTGTCGTGGACCGCGCGGCTCGTCCCGTACGTGATGACGCTCGGCGCGCTCGGCGGGCTGGTCGCTGGCGTGCGCACGGGGCGCGAGCGCGCCGCGGAGGAAGAGGAGAGCGCACGCCTCCGCTGCGAGGAGCTGGGTCCGGCCGCGTCGAGCGGCGAAGAGCGCGATCGGTGCCTCGTCGCCGCGATCGTCTGCGGTCGCGCCCGTCGACCCGTGATGGTGAATGGAGACCCCGAGGTCGCTTGCATCCGCCGGACGCTCGGCATCGAGGACGTGGACATCCGTTGACGACGCGAACGACAGAGGCGCGCCGAACGACTCGGCGCGCCTCCTGGGGGATGCCAGCGGGCGAGTCTCAGCTCGCGCGCCTGAACGGATCGATCACTTGTCCGCCCAGACGGCCCACTTGCCCGTCTGCGCCCACTCGTCGTTCGCGTCCTTGAACGCGCCCTTGTACGTCGCGCTCGCGTCGAAGAACCCGTCGTTGGGCGGCGTTGCCGCGCCGTCGGTGAGGGAGGTCGTCGGGCCAAAGACCGGAGCGGCGGCGTCGAAGCAGCCCGTGATGCCGGGGTCCGCCCAGGCGTTGCCGGCCTGGCCCTTGAACCACGCGACCTCGTCGAGCGCGCCGTCGTCGTCGCGATCCGGCTGGCCGGCGGTCGATCCCTGTTCGACGAACGCGATGTGGTCCGTCACCGTGTAGGAGCCGGCGCCCTTGCTGTTGAAGAAGACCGAGTTCGTGATCGTGAGCTCGCCCGCCGCGCCCTGACCGATGCCGTCGCGGATGTCGAGCGCCGCCTGGAAGCCCGAGACGACGATGTTCTTGTACGTGCCGCGCGTGTTCTTGCGGAGGAGCATGCCGTACTGCTCCTTCGCGAGGCTCACGTTCTTGCCGCAGAGCGTCGCGTTGTAGACGGTCGGGGACGTGAGCGGCAGGTTGCCAGTGCCCTTGTCGTCGTTGTCGCTCTCGAAGCCGTTGTCGTCGCCCTCGTGCGTCGGATCCTGCTGGAGGACGAGGAACTGGAGCTTGCCGGTGTAGCCGAGGTCGAAGTCGAAGCCGTCGTCCTCGTTGTGCTGGCACGCAAGGTACTTCGCGTTGACGGTGCCACCGAAGAACTCGAAGCAGTCGTCGAGCGTCTGGCGGACCTGGATGTGATCGACGACCGTGCCGCGGCCGACGCCCCCGAAGGTGATGCCGTTGACCTCGTTGTTCTCGCCGATGACGACGCCCGAGTACTCGATGCGGATGTACTGCAGCGTGCCGCTGCTCTCGTCCGGCTGGTCGCCGCCGTACTTCGAGTTCGTGCCGACGCCTGCCGCGAGGATGCCCTCGATGCTCTGCTGGACCGGGTTGCCGTTCGTGTCCTTCACGTTGATCGGCGCGTTGCCGAGGATGATGAGGCCGCCCCAGTCGCCCGGCTTCTTTTGACCTTCTGCGGCCTGGCTCGTGAAGACGATCGGCTCGTCGGGCGTGCCGACCGCCTCGATCTTCGCGCCGGCCTCGATGAGTAGGATCGCCTTCGAGGCGTTGTCGCCCTTGATGACCGTGCCCTTCTCGATCGTCAGCGTCGCGCCCGGCTTGACGCTCACGAGGCCCTTGAGGAGGTAGTTCTTGTCGGCCGTCAGCGTGCGGCTCGCCGAGATCTCGCCCTCGAGCGTCTCCTGCGGGCGCTGCTCCGGGGGAAGATTGCCGCCGTCGGGATTGGTCCCGCCGCTGGTGCCGCTCGTGCCGCCGCTCGTGCCGCCGCTGGCCGGCGGCGGCGCACCGCCGAGCGTTCCGTCATCGCTGCAGGCAACGATACCAAGCGTAGTCAGGCCGACGATGGCACCAAGGAAAACCAGACCGTGCGTTCGCATTCGAAGCTCCTTTGACTCGCCGCGGCTCTCTGCTCGTCAGCGGCGGTGCACTTATGCCCGTGGTCTGTGTCGGCACCGCGACTGTCTCCGAACGTGTTCGAGGTGTCGCGGTGACAATCAAGCAAACCGGTTCGTGGTGAGCTCAGAGGCTGTAGGTCGCGAGGAGCCAGAACGTCTGCCCGAGCGTGTACGACCGCACGAGCGGCGCGCTGCTCGCCTCGCCCGCGGTGAAGCGAACGGGGGAGTCGAAGAGGTTCTCGATCGTGAACTTGAGGTCGACGTGCTCGCCGATGCCCTGAGCGACGGAGAGGTCGACGATGTGACGCGGCTGCTCGTACGTGTCGGGGACGCCCTGCGTGCCGACCTCGGAGATGCGCCGCCCCTGCACGTTGTAGAGGATGCGGGCGCGCGTCTTCGTCCTGTCGTGCATCCAGTCGAGCGCGGTGTTGACGACGAAGGGCGACTGCCCCGCGAGCGGCCGCTCCTGCGACGTCTGGATGCCGCCCGATGCGGGGTCGATCTCGACGCGCGAATGGACCCACGTCACGTTCCCGAGCAGGCTGAAGTCGTCCAGCGCCGACGAGAGGAAGTCGAGCCCCTTGCGTCCCTCGAGCTCGACGCCCGTGTTCACGGCGCCCTTCCCGTTCTGGTACGAGACGACGCCTTTGCCCGTCGGGATGATGTACGTCTCGATCGGCTTCGTGAAGCGCTTGTGGAACACGCTCACGGCGAGCACCTCGCTCACGCGCGGAAAGAGCTCGAACCGGGCGTCGAGGTTCGTGATCGACGTACGGTCGAGGTCGGGATTGCCGAGTACCTCGCGTGCGCCGAGGTACTCGGTGAAGATGAAGGGCGCGAGCTCCCGGAGCTGCGGCCGTGCCACGGTGCGTGTCGCCGAGAGCCTGATGTTCGAGTCCTTCGTCACCTTCACGATGGCGTTCGCCGACGGGAGGATGTCGGTCCGGGACAGCCGCGACTGGACGCGCTC
>Ga0233377_1000642_pt1 | contig 14848 bp, 13 predicted proteins | sample ElkDunMinimDraft_6_FD_191540 | JGI IMG/M metagenome (GOLD analysis project Ga0233377, IMG submission 191540) | Fecal eukaryotic communites from dung pellets of Tule Elk in California, USA - Elk Dung E36 | ecosystem: Host-associated > Mammals > Digestive system > Large intestine > Fecal | place...
GAATAGTTGTTTTAAGTCCGGGAATTGCAAATATAGCGGATTTGTCGAATGGGTTAAATGCTTTAAATGGAGCAATTTTATTAGCAGTGATGGCTTTACCTACTATTATTACTGTTGCGGAGGATGCTATTCATGCGGTTCCGAAAACCTATAAAGAAGCAAGTTATGGAGTAGGGGCTACAAAATGGCAAACCTTACGCAAGGTCGTTATTCCTGCAGCCGCTCCAGGTATTATTGCTGCGGTTATGTTAGGGGTTGGTCGTGCAATTGGTGAGACAATGACCGTTTTGATGGCGACAGGAAATGCGGCCATATTACCAACAAGTATGTTTGATTCCGTAAAGACGATGACTGCTACCATTGCCATTGAAATGGGAGAGGTGCCTTACCAAACGACACATTATTTTGCCTTATATGCAATTGCGACCGTATTGTTTATTATGACTTTGGCAGCTAATATGTTAGGAGAATATTTTATTAACCGATTTAGAAAATATCATGCAGCGTAGATCTCATAAAATATCCAGTGTAATCGAATGGGGAACACTCTTAATGAGTACCTTATTAGTATGCTTTTTCTTGGTTGTTGTGATTTGGGAAATTGTATCCAAAGGGGCAAGCCAATTATCCTGGGATTTTGTGAGTCAAGTACCTACTGACGGGATGACTAGAGGGGGAATTTTAACACCGATTATAGGGACCGTTTTATTGACATTAATTACGGCTTTGTTTTCGATTCCTTTTGGAGTAGCATGTGCTATCTATTTACAAGAATATGCAGAAGACAATTGGTTAACCAGAACTATTCGTGCCTCCATTCGTAATCTATCGGGAGTACCATCCATAATTTACGGATTATTCGGGCTAGCGTTATTTGTTCAAACTTTGCAATTTGGAACCTCTTTGATTGCTGCAGGTTTGACTTTAGGACTGTTATCATTACCATATATAATTACAACGACAGAAGAAGCGTTGATGCGAATACCTAATAGTACCAGAGAAGCGGCCCTTGCTGTTGGAGCGACCAAGTTTGAAACTATCAAAGATGTTGTTATTCCATCCGCCATGTCCGGGATTTTGACAGGAGTTGTTTTGACTTTGTCCCGTGCTGCTGGAGAAACCGCCCCGATATTATTTACAGGAGCAGCATTCTATATCAACGGGACAAGTGGATTTATTAATCAGGAATTTATGGCATTGCCGTATCATTTATATATGCTGTCAACCCAACATCAATCAATTGATGAGGTACGTCCAATCGCATATGGTACAGCTTTAGTCTTGATTATCGTTGTTTTTCTATTGAACCTGACCGCATTTTATATTCGTTATAAGTACAGAAAAAATGAAAACTAAATTATCCGCAGAAAATTTAAATATCAGTTTCGGAACAAAACAAGTTCTGAAGAATGTAAATGTGGAATTTGCTGAAAATGAAATCACTGCTTTGATTGGTCCGTCAGGATGTGGAAAGAGTACTTTACTACGCTCATTTAATAGGATGCATGATCTGTCACCTGATGCCAAAATCACTGGGGCATTAAAATTGGAGAATTTAGACCTGTATTCAAAAACAGTACCTGTCACTGAGATTAGAAAGCGAATCGGAATGGTATTTCAAAAAGCAAATCCATTTCCAAAAAGCATTTACGATAATATTGCCTATGGATTGCGGATCAATAACCTCCCGCATGACAAAGCAATAATTGAGAAGGCACTCCGTGAAGCCTTTCTTTGGGAAGAAGTCAAGAATGACTTAAAAATGCCAGCAACAAGATTATCTGGAGGTCAGCAACAACGATTGTGTATCGCAAGAGCTGTCGCCTTGAGACCAGAAGTAATCTTAATGGATGAACCATGCTCCGCATTGGATCCGGTAAGTACCCTTAAGATTGAGGAATTAATATCCCATTTAAAAGAGAAATATACTATTGTTATTGTAACGCATAATATGCAACAAGCACAGCGTATAGCAGATAAAACTGTTTTTATGTATTTGGGTGAAGTTAAAGAAGAAGGATTAACAAAACAGATTTTTGGAAATCCCGTGAATGAGGTAACCGCGAATTATATAACAGGACAATTTGGCTAAGATTTTTTGAGTCATACACTCGTTCCCTTCGAACCGCTAGGGGGACGAGTCAACGTGCCATGGTTGGTGTCTCCACCAACCATTATTGATATCTCCTAACAAGTTAATATTTTACCCAGACTTTTTTTTGGTAGTACTGCTTAACTATGAAATAAAAGAAAGTGAAAATTATATTGTACATGATGATTTTGAAAAGGAAAGATTTTTTTTAATTAAAGTTGATACTTTGTTAAATAAGGAAAGAAAAAATGCAATTCATCGTATTACATATTCACTTAATCAAATTAAATTTAACTCTTTTGTGAGTTGAAAAAATATGGTGATTCAATTATATTTAAATATGAATAATTTCATAGAAATAAAGGCTGATCTTTTTTTATTTGTTAAGAATGAATCTTGTGTGGATGATGAAGATATAAGCTTTAATACTAGATATGCCTTTAAAAATATCTAGTTACCAACGATTGTAAAATGAGTTACTTAAGTTATTCCAAATCACGGCCATTCATTATCGTTTTCTTGGTTTTAGGAACGATTTATAATGTATTTTTCTTGTTAGAAGATAATAAATTAGAAAAATTAAAATCTCAATTGTTTACTATCACTGGCCAATATTGTCAGGCGTCGAAGAACTCCTCAGTCTCTATTGAGTTTAAAAGCAAAAGTTATCGAATCTCTATGTCAAATGCTGAATGTCCAAAATATCCAATAGGGTCTAAAATATCATTGGTTTATAATGACAAATATGATTATTTCTATCAACAAGATGGACTTAAAACTTCGACATTTAAGTTGTTTTTTTTCTCATTTCTTTTATTCCTTTCAATTATTCCATGGGATAGACTTCTAAAAAAAAAGCGTAAATAAATTTCATCAAATGATATTTTGCGCGTTTGAATGAAAACCTCGTTAGAGGTGATGTTTTTGTAGAAGGTGAAAGCGCCCAATATATGTAAACTATGAAATCATTTATGTTTAGACACAAGACATAAGACAAAAGACAAAAGACAAAGGCGAAAACTCCTAATAATGCAGCTAAGAAGTGGTTTAGAGATAAACGGCCAAAACAATAAAATAAATATGGAAATTTCAATAATCGAACTTAGTTTTTCTGGGAAATCAAATGTTTTAATTTTATGGGGACAAAATGATGGAGATGATTGTTTTTTACTCGATAATAATCAAAAAATTTGTGGCTTTTTATCAAGGAATAATATTATTCATTATTTAAATAACGGTGACACTTTGATTAATCCTTTTAGTAATGTAGTACTTGGTACTCATAAACCACTGGCTTCAATTGAAAAGATTTCATATTCTTTTAAAGAGATCGAAGAAATTATATTAAAAAACACCCATATCGAAGAAATTGGAGCTGAAGATGGAGGTTATTTAATTGAAGTATACAACTTGATTTCAGATTACTTTTATCAAATAAATAATAAAGAATGTTTGTTGTTGAGAAAGAATGAAAATATGGAAATGTTTTTTGATTATTGTTATTATAAATATTTCTGGAAGCAAGGAGACGAATGGTTGGAATTAGAAAAAAAAATATCAGGTTTTAATTATAGTGAATTTTCCGAAGTATATAAAGAATTACTAAATTTCTTTTATAGAAGTATAAAGATTTATTAAGGGGTGGTTGGTGGAGACAGCAACCACGGTGTGATTCCGTCATAAAAACGTATTTCAGCCCTTTTCTATGCCTCGGTTAGTGTCTTCAATAACCGGAATCACAACATTATTAATCCTGAAGGGAACCACAGCGTGGTGAAATATTTATAGAATATAATATTCAAATTGAGAGGCTATGGATTTTAAACATTCTTTTTCTACAAACATAACATCCCTCAGGGATTGTAGCAATTTTAGATGATCTGAAGGAAATAGACTGGAAAATGAGCTACTCAGGAGAGGCTTTCTATTGATGTATTTATATTTAATTTTATTATTTTGTTAAACTTATAATTTAATAGACAATAATTATAATTTTATGCTATATTTAAACATTAAATATTTAATTTATGAGAAATTTATTATTACTTGGATTGTTGGCTATAATGGCAACAAGCTGTGGTTTAAAAGGGTCAGGAGAGGCTGTTAAAGGGCCTCAATTATTGACGGTAGAATTTGTGGGTTCACAGGATTCTACAATAAAGAATAACCAAGGGAAAGTGACATTATTTGCTGTACCTGCTGATGTTGCTGATGTAAAGGCAACAGTAATTGATGAGGTTGATTTTGAGACTAGTCAATTGCCTTTTTCAGTGGATTTTGAAATTCCTGTGGATCATGTAACCTTGATTAAACCTGAGGTTAAAGAGGGTGGAGCTGTGAAATATTATGTTTCAATGGATTGGGATTCAAATGCTGATGGTAAAAAAGATTCAATGGATGTTGTTATCGATTATGATAAGCAATTTCCTAATGTTGATATCAGTGAGTTACATCAACAAATCTTTTTGAAATAAAAATTTAATAAAAATAAGATTTTAATTTTTTTCATTAGTTTCTAGTTAGTGGAGCCGATTGTTAGCAAGCGGCTCTTTTTATTATAAAATACCTTTGAGATGTTGCCAAATATTACTTGCTAGAATTTGTTGCCCTTCTTTTGTAGGGTGTACTCCATCTGCTTGATTTAGAGTTTGAATTCCTGCAACTTTGTCTAGTAAAAAGGGAACCAAGGTCATATTTTGATCTTTTGCTAATTTTGGAAAAATAGCTGCAAAATCTTTAAAGTATTTTTCGCCCATGCTTGGAGGTACCATCATCCCTGTTAAAACAAGCTTGCAATCTGGATAAGCTTTCTTTACTTTATTTACAATCTCGTTGAGATTTTGATATGTTGATTCTGTAGAGATTCCGCGAAGGCCATCATTTGCGCCAAGTTCCAGAACAAAAACATCAATGGAATCTTTGATTAACCAATCTATTCTATCTTTTCCACCTGCTGAAGTTTCCCCACTTAGACCAGCGTTTATACAGATGTAAGGAAGATTCAAAGAATCTATTTTTTGTTGGATTAATGCAGGAAATGCTTCTGATTGATCGTCTAATCCTAAACCAGCGGTTAAGCTATTTCCAAAAAATAAGATTCTTTTTGTGGCTTCAATGGCTGATGAAGGAATTTCTGTGCTATCTAAATCTTGCTCTTTATTCTGTTGAGAATTAGAACTATTGCAAGATGCAAGTAAAAAAACGATTAAAACCGTTGTAATTAGTGACTTCATGTGATTCATAAGGCTAATTTAATTAAAATTAATATATAAATTTATCGGATATGTCATCTACTATGATCCTACAATTACAACATGTTTTCAAGAATTATCAAATTGGAGACAATAATATTCCTGTTTTAAATGATATTAATTTCGATATAGAAGAAGGTTCTACAGTTTCCATTGTCGGACCATCAGGCAGCGGCAAAACAACTCTATTAGGATTGTGTGCGGGGCTTGATCAGAGTTCTGAGGGAGATATCGTATTGAATGGTATTAAACTTACAGGGCTAAATGAGGATAAGCTTGCTCAGGTTAGAAATGAGCATGTTGGTTTTGTTTTTCAAAACTTTCAACTGCTTCCAACATTAACAGCACTTGAAAATGTTTTGGTTCCCATGGAACTTCGGGGTATGCGAAATAAGCAAAAAGAAGCTTTGGAGTTATTGGATCGGGTTGGACTGTCAGGACGTGCAGATCATTATCCATCTCAGTTATCTGGAGGTGAGCAACAGCGTGTATCTCTTGCCAGAGCTTTTGCCAATAAACCCAAGATTTTATTTGCGGATGAACCCACAGGGAATTTGGATGCTGAGACAAGTCTAATTATTGAGGATATGCTTTTTCAATTGAATAAAGAATCAGGTACAACCTTAGTAATCGTGACACATGATTTAGATTTAGCTGCTAAGACTCAAAAGATCATTCCAATTAAGGGAGGGAAAATTCAATGAATTGGAAATGGATATTCTTAATGGCCTGGCGGGACAGTCGTAAAAACAGGTCGAGGTTATTTCTGTTTATATCTTCTATAATATTGGGAATTGCAGCCCTTGTGGCGATGAATTCCTTCAATATGAATTTGAAACGAGACATTGATTCTCAGGCTGCAGAATTAATAGGTGCAGATCTGGAATTGGAGAGTAGAAGACTTCCTTCTGATGAAGCGATGAAGTTTATCGACTCGCTGAAGACTATAAGTGATGATTTTGCGAGGGAAGAACGATTTATGTCAATGATTCGGTTTCCAAAAGCCGAAGGTTCTCGTTTAGTTCAGGTTAGAGCAATAGAAGGAGCATATCCATTTTATGGAGATGTTGAAACGAATCCAGTTGGCAGTTTTTCAATTTTTGGAAAACAACATGGGATTTTTGTTGAGAATTCGATTTTGTTGCAATTTAATGCTGCGGTCAAGGATTCTGTGCAGTTAGGAAATAATACCTATAGTATTTTAGGAAATGTACTTTCACAACCTGGACAGGCAGCCATAGCCGGAGCAATGGCTCCTTCCGTTTTTGTACCGGTAGCACAATTAGAGAATTCCGGATTACAACAAACGGGAAGCAGGATTGAATACCATTATTATTTTAAGCTTCCAAAGAACTTTCAGGTTGATAAAAAGGTTAAAGAGCTAGAGAGCAGAATCACCGAATTGCAATTAAGAGCATCAACTATTCAAACAACAAAAGAGAATACAGGAAGATCATTTGAAGACATGGCTAGTTTTATGGAACTAGTAGGCTTTGTTGCTTTATTGCTTGGATGCATTGGGGTTTCTAGTGCTGTTCAGATTTATGTTCGAGAGAAGCTTATTTCGGTAGCCGTATTACGCTGTTTAGGAACTTCAGCAAGGCAAGCGTTCTATATTTTTTTAGTTCAGTTTGCTGGAATTGGCTTATTGGGAGGAATTATTGGTGCAATATTGGGATCATTGATTCAATATATAATACCTATAGTTATGCAGGATGTGCTGCCAGTAAGTTTGTCTACAGGGGTATCCTGGTTAGCCATTCTGGAAGGAATAGGATTGGGGGTTGTGATTGCTGTTTTATTTGCCTTATTGCCTTTAATGGCCGTTAGAAATATTTCACCTTTAAATTCTATTCGGATCAGTGATAAAGAAGAGAGTCTATTTAAGGATAAAGCAAGTTGGTGGATTTATTTATTAATTATAGCCTTTATCACGGTATTTGCGAGGTTGCAAATGGCGAATTGGGTACAGACTTTTATGTTTGTGGTTGCTGTTGGTATCACGTTTTTATTGCTTTATGCAGTAGCAAAAGGTTTTACATTTTTAGTTCGGAAATATTTTCCAAAGAACTGGCCATATTTATGGAGACAGGGCTTGTCGAATTTGTATAGACCCAATAATCAGACTGTTATATTGATGATTTCGATTGGATTAGGAACCGCATTAATCGCTACGATGTTCTTGGTGCAAAATTTACTGATAAATCGTGTGCGAGTTTCGTCAGAACAAAATCAGGCCAATATGCTTATGTTTGACATTCAGCCCTCGCAGGGAGAATCGTTGAAGAATTTAGCTAACTCTGAAGGATATCCAATTATAGAGTCAGTTCCTATCGTAACTATGCAATTGCAAAGCATTAACGGCACTACATTAAAGGATGTGGTTGGCGATAGTACGAATGAGGTTTCCGCCAGAGCTTTTCGTGGAGAAATAAGGGCAACCTATAGAGATTCATTGACTTCATCAGAGAGTGTTAGCTCGGGGAAATGGATAGGGAAAGTAGGGAAGAATGAAATGGCCTCAGTTTCCTTGGATATGAGTTATGCAGAAAATATCAAGGTAAAGGTTGGGGACAAATTAGAATTTAACGTTCAGGGATTAATTATTCCAGCAAAGGTAAGTAGCATCCGGCAAGTAGATTGGAATCGATTTCAATCAAATTTCAGGGTAGTATTTGCTTCGGGAAGTATAGATCAGGCACCTCAGTTTTATCTAATGATGACCAGAGTTCCTACAGAACTAGAATCCAGTAAATTCCAGCAGAAGATTGTAAATACCTTTCCAAATGTATCGGTGATTGATATGAATGCTGTTTTGAAGGTTTTACAGGAAATTTTGGATAAGATTGGTTTTATCATTCAGTTTATGGGAGCCTTCAGTATTCTTACAGGGATTATAGTTTTAATATCATCGGTCCGGATTAGTAAATTTCAAAGAATTCGCGAGAATGTATTATTAAGGACACTAGGAGCAAGCAGAAAACAAATTTATCTAATTACTATTAGTGAGTATCTATTTTTGGGATTATTATCAGCATTAACGGGAGTTATTATTGCATTAATAGCTAGTTACATGTTGTCAATATTTGTGTTTAAAAGCGTGTTTGTTCCATCTATTGTAATGATTTTGATTTTGATGTTTTTGATTGTTGGGCTTACGATAATCATCGGATTGCTCAATAGTCTTTCTGTTATCAATCGTTCACCATTGGAAGCATTAAGAAAAGAATAATTTTTTAACGAAACACTGTAACAATTTCTTAAGTTTATCTACTAACAAGATAAACTTTGGTTATGAAAAAACTATTAACTATGCTATTCGTACTTTTGGGCATGACAACCACAAAAGCTCAGGTTGCTGGTGATTGGAAAGGGGAACTGGAAGCTCAGGGAACCAAATTAGAAATGATTTTCCACATCAGCGAAAAAGAAGGAAACTTATCAGCGACATTAGATATTCCGGCGCAAGGCGCTTCAGGTTTACCTATGTCCACAGTAAAATTTGAAAACAATAAATTAAGCTTGACGATGGATCAAGCAGGTTTGGCCTACGAAGGGGAGTTGAAAGGAGAGCAGATTGAAGGTAAGTTTAAACAAGGCGGGATGGAATTTCCATTGAACTTGGCTAAGACAAAGATTACTAAACCAGGCGATCTAAGCTTAGTTTCTTCAGAAGCTGAACTTGCAGAATTGATTAAGTTAGGTAATGGTAATTATCAATATAAGGTTGAGGATTATTTTGCCAAACCAAAGTCATCAGGTTTTGCATTATCTCCAAATGGAAAGTATATCTCTTACCGAGAAAAGGATGCGAATAATAAACGTCACGTAATGGTTAAGGAAGTAGCAACGGGTAAGGTTGTTCGAGCCATTGAAGAAAAAGACGAACTTATTCGAGGAATGGGATGGGTAAATGATAATCGTTTGGTATATGTTATGGATCAGGGAGGAAATGAAAATTACCATCTTTATGCTGTCAATATCGATGGAAGTAACAATATCGATTTAACACCATTCGAGGATGTTCAAGCAGGAATATTGAACATGCTAAAAGAACAAAAAGACTTTATAATTATTCAATTAAATAAAGACAATAAGCAAATTTTTGAGCCTTATAAAGTAAACGTTCAGACCGGAGCAATGGAGAAATTGTTCAGAAATACTGATCCTGAAAATGCAATAGTTGATTATGATTTTGATAAGGATGGCAATTTAAGAGGCTATTCTAAGATGCATAATGGCATCAACACACAGTATTTTTACAAAGCACAAGTAAAAGCGGATTTTGAATTATTTGGAACAGGAAATTGGTATGATACATTTTCTATACTTTCATTTAATTATGCTTCGAAAAATCCTGATGAGGCCTATGTGTTGACGAATTTAGATTCAGATAAAGCAAGGATTGTTTTATATGATTTAGGACAGAAAAAGATTATTAAAGAAATCTATTCTAATCCGGATTATGATGCTACAATTTTAGGATTATCTAGAAAAAGAAATTGGGAAATTGATTATGTAGGATATGAAGGCGAGAAAGTAGAAATAGAACCTAAGAGTACAACATTTAAAGGAATTTATGGATTATTCAAGAAAGATTTTCCTAATTACGAATATTCTATTGTTGGAAAGACAGACAATGAGGATCAATATTTAGTAATGGTCCAAAGTGATAAATTGTATGGCAGATACTATCATTTGGATGCGGTAAACAAAAAACTGACTCTACTTTATGATTTGATGCCTCAATTAAAGGAGGCTGATATGGCAGAAATGCGTCCAATAACTTTTAAATCTAGAGATGGATTGACTTTACATGGATACATTACTTTACCAAAAGCTGCATTAGAAGGGAAGAAAGTTCCTTTAATAGTTAACCCGCATGGAGGACCACAAGGAGTTCGTGATAGTTGGGGATTTAATCCAGAGACTCAATTGTTTGCAGCACATGGCTTTGCCACTCTTCAAGTGAACTTCCGAGTTTCAGGAGGATATGGTAAAGAATTTCTTAAGAGCGGTTTCAAGCAAATAGGTAGAAAGGCTATGGATGATGTTGAAGATGGAATTCAATATGCTATAGAACAAGGTTGGGCAGATAAAGATAATATTGCTATTTATGGAGGTTCACACGGAGGTTATGCTGTATTGCGAGGTTTAACTAAAACACCGGATCTTTATAAAGCAGGTGTAGATTATGTTGGGGTTTCCAACATCTTTACGCTATTGAACTCGATTCCTGAATATTGGAAACCATATCGTGAGATGTTATACCAAATTTGGTATGATCCGGCAAATAAAGAAGAGGAAGCAATAGCGAAAGAAGTATCACCATTGTTTCATGTAGATAAAATCAAAGCGCCATTATTTGTTGTTCAAGGCGCAAATGATCCCCGCGTTAAAATTGCTGAGGCAGATCAAATTGTGAAAGCATTACGTGAGAAAGGAGTTGATGTTCCATATATGGTTAAATATGATGAAGGACATGGATTTGGCAAGGAGGAAAATCAGATAGAATTCTATAAGGCAATGATGGGTTTTTTCCACAAACATTTAAATTAATTTATTGTTATATATAAGTAAAGCCCCTAAATTTAGGGGCTTTACTTATTTAATACCATTATGAAAATCCTTAATTCAGAGCAGCTAAAAAAAGTAGACCAGAAAACGATTCAGGTTGAAGGAATAAGTTCATGGGAATTGATGGAGCGTGCTTCCAGTATTGTTACTTCAGCGATATTAAATGACTATTTTGATTTAATAAAAGAATTACCAATTGTTGTGGTTTGTGGAAAAGGAAACAATGGTGGTGATGGATTAGCAATAGCGCGACAATTAAGGGAATCAGGTTATGAAGTTGATATTAGATTATTAAAATCGGCACATTACTCAGAGGATAATCTTCTTAATCAAGCTAAGTTGGAAGATTTAGAGTTTTTTGAACTTCAAGATGACTTAGATTTACCCATGGAGGGATTTCTGATAGATTGTTTGTTTGGTTATGGACTAAGTTCTAAGTTAGGTTCGGATTGGGAATCCGTGATTAATGAAATCAATGATTTTCAAGGTAGAATTTTATCAGTTGATATGCCCTCGGGATTAATGCTTGAATCTATTGGAGCGATTGAAGAAAATATAGTTAGAGCGACTAAAGTTTATACATTTCAGGTTCCGAAATTATCACTTCTACTTCCTGATAATTCAATTTTTGTAGGAGAATTTTCAATTTTAGATATTGGTTTGGATGAGCGTGCAATTTCACAGGAGAGTTCAGGTTACCGATATGTTGAACCAAAAATGCTAGATGTTTTATTACGTACAAGGTCTAGATTTTCACATAAAGGAAGTTATGGTCATGTGGCATTGATTGGGGGGAGTTTGGGGAAAATTGGCGCCGTATTAATGGCTTCAAGATCGGCTTTGAGATCAGGTTGTGGACTTGTGACGGCATATATTCCAAGATGTGGCTATAATATTCTTCAAGTTGGCTTTCCAGAAGCCATGGTTTTATTGGATTCGGGAGAGGAGCAATTAATAGATTTTAATGTTTTAGGAGAATTTACTTCGTTTGGGATTGGAGTTGGGATGGGAAAAGGAGAGGAGACGGTTCGAGGATTTGGGATTTGGTTACAAGGTTTAGATGAAGATTGCAAATTACTGTTGGATGCAGATGCTTTAAATATACTTTCAGAGAATGAACACTTAATGAGGTATCTGCCAAAGAACTCTGTGCTTACTCCACATCCTAAGGAATTAAAGCGGCTTATTGGGGAGTGGGATAATGACCTTGATAAATTGGAAAAGGCGAGGGAGTTTACTAAAGAATATCAAGTTGTATTAGTTATAAAAGGAGCCAATACAGCAATAGTAAATCCATCGGGAGAAATCTATTTTAATTCGACTGGAAATCCAGGTATGGCAACAGGAGGAACTGGAGATGTTTTGACAGGAATTATTACAAGTTTACTTGCTCAGGGATATGATGCATTTGATGCTGCGGTTTTGGGAGTATATGTACATGGTTTATCCGGAGATTATGCAAAAGGTTGGGTAGGGGAGATTAGTTTGATTGCAGGAGATTTGATTGATTATTTACCATCAGCATTTATGGATTTATCAGATCAAGGTTGATTTTGAAATTATGAAACTAAGATAACCCATGTCAATTTTGTTATGACAATTATTCCTTATCTTTATTTTATGCAGATTAACATCAAGAATATGGTTTGTCCTCGCTGTGTAATGGCAGTTGAGCAGATTCTGGATAAGATGAATGTTCCATTTGATGAGGTAAGTATTGGTTCTGTAAAGCTTAAGAAACCATTAACGGAGGAAGAGATGATTGTATTTGACCAAGAGTTACAGTTAATTGGTTTTGAGATATTGAAAGAGAGGAAGCAAAAATTAGTTGAAGATATTAAGATCTCTCTTCAAGAGTTGATCAATTCAGGAACTGATAATATGTTGAAGACCTCCAGTTATCTATCAGAGCGTTTTAATTTGGAATATTCTTATTTGAGTAATGCTTTCTCAGATATTCAAGGAGAGAGTATTGAGAAATATCTAATAAAAATAAAAGTTGAAAAAGTTAAGGAATTGCTCGGATATGAGTCTTCATTAGTGGAGATTGCTTCACAATTACGCTACAGCAGTATTGCACATTTAAGTAATCAATTTAAAAAGACCACTGGGCTAAGTCCTTCGGAATACAGAAAGCAAATTGCCTAAAAGGGTTGTTATAAATAGAAAAAGCTCGCAATTTGCGAGCTTTTTCTATTGTTAGAAAGATCTTATTTAAGATTGTCACGATAAACTGTAGCTTTCTTAACTTCAGTTTGGATATCTTTACGAGAAGCATCATAAGTCAATACTTTTTGATAATCCGTGATAGCATTGTTGTAAGCTTCAGTTGCAGTAGTTTTGTTATAGTTTGCTGCACCTTTAGTACCGGTTAAAATTCCAAGATCACGAAAAGCGATAGCACGGTTTTGATATAATTTTGCATCATTTGCATTGATAGCGATAGCTTTAGTATAGTCAGCAGTAGCTGATTTTAATAATCCTTCACGATCTTGATTGCTTAATTTTAGTTCTTTATTTACAGCCATATTATTGTTAGCTTTTGCCTTATAATAATACGCGGAAACATTTTTAGGGTCTAAAGAAATTACTTTAGTAAAGTTTGTGATTGCTTTTTTATATTCACCATTTTGGAATTGAGAATAACCTAATAAATACACAACTTCAGGTTCATTTCCAGCATTAGGTAATGCTTTTTCGAACTGCGAAGCAGCAGTTTTAAAGTCACCATCCAAAAGTGCTTTTTCGCCAGCACGAACGTTAGGATCACTGTGTTGTTGTTTTTGTTGTGCCTGTGCACCCATAGTAGCTAGTGCCAATGCAACAGTAGCTAACCCAATCTTAATCGTCTTCATCTGTGTATTCAAGTTATTTAATTTCATGTCTGAATTTTTATGTTGTTTTCCTTAATATAGTATACTCCTACTAATAGAGTAAAAATCTGTTAAATAGTTTAACCTATCAATCAATAGTTATGAACATTTCCACATTTTAGAAAATGCTTCATTGTAAATCAGTTTTCTGGACACAAAGGTGACAAAGAATTGCCTGATTACTGACGATTTAACAGCCGTAAATGAATAATAGCATAAAATGTACCAAATTTTAGACTTGGCACTCCGCTTGCACTATGAGAGTACATTTAATTTAAAACAAAAAATCGTTGTTCATCTGACAAGATGTCGGCGACCTTGATAAAAACATATGAGCAAATTTGATTCATTCAACTTTAATCAAACATTACCTATCATAAACGAAGAAACGGAATTCTTTCCCTTGTTGACACAACAAGATGAAGAGGAGATGAGGGATGCAGAGATACCAGATCAACTGCCTATACTTCCATTACGAAACACGGTTTTATTTCCTGGAGTAGTTATACCAATTACCGTAGGAAGGGATAAGTCGATTAAGTTGGTAAAAGATGCCTATAAAGGTGATCGTACGATTGCGGTGGTATCGCAAAAAGACATGAGTGTAGAGGATCCAACTTTTGAGCAATTGAATAAAGTTGGGACCGTAGCTCATATTATAAAAATTCTTCAAATGCCTGATGGAAATACGACTGTTATTATCCAAGGTAAGCAAAGAGTAAAACTTAAGGAATTAGTTCAAACAGAACCATATCTTATCGCAAGAGTTGAAAAATTTCCTGAAGAAAAGCCAAAGACGAGTAGTAAAGAATTCAAGGCATTGATTTCTTCAGTTAAGGAATTGGCTTTACAGATTATTCAATTGTCTCCAAATCTTCCAAGTGAAGCTGGAATTGCGATTAAGAATATAGAAAGTCCGACGTTTTTGGTGAATTTTATTTCATCCAATTTATCTTTAGAGTTGGAGCAAAAGCAAGATTTGCTAGAGATAAAGGATTTTGTAAAACGTGCTAAACAGTTATTGGAGCATTTAACTACAGAAATCCAGATGTTGG
>Ga0233377_1000646_pt1 | contig 14777 bp, 12 predicted proteins | sample ElkDunMinimDraft_6_FD_191540 | JGI IMG/M metagenome (GOLD analysis project Ga0233377, IMG submission 191540) | Fecal eukaryotic communites from dung pellets of Tule Elk in California, USA - Elk Dung E36 | ecosystem: Host-associated > Mammals > Digestive system > Large intestine > Fecal | place...
TAGCCGAACGGCGGTCTCCCCATCTTCGCTCAGAACTCGGCGGGATCGGTGTACGTCCCGAAGACCTCACGCAGCACGTCGCAGACCTCCTGCTGCGTGCAATACGCCTTCGCTGCCTCGATGATCGGCGGCATCAGGTTCGACTTGTCCTTTGCGGACTGCCGCACGCCCTCGAGGCAAGCCTTCACCCTGTCGGCGTCGCGCTTCGCCTTCACGGCGTGGAGGTTCGCGACCTGGCGCTTTTGGACCTCCTCGTCGATCCTGAGGAGGGGGATGTTGGGGGCCTCGTCGCCGCTGTCGTACTTGTTGACGCCGACCATCACGCGCTCGCCCGCCTCGAGCTGACGCTGGAAGCGGTAGGCGCTCGCGGCGATCTCGCGCTGCGGGTAGCCCTTCTCGATCGCCGCGACCATCCCGCCCATCTCGTCGATCCGGCGGATGTACGTGAGGGCTTCCTCCTCGAGGCGGTTCGTGAGGTCCTCGACGAAGTAGCTTCCGGCGAGCGGATCGATCGTGCTCGCGACCCCGCTCTCCTCCGCGATGATCTGCTGCGTCCGGAGCGCGATCGTCACGGCTTCCTCGGTCGGCAGCGCGTACGTCTCGTCGAGCGAGTTCGTGTGGAGCGACTGCGTCCCGCCGAGCACGCCCGCGAGCGCCTGAAGCGCGACGCGGACGACGTTGTTGTACGGCTGCTGGGCGGTCAGCGACACGCCCGCCGTCTGCGCGTGCGTGCGGAGCTTCATGCTCTCCGCCTTCTTCGCGCCGAAACGATCCTTCATGAGCCGCGCCCAGATCCGGCGGGCGGCGCGGAACTTCGCGATCTCCTCGAAGAAGTCGTTGTGGACGTCCCAGAAGAACGAGAGGCGAGGCGCGAAGTCGTCGACGGGCAGGCCGCGCTCGAGGCACGACTCGACGTAGCCGATGCCGTCGGCGATGGTGAAGGCGAGCTCCTGGGCCGCCGTCGCTCCGGCCTCGCGGATGTGATACCCGCTGATCGAGACCGTGTTCCAGCGCGGGACCTCCTTCGAGCAGAACTCGATCATGTCCGTGACGATGCGCATCGCCGGACGAGGAGGAACGAGCCAAGCGTGCTGCGCGATGAACTCCTTGAGGCAGTCGTTCTGCACCGTGCCGCCGATCTGCGTGCGCGGGATCCCGCGAACGTCGGCGAGGGCGATGTAGAAGGCCAGGAGGACGATCGCCGGGCCGTTGATCGTCATCGACGTCGTGACCTCGGCGAGCGGGATGTCCTTGAAGAGGACCTCCATGTCGCGGAGCGTGTCGACGGCGACGCCGCACATGCCGACCTCGCCGAGCGAGCGCGGCGAGTCGGAGTCGTAGCCCATGAGGGTCGGGAAATCGAAGGCGGTCGAGAGGCCGGTCTGTCCCTGCGCGAGCAGGTACTTGAAGCGCTCGTTCGTCTGCTCGGGCGTCCCGAACCCGGCGAACATGCGCATCGTCCACAGGCGGCTGCGGTACATCGTCGGCTGGACGCCGCGCGTGAACGGGTATTCGCCCGGCAGGCCGAGGTCCCGCATGTAGTCGAGCTTCACGTCCGCGGGCGTGAGCACGTCGGGCACGTCGAGGTCGCTCCAGGTCGAGAAGCGAGCCTTCCGCTCGGGCATCTTCGACGTGCTCTTCTTCACGGCGCCTTCGCGCCAAGCCTTGGTCGCCGCACGCAGGGCAGCGAGGTCGCCGGGGACGTCACCCTCCGCCGTGAATCCGTTCATTTCCGCAGGGGTGAGCGCTTTCTGAGCCATGCTCGAACTCTAGTCCCGACGCGTTTCGGCTGCCAGCATGCTTGACGTCGACCGTGCTCGACGTCCCGACGCGCCGCAGCGCGGAAGACTTCGCCGCTTCGTTTGCGTGCGCGCTTCCGTCACGCCGCTGAAGGACGCGCGCTCTGCTGGGCTTGATCGAGCAGCGCACCTGTACGACGCCGTTCGTCCGCGCGCGTGCGGCTTCGTCACACGCCGAACCAAGGTCCGAGCCCCCGTGCGCGCGACGGAGCTTCGACGGCCCTCGGCGCGGGGGCGCACGACGATGCGTCTCAGGTGCAGCGCCCGCGCGAGCGGGGGACGGTCAGGCCGCTTCGGCCTTCTCGTCGTCCTTCGAGGACTTCTCGCTGCGGTGCTTCCACCACTCGATGACCATCGGCATGACGGAGAGGACGACGATGCCGATGACGATGAGCTCGAAGTTCTTCTTCACGATCGGCACCTGGCCGAGGAGCCAGCCCGATCCGAGCATCAGGGTGACCCACGCGACTGCGCCGACGATGTTGTAGACGATGAACTTGCGGTAGTTCATCGCGCCCGCGCCGGCCACGAACGGGGCGAACGTGCGGACGATCGGTACGAAGCGGGCGAGGATGATCGTCTTTCCGCCGTACTTCTCGAAGAACTTGTGCGTCTTGTCGAGGTGCTTGCGGTTGAAGAAGCGCGACTTCTCGCCCTTCATCACGCGCGGGCCGATCGCCTTGCCGATCTGGTAGTTGAGCGTGTCGCCGAGGATGGCGGCGACGATGAGCCCGATGGCGAGCAGCGTCGGGTCGAGGGACCCGCGCGACGCGACGGCGCCCGCTGCGAACAGCAGCGAATCGCCGGGCAGGAACGGCATGATGACGAGCCCCGTCTCGACGAACACGATCGCGAACAGGATGGCGTAGGTCGTGTTGCCGTGATCGATCGTGAACTGATCGAGGTTCTTCGTGAGGCTGCGGAAAATCTCGAGAAGCTCGTGCATCGGTGCGGGGCAACGTGTAGACCGGCTCGCCCTTCCCGTCGAGCAGAATGGCGGGAATCCAGGGTCCAGGTAGATGGACCCCGGATGGCGGCCTCGCCGTTCGAGCGGTCGAGCGGTCGAGCTCGTCGGGACGCGAGCGCCGAGGGACGGAGCACAAACCCTGCGCCGCCCGTCTCGTCCTCGTCCCGCCTCAGCCCTTCAGCTGCGAGCGAGTGGGGTCACTTGTTGCGAACGCCGCCAGGCCCCGGCGAGGTGGCCTCTTCGGTCGAGTCGGCGGACGCGTCACGGAGCGCCCGCGCGCGCGCGGCCGGGATCTCTTCCGTCGGCGCCTCGAGCTGCTCCTCGATCTTGATGAGCACCGCCGTCACGTTGTCCTCGCCGCCGTGCTCGTTCGCGCGGGCGATGAGCTTGGCGCAGGCATCCCGGATGTCGGGGTTCTGGACGACGATCCGCTGGATCTCCTCGTCCGTCACCATGCCGGAGAGACCGTCGGAGCAGAGGACGTAGACGTCACCCGGAGAAGGCTCGTCGTGCTGGAGGTCGACAACGACCTGATCCTGCATCCCGAGCGCGCGCGTGATGACGTTCTTCGGCAGCTCGCTGCGCTGTTCCTCGGTGAGGTCGGGCATCGCGAGCAGGTAGTCGTTGATGAGCGAGTGATCGCGGGTGAGCAGCTGGATCTGCCCGCCACGGACGCGGTAGCAGCGCGAGTCACCGACATGGCCGATGTACATGCGGCCCTTGCGCGGACTGAACATGGCGCCGACGACCGTCGTGCCCATGCCGTGGTACTCGCGCGAGCGCGTGCTCCGCTCGAAGATCTGACGGTTCGCGACCCGGATGCCCGTGAGCAGTCGGTTCTCCTCTTCCGACAGGTTCGTGTCGAAGTGGAACGGCCACGTCACGTCGTCGTTGGCCGTGGACTTGAAGAACTCGCTGATCGTCTCGGTCGCGAGCTTCGAGGCGACATCACCTGCTCGGTGACCGCCCATCCCGTCCGCGACCACGAAGAGGTCGTACTCCTTGAGCACGACGTACGAGTCCTCGTTGTGCTCTCTCTGGAGCCCTACGTCGCTAGCTCCCGCTGCGATGGCGCGCATCAAGTAGACGACTCCGCTTCTGAGCCCCTGGAGATTTCCAACGACGCGTGGATGTCGTCCTTTGGTCGTCTCACCCTATTGAGGCTCGCCGGTAAGCTCGTGAGTGTCAAGGAGGTCATACCTCCATGATGTCCTTTTCTTTTTGACCGATGATCTGGTCGACGGTCTTCACCGAGTCCGCGACCGTTTCTTCCGTCTTCCGCTTTGCCCGGTCGACGTCGTCGGCGCTCGCCTGACCGCCCTCGTCGAGCTCGGTGAGCATGTCCATCGCGTCGTGGCGCGCCTTGCGGATGCTGACCTTGCACTCCTCGCCGTACTTCCTGGCGATCTTCACGAACTCCTTGCGGCGCTCTTCGGTGAGCGGCGGGAGCGGAATGCGGATGAGGTCGCCGTCCGTCTGAGGGTTCAGGTTGAGGTCGCTCTCACGGAGCGCTTTCTCGACTGCCTTCACGGCGGTCTTGTCCCAGGGCTTCACCGTGATGAGCCGGGGCTCCGGCACGTTCACGTGGGCCATCTGCGACAGCGGCGTCACCGCGCCGTAGTAGTCGACCCTGATGCCATCGAGCAGGTTCGGGTTTGCCCGACCAGCACGCAGCTTTCCGAGGTCTCGCTTGAGCGCCTCGTGGGCCTTGGCGATCGCGTTCAGCAACTCTTTATGAATGTCATCGAGCATCGGGCGGGCTCCCGGTCAGGTCAGCGGCTCGCACCTTAGCCCGAGGTACGGCCCGACAGGAAGAGGGGGCTGGTGCGTTGAGGCTTCTCTCTCATCGTTTGCCACGTTCGAGGGCCTCCGCCACCTCCGATCCGAGGGTCGTTGGGGGTTCGGCCAGGGCCAAAGCCCCGAGCCGCCCTGGCCCAGATGACGGCAGAGCGGCCTGGCGCCGACGGCAGAGCCGCCTCGACGGGTCGGGCAGAGCGGCCGAGCGGCCTGGCGCCGGACGGCAGAGCGGCTCGACGGGGCCGGGCAGGGAAGAGCAGCCGACAGGGGACAGGAAAGCGCGCCTGCCGACCGTTGATGGTAAATGACCCCACGTGAAGTGGCAGAGGTGGCACGTCGTCGCCGCAGGCGCGGCTCTCGCTCTCGCCTCCGCCTTCGCGCTGGCGAAGTGGAGCGGCTCACCGGACTCCGCCGCCGACGCGAGCGCTGCGGCCGAGCCGCTCGCGAAGGCTCCGGAGGACCTCCTCGCGGACATCTACGTCGCGGCTCCGAACGCGTCGTGGACGAAGCTCCAGCGCGGCGTCGGCGGCGCGGTCGGGATCCTGCCCGCGACGTTGCCCGGGCTGCTCGTCGCGCTCGCAGATCTCGACGTGTCGCTCGCGAGCGAGCTCGATGGGGCCGCGCCGATGTTCGGCGTCGTCGCCGGCGATCCGGCTGCGCCGGGCGTGGCCTTCGCGTTCGCGTTGAAGCTCGTCGACGCGCGGCGCGCGCGCGGCATTCTCGTCGACGGGGATACCTCCCGTTTCGCGGCGCAGGACGCCGACGGGATGACGGTGCTCGTCCCCAAGGGCACCGTGAGCCGCTCGGCGAACGACAACCGATTCGAGATCGCGATCACGCAGAACGGCTACTTGCTCGTGACGCGCGCCGCACCGGACCTCGTCCGGCTCGGGCCGTACGTCACGAGGACGTTGCCCGCTCGACCTCTGCCGACGGAGTCGGCGGCCGTGATCGACGTCCCGCGGAGCGCGTTGAAGACGATGCTCCAGCCGAAGCTCGACGCGCTCTGGAAGGACGGCAAGTCGTTCCTCCTCGCGCAGGACGAGCGGATGCGCGCCGAGCGCGGCCGCGCCCCGGACTTCGGCGATCCGGCGGCCATCGTCGCCACGCTGGACGCCGTGCTCGCGCGCCGCTCCGCCATCGTCGGAGATCTCGAGAAGGTCCGCCTCGCGCTCGACATCACGGACGACGCCACCGTGCTCACCGCGACGCTGAGCCCGGGGTCGGACGGGCCTGCGCGCGTGTGGATCGACGCGATGAAGGTCGGAGATGCCGCGCCCGTGCTGGAGCTCCCCGCGGCCTCGGCGCTCGCGATGTCGATGCGCGACGGCGACGCGGAACGAGCGGAGCAGGCGAAGGAGCTGGAGAGCGCGATCACGGCGTCGCTCGGCCAACGTCTCCAGGATCCCACGAAGCTCCACGAGGTCATCGAAGCGATGACGACGGCTCGCGACGAGTCCGTCGCGCTCGCGCTCACCGTCGACGAGCCCACCGGTCTGCTCGTGCGCGTTCCGGTACGGGACAACGCGGCGGCAGACAAGGCGATCCGCGGCCTCTTCGACATGACGACGGCGAAGCCGTTCAAGGAGCTGCTCCGCGTCCGCGAGGTGGTCTCGTCGAGCGAAGAGCTCCCCGGCCTCGGCAAGATCTCGAGCCTCCTCGTCGTGCGCGACCCGAACCCGAAGCGTGCGGCGGACAAGCGCCCGACCGGCGACGCGAGGGCTCCGGCGGCGTCGGCAAAGACGAGCCCCGGCTCCGGCGTGGCATGGCTCACCGAGCAAGGTGTGCTCGCGCTCGGCGCCGGCGGAGAGCCGGCGGTGACGCTGAAGATGGGCGCGAGGCCCGATCGCAAGCTCGCGGACGAGCCCGCGCTGCGCCGCTTCACGGGGGCGATCGGCGCGGACGCCTCGACGATCGTCATCGCGCAGCCGCTCCGCATCGACCCCAAGCGCGCGAACCTCCCTACGGCGCCCCTCGGGATCGCGATCGGGCGCAAGGGCAGCGATGCGTTCGTCCGCATCGACATCGCCGACGGCCTCCTGCGGGAAGCCGCCCGCTGGCAGATGGGCTTCTGAGCGCTCAGGTCGCGACGAGCGGCGCCACCGGATCGCGCGCGTAGACCTCGATCGCCCCGTCGAGCCAGAGCACGCGGAGCGCCTTGGCGAGGAGGCCCACGTCGCCCGCGCTCGACGTGGCACGGATCCCGGCCGCTCGCGCCGCCTCGGTCCAGCGCATGCGTGCCTCGCGGAGGAGCTGCTTTCCCGCAACGGGCACGCCGGCCTCGGCGAGCGTGTCGAGCGCTGCACCGAGCAGCGACGGTGCGGAGGCCCGGAGGCCACGTCCCTCGATCCAGCCATCGAGGATCCGTTCGTCCCGGAGGCGCGCGAGCCCTCCCCTCGGCGCGCGTCCCTCACGAACGAACAGCAGCGGCCGGGCGGTCCCGCCCAGCGCGATCGTCGCAAGGATCGCGCGGTCGACCGCGTGTCGCGGCTGGACACGCACGCGCGGCACCTCCGGCTCCACGAGCACGAGGCCCGCCCCCGACGCAGCCGCTGCGAGATCACGCAGCCGAGCGGGCGCGACGGCCGGTGCGCGCGGTCCATTCGCGGCGAGCGCGCCCCATGCACGGGCGCGCGCGTACGCGTCCTCCGCGTTCTGTGCAGGCGATGCGGCCGAGACGAGGCCGAGCGCGGCCTTCGATGCCACGACGACGGTAACGACACCGTCCGGACTGGCGGCCTCCCGCGCGGCCGTGAACGCCTCGACATCGAGCTCCGGTCCGTCGACGGTCACGATCACGTCGGCCGCGCGCACGGTGGCGAGCTCGGATGGAGGCGCCCACGCGATCGCGGAGGTCCGAGCGGGCGGCCCGAGCCCGTAGAGCATCGCGGTCACGAGCGCGCGATGGGCGAGCGCGCTACCGTCGAGGGCCGCGGTCGTCACGCGCCCTCCGCGTCGACGAGGAACGCGTGGCGGCGGAGCCGATCGATGACCGTCGCGACGAAACGCTCGACATCGCGATCGCTCGCTCCCGCGACGAGCGGGCCGGCGAGCGACGCAGCGACGCCCTCCGAGCGGCCCCTGAGCTGCACGACGATCTCGTCCTGCGTTTGCGCGCCGTCGAGCACGCTCACGACGACCAGCTCCGACCACGGTACGCGGAACGAGCGGTGGAGCGCGTTCGTCAGCACCGCCGACGCCGCGCGCGATCCCGCTGCGCTCGCCGCCCGCGCGCGCACGTGAGGAGCGACGCGCGGTCGATCGCTCGACTCCGAGGTGCATGCCGGGCGCTCCGTCACGAGCGTGAGCACCCCTTCGCAGAGCCCCTCGAACAGCTGGCGTCCGAGCGCAGTACGCCCGGCGTCCTCATCCGCGAGAGCGCGCACCGCGACGAAACCGGGAGCGTGCAGCGTCGCCCTCGCGAGACCTTCATCGCCGGCGGGGCGGACGAGGGCACCCGTCGACGTACGCCATGTCCCCGGTGAGACGCTCGTGAAGTCGGCCCAGAGAAGCAGGTCCCTCACCGCGAGCGCATCGAGCGGCCCGGGCGCCGGCGCGTCGTCGCGCTGCACGAGCACCTGGAGGAAGGGCGAGCCCGTCCTCGCGAGCTCGTCCTCGAGATCGACGAAAGACGTCCCGGCACGGGAAGGCGAGAGCGGGGTCTCGCAGACGATCCGCAGGCCTGCTCGCCCGAGGTCCTCGGAGAGCTCGCTCACCGAGAACGGCTCGTTGATCTCGGCGAGCAGATCGTGAAAGACATAGCGCGGGAACGGCGCACCCGGTGGCGTCCCGCGCTCGACGTGCTCGATGTACTCCCGTGCGGCGGCCGAGAGCGCGCCGAAGAAGCCGCCGGCGTCCTTGCCCGCTCTCGCGAGCTCGCCGATCACGTGAAGCGCCTCGCCTACCTGCAGAGCCGGATCGTCGAGCGAGCGTGCGGCGTCGCGCGCGAGGTCCCGGAGCGCGCGCCGGAGCTCCCAGCCGGGCAGCGCGTTCAGGCTCAAGAACCCGATGCCTCGCGGGGCGAGCGCCTCCCGCATGACGGCGAGCAGGTCTTCGCGCACCTTCGCGGGGACCCACGAGTACATCCCGTGCGCCACGACGTAGTCGAAGCATCCCCGAGCTTCCCCCGCGACGCCGGACGCACGCACATCGCGGATGTCGGCGCGCCGGAGGCTGACGTTGGTGAGGTGCGCTGCACGAGCGGCTTCGAGTCCAGCAGCGACCGCGCTCGCCGCGAGATCGAACCCGACGAACCTCGCGCGCGGGAGGTACGTCGCCGCCGCGAGGAGGTTCTCGCCGTTGCCGCAGCCGATCTCGAGGACGCGCGCCGACGACGGCGGAGCCGGCTCCAGGCCGGCGAGTCGAGCGAGCGTCGCCATCGACGACGGATGCGTCTCCGCGTTGGCCTCCGTGTCGTACGGGACGTCGTCGTACGCGAACCGCTCGGTCACGGCACGAGCGTAGCAGCACGCCAAGCAAGCCAGAGCGCCCCTCGCAAACGAGGCCGACGCCCGACGAGGCCGACGCCGCGCCCGACGAGGACGAGGCCGCGCCCGACGCCCGACGCCCGACGCAGCCGAGGCCGACCGTAATCCTGGTATCGCGGCGGGACTCGGAGCAAAGTGCTCTGATGACCCCCGACATCGATCCCGTCATCTCGTGCGGACCGTCGCCCGTCGTGACCTGGATCGGCGACACGCACCTGCGCTACGACGGCTGCTGGATCCCCGCATCGGCCGTCACGAGCGGGCGGGCGCTCGACGTCTACACCCAGACCTGGCCGAACAAGACGGCCACCGCGGTCACGCTCTTCTGGATGGTCGGCGGCATCGTGTCGTCATGCCCGATGAAGGTGGACCTCGAGGATGCCGGCGCACGGCACGACAACACGCAGTGGCGGGGGAGGATCCCCGCGGACGTCTTCGAGGCCGGTCGCCCGGTCGCGTACTGGATCCGTGCCGAGGACGCCGCTCGACGGGAGCAGTGGGACAGCAACGGCGGCAAGAATCACGTCGTGATCCCGCGCGACGAGGTGACGCTCTTCGGGGCAGAGACCTCCGTCGCGTGGCGCATGTCCGGTCGGGGCTCGTTCGAGGTCACGGACGGCATGCTCGTCGCCCGCCCGGGAGACGACCTCGGGCTGTACTGGGCGGCGTATCCGATCCCGCCAGCGTTCGAGCTCTCGCTCGACTTCCGCCTCGCTGCACCGGACGACAACTCCGGTGTGTTCCTGCGATTCCCGGACCCGGACGCGTTCGGGTACGACAACCCCGCGTGGGTCGGCGTGCACCTGGGCCTCGAGGTGCAGATCGACGAGACCGCGCGTCCCGACGGCGCGCCGGAGCATCGGACGGGCGCGATCTACGAGCAGCCGGGGCAGACGCTCGCGCAGCGGCGCGCGGCGCCTCCCGGCGAGTGGAGCCGCTACGTGATCCGCGTCGTTGGCCAGACCTATTCGGTGGAGCTCGACGGGCACCGGGTGAGCCGTCTCGAGTGGCCTGGAGACCGTGCTCGACCCGAACGAGCGCTGCCGGGCAGCCCGGGTGCGCCGCGGTTCGTCGGCGTGCAGGCGCACACTGGCGCCGTCGCGTTTCGTGACGTGAAGCTGCGGCGGCTCTGACGCGTCAGGGGGCCCGCCGTGCCGCGGGCCTTGCCTTCTTCTCGGGGCCGCGTTTCTTCCCGGCGGGGGTCACACGAGGGCGCCAGCCGACGCGCTCGAGATCGACGCGACCTCGCGCGTCGAACCGTACGCCCTCCGCCTCGAGGAGCGCGCGCTGGAGGCCCGGATGCTCGCGATCCGTCGAGACGCCGCCGCTGGCGTTGACGACACGATGCCACGGGATGGCCCCTTCGGGCACGGCACGCAGGGCCCACCCGATGGCGATCGGCGTGAGGCGGCGATCGATCATCTGCGAGATCTGGCCGTACGTCGCGACGCGACCTCTCGGGATTCGCTGGACGATCATCCAGACTCGCTCGAACGGCCCCGGCTCCGCGCGGCCCTTCACGTTCGGCTTCGAGCGCCCCTTCGCTCTCGCGTTTGCCATCGCTCCGTTTCTAGGCGGGCGCTGCGTCGCTGTCGACGAGCGCGGTCGAGAGCCGAACGAGGCTACCGGCGCTTGGCTCTACGCGCTACGCTCCAGCTCGAGAGGTCCCGGATGCGCCTTCCTTCTGTTGTCCCCGGCGCGACGTCGTCGCCGAACGATGCCCGGCGTGTTTTTCGATGCTTCTTGCTCGCGCTTCTCGGCGCGCTGCTCCTCGTGTTGCTCGCTCCCGGATGTGGACGTTCGAGCCTCGAGCCGGAGACCCTCGACAGCGGCGCGCCTTCCGCATGTGGACCTTCGAACTGCCCGAACGGATGTTGCGATGCCACCGGCACGTGTCGGACCGGGCGCGACGTGCGCGCGTGTGGATCGGTCGGCGGTCGCTGCTCCGACTGCGTCGCGAACGGGTTCGGCGTGTGCACCAGCTCGCGCGTGTGCGGGCGTGACGATCCATCGTGCAGCTCGCGCACCTGCCTCGGCTGCTGCGCGCTCGACGAAGGACGGATGCGCTGCCTGAGCGGTACGGAGCCTTCGGCCTGCGGTCGCTCCGGTGACGAGTGCTCGAACTGCGCGGACGATGGCCGCGTGTGTGACGGCTCGACGCGCGCGTGTGGCTCGACGAGATGCGATCCGACGACCTGCGACGGCTGCTGCGTCGGCGACAAGTGCCTCCCCGGGGACGTCGTCTCGGCCTGCGGTGCGAACGGCGCCCAGTGCGACTCGTGCGGGAGCGGTCAGGTTTGCGCCGTCCAGAGCGGAGGCGGTGGACGCTGCGAGGGCATGGCCACGTGCGGGCCACAGAACTGCAACGGCTGCTGCACTGCCTCCGGCCAGTGCCTACCCGGGAACGACACGACGTCGTGCGGCAGGCAAGGCCAGCTCTGCCAGGCTTGCGGGACGACCGAGGTGTGCGCCACCAGCGGTCCGGCCGCACGCACGTGCCAGCCGCTGGCGAAGTGTGGCCCCTCCAACTGCCCCGGCTGCTGCGTCGGCGATCAGTGCGTCACCTCGACGACGCCGTTCGCATGTGGAGCGAGCGGGCAGGCTTGCAAGACGTGCGGTCCGAGCCAGGTCTGCGATCCGGCCGGCAACTGCGTCGCCGGTAGCATCTGCCGGCGACGTGCCCGAGCGGCTGCTGCGTCGGTGACATCTGTGCGGTCGGGACGCAGCAGAACGCCTGCGGCGGCGGCGGCGCGCTCTGCCAGAACTGCTCGAACCAGATGCCTCCACGGGTCTGCGAGTCGGGCTCCTGCCAGCTCCCGGCGTGCGGGCCGGCGACGTGTCCGAACGGCTGCTGCTCCGGCAACACGTGCGTGGTCGGCACGCAGGACAATGCTTGCGGGCCGACGGGCGGCGCGGCGTGCACCGACTGCACCGCGACGAACCAGCTCTGCCAGGGACGGCAGTGCGTCGCGAAATGCGGCCCGGCGAACTGCAACGGGTGCTGTCGCGCGAACAACACGTGCGACGGGCTCGGGTTCGACAACAACTCGTGCGGGCAGGGGGGCGTGGCCTGCGCGGACTGCACCGCGAGCGGGTCGTTCTGCAACGGTCTGGTCGTCCCGCGCGAGTGCAACGACCAGCAAACGACGTGCCCCGCGGCGTACAACACCTGTCCGAACGGCACGTCGATGCCGATCAGGCAGCAGCTGCAGAATGTCTGCTCCGACACGAACCTCGACACGCTGACGACGGCATGTGCCGGCGGGCCGGAGACGGCGACCTGCATCGGGGCGATCGCGGCGCTTCCAGCGACCTGTCGGACGTGCCTCGCGCCGTTCAACCATCCGTTCGCGGAGCGTCGAGGCCTGTACGCCTGCGCCGCGCCGTCGGTGGACGCCCAGTGCCGCCAGAACATGGGCTGCGCCAGCGACTGCACGGACACCAGCTGCAAGCAGTGTCTCCCGCTCGCCGAGGGCGGGTGCTACACGCTGGTCAGCGGCATCGGCGGCCAGTGCAGGACCTTGACGAACAACGCGAGCAACTGCGCGGGCGCAGCCCTCTCGAGCGGGCTCTGCAGCCAGTTCTCCTACGCGAGCTTCGGCGCGTGGCTGCGCACCGTCGGCGATCAGTTCTGCGGCAACGGTCCCTGACGGACCGCGTGGCGCGCAGGGCTGGGAAGAGGTGACGAGCGATGCCTCGAGCAGGCTACGACGAGGTCGTTCTCCTGACGGGGTTCCCGTCGTTCGCGGCGCGGAAGATGTGCGAGGAGCTGGTTCGAGGACCGGAGCGCACGCTCGTCCACGCGATCGTGCGCTCGAAGTCGCGCGACGAGGCCGAGGGGGCGCTCGATGCGCTACCGCTCGAGCAGCGGCGGCGGATCCAGCTCATCGAAGGTGACGCGGCCGCGATGGACTTCGGGCTCTCCGGCGCCGAGCTGAGGGCGCTCGCGCCGGAGATCGACGTCATCCATCACATGGCGCAGGTCTCGTACCTCGGCGCGGACAAGAAGCTGGCGACGCAGGTGAACGTCAACGGCGCGCGCGAGGTACTCGAGGTCGCGTCGCAGTGCACCTCGCTGAAGAATCTCGTCTACCATTCGACGGCGCAGGTCTCGGGTGATCGTACCGGACTCGTGCTCGAGGACGAGCTCGACAAGGGGCAGGGCTTCCGCAACGCCGTCGAGGAGACGCTCGCCCACGGAGAGCGGATCGTGCGCTCGAAGATGGGCAAGCTGCCGATCTCGATCGTGCGACCGACCGTCATCGTCGGCGACTCACTGACCGGGGAGGTCGATCGGTTCGATGGGCCGTACTTCCTCATCCTGCTCATCGTGACGAGCCCGCCGGACTTTCCGCTTCCGCTGCCAGGGCGCGGAGACACTCATCTGAACCTCGTTCCGATCGACTACGTCGTTCGGGCCGCGAAGATGATCGGCAGCCATCCGAGGGCGCCCGGGAGGACGTTCCACATCGGAGATCCGGCGCCGCTCACGGTGAGGCGGGTCTTCGAGCTCGTCGCGACCGCAGGTGGTCGACGGAGCCCGCGCGGGTTCATCCCCGCGAACCTGACCAAGGCCCTCCTGAGGACGCCAGGGATCGACCGCCTCGCGAAGAGCCCGCGCGCGTTCCTCGACGCGCTGGCGACCCCCATCTCGTACAGCTTCGCGAACACGACCGAGCTGCTCGCCGACAGCGACGTCCGCTGCCCGCCGTTCGAGAGCTACGTCGACGGGATCGTCGAGTACGTGCAGCATCGACTCCGAGAAAAGCGCGCACGCGATCGTGAGGGCCCGGAGATCGAAGACCCGCTCGTGTGAACGCGCCGCCGCGCGTCGACGCGCCGCCGCGTGTCGCGAAGGCCGGCGCGTGTCGCCGCGCCGCGCGTGTCGCGAAGGCCGGCGTGACGTCAGCGGAAGAGCGACGCCGCCAGGCCGACCCCTAGCCGGAGCTGAGTTGCCATGGGCAGGGTCTCACCGCGGTACCAGCGCATCGCCGCGGTCCTGGCGTAGGACGAGTGCAGCAGATATTGCCTCGCGGGATGTCCGATCCGGCCGTAGACGCGTCGCGCGAGCCATGCGCTCTGCAGCAGATGCCGCCCCGTGATCGACGTACGGACGGCGCGCTCGTACGCCTCGAACCACGGGCTATCGTTCCGGAACGCGTCCGCGAGGTGGATCGCGGCGATGCGGCCCATGTCGATCGCCTGCGCGATGCCCTCTCCGGTCGTCTGATCGATCCCGCAGGCCTCGCCGACGAGCACGACACCTTTCACCCAGGCGAGCGAGCGCGGGACGAACGGGCGCGTGCTGAACGGACGGAGCTTCACCTTCGCGATGTCGATGCCTCGTCGCGCGAGCGCTCGAGCGAGGACGTCCTTCACGCTCGCCCCTGACGGCGCGTCGGGCCGCGTCAGGTTAGCGTGGTAGATGCCGCGGCTCACCTGCACGGCGCCATCGAGGACGGTCGGAAAGTCCCAGTAGTAGCCCTCGAGACCGTCGTCGAGGATCGTGAGATCGAAGTCGACGAGGCCGCGGCTGATCCCGGCGTCGGAGGGGGTCGCCTTCGTGTCGAGGACGTAGAGGTGTCCCTTCCGGTCTGGCTCGCGGATGCCGAGGAGCTTGCGTGTCGTGCTTCCGGCTCCGTCCGCCGCGGCGACGAAGCGACAGCGAATCGTGTCGCCGGTCGTGGTCGTCAGCGCGAAGCCTCTGCCTCTCCGATCGCGCTGCTC
>Ga0233377_1000649_pt1 | contig 14746 bp, 15 predicted proteins | sample ElkDunMinimDraft_6_FD_191540 | JGI IMG/M metagenome (GOLD analysis project Ga0233377, IMG submission 191540) | Fecal eukaryotic communites from dung pellets of Tule Elk in California, USA - Elk Dung E36 | ecosystem: Host-associated > Mammals > Digestive system > Large intestine > Fecal | place...
TCGTCGCGTCCCCGTCTCCAACAGCAATGCGCAGGATAAGCCATGCCTTTCAGCAGGACCCTTTTTTCCTCGGAGCACGAGCAGTTCCGCGAAACGACCCGGCGTTTCCTTGAAACGGAATTCGTCCCGAACATCGCACAATGGGACAAGGACAAGATCGTCCCGCGCGAATTCTGGCGCAAGGCGGGCGAGATGGGTCTGCTGTGCCCGAATATCCCCGAGGAATACGGCGGCGCCGGCGGCGACTGGCTCTACAACGTCGTGGTGATCGAGGAACTCGCCCGCTTCGGGCTCACCGCTCCCGGCTTCCTCGTCCATTCGGAAATGTGCGCGCCGTACATCCTCGACTATGGCACCGAGGAGCAGAAGCAGGAATGGCTGCCCCGGATGGTCCGCGGTGAGGTGATCGGCGCGATCGGGCTGACCGAGCCCGGCGCTGGCAGCGACCTCAAGAACATCCGCCTGCGGGCGGACCGGGACGGCGACGATTACGTCCTCAACGGTCAGAAGGTCTATATCTCGAACGGTCAGAACGCCGATCTCGTCATGACGGCGACCAAGACCGATCCCAGCGCGGGAGCCCGGGGCGTCAGCCTGATCCTGGTGCCGGCCGCGTCGCCAGGCTTCGTGCGCGGCCGCAACCTGGAGAAGCTCGGTCTCAAGGGCCAGGACACCAGCGAACTCTTCTATCAGGACGTGCGCGTTCCGGTCCACAACCGCCTTGGCGACGAGGGCAACGGGTTTCGAATGCTCATGTCCAAGCTCGGCCACGAACGGATGACCCAGGCGGTTCGCTCGGTTGCGGTCTGCGAAACGACCGTTGCCGAAACCGTGGCCTATGTGAGGGAGCGCAAGGCCTTCGAGCGGACCATCGCGGACTTCCAGAACACGCAGTTCGTCCTCGCGCAGCTCGACGCGGAAACCGCAGCGATGCGGGTGTTCGTCGACCGCTGCATCGAGATGCACCTCACGGGAGAGCTCGAGCCCGCCGATGCCGCGCGCGCCAAGCTTCTGGCTTCCGATCTGCACTGTCGGGTGGTCGACCAGTGCCTCCAGTTCTATGGCGGCTACGGATACATGCTCGAGTATCCGATCGCACGCGCCTACATCGACGCGCGCATCGTCAAGATCGCAGGCGGCGCGATGGAGGTCATGAAGCAGATCATCTGGAAGGACCTGATGCAGCAGAACGGTGCCGGGTCAGCGCGCGGGTGACCGGGAGAGTCGGACGCCCAGACCGCAATTCAGGGCCCGAAGGGCCTACACGAAACTGAGTTTTTTGCTCACAGGGAGGAACTAACAGTGAAATATCTTCTAGCCACCGCTTGCAGCATGCTTGCAATGAGCGCGGTCAATGTGGCCTCGGCCGACACGCTGACCTATGGCAGCTATCTCTCGGCCAATCATGCCACCAACAAGATGGCCGTCGAGCCCTATATGCGCGCGGTCGAGGAGCAGACCGGCAAATCGCTGACCTTCACCATGGCGGCGGACGGCACGCTCATCGGCGGCCGCGACGCCCTGTCCGGCGTCCGCGACGGAGTCGTCGACATGGCGATGATCGTCGATCTCTACACGCCGAACGAACTGGTCACGAGCAACATCCTGTCCGAACTCGCCCTGCTCGGATCGGACGATGCGGTGATGAGCGGCGCCGCCAACGAGATGCAGTTGCTGAACTGCCCCACTTGCGTGACGGAAGCTGCGAACAACAACCTTCATGTGCTGGCCGTCTACGCGAGCGCCCCCTACGCCTTCATCTGCAATCAGAAGCTACAGACGGCGGCAGATTTTAAGGGCAAGAGGATCCGTGCCACCGGAGCATGGGCCAAATTCGCTGCATCCCTGGGTGCGACACCGGTCAACATTACTTCCGGCGAAATGTATGAGGCCCTGCAACGCGGCCAGGTGGATTGCACGCTCATCAACGTGCCCGCCCTGACCAACTATTCGCTTCACGAAGTGGCGAAGTTCGTCGTCAACCTGCCGGTCGGGACCTTCAACGGCGGCCACTACCTGAACATGAATACCACGGTATGGGACAAGCGCAGCGAGGAGGAGAAGACGGCGCTTCGCGATCACCGCGCCATGTCGCTCGCCAAGCTGGTCGAAGGCGCCCGGGCTGAGGACAAGTCGGCTCGCGAAGCGGCGGCGAAGAGCAGCGTCGAGTTCATCGATCCCGATCCGAGCCTCGTGAAGGCTCTTGAAGACTACCGCAACAGCGAACTGGCCCGTGTGGCAGAACTGGCGAAAACGCGCGGATTGACGGACCCCGAGCCGCTCCTCGCCAAGTTCCAGGAACTCGTCGCGAAATGGGAGCGCATCGTGGCCGAGACCGGCGGCGATACCGCGAAATACCAGGCCGCACTGCAGTCCGAAATCTTCAGCAAAGCCGAGTGAGCTGATCCGATGACGGATACGACAGGACAGCCGGTCCCCGCAGGGGGACCGGAGGGGTGGTTTACGACCATACCCCACTACGTCGGTGCAATCTTGATCCTAGTCATGATGCTGCACATCAGCGCGGACGTCGCGGCGCGCTGGCTCTTCGGAATCTCGATCGTCGGGACACTCGAATATGTCAGCTACATCTACATGGTATCCGTCGTCTTCCTCCCGCTGGGGCGCGTCCAGCAGGAACGCGGCCATGTTCTCGTGGAGGTCATCTCCAACCTGTTCCCTCCCAAAGTGTCCGAATGGGTCGACCGCGGCGCGCTGCTCTTCTCCTTCGTCTATGTGAGCTTCATCGGCTGGTGGGGCTGGCAGGAGGCGGTGCGGTCGTTCCAGCGCAATGAAATCCTGCCTCTGATCGATACCGATCTGCCGCTCTGGCCGTCGCGATTCGTGGTTCCGATCGGCCTGGCCGCGATGGCCGTGGTCATTCTCTTTCAATTGGTTCGAAGCCTGCGCGGCCATGAGGCCCCGCCGCCGTCCGGCCTTGGCGGACATTAGGAAGACGCTGCAAATGACCCCGCTTGTCGTCGGCTTCGCCGGAATCTTCGCTCTCCTCACCCTTCTCGCGCTGCGTGTCCCGATCGCGGTCGCCCTCGGCGCGGTGTCTCTCATCGGCATCGGCATGATCCGCGGGTGGGATGCGGTCTTCGGCGCAGCCCGGAGCATGCCCTACGCCTTCGTCGCCAAGTGGGAACTCTCAGCGGTGCCGATGTTCCTCCTCATGGGCGCGATCGCCTATTACTCCGGTCTCACCACCAGCCTGTTCAAGGCGATGCGGCTGTGGTTCGCCGCTCTCCCCGGCGGCCTCGCGGTCGCGACCAATTTCGGTTGCGCCGGCTTCGCGGCGGCATCCGGTTCGAGCATGGCCACGGCCGCCTCGATGGGCCGCCTGACCATTCCGGAAATGCTGCGCTACAAGTATGATCCGGGCCTTGCGACGGGTGTCGTCGCCGCGGCCGGAACCTTGGGTTCGCTCATCCCGCCGAGCATCATGCTGATCATCTTCGGCATGATGACCGAAACCTCGATCAGCAAGCTGTTCATCGCGGGCATCCTGCCCGGAATCCTGACGGCGGTCATCTATGCCGCGATGATCATCGCCCGCTGCAGCTGGAACCCCGGACTCGCACCGCCTGTCACCGAGAGTGTCACCTGGGGCGAACGGTTCAGGGTTCTTGCCGACATCTGGCAGCTTCCGATCCTGATCGGCATCGTCATCGTCTCGCTCTACACCGGCATTGCGACGACGACAGAGGCGGCTGCGGTCGGAGCGCTGGCTGCCTTCGTGATGGCCGGCTTGAACAGGACATTGAGCGTGAATGTCGTGCGCGCCTCCGTCATGGAGGCGCTCAAGAGCACGGCAACCATCCTCTTCATCTCGTTCGGCGCGATCTTCTTCAGCCGCTTCCTGACATTCGCGGGCCTGCCGCAATACATGGCCGGACTGGCGGAGACGATGGCCTACAGCCCGCTCCTGCTCCTGTTCTTCGTGGCGACGGTCTATCTGATCCTGGGCATGTTCCTCGATCCGCTCGGCCTCATGCTGCTCACCGTGCCGATCTTCCTGCCGTTCTTCGAAGCGACGGGCTACGACAAGATCTGGATGGGCATCATGGTCGTGAAGTTCATCGAGATCGGGCTCATAACGCCTCCCGTCGGCCTCAATGCCTTCGTGGTCAAAGGTATCGTCGGCGACGCGATACCCCTTGGGACGATCTTCAAGGGGCTGACCTGGTTCATCGCCGCCGAACTGGTCGTGGTTATGCTCCTCACGATCTTCCCGCAGATCGTCATGGTCCTGCCGAACCAGATGCAGTGACGGGTAGGCCGGCGAGAAAGCCGATCGCCGCCGTTAGGGCGGTCGGCAGCATGCACCGGCAAAGACCGAAGGAGGCGAAGATTCCGAGCGCGACCTGCGAGCTTCCCGAGGCTCTTCCGGAATCGGGCCCCCGGTTTCCGTTTTCCGAGCCGCCCGCACCGGGTTCGGTCCGTGAAGTCGCGCCGGGGATGCTGTGGGCCCGCATCCCGCTGCCGTTCCGGCTCAACCACATCAACGTCTACCTGATCGCCGATGGCGACGGCTGGGCGATCGTCGATACCGGAGCGTCTCATGAGTCTGCGCTGGCGGCCTGGGAAACCATGTTCGCCGGCCCGCTGTCCGGCTTTCGCTTCACCAAGGTCATCGTCACCCATCATCACCTAGACCACATCGGTCTGGCCGGATGGCTATGCGAACGCTTCGACATCCCGTTGCTGACCAGCCAGACCTGCTACCTGAACGGCGCAAATCTCCTGCTCGACCCGGAAGCCCCCGCGTCGTTGCAATTTCGCGAGTTCTACCGCCGGCACGGCATGTCCGGCAAATCCGCGGCGATGATCGCGACCCGAGGACACGACTATGCCCGCATGGTCCATCGCTTGCCGGTGACGTTCCGGCGACTGGCCGACGCGGATACGATCACCGTCGGCGACCGGGTCTTCCACATTCTCACGGGCGAAGGTCATGCCCCCGAACAGGTCATGCTGTATTGCCCCGAGGCGAAAGTCCTGCTCGCGGCCGATCAGGTGATCGCGCGAATCTCGCCGAATATCGGCATATGGCCGGTCGAACCCGATGGCGATCCGCTTGGACGGTATCTCCGCTCGCTGGCATCGCTCGCTGCCCGCCTTCCGGTCGACACGCTGGTTCTGCCCGGTCATGGCTTGCCATTCTATGGATTGCACGAGCGCTGCCGCGAACTCGCCGCCCATCACAGGGAACGCTGCGAACAGATCCTCGCCTGGTGCGATGCCGGCGCGTGCACGGTGGCTGATCTGGCGCCGCGCCTGTTCCCTCATGTTCTCGACCCTCAGCAACGGGGCTTCGCGTTCGGAGAAACCCACGCCCACGTCAATCATCTGGTAAGCGCGGGCCTGCTGGCATGGACGGAAACTGTGGGAAACCTGGTGGCGGTCCGAAAAACCCGCTCAACGGGTCGGTAGCCTATGCGCCGTCGATGGACGCGTCCAAACGTCACGACCGGGATCGGTGCCCGAGGAGGAAGCAATGTCCGTTGAATCGGTTCAAGGACCGGCAGGTGCCGAAACGGATGCCCAGGTCCTCGACCGGCTCCTGTCGAGCCGGTTCAGCTGTCGGGCCTATCTGCCGCGACCGCTGCCCGACGACCTCATCGCCGCCATCTTCGACCTGGCCCGGAAGACCCCTTCCTGGTGCAACACCCAACCATGGCAGATGGTGGTCACCCGCCCCGGCTCCACGGAGCCCTTTGCCCTTGCTCTCACGCAGCATGCGCGGGCGGCGAGGGACGAAGATTGCGATTTCGCGTTTCCGCCGGAATATCGCGGCGATTACCTGCAGCGCCGACGCGAGGCGGGGTTCGCGCTTCACAATGCCGTCGGCATCCAGCGCGGCGATGCCGAGGGGCGCGAGCGCCAGTCGATGGAAAACTACCGCTTCTTCGGGGCGCCCCATGTCGCGATCCTGACCGCGCCGGCAGAGCTCGGCCCCTACGGAGCCATCGACTGCGGCGGCTTCGTCGCCTCGTTCCTCCTCGCGGCACAGTCGCTGGGCGTCTCATCCATCGCGCAAGCCGCGCTGGCGAGGCATTCGACCTTTATCCGCAACTATTTCGCCTTGGCAGAGGATCGCAGGGTCGTCTGTGGAATCTCGTTCGGCTTCGCCGACATGGCCCACCCAGCGAACGCGTTTCGCACGACACGTGTCGAACCTGAACAGATTTTCCGGTTCGCCTAGCTGTCGAAGCTGTGAAGTTGGTTCGTTCGAGTTCCCTTCTGTTCTCCTCCTCCTGTGCCCCCAGGCCGCGTTGTCTCGGTTTGGATGATGGCGACGATTCAGGCGGCAGCACCACTGATCGCGCGCCCTGATCTGATTATCGCGAATAGCGCAAAGGTCGTTCCCCAAGCCGGCGGCTAGCGTGCGGGGCGGTCTCGGTGCGGTAGTCGATCCAGTCGATGCCGTCGAGATGGACGTTGCTGCCCCACCACGAGCCGTCCGGGCGCTTGCGGGCGGAAGCGCGCACGCCGGTTTCGTGCGCCGTCAGTTCGAATGGTCCGGTGCCGATGGGCGCCTGCGACAGCGTGGCGGTCGCGGGATCGAAGCCGCGATGGACGATGAGCGCCGGACAGTCGGTCATCGCCGGGATGATCGAGATGGCCGACTTGGACAGCTTGAGCACGACCGTGTTCGCGTCGCGCATCTCGATCGCGTCGGGACGCGCCTTCTTGCTGTCGGGGTCGATCAGCGAGCCCATGCGGCCTGCCGTGGAATTGCCCGCGACCTCCTTCTCGCACCGGCGGGGGATGCAGCTCCGCGACCTCGTCCTTGTCGAGAAAGCCGCGTATGACGGCGTAGACGTTTTCGCGGACATCGACGACGTGCTGGGTATTCATCTCGTTTCCTGCTGAGGCGCCGCCGCCTCGGCCCACGCTGCGAGCGCGCCTGCTTCATCGACGAAACCATATCGCGCGTCCGACTGCGCGGAAGCGCCGGAAACCGGCAACGACTTTCCCGCCGGTCGGGACAATCGGCACGTTGCTCGTTCCCGCCGGGCAAGTGGCCAAACCGCGGACGGGCCACCTCATTGTGAACAAGCGCCTGATACGAACGGGACCTCCTTGACTCCCGGCCCCGATTGCGGAATCAGTGGTCAGACCACAGTATGGCCAGTTCGGAGGAGCAACGGCCGATGTCCACCATGCTTGCCGAAAGCGCCGACCTGTCTGGCGCGGAGAAGGTCTTCGCCTTCTTCCGCGATGCGCTGCTCGACGGATCGCTGAAGCCCGGACACCGCCTGCTCGGCGAGCGCGAGCTTTCGCTGCAGCTGGGGATTTCGCGGCCGCTGCTGCGCGAGGCGCTGCGCTCGCTCTCCATGCTCGGCTTCCTGGACATCCGCCACGGCAAGGGCGCCTACGTGCGCCAGGCCGACATCGCCGTCCTGTCCGACTTTTTCACCTTCAGCCTGGCGCAGCAGCCCGATATCCTCGACGACGTGATGGAGGCGCGCATCGCCATCGAATGCCAGGCGATCCGGCTGGCCTGCGCCCGGGCGAGAGAAACCGACCTCAAGCAGATCGGGGCGCGGCTGACCCACCTGATGGACACCCTGCACGACCCGGTCGAAGGCGGCGCGGCCGACTATGCCTTCCACCAGGCGATCGTCGAGGCTGGCCGCAGCGAGGCGCTGACGACGCTCTATGGCGCGATCGGAGAACTGCTCCGCCGCAGCCACATCCAGCGACGCGAGGTGACCATCTCGGAGCCCGGCATCGTCGACTATCTCGTCGAAGCGCATCGCGAGGTGTTCCTCTCGATCGTCGATCGGGATCCCGATGCCGCGGATCGCAAGCTTCGGGACCATTTCGCGATCGGCGGCGAGTTCCGCCGTCGCAGCCTCATTTCGGCCTTCACCCGGAAGCCGGAAGCATGACGTCCAACAAGCATGAAAACTCAGGGAGGATTCTCGACATGCTGCACAAGACCATCATCGGCGCACTGACGGGCGCCGCAGTCACGCTGGCCACGGCCGGCGCCGCCCTATCGGCCGAACTGCGCTATGCGCATGTCGGCGCGGAGGGCGACATCCAGACGATCTACGCCGCCGAGGCCGCCAAGGGCATCGCCGCGGCGACCAACAACGGCGTCACGGTCACGGTCTATCCTGCGAGCCAGCTCGGCGGCGTCGCCGAGATGGTGGACGGGATCAAGATGGGTTCGATCCAGATCGGCCATCACGACTTCGCCTCTCTCGCGCGCCTCGTTCCCGAAGTCGCGGTGTTCAACGCGCCGTTCATCTACCGCGACGGCGAGCATGCGCTGGCCGCCACCGATCCCGCGACTTCGCCGGCGCTGCAGGCGATCAACGAGAAGCTGGCTGCGCAGGGCGTCCGCATCATCGGCCGCATCTACCGCGGCGACCGCCAGATCTCGTCGAACTTCCCGGTCAAGACGCCGGCGGACCTCGCCGGCAAACCGTTCCGCGCCGTCCCGCTTGAACTCTGGGTCTCCATGGTCAAGGGCTTCGGTGCCATTCCGACCCCGGTCGAGGTCGCCGAACTGCCGACCGCGCTGATGACCGGCGTGGTCGTCGGCCAGGAAAACCCACTGACGATGATAGCCTCGAACAACCTGAACGAGGTGCAGTCGCACATCTCGATGACCGGTCACATGCGCGCCGTGCTCGCAGTGTTCGTCAACGAGGAGGTCTGGCAGGGCCTGCCCCAGGAGCAGCGCGACGCGATCAGCAAGGTGCTGGACGACGAGGCGAAGAAATCGCTCGCGATGGCCAATGAAGCAGAGGTCAAGCTGGTCGAGGAGCTCGAGGGCCGCGGCATGACCGTCATCACCGAGGCCGATGGGCTCGACCTTGCCGCCTTCCGCGAGAAGGTCGGCGCGCAGATCGCCCAGGACTTCCCGAACTTCACTTCCCTGATCGAGCAGATCCAGGCGGTCAAGTAAGCAGCGGTCGGCCGGGGTTTTCCGACCCCGGCCGATCTCCCGACATCATCGAAACTGTCGCAGCAGGCGACCTTGGAGGGCAGGATGCGCGTTCCGGAACGCATTCTCACGGCATTCGTCGTCATCGTCATGGCCGGGCTGGTGCTCGTGCCGACGGCGCAGGTGATCATGCGGGGCGTCTTCGTGCTGCCCTTCATCGGCGCCGAAGAGTTCACCCGCTTCCTGCTCATCTGCCTGATCTTCTGCTCCTATCCGCTGGTCGTGCAGAACGGCGAGAACATCGTCATGGGCGAGTTCAAGGCCGCTATGCCCGCCCCGATCAGGCGGTTCGTGAACATCGCAATATCCACTTCCGCGATCGCCGCCACCGGCTTCATCGCCTACGTGACCGCGACCAACATCTCGAGGAACCTGACCAACGCGACGCCGACGCTGGGCATCCCGTTCTGGATATTCCTCGGCGCGACGCTGTTCGGCTTTGCCGGCGCCGCAATCGTCCATCTGCTCCACCTGCGCAAGCCGCCGCAGGCCGACACCAACATCGCGGTTTGAAATCATGGGCTTCGCAGTCGTCATCGCCTTCCTGGCGCTATTCATGCTGGGCTTCCCGGTGGTCTACGCCATTCTGCTGCCGTCGATCGCCTATGTCCTGATCGAGGGCCTGCCGCTCGGCCTGCTTGCCCAGCGCATCACCTATGCGCTGGATTCCTTCCCGCTGGTCGCGGTGCCGCTGTTCATCTTCGTCGGCAACCTGATGAACCTGTCCGGCATCACCGACCGCATCTTCCGCTTCGCCTACACGCTGGTCGGCCGCATTCCCGGCGGCCTGGCACAGGTCAACGTCTTCGGCAGCCTCGTCTTCTCGGGCATGTCGGGCGCCGCCCTCGCCGACATCGGCGGGCTCGGCCGCATCGAGATCGACGCGATGAAGAAGCGCGGCTTCGACCCGTCCTTCGCCGGCGCGGTGACGGCCGCCTCGGCGACGCTGGGCCCGATCTTCCCGCCCTCGATCCCGCTGATCGTATACGGCTCGGTCACCAGCGTCTCGATCGTGCAGCTGCTGATCGCCGGCATCATGCCCGCCATCGTCTGCACGGTCCTGCTGATGGTGACTGTCCTGATCGTCGCCACCATCCACAAGCACCCGCGTGCAGAGCGGCGCGCCACCTTCCGCGAGATGGTCTCTGCATTCCTGCCGGCCCTGCCGGCGATCGTCGCGCCGGTGCTGATGATCGCAGGCATGACCTACGGCGCCTTCACGCCGACCGAGGCGGCCGCGATGACCGCGATGTACGTGATCATCATCAGCGGCGTGTTCTACCGGGAGCTGACGCTGGCGCATCTCTGGAACTCGGCGGTCCTGACGGCCCGCAGTTCGTCGGCGATCCTCATCATCGTCGCCGCAGCCGCCCTGTTCGGCTGGATCCTCGCCGTCGAGCAGGTGCCGCAGACCTTCGCGGCAGCGCTGCTGACGTTGTCGAACGATCCGCTGATGCTGCTGATCATCGCCAACCTGATCTTCTTCGTGGCAGGCATGTTCCTCGATTCCACGACGGCGACACTGCTGCTCGTGCCGATCATCGCGCCGCCGCTTGTGATGGCCGGCGTCGATCCGGTCCAGCTCGGCATCGTCACGATCTTCAACCTGATGCTGGGTCTGCTCACCCCGCCCATGGGCCTGTCGCTGTTCCTCGTCGCCGACATCGCGAAGGTGTCGATCAGGTCGCTCCTCAAGGCGCTGCTTCCGTTCTACATCCCGCTGCTGACCACGCTGGCGATCCTGACCTTCGCGAAGGATTTCACCCTGTGGCTGCCGCGTATGATCGCCCAGTAAGACATCCGGAGTTTTCGAATATGCGCATCGTCATCGGTTCCGACCACGCCGGCTTCCCGCTCAAGGCCACCATCATAGAGCACATCAGGTCGCTCGGGCATGAAGTGCACGACGCCGGCTCCTACGACCCGAGCCCGGTCGATTTCCCCGACATCGCGAAGACGGTGACGTCCTCGATCGTCGAGGGTAAGGCGGAGCGCGGCCTGATGGTCTGCGGAACCGGCGTCGGCGCGTCGATCGCGGCGAACAAGGTGAAGGGCATCCGCGCCGCCGTCTGTCACGACGTGCACTCCGCGCACCAGTCGGTCGAGCACGACGACGTCAACGTCATGTGCATCGGCGCGCAGATCGTCGGCGCCTGGCTCGCCAAGGACCTCGTCACCTCCTACCTGCAGGCCGAGTTCTCGACCGACGAGGATTTCCGCCGCCGCGTCCGCAAGCTGGCGGAGATGGACGACGCGCGCTGAGGGCGGGTCCGCGCAGATGCGCTTGGCCGTCAGCGTCAATCGAGCAGGCGCTCAATCTCGGTCTGACAGGCGCGAGGTGATTTCCGTCAGTGAAATCGCCTCGGCCCCTGCGCGGCTCGGGGTCACAGAACTTCGTAGAACGTGATCCTTACCCCGGACGCCAGCCGCGCCCCGGTGCCGATGGCGATCACGCGGTTCAGCCACGCATAGCGCTCATCGCCTGTCTCGAAACGAGGCTGGGTCCGCATGTAGTAGCGTGAGGGGTCGACTTCTTCGCCTCTGATCAACGCCGCGATCACCTCCGGCGGACCATGCCGGAAGCCGAAGTTCCGGATGTCGATCGTGGCGCCGTCATGCGTCCGCATGGCGTAGCGCGTGTCCAGTTCCGCCGTGCCGTCCGCAAATATCGTCTGCCAGTCGGCGCCGAGGTTGAGGATTTCGCCGGAGAGACGCTCGCCTGTCACCTTCCCCCCGATGATCGGGATGATGCGCCGCCTTCCGCGCGCCCCGTCGCCGAGTTCCATCGGGGCGGCGAGTTCGACGTCGAGATCGGCGAGGTGGCGGAGTTCCGGAGTTTTCATGGTCACTTCATCGTCATTGGCAGGAAGAGCACGATCGCCGGGAAAGCGACGAGGATCATGAGCCGGATGATGTCGGTCAGGACGAACGGCATAACGCCCCGGAAGATCGTCACCAGATTGACCTCCCGGGCGATCGAGTTGATGACGAAGACGTTCATCCCCACCGGCGGCGTGATCAATCCGAGCTCCACCGTCATGACCACTATGACGCCGAACCAGATCGGGTCGAAGCCGAGTTGCATCACGACCGGATAGACGATCGGCACAAGCAGGATGATCATCGCCATCGCATCCAGGATGCAACCCAGGACGAGGAAGAGCAGGAGGATGACGGCCAGCGTACCATACGGCCCGAAATCCAGGCCCACCAGGAAGGCTGTAATCTTCTGCGGCGACTGAGTGATGGCGAGGAAGTAGCCGAACAGGATGGCGCCGATCAGGACGGTGTAGATGGCGACGGAGGTACGCAGTGCCTCGATCAGGCTGTCGAGGATCGTTCTGGCATTGAGCCGGCCGCGCAGGATTCCGATGAGGGCCGTCAACGCCGAACCCGCGGCCGCCGCCTCGGTCGCTGTGACGAGACCCGTATACATGCTGCCGATGATGGCGATGAACAGCAGCGCCACCGCCCATATGCCGCGAAGCGAGGCCAGCGCCTCCGAAACGACGAAACGGGAGCCGGGGGGCAGAGAGCGCGCATAGGCGATGCGCACCGTCATCATGTACATCAGGATCGCCAGCAGGCCTGGAATGATGCCCGCGATGAAGAGCCGGCCCACGTCCTGCTCGGTCATGTAGGCGTAGATCGCCAGCACGATCGAAGGCGGAATGAGAATGCCAAGCGTGCCGCCGGCCGCGATCGTCCCGGTCGAGATGCGGTCCGAATAGCCAATGCGACGCATCTCCGGCAGTGCGATCTTGGTCATCGTGGCCGCAGTCGCCACGGAAGAGCCGCAGATCGCGGCGAAGCCGCCGCAGGCCGCGATGGTCGAAAGCGCCATGCCGCCGCGGAACTGCCCGAGCCACGCCTGGCCGGCACGGAAAAGCTCACGCGAGATTCCGGAATTGGTGGCCAATACTCCCATCAGGATGAAGAAAGGGATGAGGGTCAGGTTGAAATCGGTGACGGTGCGGATGGGCGACTGAGCAAGAAGATTGAGTGCCGGTCGCCAGCCGGTCATTGCGGCAAAGCCGCCGATTCCGACGAGGCCCATCGCGATGCCAATCGGCACGCGCAGCGCCATCATCGCAAAAAGCGCGATAAAGCCCGAGAAGGCGACGATGTCACCGGTGCCCATCGGTTGCTCCGGTCTCGTCGGATGAAGTTTCGACGCTTTCGAACGCGTCCAGTCCGCCGCGCCCCTGGGCTATCAGCAGGATGCGCGCCGCGATGGTGACGATGCTCACCCCCACTCCCGCTGCGATCAGTGCGAGCATGGGCCAGGCAGGCAGCCGCAGGTCGAAGGTCGCTTCGCCGCTGAGATAGGCGCTGGTGACCCGACCGGACATCTTCCAGAACAGCAGGATCGTGAACGCGCCAAGGACTATCCATGCGAACAGGTCGCAGATACGACGCCAGCGCGCCGGCATCATCTCGACGAACAGGTCGACCTTGATGTGCGAGCCACGATAGCCGACGCTCGCAAAGCCCCACATGATGGCCGCGCCGATAAGGTAGCGCGAAACGTCGAATGCGTCGGGGACAGGCAGCGCGAAGACGTAGCGGCCAAGCGCGGAGACGACGATCAGCAGCGTGACGGCACCGAGCAGGATCCCGGCCACCTTCTCGATGCCGAGCGTGAAGCGCTCGAGGACGCGGAAATAGCTCACCGGAACTCCCCCTGGTTCGGTGGGAAGCGGCGCGGACAGGGCCGCGCCGCCCTGAATGGGCTCACTCGTAGAAGGCGTTGTTGCGCTTCAGCGCGTCCACGTAGGACGAGTAGATCGCGTCCGCATCGCCACCCCTCGCGACCACGTCGGCTCGCCAGGCTTCCAGCAGCGGCTTCGCCGCGTCACGCCACAGCTGCACTTCCTCCGCCGTGGGCACGTGGATCGTGTGGTCAGGCGAGTCGAGCATCTTCTGGCGGCCCGAATACTCGTTGTCCGCCCAGCCGATCGAGAACTTCTCGGACCATTCCGGCGTGCAATGGTCGTCGATGACCTTGCGATCCTGCTCGCTCATGGCGTCGTAGGCCGGCTTGTTGAGCAGCAGCATCTGCGACGAGATGTAGAAAGGCATGTCGAGATGGTGCTTCGTTGCCTGGTCGATGCCGAAGATGTAGATCGAATTCCAGGGGAAAGTCATGGCGTCGGCCGTGCCCTTTGTGATTGCTTCACGAGCCTCTGGCGCCGGCACCTGCACGCTTGCGCCGCCCAGCTGGCTAACGAAACGCGCCATGGTGGCATGGGCCGGGCGGATGTTCTTGCCGGCGATATCGGCGGGGACCTTCATCGGATCCTTCGAATGGATCGTGCCCGGATCGTGCGGATTGATCAGGCAGAATTTCACGTCCGCCATCTCCGTCTCGGCAAGCGGCGCATACCATTCGTGCAGCGCCTTGGCGCCCGACTTGGCGTTGGTCACATGGAACGGAATTTCGGCCAGGCTGTAGATCGGGAAGCGTCCTGCCTGATAGCCCGGATTGGTGTAGGTGATCTCGGCGATACCGTCGCGCGCCATGTCGTAGTGATCGGGCGCGGCGCCAAGCTGGCTTGCCGGATAGACGGTTATGTTGATGCGGCCGTTGGAAGCCTGCCTGATCGACTCGATCCATGGATCCATGCCCAGAGGCTGAACGGGATGGGTCGTCGGCAACCAGTGGGCCAGCCTGAGTTCGACCTCCGCGGAAGAGGCAGGCATGACGGTTGATGCGAGTATGACGGCCGTGGCCGCCGCAATTGCGTGCTTCATGATTTCCTCCCATTCGCTCCGCGG
>Ga0233377_1000650_pt1 | contig 14723 bp, 14 predicted proteins | sample ElkDunMinimDraft_6_FD_191540 | JGI IMG/M metagenome (GOLD analysis project Ga0233377, IMG submission 191540) | Fecal eukaryotic communites from dung pellets of Tule Elk in California, USA - Elk Dung E36 | ecosystem: Host-associated > Mammals > Digestive system > Large intestine > Fecal | place...
GTACACCACACCAAGGGCCGCGCAATCACAGGCGACGACCCCCGCTACCTCGTCGCAAGCTGCGCGGCCTGCAACCTCCACATCGGAGACCCGACGCGATTTTCCCCAAACCAGAACCCCGGGACACCCCTTGTCCCTGTCCTTTTTTCTCTCCCCGATGAGCTCACGGTCCGGGCCGAGTTGGGCTGGAACCCGCAGATCCTGGCCGAGTACGCCTGGTTGGAGCCGTTCGTGACGGTGCCTGATGATGCTGCCCCGCCGTTGGCTATGAGCGTGCCGGCGGACGACGCGGTGGGGTCGTACGGGGCGGAGGCGGTGGCGTGGATCGAGGCGTCGCAAGGGATCCGGCTGCGCTGGTGGCAGGCGCTTGCGGTGACCCGCCAGCTCGAGCACCGGGCGGACGGGTCGCTGTGTCATCGAGTGGTTGTCGAGTCCGCTCCGCGGCGTGCCGGGAAGTCGGTACGGGTCCGAGGCGTGGCGCTGTGGCGGATGGCGCACACCGACCTGTTCGGCGAACCGCAGCTCGTCCTGCACACGGGATCCGACGTGGCGATCTGCCGTGAGATCCAGCGTGGCGCGTGGCGGTGGTGCGAGGAGGTCGCCGGGTGGAGCGTCAGCAGGGCGAACGGGAAGGAGGCGCTGGAGACACCCGACGGCGACCGGTGGTTGGTCCGCGCCAAGGGCGCTGTGTACGGCTATGACGTGTGCCTGGGGATCGTGGACGAGGGATGGGACGTCGCCCCGGACGTCGTCAGCGAGGGCCTGGAACCGGCGATCCTCGAGCGGTCGTCGCCGCAGCTTCACCTGACGTCGACGGCGCACCGCAGGGCCACGAGCCTCATGCGGTCCCGGTTGCAGGTGGCGCTCACGGGCGAGGACCCGGACACGCTGCTGCTGCTGTGGGCGGCACCGGCTGGTGCTGACCCGGGCGACCCCGAGGTGTGGCGGGCAGCGTCTCCGCACTGGACGGAGGACCGCCGGCGGATGATCGCGGACAAGTACGCGAAGGCGCTGGCGGGCGAGGCCGACCCGCAGGCCGACGACCCGGATCCCATGGCCGGGTTCGAGGCCCAGTACCTCAACAGGTGGCAGCTCCGCCCGGCGAAGGTGGAGAAGGGCGACCCGGTCGTGTCCGCGGACGACTGGTCGGCCCTGGCCGTCGAGCCGCCCACTGGGGCCCCTCACGCTGCGGCGGTCGAGTCGTGGTTCGGTGACGGTGTCGCTCTCGCTCTGGCGTGGCGTGTGGCCGGCCGGGCGGTCGTGTCGGTGCGGGACCTGCCCGAGCTGGGCGACGTCGCCCCCGCGCTGGCCGAGGCCGGGTACCGCGGCAAGGTGAAGGTCGGTGCGTCGCTGATGGAGGACCCCGCGCTGGCCGGTGTGCGTGCGGTGAAGGGCACGGGGCGGGTCGGTGCGTCGGTGGCGGAGCTGCGCCGGCTGATCGACGAGGACGTGGTCCGCCATGACGGCGGCGAGCTGCTGACCGAGCAGGTGCTTGCGGCGAGGACGGCACCGGGGGCGGACGGCCCGCGGATGGTGAGCAACGGGGCGGCCGATGCGGTGAAGGCGGCGCTGTGGGCAGCGACGGACTGCCGACGCCCGTCGGTGGGGAAGCCGAGGCTCGTGATCGCCGACTGAACTTCGTCATCGTGATTACGAGGTTATGCGTCCGCCGCATAGGTATGCAGGTCCGTGCATTGGGTACCCTGCTGGGGTAGGGTATGTACGTGGCCTTCTGGTCCCGCACGCGGCGGACGTTCGACAGCCCTCCCAAGCCGATCGACCAGCTCATCGTTGAGATGGCCGGGCAAGGCGACGCGGCCACCGTGACCCGCAACCAGGCCCTGTCCGTCCCCGCGGTGCGCCGCGGTCGGAACATGCTGTGCGCGATCTCGACGATGCCGCTCGAGCAGGTCGGCCCCACGAACGTCGTCCTGCCCTCACCGCTGCTCGGTCAGATCGACCTCGACGTGCCCAACGTCGTGACCCTGGCGCAGACGGTCGAAGACCTGGTGTTCTCCGGCATCGCCTGGTGGGAAGTCACCGCGAAGGGGTACGACGGCTACCCGCTCGCCGCCCGTCACCTCGACGTCGCCAGCGTGTCCGTGGACCCGCCGGAGGGCCGCGGTGCCGCCCCGTTGCCCTCCGGCACCGACCCCCGGGAAGGCGTCGTGTACGTCGACGGCAAGCCCGTCGGCGGCTCCCGTGTCATCCGGTTCGACTCACCGAACCCCGCGGTGCTCGACCACGCCGGCCGCGAGATCCGCCGGGCGGTGCTGCTCGACAAGGCCGCGGGCATGTACGCCGACGACCCGCGGCCCCTGGACTACTTCAGGCCCACCGAGGGCGCGGACCCGCTCGAAGACGACGAGATCACCACGTTCCTCGGCCGGTGGCGGTCGGCCCGCAAGCGGCGCTCCACCGCCTACATCCCGGCCAGCGTGGAGTACCACACGGTCGACACGCCATCACCGCAACAGCTCCAGCTCGCCGAGCTACAGAAGCAGGCCAGCCTCGACATCGCGAACGCGCTCGGGATCGACCCCGAGGATCTGGGCATCAGCACCACGTCCCGCAGCTACAGCAACGACGTCGACCGCCGCCGCAACCGGCTCAACGACGTGCTCGCCCCGTACATGCGGGCCATCACCGACCGGCTGTCGATGGGCGACGTCACCCGCCGCGGCTTCAAGGTGCGGTTCAACACCACCGAGTACCTACAGCCCAACCCGACCGACCGATGGGGCGTGTACGCCACCGCGAAGGGGCTCGAGGCCATGACGCTCGACGAGATCCGGCAGGCCGAGGGCCTGCCCCCGCTGGCCGACCCCGAGCCCGCGCCCGTGCCGGACCCCGAGCCGGCGACGGTGGTCGACGCGTCCCGCCCGGCGCAGCACACCTACGACTCCGCCCCCGGGCTGACGTTCGCCGACGTGCCGCTGTCCACGTTCACTGTCGACCGCGAGGGCCGCGTGATCGAGGGCCTGGCGCTCCCCTACAACCGGGTCGCCTCTCAGGGCGTCAGGTTCGAGCGTGGCGCTCTCCAGTGGGCGGCCGACAGCCCCGGCCGGGTGAAGCTGCTGCGGGACCACGACACCCGCCAGCCGCTCGGCAAGGCGATCCAGCTGCGCGACACCCCGAAGGGCCTGCTGGTGCGGTTCAAGGTCGCGAAGGGCACCGCCGGTGACGAGGCCCTGGAGCTGGCCGACGACGGCGTTCTCGACGGTCTCAGCGTGGGCGTGGACTTCGACGCAGCCCGCGACACCGTCCCCGATCCCAAGAGCAAGGGCGTGGTGCTGGTGCGCCGCGCCGATCTGCGAGAGGTGTCGCTCACCGCGATGCCCTCGTTCGACGATGCGCGAGTCACGACCGTGGCCGCGTCCAGAGCAACAGGAGGGCCGACCATGGCCGACACACCCACCGCGGTCGAGGCCCCCGAGGCCCCGGCCCCCGTTCCCACCCCGGCCGGCGTGACGCTGTCCGCCGACCAGCTCGTGCAGATCTTCGCCGAGCATCGCGCCGCCGCGTCGGCCGCTCCCGAGGGGCCGACTCCGGTCAACCCCGCCCGGACGGTCACGCTGTCCAACGTCACCGAGGAAGCCCCCTACCGGTTCGACCGGGGCGGCAACCTCACCGCCGGCTCGCACGACTTCTCCACCGACCTGGTGGCCTGGTCGAAGGGCGACAGCCAGGCGGGTGAGCGTGCCCACACGTTCATGCGAGCGCAGTTCGACGTCGACCGGGCCGACGTGCCCGCCCTGAACCCGAACCGTCAGCGCCCGGACATGTACGTCGACCAGCGCGAGTTCCAGTTCCCCGTGTGGGACGCCATCAACAAGGGCACCCTCGCCGACTCGACCCCGTTCGTGCTGCCGAAGTTCAACACGGCGTCCGGTCTGGTGGGGACGCACACCGAGGGCACGGAGCCCACCCCGGGCACGTTCACCGCCACGTCGCAGACCATCACCCCCGGTGCGGTCTCCGGCAAGGTGGAGATCACCCGCGAGGCGTGGGACCAGGGCGGCAACCCGCAGCTGTCCGGCCTGATCTGGCGGCAGATGACCAGGGCGTACTACGAGGCGCTGGAGGCCCGGGCGATCGCGGTGCTCGACGCCGCCACCCCCACGGCCATCGCGCTGACCGCCGGTGGTGGCACCACGGGCCAGACCCTCGCCGCCGAGCTCGTGCAGGCGTTCGCCTCGCTCCAGTTCGTCCGGGGCGGGTTCTCGATGGACCACCTGTTCGCCCAGATCGACCTGTACCGGGCGCTGGTCGGGGCCCGGGACACGACCGGCCGGCCGATCTACCCGGCGCTCGGGCCGTCCAACGCTCACGGCACCGTGGCGTCCCGGTGGGGCGCGGTCGACGTGAACGGCGTCGTGGCGCTCCCGGCGTGGGCGCTGGCCGCCACCGGCAGCGTCGTGGCGTCCAGCTACCTGTTCGACTCGAACAGCGTGCATGGCTGGGCGACCGCACCGCAGCAGCTCAAGTTCGAGTACCGGGTCGCCTACGTCGACCTGGCGATCTGGGGCTACGCCGCCGCGGCGATCACCGACATCAACGGCGTGCGTGAGATCACGTACGACCCGGTCGCCTGATGGCCCGGCCCCGCAACCCGCAGGCCAAGGGGGACGTCACCGTCGACAAGGCGGTGACCGTCCCCGACCGTCCGTCCTTCGGCGAGTCCGAAGGCGAACGGCTCGATCGTGAGCAGCGCGAGCACGCTGCCGAGTCCACCGCCAAGTAGCCCAGAAGGGAGGTGACCGTGATGGCCTGGAGCCCCGACTACGTGACAGCCGAGGTGCTGCGTGAGTACGTCGACGTGGACGACCTCGACGACGACGCGCAGATCGGGCTTGCCATCACGGCCGCCTCGCGGGCTATCGACGACCACACGAACCGGCAGTTCGGGAAGGTCGACGCCCCGGAGGAACGGCTCTACACGGCCCGGCCCGACTACGAGACCGGGTACTGGGTGGCCGACGTCGACGACGTCATGGAGATCGACGACCTGACCGTCAGCGTGGACGGCAACACGGTCGCCACCTTCCAGATGGGTCCGGCGAACGCCGCTGCCAAGAGTCGCCCGTGGACCCGCATTGGGTTCACGGGCGACTCGGAGCACAGGCCCACCGGCTGCCCCCTGGAGGTCGCTGTGACGGCCGTGTGGGGCTGGACGGCGGTACCGGAGCCGGTACGGCAGGCGACGGTCCTACAGGCCAACAGGCTGTTGAAGCGGCGGCATGCCCCGTTCGGTGTCGCTGGTTCCCCCGAGCTCGGTTCGGAGCTGCGTCTGCTGGCCCGTGTCGACCCTGACGTGGCCGTGTCGCTGCGTGGCCTCGGCCGGATGCGGGCGGTCGGCTGATGGACCTCGCCGCAGTGATGGACGAGATCGGCGACCAGCTCGACACGATCGACGGGCTCCGCGTGTACCGGTACCCGCCCGACAGCGTGTCCGTGCCCGCCGCTGTCGTCACCTACCCGGAGACGATCACCTACGACGAGACCATGCGACGCGGGATGGACCGCTACCCGAACCTCCCCGTGGTCGTCATGGTCGGCAAGGTCAGCGACCGCACGTCCCGGGACCGCATCGCTCAGTACGCAGACGGCGCGGGCGACCGATCCGTCAAGGCCGTCGTCGAGGCCCACACGTACACGTCGCTTGGCTCCGTCCGGGTGACCGGCGCAGCGTTCGACATCGTCTCGATGGGCGGCATCGAGTACCTGGCCGCCACGTTCTCTATCGACATCGCAGGAACAGGAGCCTGACCATGGCTGCACTCACCGCTACCACCCCCACCAACGCCGGCACCGCGAGTTCCGGGTCGTCCGTCGCGTCGACCGACACGATCTCCACCGCGGTGATGGGCCGCACCGGCGTCTACCTCGAGGTGCTGAACGGCAACGCCGGGGCCGACTCCGTGACGATCAGCGACGCCGGTCAGACCCCGTCGGGCAACAGCCTGTCGGGCGGCACCTATTCGGCGTCGGTGCCCGCCGGCACGAACCGGGTCTTCGTGATCCGGCGCGAGCAGGCCGCCCCGGCGACCGGGCTGGTCACCATCACCCATTCCGTGACCGCCACGGTCACCTACAAGCTCTACCCCGTCTGAACAGGAGCCCGTCATGCCCAACGTCCACGGAAAGGTCACCGCTGTCAGCCTCGGCGGGTCCGACCTGTCGATCTACTCCAACAGCGTCACGTTCGCCCGCACGGCCGACAGCCACGACGTCACCACGTTCGGGAAGAACGCCCACGTCTACCAGGGCGGCCTGACCGACGGCACCGCGTCCATCGCGGGCTTCTACGACTCGACGGCCGTGTCCGGCCCCCGGGCGGTCATCATGCCGAAGATCGGCACGGTCGTCCCGCTGGTGCATCGTCCCGAAGGCACCGCCACCACCCGGCCGCAGGACACCGTCGACGTGCTCGTCACGGGCTACACGGAGACGTCTCCGGTGGCCGACATGGTGACCTGGTCGATCGAGTTGCAGATGTCCGACTCGGTGACCTCGGGGGCCCAGCCCTGATGGCCGTCTCGCTCGACGACCTGCTCGCGCCCCGGCTCCCAGAAGAGGACGTCACGCTCCCCGGTGTCGGGCTCGTGCGCGTCCGGGCGTTGTCCCGGGCGGACGCTGTCGCGCTCGGGGAAGCGGCCCGCTCCGACGAGGAGGGCCACGGGTTCGAGGCGTACCTGTTGGCCGCGACGGTCGCCGCGCCGGCGATGACCGTCGAGCAGGCCGCCGGGTGGCGACGTTCGGCCCGGACGGGCGAGGTGGCCCTTGTGGTCCGCGCCGCCAACCGGCTCGCAGCACTGGACCCCGACGCGGCCAAGGAGGCGTACGTGGCGTTCGACGAGGACCCCGACGCCGAGTTTCGAGCACTTCCTGGCGAAAGAGCTCGGGATGACGGTGGCCCGCATGCGGGCGGAGATGCCGAACGCTGAGTACGTGCGCTGGACCGTCTACTACGGGCGGAAGTCGCAACGGCAGGAGATGGCAGCACTACGACGAGGGAGGTGAACGGTGGATCCAGCGATCAAGGTCACGGGCCTGAAGGAGTTCCAGCGGGGCCTGAAGGTCATTGACCGCGAGCTGCCGAAGGCGTTGCGTCTGGCGCTGAACGACGCCGCGAACCTCGTCGTGGACGAGGCCGTGCCGAAGATCCCCCGCCGGTCCGGGCGGGCAGCCAAGAGCGTCAAGGCCAGGAGCACCCAGAAGGCCGCCAGGGTCGTCGGTGGCGGCAACCGCGTGCCGTACTACCCGTGGCTCGACTTCGGCGGGTCCGTCGGCCGGAAGGGCAGCGTCAAGCGGCCGTTCCTCACCAAGGGCCGCTACATCTACGACGCGTTCTTCCGGAACCGTGACCGGTTCACCGACAAGCTCGCGGAGAACGTCGTCGACGTCGCCCGCCGCGCCGGCATCGAGGTGACGTGATGGCCGGCAAGAACCAGGTGATGCTCACCCTCGCGGGTGACTCCACCGACATGGAGAAGGCCATCCGGAAGGTGGGCGACGAGGCCCGCAAGCTCGAGGGCGACTTCGACAAGGCGGGCAAGGGCGCTGAACGGTGGCGTCGCTCAGCGAAGGACAGCACCGATTCGGCTGACCGATTCGGTCGCGGGTTCGACAACGTCGGCGACAAGGCCGACCAGTTCGATACCCGCATGATGGGTACCGCCGACGGCATCACCGGCGTGTCGGACCTGATGCGCGACGGGGAGCTCACCGCAGCCGAGTACGCCATGGCGTTCTCCGACATCGGCTCGTCGCTCTACAACACCGTCGTCCCGAGCCTCAAGGACGCCTTCACATCCATGAAGAAGCTGGACCTGGCCACGATCGGCATGGCTGCCGGTTTGGCGGGTGTGGCTGCTGGCATCATCTACTTCGGGTGGAATGCCAGCAAGACCAAGGTCGACGTCGACGAGCTGGAAGCGTCGATCCGGGCCCTGGACGAGGTCGCGTTCCGCAAGGACCTCCTGGAGGCGCAGCGGTACGACCTGCTCGCCGACGCGTTCGAGGGCGTGCTGGAGAATTCACCCGCTCTCGCACAGTCGTTCTACGACCAGGCGGAAGCGGCGGGCGCGACGGAGGCCGAGCTGTCCGAGATGGCGGACATGATGGGCGAGGTGGACGAGGCCAACGTGTCGGCGGCCGAGTCGATCCGCGGGGTGACCGACGCGCTCCGGGCACAGTTCGATCCGCTGTTCGGCGCGGTGGACGCAGCCCGCGGGCTGCGCGACTCACAGCAGGGCGTTGCCGACGCTCAAGCCGCGGTCAACGCTGCCATCGCTGAGTACGGGGCGAACAGCCCCGAGGCCGCACAGGCGACCCGCGATCTGGAGAGCGCCAACTACGACGCGGCGACCGCCGCGTACGGGTTCGACACGGCGCAGCGCGAGCTGGCAGCGGCCGTGGCCGACGGGTCGGTGTCGATGGACTCCGCCCGGTCGACGCTGGAGTCGTGGGTGGCCCAGGGGCTCATCACCCGGGAGCAGGCCACCCTGCTGGCCGACTCGTTCAACCACGTGAAGGGCCGGGCCGACGACATGGCCGGCCGGTACGACGTCAACGTGTACGGCAACGACTACGTGTCATCGGTAGTCGACAACATCAACAACAAGATGTTCGAGCTCCACGACAAGACGTTGACGATCCGTACGCACTACGTCTCCACAGGCCAGGGCGGCAGCGGCGGTATCCCTCTCGCCACGGGCGGCATCGTCCCCCAGTACCTCGCATCTGGTGGCATCGGCGGCCCGCGTGGCACCGACACGGTCCCGGCGTGGCTGACCCCGGGCGAGATGGTGCTCAACAAGGGCCAGCAGCAGAACCTGTTCGACATGATCGACAAGGGCGGCAGCGGCGGTGGCGGCAAGACCGTGAACGTGTACGTGGCCGGCAGCATCCGCTCCGACCGGGATTTCGTGCAGGTGGTCCGTGACGAGCTCGACCGCGGTGGCTTCGGAGGTGTGTTCGCATGACGATCGTTGTCCCCAACGTCGGCGAGGAGTTCTTCCTCGACTCGATCCTCGCTGCCGGGTACACGCTCAGGCTCTACACGAACGACGTGACGGCCGGGCTCGACGACGAGCAGATCGACGCTCTCGTCGCAGGCTACTTCACCGAGGCCACGTTCGCCGGCTACTCGGCGTCCGCGATCACCGGCGGCACGTGGACCACCACGCAGGCCGACCCGACGGTCGGCACCAACACGCAGCGGACGTTCACCCGGTCGTCTACCGGCACCCCACAGACCGTGTACGGCTACTACGTCACCCGCACCACCGGCGGGGCGCTCGCCTGGTTCGAGCCGTTCCCCGGGCCGCTCACCGTCACGAACAACGGCGACACGATCCGGGTGACTCCCACGATCACTCTCGACGACGACAAGGAGGCCACCGTGACCGCACGGGGCATTGTCGCCCGCCAGCGGCTGTTCACGACCGCCACGGACATCAGCGCCGACGGCTATACCGACTTCGCGCTCGCCGACGTGGCCGTCGACAGTTCGCGCACGTATGCGGTGCATCTCGACACGGCATGGACGCTGACCGGGACGAGCCGCTGGATTGGCGAGTTCCGGGTGGACGGCGTCGCCGCTGGCCGCTTGTTCGACGAGACGGCCCCGTCCGGGCAGCTCTCCGGGCAGACGTCCGGGGTGTGCGTGTGGGAGCCGGACACCGGCACGCCCGACCTGACCATCTACGCCGACGAGATCAGCGGCACGGCCGCCGCCCGGTTCATCGGAGCGGCGGGCACGCCCCGCGTGTTCTGGGTCGAGGACATCGGACCGAGGCTCGCCTGATGGCCGCCGTGTCACCGGTCGGCGGTGCGCTCGTCGGTGGCACGGCCCCCACCACGTTCACCGCCGCCGTCGCCCCCGAGCGGGTCGACCTGGACCTCGTCGTGGAATGGGACTTCGACGGCGACGGCGACTTCGACGAGACGGTCGAGGACATCACCGGCTACGTGATGTCAGCCGAGTCGATGTCGGGCCGCGACTTCCCGAGCTCCCTCACCGGGAAGGCAGGAGCGGGACAGGCCCGGTTCACGCTGCTCAACAACGACGACCGGTTCAGCTACTTCAACAGCTCGAGCCCGCTCACCACCGCGCCGAACAGCCTGCGGACCGGCCGCAAGATCCGTGTGCGGACCACAGACGCGACCGCTGCTGACCCTGTCCTGTTGGCCCGGGACCGGTTCAACCGCTCCAACGGGCCGCTCGGCACCGCGGAGACCGGCCAGACATGGACCCCGCAGGCCGCGCTGTTCAGCATCCGTGGCGGGGTGGCGTCATCCGACCAGAACACGTTCTCCGCGATCATCGCGACCCTCAACGTCGGAGCGACCAGCCACTACGCCCAGGCCACCATCCGGCAGCTACAGCCTCACGGGGCCCGGTTCGTGGGCCTGATCGTCGGCTGGCTCGACATCAACAACTACACGTTCGTCGTCTACGACTCGGGCATCGCAACGACTGGGATCTCGGTCTACGACGTCGACGGCGGGGTCCAGACGCTGAAGACGCACTATCCGCTCGAAGGCTGGGAAGGCATGACCATCGGCGCGGGCCGCGTGGGCAACGCCATCACCGCGTACGTGGGCGGTGTGCCCGTCGCGTCCGCCACCCTCACCGGCCCCGTCAACGGCACCCAGGTCGGCTTGTACGCCAACCACGCAGAGTTCTCCGGCCGGTCCCCGGAGATCGGCGACTTCCACGTGTGGGATCACGTCGCCGGCCCGGCCGACGGTGTCCTGTGGACCGGCGACATCCTCGACGTGTCCGCCACCGTGCCCGTCGGTGGCCCCAAGGTCGTCACCGTGACCGCCGAAGGCACCCTGGCCCGTGCTGCCCGAGCTCAGGTGGCGTCACCGCGGCTCGCCCGGGCGGGCGCTGCCACTGGTCTGATCGTCGGCGATGTCCTGTCGAGGGCCGGGCTGCTCCACCCGCCCGCGCCGCTCGACGAGGGCACTGTCGTCACCGGCCCTGTCGGGATCGACGACAGCGACGCGCTCAGCCTGGCCCGGGTGGTCGAGGAGACGGAACGCGGGTTCCTCCACGAGACGAACGAGGGCCCGATCGGCTACCAGGCCGCCGGGAGCCGCACGGGCGCGTCGTCGCTGGCCTGGTTCTCCGACACGCCCGGCGTTGGCCAGCACCCCTATTCGCAGATCGAGCCCGGGGACCACAAGGCGCACATCGTCAACCGGGTGACCGCCGGCGTCGCCGCTGAGGCCCCGTCGGGTATCAGCGTCACGTACCCGGCCGGCACCCAGCACGTCGACATCACCCTGCCGACCGTCGCCGCCGGGGACCTCCTCGTCGTGTTCATCGCCGGGTCGCACGCCCCCACGACCGACCTGTGGGTCACGCCGCTCTGGTGGGTCGCTCACCGCGAAGGGCTCAAGCAGACCCGCGGGATGCGCGTCTACTCGCACTGGTGTGACGGCACCGAGTCCGGCACCACGGTCCGGTTCTTCGCCAACCCGTCGGCCGTGGCTGGCCTGTGGATCGCCGCCGTGTACCGCATCGAGGGGTGGTACGAGAGCTACAACGACGGCATAGCGATGGGTGAACCCGTGTCCGGCAACGACGCCGGCCCGCTCGTCCACGGCTGGGGCCGCGCCCCCACGGCGTTCCTCGTCGCTCAGGCAGGTATCGGCGCGACCGGTTCCACCATGGCGTTCAGCCCGGACGCCGACCCCCCGGACGGCTACCAGACAGCGAACGGCAACATCACCAGCTCGGGGACGCTCGCCCACGACGCCGGGATCATGTCCGGCCACAAGATCGACGTCACCGACAGCGAAGACCCGACCCCGTGGGTCGGCCTGACGAACGCCACCTCGCTCGAGTCCGTCGTGTTCGCGGTGCGGGGCTACAACGGGCCGCACACGAAGGCGACGCTCGAGGACCCGCGCACGACCGGTGGCGACGGCCGGTTCGTCACGGTGGAGGACGTCGGCTCGCAGGACGAGCACAACGTGATCCGCACGAACCAGACGGTGCCGGTCCTGTTCGCCACCGAGGCCGACGCTGCGGCGTACGGCGACGCGGTCCTGTCCGAGTTCGCCGACGACCGGCCGATCGTGTCCCTGTCGTTCTGGGCCCAGTCCAGCGCGGCGCTGCGGGCGCAGGCGATCACCCGGCGTGTCGGCGACAAGATCACCGTCACCGCGTCCGGGGCGACCGGGCTCGGTGTGCAACGCGACTGGTTCATCGAAAACGTGGAGCACCGGTGGCCCAACCCGAAGGTGTGGGAGTGCACGTGGCAGCTCTCGCCAGCATGACCAGGAGATCGACATGACCGCACTGCTCGACGGCCGGCCGCCCGCCCTTGACGCCTTCTACCGGCCGGGGAAGACGTTCACCCACACGTCCACGTGGACCGCCGGGTACCTCGCCGGCCGCACGTTCACGGCGTCGCTCGACGGCGTCCTGTTGGCCGTGACGATCGACGGCGACACCATGACGATCACCGCGTCGGCCGTGCAGACCACGACCGCTGGAGACGGTGAGCACACGTTCGAGCTGACCGAGACAACCGGCGGCATGACCGAACCGGCCGTCATCGGATCCTGGTCGGGGTCCGACCGGGCCGCTACCAGCGGACGCACCACCGTCAACGTGACCGACAGCGCCGGCACCGTCGAGGTCACGGTGCTCGGCAACACCCCGCGGCCCAACACGCCCGACCTCCGAGGCCAGGACAGCGAGTGGGCCGAGATCGTGTTCTCCACCCACGACGCGTCCTGCCCCGCCACCGCGGTCACGTTCGAGCACGGCCAGCTTGTCGCCCGGGGGTCGGGTGCGGGCAGCGGCACACGGTCAGGGCGGCGCACCGTGCTCGTCGTCCCCGGTTCGCCTGGCGGCTACTCCCGCATCCGGTCCCGCTGGTCGGGCGCAGGCACCGCCGGGCCACTCGTGCCCCAGCGCGGGCACATGCACGGCATCGGCGACCAGGCCGACGGGATGCGCCGCGGCGTGATCTTCTGGCACGACATCGTGTTCTCCGCCCCGTGGGTGTTCAACCTCGCGGTATGGCACACCGACCCCGCCGACCTCGCGAACGGGTTCGTCGTCAACAACGGGGCGCTCACCGACCGGGCCAACGTGACCGCCGCCGCCCGCGCCTCGAACGTGGTCACGCTCACCGTGCCCGCGGGGCACGGGTTCGGGCCCGGTGACGTCGTGGCCGTCGACCTGTCCGACAACACGTTCGACGGGGCGTTCGCTGTCACCGCGACGACAGCGACCACGGTCGTGTACGACCAGCAGGGCAGCGACGACGCCTCCGGAGGCACCGGGAGCGTCGGTCTGGCCCGCAACGGGCTGACGAAGTCCGGGCTGATCCGCCAGGTGGCCGCGAGTGCCGCCGTGCGGGCCACTGGGGTCGTCACCGCGACGGTGCCCGCGGGGCACCCGTTCGAGCTCGGCGACTGGGTGACCGTCGACCTGTCCGACAACACGTACGACGGGGCGTTCGCTGTCACCGCGGTCACCGCGACGTCGGTGTCCTGGCGGCAGACCGCCGCCGATGACGCCTCCGCCGGGACGGGCACGGTCGGGAAGGTGCTCCCGTACTGGGCGGAGTCCGAGTGGACCCCTGGCCTGTTGCGTGCCCGTGTGTGGCCCGACACCGGCGCTGCGGGCGGTAGCGGCGGTACCGGTATCGCCGGCCCGCCCCCGTGGGAATCTGCGTGGTCGGTGTCGGTCGACCTGACGGGTGTGACCGAACCGGATCCGGGCCGTGGTGTCGGCTGCGGGCTGCTCGCCGGCCACCTCGCTGCCGGGCCGACGGTGACCGAGGTCCGGTACGACAACATCGAGACAGCGGCGCTCTGACGTGAGTGTTTCACCCGGTGAAACGGTCAGTGTTTCACCGGGTGAAACGGTCCTACCTCCGGTTCGCCCGCTTCACCAGCTCGAGCGCGTCGGGAGTCATCCCCGCGAGCGTGTCGGGCCGCTCCGGGCGATCACCGAGGATCACCCACAGGGCCATCCCGCAGCAGAACAGAGCGAACAGCACAACGATCAGGGCGATGGCGGTCACGGGGTCTCCATCTCGGTGAGGGGCACCGTCTCGACGGCCAGCTCGAGACGAGCGGTGAGCGCCGACGCTGCGAGCCTGTCCTTGCTGGCGAGCGCCGTGCAGATGGACGACAGCAGGTTCAGCGGGTGGTCCGGGTCGGCGGCCTCGAACGGCACGTAGGTGCCGGACAGGGCGAGGGCGTGCAACGTGCGGGCCGTCCCGATCGCGACCTCGACGATGGCGAGGTCGACGTCTCGCTGATGGCTGGCTAGCACGCTGCTGGGTACTGTCTGCTCTGGCATCAGGTCACTCCCTGGTGTCCGGGCCCCGGGACGTTGGCCCGTCGCCGGGGCCGCTTCGTGTACCGGCATGACTCGGTGAGTCATCCGCGAGTCATCACGTGTGGAAACACCTGGACACCGTTGTACAGCCTGACCTGCTCTCACCTGCACTTCCTCGTGGTCAGCGGTGTGCTGCCACGAAGAAGATGAAGAAGGCGAAAGCGGTCTGACCTGCACTTCGGTGCCGAGTGAGTCCATCCCGCGAGTCATCGTGCGGTACCGTACAGCCATGAACACCGATCGACAAGCACCGACCCCACATGGCTAGGGCGCTACGAGGCAAGGGCGAGGGGTCCGTGTACCGCTCGGGTGACCGGTGGGTCGCGCAGGTCGAAGCCGGCCG